>Ga0247813_10002355_pt1 | contig 13060 bp, 11 predicted proteins | sample UWRJL169409C1_FD_180719 | JGI IMG/M metagenome (GOLD analysis project Ga0247813, IMG submission 180719) | Plant litter microbial communities from Arlington Agricultural Research Station in Wisconsin, United States - UWRJ-L169-409C-1 | ecosystem: Environmental > Terrestrial > Plant litter >... | reverse complement strand
GAAGAAGTCGGACACGCCGGCCGAGTAGCACAGCGACGGCAAAGGGCCGCCCACCGTTCGCACGGTGGGCGGCCCTTTGTCTGGAGCGGGTGCCTAGGCGGTGATCGCCGGCACGTTCTTGCGGCTCTCGAGCACCTGGTCGATGAGACCGTACTCGAGGGCCTCGGCCGCGCTGAGGATCTTGTCGCGGTCGATGTCCTTGTTCACCTGCTCGGGCGTGCGGTTCGAGTGGTGCGACAGGGTCGACTCGAGCCAGCCGCGCATGCGGAGGATCTCGGCGGCCTGGATCTCGATGTCCGATGCCTGTCCGCGGCCGGCGTCGCCGGTCGAGGGCTGGTGGATGAGGATGCGCGCGTTCGGCAGGGCGAGACGCTTGCCGGGCGTACCAGCGGCCATGAGCACGGCGGCGGCGGATGCCGCCTGGCCGAGCACCACGGTCTGGATGTGCGGCTTGATGTACTGCATCGTGTCGTAGATGGCCGTCATCGCGGTGAACGAGCCACCGGGCGAGTTGATGTACATCACGATGTCGCGGTCGGGGTCCTGGCTCTCGAGAACGAGAAGCTGGGCCATGACGTCGTCGGCCGACGCGTCGTCGATCTGCACGCCGAGGAAGACGATGCGGTCTTCGAACAGCTTGGCGTACGGGTCTTGGCGCTTGTAGCCGTAGGCGGTGCGCTCTTCGAACGTGGGCAGGATGTAGCGCGACTCGGCCGAAGGACGGGCGACGCCACCGAAGTTGTAGTTGTCCATGGTCGATTCCTAGTTCTTGGCCGCGACGTCGGGGTCGTCGGAGACGGTCTCATCGGTTCCGCCGCCGCCGACAACCGTCGAGGCGAATTCGCGGATGTGGTCGACGAAGCCGTACTCGAGAGCACCCTTGGCGTCGAACCAGTTGTCGCGGTCGTTGTCGATGAGAACCTGCTCGATCGACTTGCCGGTCTGCTCGGCCGTGAGTTCGGCCATGCGCTTCTTCATGTCGAGGATGACGAAGGCCTGCGTCTGGATGTCGGCGGAGGTTCCACCGAATCCGCCGGACGGCTGGTGGAGGAGAACGCGGGCGTTCGGCGTGATGTACCGCTTGCCCTTCGTTCCGGAGGAGAGCAGGAACTGGCCCATCGAGGCAGCCATGCCGATTCCCACGGTGACGATGTCGTTCGGTACGAACTTCATCGTGTCGTAGATCGCCATTCCGGCAGTGATCGATCCGCCAGGCGAGTTGATGTAGAGGTAGATGTCGCGCTTCGAGTCTTCTGCGGCAAGCAGGAGGATCTTCGCGCAAATTTCGTTGGCGTTGTCATCCCGCACCTCTGAGCCAAGCCAGATGATGCGGTCCGCGAGGAGTTGGTCGAAAACACTGCTGACCAATGCCGGTTGGGCCATTGTTGCGCTCCGTTTCAGTTGTAACTTGTTTCGAATCTACTGGAGGCAACGCATCGATACCGGCGTGTTCGCCTACGGCAGATTGGGGCGCGCCGCGCGGGCCGCGTCCGGGCCGCCCTAAGCTCGACAGATGTCGCAATCGTGGGAGTCCCGGGTCGCCGCCGTCTGGGCAGGGGCGGGGTCGGCGAGCGACGAGTCGCTCCTGGCCGCGATCGACGGTCTCGTGGCGGAGAAGGGGCCGGATGACGCGGCAGCCCTCTTCGAGGCCGCGAGCGTGCGTGACTATCTCAGCCGCGAATCCGACGCCGAGCCCCTCTACCGCGCGGCCATCGCGGCCGGTCTCGACGCCGTGCGCCGCCCGCAGGCCGTCATCCAGCTCGCGAGCACGCTGCGCAACCTCGGGCGCCCCGGCGAGGCCGTCGAGCTGCTGGACGACCTGCTCGCCGAGCATCCGGGAGACGAGTGGACCGCACCCGCGGCGGCCTTCCTCGCGCTCGCACTCGCGAGCGACGGACGCGAGCGGGACGCGGCATCCGTCGCGCTCTACGCGCTCGGCGACACGCTGCCGACCTACTCCGACGCGGTGAAGCGGTACGCGCTCGGGCTGCGCGGCTGAGCCCCGAGGCCGGTCGGATCAGGCCAGCAGGTTGTAGTGCCGCAGCCGGGCGTCGCCGTGGGGTGTCACGTCGAGCACCGTGAGACTCGGCGCCCCCACCGGCTCGAGCCGGTCGGTGGTGAGGCCGACGAACCGCGCGAGAACCGACCGGATCGTTCCGCCGTGCGTGACGATCAGCACCGGTCCGGGCTGCTCGACCGCGAACGCGACGGCGGCCGACACGCGCTCGGTGACGACCGACGGCACTTCGCCGCCCGGCGGCACGAAGGTTCCGGCCCGCCAGCGGGTGTAGTCGGCGCCGATCTCCTCGGCGCGACGGCCCTCCCACTCGCCGAGGCCCGCTTCGGCCCAGCGTGCGTCGACGATCGGCGTGATGCCGGAGAGCAGCGCCGCGGTGCTGAGGGTGCGTGACAGTGGGGACGCGATCACGGTGCGCGGCCGCCACTCGGCGACGACCGGCGCGAGCGCGGCGGTGCGCAGCCTGCCCGAGGCGGAGAGGTCGATGTCGGTCTGGCCCTGCAGCCGCTTCTCCCCCGTCCAGTCGGTCGGCCCGTGGCGCACGAAGAGCAGCGTGGTCATGCGGTCACCCGCGCGTCATCCGCACCGAACAGGGCCGCGGGAGTCTCGGGGAGCACCAGGCGCGTCCAGGTTCCGGCGGCGACCGGCGTCTCGGTGACGACCGACACACGGTCGCGTCCGGTCATGCCGGAGACCACGTAGCGCCCGGCGAGCGGTGTGCACTCGACGACCTCGAACGGCACCTGACCCTCGGCACCGAGCCCGACGTCTTGCGGTCGGTACATGGCCTGCAGGGGGCGGTCTCCGGATGCCGCGGCTATCGCGACACCGTCGCGGTGCAGCGCTCCCCCGTGCGCCTCGCCGGTCAGCAGCACCGCGGGCGGGGTTCCGAGGAACGCGGCGACGAAGGCCGTGGCCGGCCGCTCGAGCAGTTCGGCGGGAGGACCGAACTGTTCGACGCGCCCGTCGCGCATGACGGCGATGTGGGTGGCGAGCGCGAGGGCCTCGACCTGGTCGTGCGTGACGTAGACGCTCGTGCCGCCGGTCGCGCGGTGCACCTGGGCGAGCTCGGCGCGCGTGTCGACGCGCAGCCGGGCGTCGAGGTTCGAGAGCGGCTCGTCGAACAGCAGCACCTGCGGGCGCGACGCGATGGTGCGGGCGATGGCGACGCGCTGCTGCTGGCCGCCCGAGATCTCGGCCGGGTAGCGGTCGGCCAGCGCCGTGATGCCGAGCATCGCGAGCACCTCGTCGACGCGGGCCTGCCGGTCGGCGGCGCTCCACTTCGCAACCCGCAGCGGCCAGTCGATGTTGGTGCGCACGCTCATGTGCGGCCAGAGCGCGTAGCTCTGGAACACCATGCCGAGCCCGCGCTTCTCGGCGGGAACTGAGGCGCCGGTGTCGCCGTCGGCGACGACGCGGTCACCGAAGCTGATCGTTCCGCGCGACGGTTCCTCGAGGCCGGCGAGCATCCGCAGGGTCGTGGTCTTGCCGCAGCCCGAGGGGCCGAGCAGCACGACGAACGATCCGGCCGGAAACTCGAGGCTCACCTCGTGCAGGGCCGTGCTGCCTCCGAAGTCTTTGCCGAGGCGGTCGAGGGTGATGGCGGTCATGCGTTGCTCCAGGGCTGTCGGGCGCCCTGCAGGCGCCGGGCGAGAAGCGTGGCCGCGACCGAGACGGTCGCGATCACGAGGGTGATGGCGTTGGCGTGCTGGGTGAAGCCCTCCGAGGCATAGCGGTAGGTCATCACCGACAGCAGCGGTGTGGCGGGCGTCACGAGCAGGACGACGAGCGAGAGGTCGCGCACCATCGTGACGAAGACGAGGATGCCGCCGCTCACGATTCCGCGCGAGGCGAGCGGGAATACGATGCGGCGCAGCCGCTGCGCGGTTCCCGCTCCCGAGATGAGGGCCGCCTCTTCGAGGTCGCCCGACACCTGGCCGAGCGCCGACTTGGAGGTCTGGAACGCGAACGGCAGGCTCGCGGCGATGCCCGCGATCACGAGGATCGCGAAGGTGCCGTAGAGCGACGGCAAGGGGCCGATCGGCGCCCCGAACTGGGCGATGAACGCCGCGCCGAAGGCGATGCCGGGGATGAGGAACGGCACGTAGCTGAGCAGGCTGATCGAACCGCCGACGACCTTCGCGCGCTTCAGGCGCGTCACGACGTAGGCGGCGAGCAGGCCGACGAGGGTGGCGCCGAGGGCGACCGCGACGCCGAGCGCCACGGTCGAGACCACGGCGTCGAGGGCGACGGGGTCGCGCAGCACGCCGCGCATGCCCTGGGCGATCGAAGGATCGGACTCCCCCGCCCAGTAGTGCAGGGTGAGGCCCGCGTCGAAGCTGTTGGTGCGCCGCAGCACGGTGCTCACCGCGAGCACGACTCCCGGCACGATCGTGGTGGCGGTCACGAGCGCCGCACTGAGCGCGAACAACACCCACTTCCAGGCGCCGGTGGTCACCCGTCGGGGACGCGAGCTCTTGCCGGTGATCGTCGCGAACGAGCGGCCGGCCGTGAAGCGGTTGCCGACCCAGAGCACGAGCGCCGCGATCACCACGAGCAGGATCGACAGCACGTAGCCGCGCTCGGTGTCCCCGGTCGAGATCGAGCCGTACAGCCGTGTGCTCAGCGTCTGGAACCGCACAGGGAGACCGAGCAGCGCGGGCACCGCGAAGTTGCTCACCCCCTCGGCGAACGCGAGCAGGAAGCCGGAGAGGATCGCCGGGGCGACGACGGGCAGGGCGATGCGGGCGGCGATGCGCACCCGCGACGCCCCGGTGAGTTCGGCGGCGGCGAGCAGGTCGCCGCCGACGTTGGAGAGGGCGGCCGCGACGACGACGAACGACAGCGAGTAGTAGTGCGCCACGAGTGTCAGCGTGATGGGCACGACGCCCCACGACAGCACGTCGGGCACCGCGATGCCGAGGCTCGCGAGCAGACCGGGGTTGCCCCCGAGCCGCTCGTTGCGGAACACGCTCTCCCACGCCAGCGCGATCGCGAAGCTGGGCAGCGCGAACGGGATGGTCGCGAGCACGCCGATCACCCGGCGCCCCGGCACGTCGCTCATCACGACGACCCAGGCGAGGAACGACCCGAGCAGGCTGGCGAGCAGGCCCGTTCCGAGCCCGACGACCAGCGAGTTGCCGAGGGGCGTGAAGAACAGGTTGGCCGACAGCGGGCTGGCGAGCACGTCGGTCCAGGAACCGATCGAGTCGGGCTGCACCGTCGCGGCCACCAGCCCCTGCAGCGGCAGGGCGACGAGCACCACGAGCACCGCCAGCACGGCAGCGGCCAGCCAGGTCGTCGGGCGGCGGAGGCCCGTGGTCACTCGTCTCATCGTTCTCTCCCGACTACTGGATGGTGAGCAGGAAGTCGGCGACGGCGTCACGACGTTCGGCCGAGGCCTCCGCGTCGATGACCCAGCCGGCGAGCTCCTCGAGCGGCAGGGCGTCGTCGGGCGCGACGACGTCGGTGCGCGTCGGGTAGTCCCCGGCGACGTAGAACGGTTCGAAGCCGGGGCCGCCGGTCTCGGTGTCGTCGCCCATCATGAAGTCGATGAGCAGGCGCGCGGCCGCGGGGTTCTCGACGCCGGCGGTGAGGCCGAGCATCGCCGGGAAGACGATGCCGGGCGACGGAGCGACACCCGACGCGACCTGGAGCGCCCAGCCCTCGTCTTCGTTGTCACGGCGGTCGGAGTACGACGTGAAGCCGACCGGCGGTGCGGTCTGGCCGAGGGCGCCGATCGCGGCGTTCACCGTGTCGGTGTCGTCGACGAGCACGGCGTCGTTCGCGTAGAGGTCGCTGACGAACTGCAGTCCTGCGTCGTCGACGCCGTCGGCGAGCTCGATCTCGGTGCCGAAGTGCTCTTCGTAGGCGGCGGCCATCTCGTCGCCGCGCAGCGACATCTCGGTGACGAGGTCGAGGTAGTCACCGCGCACGTTCGGGTCGACGAGAACGACCTTGCCGGCCCACGCCGCCTCGGTCAGCTCCCAGAGGTTGGCGACGGGCGAACCGTCGGGGTACGCCTCCTCGTTGTACATGAGCACCTTGGTTGAGAGGCGGTTGGAGACGAGGGGCGCCTGGTACTCCTCGGGCAGCGACTCGGCGACGCGCGGCGGGAGGTACGACTCGAGCACGCCCTCGGCGAGCAGCTCGGTGACGACGACGGGCGCATCCGAAACATAGGCGACGTCTGCGGTGGCGCTTCCGGCGGCGTGCTCGCTCGCCAGACGCGTGATGAGTTCGGTCGACGAGATGTCGGTGGAGACGACGTCGATGCCGGGGTACTCGGCCTCGAAGGCCTCCTCGACGGTCGCGATGCGGCTGGTGAAGGCGTACACCGACACCTCGCCCTCCTCGGTCGCGAGCTCGACGAGCTCGTCGTGGCTGAGCGCGTCGTAGTCGACGGTGTCTTCGGCCTCGGCGGCGGGAGCGCAGGCGGCGAGGCCGAGAACGAGCGGGAAGGCGGCGACGGCCGCCCAGGTGCGGGCTGTCGATGGCATGGGTGTTCCTCTTTCCGGGTGGGGCGATGGGTAGGGTGCGACGGGTGGAGCGGTCAGGCGTCGAAGGTGTCGAGAACGACGCCGAGTCTGTCGAGCGATCGCACCGCGGCCTCCGGGGCGTCGCGGGCGATCGTGAGCACGAGGGCGTTGCTGATCGCCATCGGCACGGTGAGCGAGAGGAAGGCGTCGGTGCCCCCGCGCGGGGCGGCGATGGTCGCCGAGGGGCTCGGAGACAGCGCGAGCAGGGTGTCGGTGACGAGCACGCTGTGCACCCCCTCCGCCGCCGCGAGGTCGAGCAGCGGGCTCAGCGTCGACGGCACCCGGCGGAACGCGAAGGCGACGAGCAGGTCGCCCTCGCCGAGCGGGGTCACCGCCTCGGCGATGTCGCGCCGCGAACCGACGAGCGCGACCGGACGCACACCGAAGCGCTGCAGGCGGCGCGAGAGCTGGTCGACCAGGATCGTCGCGTTGCCCTGCCCGTAGAGGTAGACGGTCTTCGCGGCCAGCACGCGCGCGGCGAGGTCGTCGAGTTCGGCCTGGGTGACGTGCTGGGGCAACGCGCTCAGCGCGGCGACCTCGTCGTCGACGAACGAGCGGAGCACCTCGTCGAGCGGGTGCTGGTCGAGCCGGCCCTTGAGCCGCTGCGACGGGCCGTCGCCAGCGAGGTAGTCCTGACGCAGCGCGTCACGCAGTTGCGGGTAGCCGGCGAATCCGAGGCGTTGGGCGAAGCGGGTGGCCGCCGACTGGTGCAGGCCGAGCGGAGCGGTGAGGTCGTTGGCGAACCAGAACGCGGCCTCGGCGGGGTGCGACTGCAGCACCGCGACGAGTCTGCGGTCGGTTGCGGTGAGCAGGTGGCCCCTGCTTTTCACGATCTCGGTGATGAACACCATTGGAAGCTAATTGCAATTGCACTTGCATGGAGCGCAAGTGCTGCACGTTCACGTGGTGTTCACCCGACCGGCAACTGTTAGATGCCTGCCGCGGGATCCGCGGCCTCGCCGAGCCTCGCACGGCCGCGTCTGGCTCCCGACAGGGCGGCGACGTTCGCGCCCACGATGAGTGCGATGCCGGCCCACTCGAGCGCCCCGAGGCGCTGGCCGAGCACGACCGCGCCGACCAGCGCGGCGAAGATCGGCTGCACGCTCATCAGCAGGCTGAACAGCCGCGCAGGCACCCGCCGCAGCGCGATCAGGTCGGCGACGTAGGGCACCGCCGAGGCCAGCACGCCCGCGGTGATCGCGTAGCCGACGGCGGCGGGCGTCGGTGGCGTCACCAGGAAGACGACGATGCCCACCGGCACGAAGAGCAGGGCGGAGACGGTCGCCGCGGTCGCGGTTCCCTGCACGCCGGGGATGCGCCGACCGACCGTGCGGTTGAGCAGGATGTAGGCGGCCCAGCAGGCCGCCGCGACGAGGCCCGCCGCGATGCCGAGGTAGTCGGTGCTCGGTTCGGGCCGCATGATGAGGGCCACGCCGACGACGGCGGCCAGCGAGCAGAGCACGGCGCCGCGCGACCGCGAACCGACGAGCGCGATCGCGAGCGGGCCGAGAAACTCGAGGGTGACCGCGAGACCGAGCCCGATGCGGTCGATCGCGGTGTACAGCCCGAGGTTCATCGTGCCGAAGACCAGCGCGAGCAGCAGCACCGGCCACCACTGCGCCCTGTCGAACGTCCAGAAACGCGGGCGGGCGATCGGCAGCAGAACCAGCGCCGCGACGAACTGCCGCACGACCACCACGCCGACCGGTCCGATCACCGGGAACGCGAACGATCCGACGGCCGCGCCGACCTGGTTCGACATAGCGCTGCCGAGCAGGGTGGCGACACCCGCCGCGGTGCGTCTCGACTCGGTCATGGGGCCAGTCTGGCCTCGTGCGGCCCATCCGAGAAATGCATAGTACGCCCGACTTATACACTGAGCGTATGAGTATCGAGTTGCGTGAACTGCGCTGCCTCGTCGCGATCGTCGACCGCGGCAGCTTCACCGACGCCGCACTCGAATTGCGGATGTCGCAGGCCGCCGTTTCGCGCAATCTGGCGTCCCTCGAACGCAAGCTGGGCATCCGTCTGGTCGGTCGCACCACGCGGCGGCTCGACCTGACCGCCGCGGGCGAGGGGGTGTTGCGCCAGGCGCGACGGGTGCTCGCCGGCGTCGACGAGCTCGAGCGCGAGGCGCTCGCCGGCAGCGACCGCGTGCGCATCGGCTACGCGTGGTCGGCCCTCGGGCGCCACACGGTGCCGTTCCAACGGCGCTGGGCCGCCGCGCACCCGGGCGTCGAACTCGAGCTGGTGCGGTCGAACACGGCGACCGCGGGGCTCGCCGACGGCACCGCCGACCTGGCCATCCTGCGCCGCCCGCCACCCACGGCCGAGTACGACCTCGTGTTGATCGGCCTCGAGAAGCGGGTCTGCGCGCTGGCCTCCGACGACCGCTGGGCGAAACGCCGGTCGCTCTCGCTCGCCGAGATCGCCGAACGCACGGTCGCGATCGATGCGGCGACGGGGACGACGACCCTCGCCCTCTGGCCATCGTCGGCTCCCCCGGCCGCGATCGCGAACACCCACGACGTCGAAGACTGGCTCACGACCATCTCGTCGGGCCGCGCCGTCGGCGTCTCGGCCGAGTCCACCGGCGACCAGTACCGTCGGGCAGGCCTGGTCTACCGGCCGGTGCGCGACGCCCCGCCGATCCCGGTGTATCTCGCCTGGTCGCGCGCCGACCCGCCGCGCGACCGCGACGCGGTGGCCGACCTGCTCGTCGACCTCTACCGCTAGACCGGCCGCACTTTTCCCTATCGGTGGCGGGATCCCCCGGTTAGCATGACCGGTGGGGGGAAGTTCGTGGCTCGAGCGCCCGACCTCGGCGTACTCGCGATCCCGACTGCTGCGCCCAGCCGAACGGAGTCCCTGTGCCCACGTCTGCCCTGCACCATTCACTGACCGCCGGATTCGCCTCGCTGTTGCTCGTCGCCGGCGGTCTCGTCGCGCTCCCCGCCGCGGCAGTGGCCGCTCCGACCGAGACCGCGCCGTCGCCCGTCGCCATGGGCGACTACGCCGAGACGGAGTTCACCGACGCCGCGACCGCGCTGCCCGACGAACTCGTCTCCGCCCTCGAACGCGACCTCGGCGTCAGCGGCGCGACCTACCTCGCCGAGGCCGCGGCGGCCACCGACGCGGTCGACGTCGTCGAGTCGCTTGCCGAGGCGGGCGTCGATGTCGTCGGTTCGGAGATCGACGGCACGACCCTCGTGGTCAACGTCGCGGACCCCTCCGACGTGGCCGCGGTCGAGGCCGCCGGCGCGGTGGCAGAAGTGGGTGCTCCCGTGCCCGTCGACCTGACCGGCATCGAGTTCTTCAGCGCGGCCGACATCTTCGGCGGCGAGGCGATCGCCTGGCAGGTCGGCGACTCGGTGGGGCGCTGCTCCGTCGGCTTCTCCGGGTTCGGCGCCGGGGGCCAGCAGCAGCTCGCGACGGCCGGCCACTGCGTCGCCGGCATGGGCGGCATCAGCGGGCAGGTCGAAGCGATCACCCAGGCCGCGCCGAACGCCGGAGCGTCGGCGAGTTCGCCCATAGGTCTCCCCGTCGCCGGCTCGCAGGCGTTCGGCGCCGGGTACGACAGCGGTCTGGTCGCGGCGACCGCCGCCGGCTTCGTCGGCTACCCCGCCGTCGCCACCTGGGGTGGCGGCGGCGGTGCGCCGCGCTCGTCGGCGGCCCTGCCCGTGCAGTCGGTTTCGGCCGCCATCGTCGGTGCGACCCTGTGCAAATCGGGCAGCACCACGGGCTGGACCTGCGGCACGGTTCGCGCGATCGACTCGGTGCAGACCGTCGACGACCAGGGAACGCCCTACGACGTCAACTCGATCCTCGCCACCACCTGCGTGATGTCGGGCGACAGCGGCGGCAGTGCGCTCATCGGGCAGTCCGCCGTCGGGATCGCCTCGGCGAGCAGTGATGCGCCCTGCGGAACCGGCAGCTACCTCTCCACGTTCTTCCCGATGGTCTCGCCCACCGGCGCCAGCGTCATGGCGCGGTACGCGGGCGCGTGGGAGCCCGCCGTCACCGTGTCCACCCCCGTGGTCTCGGGAGCGAGCGGCGGAACGGCTTCCGCGCCCGGAACCGTCACCGGAACACTCGGCGCCGCCAGCGCGGGCAGCACCGTCTCGCTCTACGTCGACGGCTCGCCCACCGCCGCGGCCTCGGCGACCGCCGCGCCCGGAACCTGGATCCTGCCGTTGCCGGCCCTCGGCGAAGGGGCGCACAGCTACACCGTGGTCGCCCGCTGGGGCTCGTGGTCGACGTCCGCCCCGGCGGCCGGCAGCGTCGTGGTCGCCGGAGCGGGCGTCGCGACGAACGGCAGCGCGGCCCTCGTGATGGCGCTCTACCGCGACGTGCTGTTCCGTACCGCCGGACCACAGGAGGTCTCGGGTTGGAGCGCCATCGTCGCGAGCGGACAATCGATCACGGGCGGCTTCCTCCTCAGCGACGAGTACCGCCTGAACAAGGCCACGTCGGCCTACCGCACCATCCTCGGCCGCGAACCCGAGGGCGACGCGATCTACGGCTGGCTCGGGCTCATGCGCAACGGCTCGATCATGACCGAAGACCTCGACAAGCAGTTCTTCGCATCGACCGAGTACTTCAACAGCAGCGGAGGAACGAACTTCGGGTTCGTCAGCGCGCTCTACAAGCGGATGCTGGGCCGCACCGCCTCGGAGGACGAGATCTGGGGCTGGTCGGTATACGCCGCCCACCACGGTCGCCTCGGCGTCGTGAACGCCATCTGGGGCGCGATCGAGACCGCACGCTCGCGCGTCTCGGCGATCTACTTCGAGTATCTCGGCCGCTACGCCGGTGAGTCGGAGACCTACGGCTGGGCCGTCTACGGCCAGAACAACGGCGATGCCCAACTGCGCTCCGCGATCACCGGCAGCCAGGAGTACTACGAGCGGTCGATCGTGCGCTTCCCCGGCGCGCAGCCCTGAGCGGGCGCGGCACCGCCACCGCGCGGCACCGCCACCGCGCGGCACCGGCCCCGCGTCATCCGCGCACACAAAAAGGGCCCGCCACCGTGAGGTGACGGGCCCTTTCGGGTTCGGCGACTACTTGTGGTCGTGGCCGTAGTGCTCGTTGTTCGCCTTGCGTCCGTGGCTGTCGCGCTCGGCCGAACCGGAGTTCGCCTGCGTGAGCATCGACGCGGCGTCGGAGGTGTCGAAGCCGTCTTCGTCGGTCGACTCCTCGCCCGAGTCGGCGAATGCCGCCGCGAACTCGGAGACGTCGACCTTCGTGCCCTTGGTGTCGACGACGTTCGCCTTGCCCAGAACGACCGCGAGGGCCTTCGAGCGGGCGACCTCGCCGATCATGCCGGGGATCTGGCCGTTCTTGTCGAGAACCTGGATGAACTCGCCGGGCTCCATGCCGTACTGGGCGGCACCCTGGATGAGGTACTGGGTGAGCTCGTCCTGGCTGACCTTGATCTCTTCCTTCTCCGCGATGGAGTCGAGCAGGATCTGGGTGCGGAACGTCTTCTCGCTCGACTCGGCGACCTCGGCGCGGTGCACCTCGTCTTCGAGACGGTTCTCGTTCTCGAGGTGACGGTGCACCTCGTCTTCGACGAGCTTGGCGGGAACGGGGATCTCGACGCTCTTCAGCAGCTCGTCGACGATCTGGTCGCGTGCCTCGGCGCCCTGGCCGAAGACCTTCGACTTCGCGACCTGGGCCTTGATGTCTGCCTTGAGTTCCTTGATGGTGTCGAACTGGCTCGCGACCTGCGCGAAGTCGTCGTCGGCCTCGGGAAGCTCGCGCTCCTTGACGGCGAGCAGCGACACGACGATCTGGGCCTTCTCGCCGGCGTTGTCGCCACCGAGCAGCTCGGACTCGAACGTGGTGGTCTCGCCGGCGCTGAGCGAGTCGAGCGCCTCGTCGATGCCCTCGATCAGGTCGCCCGATCCGACCTCGTACGAGATGGCGTTGGCGGTGTCGACCTCGTTGCCGCCGATGGTGGCGACCAGGTCGATCTGGGCGAAGTCGCCCTTCTTGGCGGGGCGGTCGACGGTGACGAGCGTGCCGAAGCGGCTGCGCAGGTTGTCGAGCTCGTCCTTGACGTCGTCGGCGGAGACCTTGGCCTCGGCGACGGTCAGCGTGATTCCCTCGTACTCGGGGAGGTCGAACTCGGGGCGCACGTCGACCTCGATGGCGAGCTCGAGGTCACCCGAGAAGTCCTTCTCGCTGGGGAGCGCGGTGACGTCGGCTTCGGGGCGTCCGAGGGTGCGGATCTTCTCGTCGCTGATGGCCTGCTTGTAGAACTTGTCGAGTCCGTCGTTGACGGCGTGGTTCAGAACCTCGCCGCGGCCGACGCGCTGGTCGATCAGCGCGGGCGGAACCTTGCCCTTGCGGAAGCCGGGGATGTTCACCTGCGTAGCGATGTGCTCGTACGCGTGATCGATGCTGGGGCGCAGCTCTTCGGGCGTAATGGCGATGCTGAGCTTCACGCGGGTGGGGCTGAGCTTTTCGACCGTGGTCTTCACGATGGGTATCTCCTGATGTT
>Ga0247813_10002354_pt1 | contig 13061 bp, 7 predicted proteins | sample UWRJL169409C1_FD_180719 | JGI IMG/M metagenome (GOLD analysis project Ga0247813, IMG submission 180719) | Plant litter microbial communities from Arlington Agricultural Research Station in Wisconsin, United States - UWRJ-L169-409C-1 | ecosystem: Environmental > Terrestrial > Plant litter >... | reverse complement strand
GGCATTTACGCCATGTATACCAGGAATAGCAATTATGCTGGGTATTTATTACCTATGTTTATTACTATGCCATCTGGTTTATTAACTGTCCGAATGCGTTCATCAACTGTTCGTATCCGGTCACTTTTATTGGCAAATTTATAATTACACATTGATAACCAGTAACTTAAAATAATCATCAGGTTTGGCATATCATTCGCAACTGCAGAAAAAAAAGTATCAAGCAACACGAAATAAAGTTATATGTTTAGACTGAACCTGAAAATCGCCCTTAGAAACCTGTGGAAAAGCAAAGGATATGCTGCCATCAATATTTTTGGCCTTGCGGTAGGATTCGCCGGATTTATCCTGATTTTGCTGTATGCCAACCATGAATATAGCTATGACACCTGGAACACTGAAGCAGAAAACATCTACAGGATCAGCAGCAAAGGCAGTCCGCAGGAAGAAGAATATGCCTCCAGCCAGGGAGAACTAGCCCCCGCATTAAAAAATGTGGTGCCCGAAATAGAGTCATATACACGATATTATACATGGGACATCAAACAAAGGCTCATCAGCTCTGGTGATAAAGAATTTTATGTAGATAACATCATGGGCGTAGACAGCTTATGGTTTAATTCATTTCCTTATCAATTTATATATGGCGATCCAAAAAAGGCACTGGTTTCGGGAGATAATATTGTGATCTCTGAAAAGATCAGCAGGCAGTACTTCGGGGATACCAATCCGATGGGAAAACCGCTGCTGATGAATGGTACCAAAACGTATGTGGTGAGTGGTGTATATCAGGAGCCTGCTTCCCCGGAACACCTGGATCACGATGGGTTTATTAAAATGTCGTCACAGGGAGATGGCTGGAACAATGGGAACTTTTACACCTATCTGAAGATCAAGGACGGAACAGACAAAGCCACCATTACCAAAAAGATCAACCTGGCCATGCAGCACCTTCCGGCTGTCAAGGCCAACCCATGGATTAAAGATCAGCAATATATCCTTACTCCTATCCCTGATATCTATCTGCATACCAACGTAGCACAGGAACCTGGTAAAAAAGGTAATGCAAAAATTGTGACCATACTGGTGCTGTTTTCGGGCCTGCTGCTGGTGATTGCCTGTATTAATTTCACTAACTTGTCTATTGCGAGGTCGGTTAAACGTGCGAAGGAAACCGGGATCAGAAAAGTAATGGGTGCGGGAAAGGGAAGCCTGGCCACGTATTTCCTGACAGAAACGGCGATTCAATGTCTGGCCGCACTGCTGCTTGCTTTTGCGATTGCTGAAGTTTCGCTTCCGGTATTAAATTCCATTATGGATCTCGACCTGACTTTGTTCAGTTATGGTTTCCCTGCCCAGCTTGGTGTACAGATTGCTGTCGTGCTCCTGCTCGTCATCCTTTTCGCTGGCGGGTATACTGCATTTTTCCTGGTCAACTATGAACCGATTAAAGTTTTAAAAGGCAACTTCTCCAGGAGCAATGGCAGTTTATGGATGAGGAAAGCGCTGATTTCTGTGCAGTTTGTGGTGGCCACCGTTTTTATCGTTTGCCTGCTCATCATAAAGCAGCAGGTGACCTATATGCAGAATAAGGATCTGGGATTTAACAAAGAGCATGTCATCTTTTTTAAAATCAGGGATACTAAAACCAGGCAGAACATGGCCCAGGTTAAAGCCCGGCTGGAGAAGATTAAAGGCGTGAAGGCAGTCAGCCGTGTAAACTTTTACCCTGGATTACAAGACATGCAGATCATTGGAAGAAACTTTCGTGACCAGCTGATACAGAACCTGAATGTGGTGACCATCGATTTCGGCTATTTTGAAGTGCTGGGTATGGCAGCAAAAGAAGGACGATTGTTTTCTCCGAAGTTCGGCACCGACACGGCGGGGATTATCGTAAACGAAACTGCAGTTAGAAAATACGGTTTGCAGCAACTGATCGGTCAGAAATGGATTGATGACAGGACAATTGTAGGCGTAGTAAAAGACCATGTACAGCAGGGAATGGAAACTGCCGCAGATCCGATTGCGTTTGTTCTGGAAGGGCGGAATACCAATGGCGCCAACAACATGATTTTAAAAATAGAAGGCAACCATATCCAGCAAACGCTGGATGAGGTAAAATCTACCTGGGAGGAACTTGAACCTTTCCCGTTCCAGTATACATGGCTGGACCAGAGTTTTGCGAAGATTTATATACAGTATGTGAGACTGGACAAAATTTTCAATATTTTCACCTATGTAACATTGGCATTGGCGATCATAGGCCTGTTTGCACTGGCTTCGTTTACCGTACAGGAACGCACCAAAGAAATCGGTGTGCGGAAAGTACTGGGTGCGGATACGGGCGACATCCTGAAGCTGATCAATAAAGGATTTTTAGGTCTTGTAATCGCAGCGAATATAATTGCAGTGCCGATTGCCTATATCTTATCAAAAAACTGGCTGAACGGATTTGCGTTCCGCACTACAATGACGATCTGGCCTTTTGTGATCGCGACAGTAATTTCCATTATGATTACACTGATCACGGTAAGCCTCCAGGCCTATCGTACCGCAAAAGCCAATCCGGTGGATGCGTTGAAATACGAATAGCGTTTACGCTGGGACATTCATCCTGAAGGATGAGTATTCAATCTAAACCCGTTCAGCACAATGCTGAACGGGTTTTTTAATCTACGGGAATTTAAACAGCTGTTCGTCAGCGAATCATATTACACTGATTCTCGTCAAGATTAACCGGACTGATACAGACCGCTTTAGCATAGCTATCCTACCTTTTTGTAACAAATACCCCTTTCATTTGTCGTATTGCCAGTAATTTGAATGAAAATCCGGAAGCGGAACTGTTTGGGGAATTAAAAAACGACTGTGGCTGACTATTTTTTTCGGCTATACATTGCAGAAAAACAGACAATCACAACAGGTAAAAATTGTTTTTCAAAGGTTAAAAAATTCTCAATATTTAGCTTTTTTAAAAAAATATGCTGATCTTTCATTAGGATATTTTTGTTTTTTTAACAGTTATGAAGCTATTTAAACCTATTCATTACTATTTTGTTATCCGGTAAGTTTATTTTGGTTTTATCCGGTAAATTGTTTCAAAACAACACGTTATACTTAACATTAACTAGCTATTGCATGGGTTTATCAGTAAATACATATTCTATGGTTTTTAAAAAACACATCATCTCTAAAATACCTCTTTTTCTACTCTCTGTATTCGCACTTGGCTGTCAAACCAAACCTGATGTAAAATGGGATTTCAGTAAAGATGAAATTACCGGAACCGGTAAAACGCAGGTGAACGATAAACTGAATGTGGATGTGTACCTGGATGTGACGACCTCCATGAAGGGCTTTGTATCTCCCGCCACAACAAATTACAGCCGTTTAATTGATGATATTGAAGCTACCTGCAATAACGTATGGAAGAGCACGGACATGAAGTATTATAAATACGGGAGAAGTGTAGCGGAGATATCAAGGGAAGATTTCACTTCCGGAAAAACATCACCTGTGATGTATGCTGATCCGGTCATGAGTACACAGACAAATTTTGCGGAAGCAGTTAAAAAAACTGATCCGAAAAGGGTAAGCATCCTGATTACTGACCTGTTTTATAAAAACAGTGATGTTAACCTGGTAGTCAGCGCAATTAAAGACTACTGTTTTAAAAAGAAAGTTGAAGCAGGATTAATCAGCCTCAACAGCCCTTTTAACGGCATTGTAGGAGATGTAACTCCTTTTGTTAATGTTAAAAACGGCACAAGACCTTTATATGTTCTGGTATTCGGAGACAAACAAAATATTGATTTGCTGTTTAAAACACTGAAAAACAAACCATATATCGCCTCTACACAATTCCTGCTGATCGCAAATCACCCCACTGAAAGTTATGAGGTGAACCTGATCAAGGACAAAAAAAACAGGACTGTCAATAAACAAAGTCTTCCTTCCGCATGGAAGAAAAAGGATTATGGTACAGTGTTCAGTTTTACGATGAAAACCAAAGCAAGTGATGCACTTTTTAACCTTGATCTTAAACTGAATACGAATCCTAACGTTCCGTTATTTAAAGAGAATAATCTAAAACTGCTGGTGTTTGAAAAGACATCCGGCCAGAAAGACTCCATCCCGGCTAATGACAAAGTAAGTATAGAAAACATGAAACTTACCGGAAACAGGCTGACGGGGAATATCAAGCTCAAAAATGGCGAAGGCGCAGGTAAATACGGATACCTGGTTTATGTGGTGCTGGACAATACCGTTCCGCAACTCATGCCTAAATGGGTGCTGGCTAAAAACACGAATGTGTATGCGCAGGGGGTAAATGAGGATAAAACGCTGAACCTGGATAAACTGCTGACTGATATTTCGAGTAACCATACAACTTTTATACAGCCTAAACTGGCCAAATTTTATATTAACATCATAAAAAAATAATCTTTAAAACTGATAAGCATATGAACAAGAGTCCTGTTAATTATTTTCTTACTACTGCTGTAATAGCTATTTTCTGGGTTGTATTCGCCATTTTAATGGGTCCCTTTTTAACTGAGAGCCCCAATCTCGCAGAGAAAGACCCTGCTGACCTGGCTACTGAATTGCAGATTATTTTTGCGGCAGGCGCATTGCTCACGATCATTTTAGCTTGTTACTGGTATTATTACGGCAACCAGGAAAGTACTGCCGGAGAACTGAAAAAAGCAAAAGGAAAATGGACAATCCTGTTTATAGTAGAACTGGTGGTTGCCGTTGCTTTAACGGTGACGATTATTGTGCTGAATATATCCGAAGGCATCGAAGCATCATGGTTTATCATCTATTTCGCAATTAATGCTTTACTCACTTTTATACTGTTTTGGATCACAACATTTTTGATGTCTCCACGCAGTGTACAATACATCCCATTCGGTAAATAATTATGCAGAAAAACGTATTAATCGGTATAGGCGGTACAGGTTCAAGGGTAATTGAATCGGTACTGCATCTTTGCGCAGCGGGTTTAGGCCCGGATAAACTGCATATTTTTATGATCGACCCGGACCGGGGAAACGGAAACCTTACCCGTACGCAGAGTTTAATCAAAAAGTATACGGAGTTCAGGGACAAATGGGAAAAGGCACCGGACCGACCAAATTCCTGTTTTAAAACGGAAATCATTATCCCTCAAGGTGATGAGCCTTTTGTATGGAGTATATTTGAGGATAGCTATTACACGCTGGGCAAGTATATCAACTATGATAATATTTACCAGAATAACCGTGACCTGGCCGACCTGGCCAATGTGCTTTTTACTGACCAGGAGTTAAAAACCTCTTTAGAACGGGGATTCAGGGGCCATCCGTCGATTGGCGCGGTAGTAATGGCCGATCCGCCGATGGATGAATATCCGTTTAAGTTATTGTGGGACGGCACGGAGTCACTCGGGGAAAACGACCTTCGGGTATATATTGTAGGTTCTATTTTCGGAGGTACCGGTGCGGCAGGCTTCCCTACGCTTGGTGCAAACCAGCTGATCAAGTATAATGATAAGGCAAAATTGGGAGATAACAAAAGTAAGGTATTGCTGGGTGGTGCGCTGGTACTACCCTATTTCAGCTTTTCGGTAGAAAATACGGCAAACGAATCTATGTTTGTGACGGCCAGTGATTTCCCTATTGCGACGAAAGCGGCACTACAATATTATAATGATAAAGAACTGGGTTTCGACCAGTATTACCTGATCGGCGACTCACTTTCACAGAAAGTAGGCAAGTTCAGTACAGGTGCGTCAACACAGAATAATCAGCCCCACTATATTGAACTGGTGAGCGGCCTGGCAAGTTTCGATTTCTTTAACCAGCCGGCCGGTGATGCGCTGAACGACCGGAAATATTTTATCGCAAGCAGGGACAACGCAACGGTAGACTGGGGTACGCTGCCTTTAACGCGCGACAGCAGCAGGTTGCATATTGAGCGTAAACTGTTGAAAAAGCTGATTGCGGATTTCACGGTATTCAGTTATACTTACCTCACTTTCGGTAAATCCATCCTGGCCAAATCTCATAAGGAAGTATCACTGGAATCGTGGTATTCCATGAATTTCAGGAGCCAGTATAGAGAAGACAGCGAATTGTATAACCCAAGACATAACGTGAACAGTCCGCTTTATGAAACGGCCGACCAGTACATGAACAGCTTTTTGTACTGGATCTGTGCTATGGATGATCAGGACGTAGTGAAGCTGATTGATAAAACAAAAATTATCAGCGGGGACATTCCTGATGATAAAAAATTAAAGTTGCAGGACCCGGAGCAGTATAAGGGAAACATCGGCCATATTGTAAAAGAAGACGCATTGGGCGCTCCACTCGATTTCAATGCTTTCCGGGCAAGGGGATTAGAGGTATCCACTGTTAAAACGGGCACCTTAACCGCGGGCAGCATTTACCTGAATATATTTTATAACGCCGCCTCCGAGTTTAATAAACAAAATTCTTTTAACAGTTAGCCTTTAGATCATGCCTCAAAAACATTTATATCTTCCAAAGATTATTACGGGTGCAAACATTTCTGAACCGGTTTCTAATGCGGTTTGGGAAGATAAAGAGCGACAAATTATTACTGCGATCAGCGATGCGATTGAAGTAGATGAAGCTGTAACCAGCAAAGGGGTATCTTCTATCCCGGATATTTATGCCCGCCCGCTCTCCTTTTTAGGTGCGCTGCGCTATGATAAACACCCTTTACGAACACGCGTAATACAGGAATGGCGTGGTTTACTGAGTCTGATGGCTTTACATAGCGTAAAACCTGATCTGAGCAAATTACGGGTTACTTCTGTCAGCCTTAACGACGAAAAATTTAGTCGTGCGTTAAAAAACCTCGCCCCAAAACCGGTACCCTTACAAAAAGGTATACCGTATCAGTGGACGGACTTTATTATTATCAAATTTGATGATATCCCCATTGGGGCGTTTTCTCCGGCCACGCTGGTTTACACCTCTTCAGATTATAACGAAAAGCTGAAAAACCTTGCAGGTTTCGCTTTAAAAGACGCAAACGGATTTTTGAGGCCTCCCGGTAAAACTGAAGGACTGGATTACGTGGGTAAATGGCTGGAAAACTTTATCCGTACCTTTAATAAAATAGCGAATACGGATGAAGGGGCAGATAAAATCAGTGAGTATACCGGTAATCTGAATAAGCTGCTGGATGAATGGCTGAAAGAGATTAAGATCGAGCTGGGCGTAGCTTTGAACAGCACAATCGGGGCCGACAGGGTAATTGTTGCGGAAGAAATGCCGGAATATATCAGGAACAACCCGCCGAAATTCCTTTCCAGTTACGCTATCTATCAGCATATCCTTACACCGCTGGTCAAAGCCAGTAAAGAAAGTGAAGGATCAAAATCGGAATACAGTTTATTGATGGCAAGGAACCGCTCCAAACAAGCGGGAACGGAATACAAAGAGGTAGTCATTATCAATCCTCAATTGTTGGCGCAGAACAGGAAACTGTGGGATGATACCACGCCTAGGGAACTGAGTGATGATACCTATTCCTTAATTGATAAGTTTTTTTCGGAACCTTCGGGCAGCCTGATCAATAATATCAATATTAAAAATGATAACGCAATCTGGATCAGGCCCGAATTGTACTTCCTGACCACGAATCTGTTGAAAAGCAAAACGGATGATGATATCCTGAATGAGAGCGAAAAGTTCTTAAATGCAGAGGATACTGAGTTTATCCTGCCTTTCAAAAATGAGATCCTCCACTATTTTTCTCCTGTAGATATCCAGGAAATCTTAAAACCTAAATTCAGGAAAGTCGAAGGAAAAGTTATCTTTTCGTTTCAATTGCCTTTGGTGGACAACCATTCGATAGAAATTAAAAAGACTTACAGTTACCGGATTTCGAAAGCGGAGGGTGAAGGGGAGATTATTGAAACTGAAGTTCCGGTTCTGGAGATTTTCCCTAATTACCTGGGCGACTTCTGGTGCCAGTATTTTATGCTGTGTTCTAATATCGATAGTTTCTCTATCAACCCGCTGAATTTCGGAAGGGAAACACAGGTTACCCGTAAGGAACAGCTGATCGAAACAAACAACTCCAGGGAGAAGGCCGAAATTATCCGGATGACAGGTTATGATGCGTTTCCGGAAGCGATAAATATTGCCGGCAGCAAAGGCAGTAAGGCGAATTACGGACTGATCCTGCTGAACAAGGATAGTAACGTCGGCCGGCCTTTTAATGGAAAAGTAACGGTGGGGATTGACCTCGGTACGTCTAATACCAATATTTACCGTTACAGTAATGATAACGCCAGGCGGTGGCAGTTTAAGTTCTCCAAATACGTGCGTTCGGTGCTGAATTCTGATCCGCAAAAACCCAAATCAGAAAGTTTCGCAAAGAAAGAACTCTCAAAAAGGGACAAGATTACAAGGGCGTTTTTTGTGCCGACACAGGATCAGGAATTACCGATCCCTACGTTGCTCCGTGTGTTTAAAGCAGGTGTTACAAGTGATATTTTACTGGACCAGTTTATTTATTTCCCGCATGAACCGGAATACCCGAACAATGTGGATGCCGATGTGAAATGGGCGGAAGATATCACGGTGATGCTGGCGTTCATAAAGTCAACTTTGTTTTTGATTCTGATTGATCTGCTGCAAGACCGGACGGGTAATATAGAATTCAGGTGTACTTATCCGAAATCGTATCCTGATGAAAAGATCCATAACATGAAAATGGGCTGGACAAAAATTCTGGAAGATTTTATTTACCGCTATAAGGGCGATGATACGGAGAGCCTGGAGGGTAAATTTATCTGGGCGGACAACCGTAAGTTTAATGATGAAAACGGGGTTTATACGATCAGTACTGAAAACAACGGTAAACTGATCATTAATACCAGGCCGGCATTTACTACAGAAGGAATCGCAGCGGGTGAATACTTCTCGAGCGAACTGATTATTACCGATGGGGTAAACCATGCGAATAAGGTGGATGGTGCTATCTGTATAGATGTGGGTGGTGGTACATCCGACTACAGTATCTGGTTTGACAGTGAAATAAAGCTGGATGCGTCTGTAAAACTGGCTGGTGCGCAGATTTCCAAATTGCTGAAAAATAATTCCCGGTTGAGGGACCTCCTGTTATCTGAAAAAGCGGCTTATTCACTGAATGAAGTACGGGATAATGAGCTGCTGTTCTTCTCGAGGTTAAACTTTGTATTACGTGAAGAAGAAAAACAGATCTCTTCCAACCTGAGCAATAATGCGCAGAACAGGGATATCGCCTGGGTACGCCGCATTCTGGCTATCGAATTTGGCGCCCTGGCGTTTTACGCAGGCCACCTTTCTTTGTCGCTCGACGAATTCCTGAAGTTCGAATTGTCGAAACGGATGAAAGAAAACTCGCTTAAAATACATTGGGGAGGAAATGCGGCCAAGTTTATCAACTGGATAGATTATGGCAGATATGAAGATGACGGCATCGCCTCGAAGTTCCTGAATATGATATTCGGAAATACAATTTTCGAAAAAAGCATTGGCGAAAGGGCGTTTAAACCGCTTAAACTAAAACAGGTACAGTCGCCCGCACACAAAAACGAAGCGTCGGGCGGAATTTCGGTAATGATCAATGTCTACGATGAAAAAACTTACGGACATCAACCCGTTACTGAATCAGGCGATGAAGGTTTTTACTTTGACCAGATTGATGAGGAGGAAACGGAACCTGACCTGTCTGCCGGAAGGGAAACCCTTGACGGGCTGACTTTAGGGGAGCAGGTCTCTATTGGCGACAAGGAGTTTGAGCATTACAATGTGATCCCTAAAAACGGGTTTTTCACAGAAAACAGATCGCTGTTTAACCATACCAGCCTGAAACAACTGGAAAGGTATATCTTCCTGGTGAACCAGGTGGGTAAAGTGACCGGGCTGTTTCCTGAAGGTTCTGAAATCAGCTTAACCGTTGATGAAAAGCTGGCGATTAAACAAAGGGTAAAAAACACACTGGCAGAACAGGCGAAACTAAAAATAGATAAAAGAGAAATTGAACCGGTGTTCATCCTTGAAGTGAAATTTATGTTGGATATACTTAGTCATAAAATGAGATGATCATCCATGTAGGAATTGACCTGGGCACCACGTTTTCCTGTGTAAGCTATCTGGATGAGAATGGCTTGCCAGCGATGATCAGGAATAGTGATTTTGAAGATATAACTCCTTCAGTGATCTATTTTGACGGAAATGTTGCGTACGTAGGAAAAAAAGCCAATGATAGAAAACTGCAGGCCAACGCACCGATTTATGAGTTTGTTAAACGGTATATCGGTGCGGAGGCGGCAAACCGTTATGTAATCAATAATTACAATTACGGCGCCTGTGGTCTATCGGCCATCATCTTAAAAAAACTAAAAATCGAAGCCTTTAACTTCTTCAAAAAGAAAGGACTGTTATCATTTGACGACACGAAACAGTCGCTCATTATCCCAGCTGTAATTACTGTACCCGCATATTTTGGCGATAAACAGCGGCAGGAAACCCGCATTGCCGGGATGGCTGCCGGGTTTGACGTTACGGCGATCATTAATGAACCTACCGCAGCGGCGCTGACCTATGGGATTAACCTGAATGAGAAAAAGAAAATCCTGGTGTTTGACCTCGGCGGGGGAACATTTGATGTGACCATCCTGCAAATTGGCGGCGGGGAAGCGAACGCAATCGCGACAGACGGGATTGACCAGCTTGGAGGGAAGGATTTTGATGAGATTATCCATGGTTACCTGTTCAGTGAATTTGAGCGTCAGACCGGTGAAGAACTGCCGGATGACATGCAATGGGAAGTCCAGAAAAAAGCACTGGAAGCGAAAATCGCCCTGTCTGACCATACTGAAACTACGATTATGCTGAGTGCCGCCGGTGAAATGGCCGAGATTACATTATACAGGGATGCCCCGGTTTCTGATGCGCATGCCGATGATGATATCTACCTGATCGATGAGGACGAGGATGATTTCAATAAATTTTATTTTAAGCAGCGCTGTGGTGATCTGCTGGCACGCTGTAAAAGCAAATTGCACGGGGTATTGGATAAGGCGGGGCTGACCTGGAACAATATCGATGAGATTGTACTGGCAGGTGGCTCGTCCAGGATGCCTATGATCCCGGAGATGCTGGAAAGTGTGTCGGGACAAACCGTACGCAGAAATATAACAGGTTTTAATTTCGATACCGCCATTGCGCAAGGCGCGGCATTGTTTGGCCGGATGAGGAACCATGTGCAGGACATCAATTCGAAATCTATCGGGATTGAGCTGAAAAGGAACAACGAAATTTTTGTAAAACACCTGATTAAAAAGAACACTCCCCTGCCGGTCAGCATTTCCGAGAAGTTCAAAGCGGAAGAAAATGCGACCTTACGCGTTTATGAAGGTGAGGACAATGAAGAACCTGATTTTTGTACCCTGCGTGGTAAACTCGAACTCAGTAACCCCCAGGGTGAAGTTACCGTCGGTTTATCTATTGATTTTAATGGTACTATCCACGCACAGGTAGAGGCGAATGGGATTAAAGCAGGTTTAAAAATCAAGTCGAATGAAACAGATATTGACGTTGAAGAGTTAAAAGAAAAGATTGAACAGGTAGATTTAAGGTTATAATTAATGCATTGCCATGGAAAATGATGAAATAATCGGCAGCGACAGTGAGCCACATTATACACAGGAAGAAACTATCGCCGGCAGTAATGGCTATAGCAACCCTGCTGCCGGGGAAAGCGCGAAAACAGAAGAACCTGCGGAGGAGCTGACCTTAGCGGAAATGCTGACGGCTGAAACCAGGGCGGGCGGGCTTACCGAGATTTCTTCCGCTTATAAAAAACCAAAGCAAAAAGACACTGAAGGGCCATGGTCGCATATCCGGTTTGGGAAAGATCCATTTATGGTGCTCTTTCTGGATTACCGTTTACATCGTTTGATTACTCCCGCAATGGTAGAGCGTAATTATAATTTATTGTCGGCCTATTGGGCAGAAACCTATAATATACTGGAAGGCGTTGGCCGGGCGAAGGTCACCGCACGTTTTGGAGAAGAGTTTATCCCCCAAGTTAAAGCCGCCGCAGAAACGCTGAAAAAAGCCTTTAACCAGATCAGGACCCGGGAGGGGATTGAGCTGTGGGCTAACAACCTGAATATGGCCAGGATCGCTGAAGGGACAGCGAAGCTGCGTGACTTTTTCGATCATGATGTCAGACGCGGGGTCTATGAAAGAGAAGACGGACTTGCCCTGATAGATAAAGGTAAACGGTATGATCTTTCCGAAGAGGAAGTGAGGGGTTTTATCTATAATCAACTTATAACGCTGGGTTTTACAGAACGGGCAGATAACAAACAGGAGGACTTTCTAGATAACGAATGGATGTCTGAAGCAGGATATGCCAGCAAAAGCGCAAGATCGTCGATCAAACATAGTGTATTAGGCAGACCGGTGTCTTCCTTACAACAATTGGGAAAAGTATTATATGATCAGCCCGCGCAGGCAAAACAGCAATATATCCATTCCACAGCATATTTACCAGGATTGGTCAGCACCCTTGAAGGTTCAGACGCAAAGGGCAGAGTTTATGAGAATCTGATCAATGAAGAAAAAGATATTGATATCCGCTTGCTGAAAATTATCTATAAACTTAACCCGGCATTGCCGTTCAAGATCGGCGAACAGGATTTTGGTGATATCACTGACCTTTTTGCGCAAACAAAAAACAGTAAAATCGTATTTTTAAGTGCGATAGAGCATTTTAAAAATGGCCACCTTCAACTCTGGCTGCAGGCAACAGATCAGCAAAAAGCGGCCTTACTCCCCGCAGAAAATAATTATGTCGGCTTTCTCCGGTTTCTGTTAAAGATAGAACCTTCACATCCTGTAGTGATCAGTAATGAACAATTTGACTCGCCTTCGGCACTGATCAACAAAGCGAAAAATGACCCTTCCTACTGGCCAAAAATTACCGAAGCCGTTGCCAATGGTATTTTACCCGCATGGTTTGAAGGAATTGGCAAATCAAAC
>Ga0247813_10002349_pt1 | contig 13070 bp, 10 predicted proteins | sample UWRJL169409C1_FD_180719 | JGI IMG/M metagenome (GOLD analysis project Ga0247813, IMG submission 180719) | Plant litter microbial communities from Arlington Agricultural Research Station in Wisconsin, United States - UWRJ-L169-409C-1 | ecosystem: Environmental > Terrestrial > Plant litter >... | reverse complement strand
TATGAATTCAGGTTACACAATTTAATATCTGCTGATAAAACCGCGGTAGGTGGACCGTCGATAATAATCGTTTGTTCAGGAGTAGTGAAAGCACCACAAGAAGCAGTAGTTACAGCGAGTTTGATTTTGTATATCCCCGGTGTGGTAAACCTGAAGGTAGGCTCACGGTCTGTAGCAGAACCCGCATCGTAAGTTACGGTACCGCCTGTGATCGTCCAAAGGTAACTTACAGTTGGATCACATGGCGCATCAATAACAGTTGTGTTGGTAGGTTTTACTACCCCCGGTGCGCATAATGTTAAAGGCGCTGTACCAGGTAAAGTAAATGAAGGCTGCGGTGGATTTTGGATGCATACTGTTTTTTCAAATGCATCACCCTGGCAGGTACCACTGCTTACAGACTCTATGCGGATTGTATATACGCCCGAAGTTGGGAAATTGTGTATAAAGTTAGTTGCTTTAGGAACGTTGGCCAGCACGATCTCCCCGTTCAGGTACCAGTTATAAGTAACGGTGTTATCCTCGCAGTCAACAGAATTCACATCCTGGTTTTGTCCGGGAATGGAGCTGTTTGTGAAAGTAACATTGGTATTTGTACAGGCTGTGTTTGGACCGTTAAACCGGTTCTCTGTGACAGTAACTACTTTTGCAAAGGTGGAGAGCGGTTGTCCGACCGCTCCGCAGAACGGGCTTTGGGTACTGATATTGATGCCGAAAACATTGTTTCTGCCATCAAAGTTACTGCCGCAGGAAGATCTGGTATAGCTATGTGTAACCCTTCCTGTTCCGGTTGACCTGATCTGGCAAAGTGTATACTCGCTTTGTGTATTATCGCCCCATGTGATGCGGTATATATTTCCCGGGAAGTTCTTCTGGATCCCGTTGGGCCCGGTATCATCCACCCCGTAAGATAATTCTCCGAGGGGCAGACAAACCAATCCTGCTCCCGATGTAGAAAAGGCGGTATTCACCAGGTTATTGATAATAAAATAGGCTTTGGTTCCGACACTACCATCAGGCATAGTTACTTTTACCAGCATCGTATAGTGCGCTGCACCAGGCGTAAATTGTTTTATCGCAGTATTAAAGTTAATTGTTGCAGGAGCACCGCCATCCATTTCGTTCGTAATGGTAGCAGTTACAGCACCTGTTGCAGTAGATTCATTTGTCAGGTTGATGGGTGCGTTGGCCCGGTAGCTGCAGTACCCGTAAATTTCCGGATTTGCAGTATTGATAGGTGGGGCTGTAACTTTTGCGGTAACCACTGCCCCGGCTCTGATTTCAAAGGGCGCCGATGGTGTGGTGTTTATTCCCAGAGTTGTGGATCTGACAACAACCCGGTACCCTGTTCCGGCTGGTGTGCCTGCCGGAATTATTCCGTTTACAAAAGTTGTATAGAAACCATTGTACGTACCTATCGGAGTCGTGGAAACAAAGTTGCCGGTTGCGTCAGACAGGTATAAAGCGAAATTATCCCCTACAGGGATACATGTTCCGCTCCCAATGGTAAAAGTTGCGGCGATCGATGACCCTGCTGTATAAGGCCCGGGATCAACGGTGCCTATAGTAAGTTGAGCTTTGGATTGTAAGAAAACAAAGAAAAGAGACAGGGTAAAAACAGTGCGTAAAAGTTTCCTCATATTGTAGCGTTGCTTAAAAGTATGTAAGAGAAACTCACTTTCCAAACAACTGCATTACAAAGAGTTAAAATTTCCAAAACATAAAAAAACCGCTGAATTTCAGCGGTTTTTTTTAATTAAACGTTAATAAGGCTAAAGAATGAATTACATCATTCCGCCCATGCCGCCGCCGCCCATAGGAGGCATGCCAGCACCGGATGCATTATCATCAGGATCATCAGCTAAAACTGCTTCTGTTGTTAACAACATAGCTGCGATAGAAGCTGCGTTTTCTAATGCAACACGACTCACTTTAGTTGGATCGATAACACCTGCGCTGATTAAGTTTTCATAAACATCAGTACGCGCATTGTAACCGAAATCCGCTGTTCCTTCTTTAACTTTCTGAACCACGATAGAACCTTCAATACCTGCATTTTCGCAGATCTGACGTAATGGCTCTTCAACTGCACGTTTAACGATAGCGATACCAGTAGTTTCGTCATCGTTAGCACCTTTCATACCTTCTAATGCTTCGATAGCACGGATAAAAGCTACACCACCACCAGCAACGATTCCTTCTTCAACCGCTGCACGGGTTGCATGTAAAGCATCATCAACACGGTCTTTTTTCTCTTTCATCTCTACTTCAGAAGCTGCGCCTACGTAAAGAACCGCAACACCACCAGCTAATTTAGCTAAGCGCTCCTGTAATTTTTCTTTATCGTAATCAGATGTAGTAGTTTCGATTTGAGCTTTGATCTGGTTAACGCGAGATTTGATATCTTCAGATGATCCAGCACCATTGATTACAGTAGTGTTGTCTTTATCTACAAGAATTTTCTCCGCAGTACCTAAATATGTAAGGTCAGCATTTTCTAATTTATAACCTCTTTCTTCAGAGATTACTGTTCCGCCAGTTAAGATCGCAAGATCTTCTAACATCGCTTTTCTACGGTCACCGAAACCTGGAGCTTTAACAGCGACAACTTTCAGGGATCCACGAATTTTATTAACTACTAAAGTAGCTAAAGCTTCACCGTCAAGATCTTCAGCGATGATTAATAATGGTTTACCAGTCTGAACTTGTTTCTCTAAGATCGGCAGCAATTCTTTCATGTTGCTGATCTTTTTGTCATAGATCAAAATGTAAGGGTTTTCTAATTCCGCTTCCATTTTATCTGCGTTAGTAACAAAGTACGGAGATAAATAACCACGGTCAAATTGCATACCTTCAACTGTTTTAACTTCAGTTTCAGTTCCTTTTGCTTCTTCAACAGTGATTACACCATCTTTACCTACTTTACCCATTGCCTCAGCGATCAGTGAACCGATAACTTCATCATTGTTTGCAGAAATAGATGCAACTTGTTTGATTTTGTTATTGTCTTCACCTACAGTTTGAGACTGAGCTTTTAAGTTAGCAACGATAGCAGTAACCGCTTTGTCGATACCACGTTTCAAATCCATTGGATTCGCACCGGCAGCAACATTTTTAATACCGGCAGTAACAATTGCCTGTGCAAGAACAGTAGCGGTTGTTGTTCCGTCACCTGCGATATCCGCAGTTTTGGAAGCAACTTCTTTTACCATTTGAGCACCCATATTTTCAATAGGGTCTTTTAATTCAATTTCTTTTGCAACGGTAACACCATCTTTAGTGATAGCTGGTGAACCGAATTTTTTATCAATAATTACGTTACGTCCTTTTGGACCTAAAGTTACCTTAACTGCATTAGCCAGGATATCAACACCTCTTTTCAGGGCGTCGCGGGCTTCTACGTTATATTTTACTTGTTTTGCCATTGTTAAATGTTGTTTTTAAAATTTGGTTGGGATTTGCTGAATTATACCAGCAATTAAAGAACTGCGTAAAGATCAGTTTCACGCATGATTAGATACTCTTTACCTTCAAAAGTAATTTCAGTACCACCATATTTGCCGTATAAAACTACATCTCCTACCTTAACGCTCAATGGTACTAAGTTTCCTGTCAACTCGGCATATTTACCTGGGCCAACTGCTACTACTGTTCCTTGCTGAGGTTTTTCTTTCGCTGTATCCGGGATATAAATACCCGAAGCAGTTTTTTCTTCGGCAGGAGCAGCTTCAACAACTACTCTATCTGCAATGGGTTTAATGTTTAAAGCCATAACTTTATTATTGTTTTAATTTAAAGGTTAATGTATAAATTCAACAGGCACACTACAACAGTTTTTATGCCAAGGCTACTTTGCTTGACAAATTTACACAGGCTTGTCAGCTAATAGATTGACCTACTGTTTTTTTCGTGTCAGACTGGCAGGTGTATAAAAAAGAAGCCCGGCAGGAATTTCCTGACGGGCTTCGTATCGTTTAGCTTAAGCTTATTTTTTTGTAGTATCTGTAGTTGCAGGTGCTGTAGCAGCAGGAACCGAACTTCCGATTGGAGAAGGAGTAGGTGTTTTATCCAGTTGTTCCTGGATTTTAGAGTCACCGCCTCCACTTACTGAACCGCCAGTTTTTCCGATTGCGGTAACCGCAAGTGAAATCACTACGATAAGTGTTAAAAGTACCCAGGTGCCTTTTTCCAAAACATCGCCTGTACGTTGTACGCCGAACATGTTGCTACCCGATCCGCCTGTTGCCAGACCACCGCCTTTAGGGTTTTGTATTAAAACAAACAGACCTAATGCAACGCAAATAATGATCAATAAAATAATTAAAAAAAGCATAGTATGTTAAATGGTTAAATTTTCTTTTCTATAGATTGGATAAGGTCGGCAAAGTAACGGCTTTTTTCTGGAAACTTCAAACTTAATTTTTCATAAGTATCTATCGCCTTGTCGTAAAGCATCTGCTCTATATAAATGCCTGCCAGTGTTTCAGACACCAGGTCGTTCTGGTCTTCAGCACTTTTCTTCGCCTTGTTTTCATTGTCTATCTGCTCCGCATTGGGAGGAGTGATCTGCGGGTCGTTTTTGATGAAACTCTCAATCAGTTCAAAATCCTTTGTCACAGGTTTAGGTTCCCCTTCAGGTGCGGGTAACTCTTCCGTTAACGTAAGCGGACTCTGGATATGGAAAATATGCTCCACATATTGCTGCTGCAATTCCGGGGAGTTATTTTTCTTAGGTACAGCGTAAGGCTGGAAAGTACTCTGGTGTTCTTTTCTCGTTTTGTCCAGCCACCATAAAAAGGTGTATGGCAGCTTGTCGTCATGATAATTGCTGACCTGGCTCCGTACAAATTCTTCTGCTGCACGGTCATTGTGTTCTTCTATATATGGTGCGGTGACAGGTTTTTCCTGTGGTGTTACCGGTTCCGGGCTGAAGCTCTGTTCAAACGCAAAGAAGTCTGAAGAAGCTATACTTTCAAATACAAAATCATCTTCAAGAGAGTTCCTGCGTAATACCTGTTCTGTTTCCTGTGGTTTGTTTTCCGCCTGTTCATGCGCAGAAGAGTTTTTGAAGGGCCTGTAATTGTTAATGTCGACCTCTGCAATTTCTTCATATACTTCCTGCTCATCGGGAACAGGTGCATGGTGTATCACTACAGGCTCTTCCTGAAGAGCTGTTTCTTCAGAATCGTCCAGTGTCGGTTCATCCTCTACCAGAATCAGCTGTTCTTCCAGAGAAAGGGGCTGGTCTTCCTGTGTTTGTTTCGCAACAACAGTAAAATTTCCTTTTGTATATTCCTTTTTAAACAGGAACTGGTGGAGCAATGCCCCGTTGGTGTAAAGTGAGGTTTTTGCAAGTGTATTCACCGCTTCCGCCTGTAAATTGGCCTTGGCCTGCAGAAGGTACAGCGGCTGAAAGTAAGGGTATCGCTGCAACAAGCTATTTAACAATGCCGTTTGCTGCAGGCAAGCCTTATTAGGCGCCGCAATCAATTCAGCAAGTTGTTCTTTTATGTTTTTGTCCAGCTCCACGGTTGCTAAGTTAATAATTGAAATTTAATTTCACTACCATTGCGCAAACGCCCTGTTAAAAATATCTTCAGTAAGCTGAAGGTTAATCTCTTTGATATACTGAAGCTGAACAGCATCAACACTCTGGCTACCCAAAGTGAAATCTTTGAACCTTTCAAAAGGTTCTTCAAAGCTTTGTTTTGGGTTCAGGTTGCTGGTATACTTTACGGATACGCGGATTGTAATCCTGTTACCGCCCGCTGTGGGCAGGTTGTTATTCTGCAGTGCAATGGGTTTAATGTCATATCCGGTTATACGGCCTTCAAATACCCCGTCGGCATCTCCCTGCACAATACCTAACCTGGTCTGGTTACGGATCCTGGTTTTCAGTGCCTCGGTAAAATCCTGGCTTAGAGTAGGTATAACCAGCGGCGCATTGTTTTCAAAGAATACAACGTTCACCGTTTTCATTTCAGCAGGAATAGACGCTCCGTTTAATTTTACTGAGCACGAATTCATCAATGCCGCGGTTATGGGCAACAGCAGCAATAAAAATATTTTCTTCATCACCTAATTTAAGTTCAGTTCTTTAATTTTCCTGTAGAGCGTACGTTCTGAAATCCCCAGTTCCTGGGCCGCAAACTTACGTTTGCCTTTATGCTTTTTGAGGGCTTTCTTGATCAGATCGGACTCCTTATCGATGAGCGAGAGTGACTCCTCAACCTCTTCGGCATCGTGTGTATAGTTGTAATCTACCGGTGAATTCTGCAAAGGCTTTTTGATAGTTAAGGTAGCGTCGTGGTTTACCGTCTGGTCTACTTCCTGATAAAGCTGGTTGATGTAATGGGGGTTGTCGGCAACAATATGTGAAGTGTTACCCCCACTCTGGATAATTTCCGCAACAAGCTTTTTCAGGTCCATCATATCCTTTTTCATGTCAAACAGGACTTTATAAAGGATATCACGTTCCGAAAAATCTTCTTTGCTGTTCCCGTTTATCGCCATCGGCAGGTTGCTGCCGCTTTCATTCGGGATATAGCTTAGCAATGCACTCGCGGTTACGTTCCTGTCTTTCTCCAGTACGCAGATCTGTTCTGCGATGTTTTTTAATTGTCTTACATTTCCCGGCCAGCTGTAATTGCTTAACATCTGTATGGCATCAGGTTCTAAATGGATACCCGGGCTGCGGTATTTATCACTGAAATCCGCCGAAAACTTTCTGAAAAGCAGGAAAATATCTTCTTTTCTTTCGTGAAGGGCAGGAATACGCAGTGGAACAGTGTTTAACCTGTAATAAAGGTCTTCACGGAATTTGCCGGATTTCACCCTGTCATACACATCAACGTTCGTTGCCGCAACGATCCTTACGTCTGTTTTCTGTACTTTCGAAGAACCTACACGTAAATATTCACCGCTTTCTAAAATACGGAGTAAACGGGCCTGTGTTCCCAATGGTAATTCAGCAACTTCATCAAGGAAAATTGTACCTCCGTTGGCTACTTCAAAATAGCCTTTACGGGCTTCATGCGCACCAGTAAAAGAGCCTTTTTCATGGCCGAAAAGTTCTGAATCGATCGTTCCTTCTGGTATTGCGCCGCAGTTTACGGCGATAAAAGCACCATGTTTACGGGTGCTCATCTGATGGATAATGTGGGAGAAAACTTCTTTTCCGCTGCCACTTTCCCCGGTGATCAATACAGACATATCGGTAGGCGCTACCTGTCTCGCAATATCTATCGCACGGTTTAAAAGTGGAGAACCACCAATAATCCCAAATCGGTTTTTAATATCTTGTACGTCCAAAATAGATGAAATTTTGTTTAAATATTTTGTCTATTAATCTGTAATCCTGCCTAATAATGTCGCTGTTGTACAACGCTCAATAATGACATTTACATATTGCCCCGGTGTAACATTTTCAACCGCAGGGAATACGATCATGGCGTTCTGGTCATTTCTTCCGCAAAGATCTTTGTCTGACTTTTTAGAGAATCCTTCTACCAGGATCCTTACTTTTTTGCCGACCGATTCCTGGAGCCTGATGTATGAAGTTTCCTGCTGTTTAAGCAGGATTTCTTTCAGGCGGCGTTTTTTTACTTCTTCAGGAATATCGTCTTCCAGTTTCCTGGCTGCCATGGTTCCCGGTCTTTCAGAATAGCTGAAGCAAAAAGCAAAGTCATACCCGACGTAATCCATCATGCTGAGTGTTTCCAGGTGTTCTTCTTCTGTTTCTGTACAGAAACCGGTGATAATATCTGAGGATATAGCGCAACCCGGGATTATTCTCCTGATCGCGTCAACCCTGTTGATATACCACTCACGGGTATAAGTACGGTTCATCAGTTCCAACACCCTTGTACTGCCCGACTGTACGGGAAGGTGGATATTGTTGCAGATATTATCGTGTTTTTTAATAGTATATAATACTTCGTCAGTAATGTCTTTAGGGTGGGAGGTAGAGAAGCGTACACGTAACTCCGGACTGATCAGGGCTACTTTTTCCAGTAACTGGGCAAAGTTTACCATTATCTGTTCGTCATCCCCCGCCTCTGAGGAACCTTTCCATTTGTAAGAATCTACATTCTGGCCTAAAAGGGTCACTTCTTTATAACCTCTGTCGTGCAGATCCTGTGCTTCAGCAAGAATAGAATGCGGGTCACGGCTCCGCTCACGGCCCCTTGTGAAAGGGACAACGCAGAAAGAACACATGTTATCACATCCGCGCATAATCGAAATAAATGCAGTAATCCCGTTTCCGTTTAAACGGACAGGGCTGATATCTGCGTAAGTTTCTTCCCTGGAAAGTAACACATTGATCGCCTTCTGGCCTTCACCAACCTGTTCAATCAGCTGGGGCAGGTCCCGGTAAGCATCCGGGCCCACTACAAGGTCTACCAGTTTCTCTTCTTCCAGGAACTTGGACTTTAAACGTTCGGCCATACAACCTAATACACCTACAATCAGTTTAGGGTTTTTACGTTTTTCAATACCAAACTGTGATAAACGGTTCCGCACACGCTGTTCGGCATTTTCACGTATAGAGCAGGTATTGATAAAAATCGCATCCGCTTCCTGGTAGTTCCCGGTTGTTTCAAATCCCTGATCCAATAAGATTGAGGCAACGATTTCACTATCAGCGAAATTCATCTGACAACCATAACTTTCAATGTAGAGCTTCCTGCTATCGCGCAATTTTGGTGCGTCAATAACCAGGGCTTCACCCTGTCGCGCTTCATCGTGTGTCTTGTCTGTAAGTTGTAAATCGATCATAATGGGTAACATTTTTACTGGGTACAAAAATACTAAATTTAATTTGTAAATGACAAATTGGCAGAATTTAAAAAATAGTGTAGGTTTTTATAAGAAAGTTCCCATAAAGCTGTTTAATGATGATCTAAGCGGTATTTTACGATCTTTGCCTCTATTTTGATTCTAATTTCAGTTTCATTTTTTAAATAGGATATCATTCAGGGAGCTGACCTTCTGATAAGAATGGTCAGTAAGTTGGGTTGAAAACAAGCTGTGCTGCCCCGAAAAACTGAAACCAAAACATTGTGCAGGCCCAACTTGTAGTATTATGGAAACTTAATATGTATGGCAGACAGGAAATCAGGATTAAAGCGTGTTGCAAAATGGATCGGCGGAATATTGATTGTCCTGGTTGTCATCCTCGGTAGTATTACCATCTACTTTAATGCGAAGTGGAAACCTTTATTAATGGAGAAAATTAAAGAGGTAGTGTATAACGGGTCACAGCACCTGTATACTATCGATGTTAAAGATATCCATATGAACCTGTTTACCGGGAGTGTTACGGCAGACAGTATCCTGCTTGCACCCGATACGGCAGTATATAATGCCTGGAGAAAAGCCGGGATTGCACCTGCGCATCTTTTCCAGGTTAAACTGGAGAAACTGCAATTGCGAAGGATAAATATCCTGACAGTTTACCTGAAGAAAAAGATTGAGATGAACGACATTATCCTGGAACATCCATCAATCAATATGATCTATAGTAAGGTAGAGAAAAAGCCCGACACTTCTACGGATAAACGCAGCCTTTACCAGCGGATTTCCAAGACCCTGAAATCGGTACATATTAACGCCATTAAAATTCAGGATGCTGATTTTGATTATGTAAGTGGTGAAACCGGACTCATACTTAATTCGGTGAAGAAACTGAATGTAAAGGTTAAAGACTTTTTGCTGGATGCGAACTCTGATGCCGATACAACCCGTTTTTATTATATGAAAGATGCTTCTTTCGAACTGGCTGGTTATCATTCTTTGTCTAAAAACAAATTGTATACGATGAAAGTGGATACAATTACCGGCTCAGCAACTGGAAAAAATATAAAGATCAGAGGTTTTAAAATGATCCCGATGTATCCGGATCTCGCCTTCAGCAGGAAGCTCAAAACGCAGAAAGACCGTTATGATCTTGCTTTTAAGGAAATTGACTTTAATGGGGTGGATTTTATTAAGCTGAATACTGACGGGGTGTTACATGCAGGTTCTTTAAAACTTAAAAATGCCGTGGCTAAAGTATTTATGAACCGGGAAATGCCGCCGGGACATGGAAATAAAGCGGGCAATTTCCCGCACATGGCGCTAAGAAGGTTACCTGTGCAGACTACAATAGATACCCTGCAGCTGAGACATGTGAATGTAGCTTACACGGAATACAACCCGATTGCTCAGGAAAGAGGAACTGTACATATTGATGAACTGAACGGAGATATCCTCAATATCACGAATGACCCGTTATCGCTAGCTAAAAAGTCGCACGCCATTGCGGAGCTGAATGCATACATGATCAAAGCAGCACAGCTGAAAATCAGGATCGACTTCAACTTGCTGGCAAACAATGCGGCTTTTACATTTAAAGGGCATATCGGCCCGATGAATATGGTAAAGCTCAATCCTTTGTCTAAAGCACTCGGATTGATCGAGGTGGAGAGCGGGAATATCCAAAAAATAGATTTCAGCGCTTCTGCCAGTGCCGGTGGTTCTGACGGAACGATGCAGCTGTATTATACCGATTTAAAAGTGAAATTGTTGAAAGAGGGCGAAGATGGGGCGCCCGCTAAAAAGAAAGGCCTATTGTCGTTCCTTGCCAATACACTGATTATAAAAGATGCGAACCCTGCGCCAGGTAAACCATTGCGGACTGCAAAAATACATTTTGAACGCCCCCCCGGTGCTTCATTCTTTAACCTGTTATGGAAAACCGTATTTATAGGGATGCGAGAAACTGTAGGTATTGGTTTTGTGCCAATGAAATCACCTGAACAGGGGCGTAAGGTCGTATTGGAGAAAATGGAAGAGCGTAAGGAAAAGAAACGGGACCGTGAAGAGAAAAGGGCCGAACGAAAAAAAGAGAGACAGGAGAAAAAGGCGATGACAAAAATTAATGAATAAAAACTATATTGTAAAAGCATAGATCCAGTACTGCATGGTTAAAGTCCGAAAGACATTCACGGTTATCAAATGGACTGCAGGAGTAATCATCCTGCTTTTTGTATTGGCTGATGCGGCATCGTGGTATCTTAGTGCGAAACTGAGACCGCTGATCACCAGGGAACTGAAAGATCTGGTGTTAAATTCTACCGACAGCCTGTACCGTATCGAATTTACGAGGGTGAACACCAATTTCTTGTTGGGTAATGCCTCTGTGAGCGATGTAAATATTATTCCTGATACCAATATCTTTAACAAGCTGGTTAAACTGAAGCGTGCGCCGAACAATATTTATGAAGTCAGGCTTAAAAAACTGACTATACGTAATTTTCATCCGTTAACCTGCTACAGGGACAAAAAGCTAAACGTAGATCAGCTGCTGTTTGAGCACCCGAGTGTGGTAATGATTAATAAACAGTTCGAATTTAATGAAAACCGGCCTCCACGACCGTTTAAGTCGCCCTTCGAATATATCTCCAAATTCCTGAAAGAGGTAAGTGTAAGCACGATAGATTTAAAAAATATCAGCTTTAAATATGTCAACAAAAACCTGCCGGTAACTGAAACAGATTCCCTGGATAAATTAAACATTACGCTGAAAGACTGGCTGATTGATGCTAAGTCCGCAGATGATCCTTCCCGGTTTTACTTGTTAAAGGATGTATTGATTGATCTTAATGATTACCGTTTCGCTACACCCGACAGCCTTTATCATATTGAAGTTAACCAGCTTGCTTTCAGAGCATCTACGGGTTTGCTAAATGTTAAAAAATTCGGTGTTATACCGCGGTATTCAGAAATGGATTTTGGACGTAAAGCAGGATATGCGAAAGAACGCTTTAATATCCAGATGAGTGATATCAGTGTGGATGGGATTGATCTTCCGTTATATGTAAGGAAACAGCAGCTTTCGGCCAATGAAATGAATATTGTCAATGGCTATGTTTCGGTGTTTAATAACAATGAATTACCGGCCAGGGGAATTGTCAGGATGGGTAAATTTCCTCATCAGCTGCTGCAAACTTTAAAGGGAAAGGTTTCCGTGAGAAAGTTAAACCTCAACAATATCGACCTGAGTTATGCGGAGTATGATAAAGACAGCCGGCAGAAAGGTAAAATCTCTTTTGAAAACACTTCGGGTACAATTTTAAATGTGACCAACGATGAAAAGGCAAAGGCTAAAGATTCTATTATGATTGCCCGTTTGCAGACGAGCATGATGGGGCAGGGAAACCTGTGGGTCAATTTTAAGTTCGACTTAAATGCGAAGAATGGTGCTTTTTCTTTTGATGGACAGTTGAGCAATATGGAAGGTTCAGCTTTAAACAGGATCACCAAACCGCTGGGTATGCTGCAGGTAAAAAGTGGAGTGGTAAAAAAACTTATTTTTAATGTGGTGGCCGATGAAACACAGGCGACCGGAAACATGAATTTTGCCTACCAGAACTTGTCGGTCGGTCTGTTAAAAAAGGTTGCGGGCAAAAATCGGCTGGTTAAACAGGGATTGTTTTCTATGCTGGCCAATTCGCTGGTAATCAATGCGGATAATCCTAACGCAAAGGGAGAGTTGATTGCTGCGCCGATCTATTTTAAAAGAAATCCAACGAATTCCTTTTTTAGTTTTGTATGGCAGACGCTCTTCCAGGGGATAAAATATACGGTTGGACTCACCCCGGAGAAACAAGCGGAAATTGAAAAGAAGATCGCTGCTTTTGAACAGATGAAGACTGATCGTGACAAGCGCCGGGAAGAACGGCAGCGGAGAAAAGACGCAAATGAAAGGCGTAAACGATAAAAAAGGCTGTCCATCTTTTGATGTAAACCCTAAAAGTTGGACAAAAACTTTTGGGGTTCACATACATTGTCGATGATACAGCCTCCCTTTTTATAGAGAACTAACTGGTTATTTTAATAAATCTGGTGTAAACGGTTTATCGAGCAGATTCTGGTAATAAAAGCGGTAACGTTCTGCTGCATCGTGTTTGCTTTTTGTCCCGCCCCAGCCATGTCTGCCGCCAGGATAAATCATCAGTTCAAAATGTTTGTTCGCATCTTCCATTTTATCGATCAGCTGGATAGTGTTCTGGATATGTACATTGTCG
>Ga0247813_10002347_pt1 | contig 13073 bp, 8 predicted proteins | sample UWRJL169409C1_FD_180719 | JGI IMG/M metagenome (GOLD analysis project Ga0247813, IMG submission 180719) | Plant litter microbial communities from Arlington Agricultural Research Station in Wisconsin, United States - UWRJ-L169-409C-1 | ecosystem: Environmental > Terrestrial > Plant litter >... | reverse complement strand
GCATCCCGCCCTCGGGAGGAGAAATTGATGTCAGGATCATCGAAGTCCATCTACCGCGTCCGCCAGCTTGTGGGCAACGACGGCGCCGTCGTCACCGAGGTTTCCGAAGACCACGACAGCGTGGCCGGCTATGCGCATCCCAAGGAAGTCCGGAATGCAAAGGTCCGGCTTGGCGGTGTCGACTCGTTCTGGATTGCAACGGACGTGAAGACTGGAAGGAAGTTTTCGCCCTCGAAGGAGGAGGCCGCGCCTGCTCTGTTTTCCTCGACTTCCGCCACGTCGTCACTGATCGAGCGCATGAAGGGCGGCAGTGGCATCGATTTTACGTCACCGTTCAGCAGGCTCGCCAAGAGCGCCAAGATGGAAGGCCTTTCATTCGGAACGGCTACCAGGGTTCCGGTCGCGATCGGCCCTGGCAGCAGAACGCACGAGGATGTCGTCTATGACCTCAGGGAAGGGAAGCTCGCTGTCGATGTCAGGACCACTGTCGATGCGATCGAGGTCAGGCCAAACGTCTTCATGATTTCCGGGTTTGTCCGGCAATACAATGGCCAATATGCTTTGGCAGCAGACGCAAGCCTTCGCGCAGTGCCAACTGTTACCGTCGTCGGCAAGATCGAGACGACACGTCTTTCGTCGGGCATCATCGTCTTCGGCGCGCAGCCCAAATGGACCTCCGAAACGGAAACCGATCTGCGTTCGGAAGGCGAGATCCTCGCTTCGGCCGAAAGCTGGCTGGGCCGCCTTCAAATCGCGGTATCGCTGTCTGTTGGCAACAGACCGGAAAGCCCCGCCGACCTTCTGAAGTCTTTGGTCGCCGCGTCGGTGGCCGCTGAGGAGAGGGAAGATCTCGAGTCCGCCCTTCGCGTGCTATCAGGCCGCTCGGAGCTGATCGAGCTCCTACCGAAGCTGATGATACGAGACGAAGATTGGCGTGGCCGACTCCAACAGTTCGAGAATTCCGAGCAGGATCGGCTCCGGACCGAGATAAAGGCGCGTCTCGCCGAACAGGCGGAGCACGAGGCGTCGCGCCTTGCCGAGCTGCGCGAACAGATACTCGACGCCGAGGGGCGGCTGGCTACGATCTCCCACCGGGAAATCCTCCTTCGGAACGAGACGGAGCTGCATGATGCCCGTCTGAAGGAAAAGATCGCAGACGCGGCGCGGGGTGTCAGCGGAGCCTCACTCGATGCGACCGAGACGCTTCGGCAGGAAGTCGCACGGCTTCGCGAGGAACTCGATGGGACGAAGAGGTCAGCGCTTAAGGATGACGAGGCCAACAATTCGGCCCAGAAGGTGATTCTCGCCGCATCTGCAACAGTAGTCCGACTGCCGCCCGTCGTGACCGAGAAGGACCGCGTGCATGTACTGCGCGACCTTGCATCCTCGACCGGACTATCGCTCGCCGATCTCGTTGCCGTTCTTCTTCATTCGACCGAAGACCTCCCTGTTCTCGTCGGCGATGGATCTGCAGGGATCGCGGCCGACATTGCGGCCGCCATCGGTGGGGATACTGCCGCCATCGTCTTCTGTGACCCCACACATGTATCCTTCGCCGATCTTCTGCGCGACGAAGCCGCTGGTTTGGGACGCGCGATCGACGCTGCGAAGGAAAATCCCGACGTTATCGTCCCGGTCGCGTTGTGCGGCCTGACAAACGGGCCATGCGAATACTGGCTGCCGCAGCTTGTCGAGCTGCGCCGGATCGGCCGACTGCCTCCGAACCTCGCGCTGATCGCCAGCGCAGGCATTGATGGCCTCCGGGTTTCGGTTCCGAAATCTGTGCTTCGCTATCTGTTTCCACTGGCCGCCGCGCGCACCGAAGCCGCAGCAAAGGTCGACTACGTCGGCTCGTGGAAGCCTTTCACTACCGAAGCGGCGCTGATCCAGAACGCTATCAGGATCCTGAGAAGCAAGTCGGTCGACCCTGTTCTGATCAGTCAGATCGCCGACCTTCTCGCCCGGGTGCCTATGGCGATGGCCGAAGAGCAGGTAGAGATCGCGACCGCTCTTCTTGGCGAACAGAAGTGGATCGCTGCTTGGCGTGACGGCGCCGATCACGATCTCATCCAGCATTTTCAGAACTTGGGGAACTAGAGACCATGTTTGATCCGATCGGTGGCTTCGACAGGATGATCGACCAGTTTCAGGCCTATCTCGATACGGCCTATCGGATCGGCGACCCTGGCGTCGCCGAGATGCGCCGCGCGCTGCTGTCCAAACCTGAGCAGCTTGCGCTCGATCCCATCTTCGAGGCTGTACCGCGCTACGTGACCTGGGATCACGGGCTTGAAACGCTTCTCGCTGACAAGGGGAAGATACTGAAGGGCTTCGACGAGAGACAACGCAAAGCCTTCGTTGAGCTGGCGCTCTCCGGCCTGTTCGACCGCGACAAGGACACCACGGAAATCAAAGGTGCCTACAAGCCTTACCGCCACCAGATCCAGATGCTGCAGAAGGGGGTCGGCATCGGCACACCGGGGATCGTCACGTCCGGTACGGGTTCCGGCAAGACTGAATCGTTCATGCTACCGATCCTTGCCCAGCTTGCAAAGGAGGCAACGACCTGGCCAGCGCCCAACAGACCTTACGACGACGACTGGCTGGATCCGAACAAATCCTTCCAGCTCCATCGCCGCAACGAGCACAAGGATCGCCCGAAGGCAGTCCGTGCGCTCGTGCTCTACCCGCTCAACGCACTCGTCGAGGATCAGATGGTGCGCATGCGCAAGGCCGTCGACTCCCCGGAAGCCCGCGAGATTATGGACCGTCACTTCAACGGCAATCGCATCTTCTTCGGCCGCTACACCGGGAAGTCTCCGGTTACAGGGTTCCGAAAGCATCCGCGTCTTGCGGACGAGCCCGTCTGGAAGGATCGTGCCGAGCGCTCCCGCACGAAGCTGAAGAAGGAAATGAAGCGCTACCGGGCGATCCAGCGCCGTCTAGCAGACGAGGGCAGAGCGGAAGAACTCAGGTACGTCTTCCCGTCGACCGATGGCGGCGAGTTGATATCCCGCTGGGACATGCAGGCCACGCCTCCGGATATTCTTGTCACCAACCAGTCGATCCTGAACGCCATGCTCGTGCGCGAGGTCGATGCTCCGATCCTTCAGCAGACGCGGGACTGGCTAATGAGTGACGACAACGCGTGCTTCTATCTCGTTCTGGACGAACTCCACCTAGTTCGTGGTTCGGCCGGGGCGGAAATGGCAGGCCTTCTGAAGATCCTGCTCGAACGCCTCGGGCTTCTCCAGGCCGAACATGCACACAAGCTGCGCATCCTCGCATCGTCGGCATCGCTTCCAATGGACGAAGAGAACGCCGCGGCCAGCATCGGCTATCTGCGCAACATGTTCGGTTCTGCCGGAACCGCCGGGGAAGCGTCCGACACCGTAGACCAGATATGGAAGGAAAGCGTCGTCAGGGGCGACCCGTTCGTCGTGGACGAACCAACGGAAAGGCCAACAGCCGAAAGCCTGATCGCGCTGGCCGACGCCCTGTCGACCTCCGACTACAGGCGGGGCGGTGCAGGCATCTTCGACGCCTACATTGCGGCAGCCAGAAGCATTCCCAGTTCCGAGAAGCTGGACGACAAGGGCATCCTGGAAAATGCCACGTCTGTTGCCGCCGCCATGCTCGACTATGCCATGCAGGAGGCGTGTGCTCCCGGCGGCCGGAGTCCCCGAACCGCATCGGATCTTCAGAAGCGGCTCTATCCGGAGAACGACGTTCGCACGATCAGGGGTCTTCTGGCACTCCGAGCCATTCCCGATCTCCCTAAGGAAATTCTACCGGTATCGCTGCGCCCCGAACGCGAGGCTGTCGGCCAACTGCCTGGCTTCAGGATGCATTGCTTTGTACGCAACATCGAAGGTCTGTTCGCATCCCTCGGTCTAAATAGCGAGGGTAGGCTGCAGTGGGGCGAACCCAGCATCGAGCGCGGCGAGGACCACGAAGAGAACACCGAAGGCGGGCAGAAGAAGCGACTCTTCGAGATGCTCTACTGCGAAGCCTGCGGCGACCTCTATGTCGGCGGCAAGCGCGGCTCCGCAGTCAATGGCGGCTCGTCGAGACGGGTATCGCTGCTTCCAGCACCCCAGGAACTCGAGAAACTGCCCGAGAGTGCCATCTCGACCCGCTTCGAGGACGCAAGTCACCGGGACTTCGCGCTCTTCTGGCCCTCGCTCGGCGAACCCCAGCGCGAAATCAAGGATGGGTCGCCGTTTGCTTGGCGCCCAAGCTTCCTGAACCCTTTCACGGGCGTCGTGGACGAGACCGGAAATCCGGGCGACGTTCCTGGCTACCTCCTCGACTGGCCGAAGTCGCATCCCAAGGATTTTCATTCCCGCGGCTCGGACGAGGAGGGCACTGCGGTCCCCTACTGCTGTGCGAAGTGCGGCACCGACTATTCCGGCAGATTCAGAGCGCCGAACTCCTTGAAGCGCGAGGGACGCAAATCCCCGATCCGCAGCTTCCGGACAGGCTTTGCCAAGACGTCTCAACTTCTGGCCACAGAACTCGTCGCTTCGCTCAAGTCGCAGGGCGGCGATGGGAAGCTCGTCGCTTTCTCCGACAGCCGAGAGGATGCCGCCAATCTCGCGCTTGACGTCGAAGTCCAGCACCTCAGAGATCTCCGCCGCGAGATCCTCATGACTGCCGCGGCAAAGCTTGGCGAGCAAAGAAGCTTCACGGCCGAAGATCAAGCCAAGATCGACGAACTTGAAGCGCAGTTGGCCCAATTGACCTTGGCCAAAAAGCGGAAGGAAGCAATTCCGGTGACTATGGCCCTGGACGAACTGGAAGCACGCAGGGCCGCGGTCGACTTCCCGGCGAGCATTCCGCTGCAGGATCTTTTCGAGTTCAAGCGCGGTGAATCCGGCGACGTAGTCCGACCTATCCTGCAAGAGCTTCTGACCCTCGGATCGACGCCCATTGACGGTGCCGACACGAGGTTCACGCGCATCAGCAACAAGCCCTGGTACAACTTCTTCGTCATGGAGGAGGACAAGCCGATTTCGTGGAAGTCGGAAGAGACCGAAAGCGACGACAATCTGCAGGTTCTGGGACGCGCCCGCCAGAGGGTCCAGAAGGAGCAACCTCCGGAGGCGACCGACCTTCTCTTCAGTAAGACCTACTTTGCGCTCGAAGAGACGGGCCTCGGCTGGCCGAGCTTTTACGGTGCCGTCGAATATACGGAAGATTGCTCGCGCAACGATGCGTGGCTGCGTATTTTCTCCGACGCGTACCGGATCACGCCCAACCAGTACAAGGAAGAGGCGCCGTCGCCCTGGAATTCCGCGCTCGAAATGATCGGTAAGCGAAAGAACCGCCTGAAGACGCTGTTGGAGCAGATTTTCAACGATCCGGTGGCGGAAGGCGATCGTTTCCTGAAGGCATTGGCAGACGACCTCCATCAGACCCGTGGTGACGGTTCGATCGACATCACGAGGCTATATTTCCGCGCTGCCCGTCCTACCGACAAGGCTATCCGCTGCACGAAATGCGGCCGCGTCCATCTCCACGGCGGGTTCGGCCGCTGTACGCGTTGCGGCGAGAAGCTGGAATGGGACGGCGAGCTGACGGCGGACAAGGTGGCTCGAAGCAATTTCCTTGGCCGCCGCGTCATGCGAGCCATCGACAAGGACGAGCCGCTCTTCCGATTGAAGTGCGAGGAACTGACGGGGCAGACGCGCGACCCGGCCCAGCGTCTCCAGCAGTTCAAGGGTGTGTTCGTGCGCGAGGAGAATGAGAAGGACGAAGACTTCGAGGGGCGCCAGCGCTTCGACACCGCCGACCTTTTGTCCGTCACGACGACGATGGAAGTCGGCGTCGACATCGGATCGCTGCAGGCGGTCTACCAAGGCAACATGCCGCCGCAGCGCTTTAATTACCAGCAGCGCGTCGGCCGTGCGGGCCGTCGTGGTCAAGCCTTCTCCACGGTGCTGACTGTCTGCCGGAGCAAGAGCCACGACATCCATTATTTCCACAACCCGATCGAGATCACAGGTGCCGCTCCGCCGCCGCCGTTCATCACCACGGGACTTGTCGACATTCCTTCACGCCTTTTGCGCAAGTTCTGGCTTGTCGAGGCATTCGACCTCCTCCGGAAGGAAAGCGGTGACGACTGGGCTGGCGATGCCATGATTCCCGGCGACATCCACGGCGAATTCCTCTACTGCGTCTAATATTTCCGCGAGGGCGCTGGCTGGCGTGAGAAACTGAAGTCGGCGCTACAGCGGACCGAGGACAGGCGGGTGGCAATTGCAAAGATCCTTTCGGAGGTCTCGAACTGCGCCCTGCCGCTGATCGTGGAGCGCGTCACGGCCGACATCGTGCTTCGCCAGATAGACGAACTCGAAAAGGACTTCGACGGCCAGGCAATCGGCATCGCAGCGGCTCTGGCCGAAGGCGGGCTTGTGCCGCTCTACGGCATGCCGACGCGGTCTCGCAATCTATACGTCGATCTCGTCAAGAAGACTGGCGAGCGCGAAGCCGACTGGGACACTATTGACCGCGACCAAGACATGGCGATTTTTGACTTCGCTCCGGGCAACGTCCGTACACGCGAAAAGCTCCGCCATAGGTGCGTCGGCTTCACGGGCGTACTGAGGGTGCCGGATGAGCATAAGAAGGACGAACTCGCCGCTGGTATGGATCCGTACACGCACTGGAAAAAGGACGAATTCCATCTCCGTTTCTGCGAGGCGTGCGGCAAGTGGTCCAAGGGAACGGAATACACCGAGCATTGTGCATGTGGTGCGAAATTGACGGACACGCCTATCCGTTGTGTCACGCCAGCGGCCTACCGCACTGACTTCAAGCCGAAGGACGAGGCCATCGGTTCGAAAGTCGGGCAACTCATCACACTCGCAAGCCTTGGCGAACCGCTGAATTCCGTCGAGTACGAAAATCTTCGGGTGAACTTCGCGGAGAACTCGCAGATCTACCTCGTCAATCCGGGATCGCGTACCGAGGAAGATCCTTCCGGCTTCGAGGGCTATACAGTTCAGGACGTCGAGGACGGTGCGGCGAAGGTAATCTATTGGTTCAAGAATGCTCCGAGGCTCAAGCTGAGGGGGCAGGCTATCGATCCGACGGTGATCGAAGAGGATGCGATGCGCTGGCGTGGTGGCGACGTGGTCACGAAGGCGTGGCTTGCTTCGCCGAAGATCACGAACTCGCTGCAAATAGGCCCGCAAAAGCTCAATCCGAACCTGCGCCTGTTGGACATGGACGTCTCCATGAACAAGCGCGATCCTTCACGCACCAGCGTTCGCGCTGCGGCGGTATCGGCCACCGAGCTGATCGTCCAGAGGGCCGCGCTGGAACTCGATATCGCTCCCGAGGAGTTCGATAACCTTGCTCCGAACATCCTCAAGTCCGCGGACGGCAAGTCACTGCCGTATCTCCAAATCGCCGATGCGCTTCCGAACGGATCGGGTTTCTGCCGACATTTGCTGGCGAGCAAGAAGGCTCCTGTGACGAAGCTGATTCGGAGCATCCTCGACGAAGAAGGGAAGTGGCCGCGGAAGGCTGTAGCGATCGAAGACCATCGGAAGCGGTGCGAGACGGCCTGCTACAAGTGCCTGCAGCGCTACAACAACCGAAACTTCCACGGTCTGCTCGACTGGAGATTGGGTCTGGCCTACCTGCGCGCGATTGTTGATCCAGGGTACGAGTGTGGTTTCGACGAAAAGTACGAAGCGTTCGAGATCAAGGACTGGAAAGAAAACGCCAGGAGCTTGGCAGAACAGACGACAACGTTCATTCCGGGCAACCAGGTGTCCGCCGTCGAAGGAAGGCCGGACATCCCGATGTTTACCTTGGATGGCAAGCAATCCCGCTGGGGTGTCATCGTGCATCCGCTATGGGACCAGCAGAAGCTATTCGCGCGTCATGGTCTCGACCATCGCTTCGTCGCCATCGACAGCTTCGAGCTTGCCCGGAGACCGCTCAACGTACTGCAGAGGGCGGCGAGTTCCTGGTAGGCCGGCCCGCCTTACCTGAACCGCGGAGAGGATCGCCTCGGCGATGGCCTCCGCAGGTTCATGCTCCCAGAACCTCAATACCGTCCAGCCGATTTCCGTGAGGTGCGCCGTCGTGCGCGCATCACGGGTCCGGTTGCGTTCGATCTTCTCGAGCCAAAAATCCATATTCTTGTTGACCGATGGCGGATGTAGGTCGCAGCCGTGCCAGAAGCACCCGTCGAGAAAGACCGCGATCATCAGTCCAGGAAAGGCGAGGTCGCATGTCGTGCGCTTCAGCCCTGGAAGCGGGTAGTGGATCCGATACCGCAGGCCTTCGGCATGCAGCAAGGAGCGGACGCTACGTTCAAATGCATTGTCCTTGCGCGCGGTTCGCTGCATGCGTCGGCGAACCGCGGGGGTGGATTGGAGGTCGAGAGGCATTCGTGTTCGCTCCAATACATGGTAGCTGCGGCGACTTCGTGGCTCGTCAGCCGAATTGGTGCCCTAGATCGACATGATGGGCGTATTCCAATCCTTCATCCGCGTCCCGAGCACGACACTTCTCGTGATCGGTTTCGGGTTTAACGACAAGCATATTGTCGAGCCTAACTTGGCACGGTTGCTCGCGTAAGTCCGCTGGGCGTGCCGGTCAATCTTCCCTTCGCCACCGAAGCGGCGCCAGCTCAGTATGCGGGGAATCGGTGTCACCCGCGACCCCGCTCGCGAATCCGGACTCACGGCGGCACTGCTTGCTTCCGGTTCTCCCTCCGGTCCACCAGCATCGCGTCCGATTCGATAACTTCGACGATAATCCAGGCGGGAACGATCCGTGTCATGCTAGAAGCAATCACCGCCTTCTGGTAGTTGGACATTCCGACAAGCTCGATCCGTTCCATATGTTGTGCGCTATGGATGCCTAAAAGCCTCTCCTTGTAGTTTACATGGCCGCTCGTCGCGGGAATCTCCAGATAGCCTATGACAGGGGAGCCGGAGAAACCAGTCCTTGAGCGCATGTCAGCCAAATGGCAGGGACGCTCCGCGTCGTTTCCCTGGCGCGCTGGAACTTCATCATCGGCTAGGGCACTGAGATTGCCAAACCGGGCTCGGGGAATGTTTCGTCCGACATCTTTCTCGTCCGCCAGCAAACCGAGCATGTACAGGTCCGCACCGATCCCAAAGAACGGTTCCTTGTTGCGGCCTAGGATCTCGCCCGCATCGATGTGTCCTATCGGCTCTTCCCATCCAGCCACGAGTTCCGTGATGTCGAGAACAACAACATCGTCACCTGTGTTGGAATTACGCCAGTCTGATGGAGCGACGGAAATGACAGCTCCGGTGCAGAACCGAGCCTTCTTGCTTTGAGGGACGCAGTGCTCGCAGGTGACAAGGTAGAAGCTCTCGAAAAAGGCTTCGCTGACCTCGCCATAGCGCATCACGAAACCAGTGCCGACTGGTACGCCATATTCATTCAGGAACGTGACAATGCTGTCGACAAGACGGTCTGGTATTTGGGGCATCGGCTCTCGTTCCTTCGAATCGTAATGAGGCCGCGTTACTCCGAGTAGCGTCGCGGCAAATATGTGAAATCCGCCGAGGCAGTCTCTTGTCCACGAAAATAACGGAGGAACATAATATGAGGCTATTTCGCGCTAAGAAATCCTTGGTATCTGGATACTGCTTACAGAATCTCCTCCCATGCAACCGGTCGAAGCAGGATTGCGCAATTAACCCGTAACTGCACGCATTTTCGACATGCGCCCCCACGGCGTCGAGCCAGCCCGCATAGCTGGGCGAAGTTCCGAACCCAGTAATCGATTCGACAACTTTCAGCCATTGAACGGCCCCAGGCCGATAATGTGCTGACGAAGCCGGTCGCATGCAGGCGCGATCAGCGATGCAGCATCCTTGCCAGTTTCGAAGCGATAAGGGATGGTGGTGATGCCGCTCAGGTCGCTAGGCAGCTTGACCTTCTCCTCGCGCGGCTCCATGAGGATTGCTCGCTGCCGACCGAGCTTACCCATGAAGAGGCCGAGTTCGAAGACCACGTTATCCCGCGGGCTCGGCCAATCCTTGCCTCTGCTCTCCGTGAGATCATCGGCGTGTGCGATCGCCACTGCAAAATCGGAGTCATCCACTTCTGCTTCAAGATCCTGAAGGGTGTAGTTCGCCACGCGGAAGACACCGTCGGTCCAGATAGTTGTCAAAAAAGGGTCGTGCTCGAACGCGTTGCGCACCAGTCGTGCAACGGGCAGGGCCTCGGCCGAGGAGATGATGAAGACCCGCACTTTTTCGCGATAGATGCCGACCTGCTTGTTTCGCTCGAGCAAACGTCGAGACAGCGATCGAGCGATCTGCCTATACAAGCCCGGATACTTCTTCCCCAGCAGCGAGAACTGCTGCGCGCTCAACTTGGCCACAAGGGAGGGTTCTTCGGCAATGACAGTCGCGGAACGACGCTGTGTGGGCTCCACGGCAGCCATTTCTCCAACGTGATCACCGCGACCACGTGCACCAATTCGGCGGCCGTTGATATGGATACCGAACGATCCAGAGATGATAAAGAAGATGTCGTCGTCCTCTCCATTTTGCTCCAAGAGGACTTGACCCGCTTCAAGTTCCACTAACTCGATAATATCCGCGAGTTCTTCCGCCAGAGCCCGGTCATGAGCGACGATCGATTGCGTCACAAGTGCCTCTAGCTTCAGTTCCTTTCCGGCATCTCCCTGGAACTTTTCGATCATCCTGCTCAAGTGATTGTCCTCCAATAGGTCGTTGAGTAGACCTCGTCGTTGTTGTGCTGCGACCAGCTCCATTTTTTCCAGATGTTCTCGCTGTTCGGGCCGAGCTTCTGGTTGTCCTTGAGGTAGTCGTACACCCGTTTCGTGATCCACGTCGGATTGTCTGCGGTGAGGGCGGTAAGTTTGGCGGCGAGGTTGGCGGCGTTGCCAATCCACACAATGTCGTTGTCGCCGCGGACACCGGTCCGAGCGGCTCGGATCTCCGATGTATCGATACCCACCACGTGGCGGATCTTGAAGTCGGTCTTCCAGCCCTTGCCCATCTCGGATTGTACGATGTTCTTGATCGCGTAGTTGATCTCCAGTGCGCACGAGACGGCGTCATTCGACTGGTTATCCGAGATGAATATGCCCATTGCCCGGTCGCCATCATAGGAGACGATCGTGCCACCATGCCGGCGGATAAGTCTCGACGTTGCGTATAGGAACGTCTTGTAGACCTCTCCAGCAAACATCCAGTTCTTGTTCTCCACGAGGTCAGTCGATCCATCGAGGTCTGCATAGAGGATCGTTGCCCGCTTGAAATGAACCGCATCATTCGAAAGCTTCAGATCCGCGGGCGCTGGAACAGTGGTCCCGTCGCGAACGGTCCATTTCGAGGCGAAGGTCGTGCTCGCATTGCCTTTAATTTCGTCAGCGATAGTCATGATGCCAATCCTTCAGTAGGGGAACTGGGCGATCACCCAGCGCGCCCCTGCGACGATCGGCGGTAGCGCCATGCAGACGAAAGCAAGCAGCACGAGGGATCCGGCCCAATGGAACATCCGAAATTTGCGATGGGCGATCGACGCCTGGATAGCGGTCTGGACTGCGAGGTCGTGCAGGTAGGTCGGGGTGACTGAATTGCCCTCTGAAGGCATGTATTCCTTCTGGGTCATGTCAGGGTAGTCCATGACCCCGCCTTTGACGACGTCACCGAAGTAAAGCAGGTTCACCACATCGTCGTCACGCTTGTAGACTTGGTTCAGGAAGCGGGGGAGCAGCGACTTCAGGCACAGGACAGCAGCAAGGGCGAGCAAGGGAAGCGCTGCCTCGAACGCATACTTGTAACCGAAAGGAAGATCATCCGGCGATTTGAGGAGGTTGATGATCGCACCCATCCACACAGACGAGAAGGTTAGCAGTGCGGCGTTCTTCGTCTCCGCGAATTTTACGAAATCGATCATCCTGCCGTGGTTCGCGGACATCAGCTTTTCATAGGCTTCCTGCTGGTCGTTCTTTGACATCGAGACCTACTGCGAGACCCGAGCACGTGCCGAAGACACCGAGGATGCGTACGCCTCACGCAACGGGCAAAGCAACATCGTCCCGCAGCATTTTTCGCCGCATGCCCGGGCAAGTGCATAGAAGTCGCCGACCTTCTTCTGCCGGAGTCTTTCTTCACTAAGGAGGGTGGCGACTGCGCCCGCTTTGCAGCACTGCGACCTCGGGACGGGTTTTCCTTGCCGTCTGCATCCGACAGGACACGGAAGCCAGCCATTCTTCAGCTTGCCACGCTCATTAAATTGAAGACCACTGCTCGAGAACCACGCCTGCTCGCCTTCCAACATTTGCATGTATGCGCCTTCCATTCCAAGCTGTCTCGCCGCTGCAATCGCCGCAAGTTGGTGGGGTCCGGCGCTTCCGTGGGACATTTCTTGCCGCGGCGGCCAGCGCTTGGTCCGCTCAGCTACCCGTTGCAGCTCCAAAAAATGCTTCAGCAGACCCCACCAGACCACAGCATGATCCCTGGAAACGATGTTCTCTCCTGCGCGCATGCCAATGCAGAAGTGCTCGTCAGACTGCAGGTGCCGCTCGTGACACGTGCTCGGGTATTTCGTGCCGGGGACTTGCTCCTGCACCGCGATCACGCCCGACTGATTTCGAACGCGAAGATCCACCTCGATTACACCAACCGCAACATCGATCTCGATACGCGCACAGCCGAGTATCTCGTTCTCAGCGGTTGCTGAGACTTGGAACCAGTCCGGCGCGGCATCTAGGATATGGTCCAGCGGCACTCACCTGACTCCAGTGCTGTATGGTGCCGCAGTCGCACTAACCGCACCGCTGCTCACGGTCGGCGGAGCGCTTAGGTGTTCCACCACTGATGCGGCATCCAGCCCCCAGGCCACCCCACCTTCGAACAATCTCCTAATGCTCGCGGGAGCATGTCCGAGAGCAGCGGGACCCAATGCGGTCTGATCCCCGCTGCAATCACGTTGGAGGTCCTCGGACTTGGAAACGGCACGGCTCACCGAGCATCGGACGCTCCGTTCACCTCTAATACCGATCCGGGTGATTGGGGTCTCGCCGAACTCAAGACCGA
>Ga0247813_10002346_pt1 | contig 13074 bp, 13 predicted proteins | sample UWRJL169409C1_FD_180719 | JGI IMG/M metagenome (GOLD analysis project Ga0247813, IMG submission 180719) | Plant litter microbial communities from Arlington Agricultural Research Station in Wisconsin, United States - UWRJ-L169-409C-1 | ecosystem: Environmental > Terrestrial > Plant litter >... | reverse complement strand
ATCTGCCGTTCGACAAGCAATCTGACGGCTTCGCCGCGCATATGGTGTGGCGCAATCCTTACGTCGATCCGAACGAGCCGCCCGCATTTCGGGTGCCGCGTGACGTTGAGAGCGTTCGACTGGCCACAGTCCAGTTCCAGGCCCGCGCGGTCGAAAACTTCGCCGAGTTTGTGAAGAACGTAGAATACTTCGTCGATGTCGCCGCAGATTACCGCTCAGATTTCGTGGTGTTCCCGGAACTTTTCACCATGCCGCTGCTGTCGTTCGAGCCTGAGACATTGTCGCCCATGGCAGCTATCGACCGGATGACCGAATACCGCGAGCCGATCGTGAGTGAACTTTCGCGCATGGCGCTGCGGTACAATATCAACATCATCGGCGGCTCGCATCCGACGCGGGTGGAGGATGGCAGCATCCAGAATATCGCCTATGTCTGCCTGCGCGATGGCTCGGTCCATTCGCAAGAGAAAATCCACCCGACGCCGAACGAAGCTTACTGGTGGAAGATCAAGGGCGGTAGTTCGGTTGCCGCCATCCAGACCGACATTGGCCCGATCGGCGTGTTGATCTGCTATGACAGCGAGTTTCCCGAATTAGCCCGCCGTCTGGTGGACGAAGGCGCGCGCATAATCTTCGTGCCATTCTGCACCGATAACCGGCAGGGATACATGCGGGTGCGCTATTGCGCGCAGGCCCGAGCAATCGAAAACCAGTGCTTCGTGGTCATGTCGGGCAACGTCGGCAACCTTCCGGGGGTCGACAATATGGACATTCAGTATGCGCAGTCCTGCATCCTGACCCCATGCGATTTCCCGTTCGCGCGCGACGGCATTGCGGCCGAGGCGAGCGAGAACATCGAAACTCTGACCATAGCCGACGTCAATCTGGCCGACCTTACCTGGGCGCGGGCCGAAGGGACCGTGCGCAATCTCGCCGACCGACGATTTGACCTCTATCGCATCGATTGGAAGTCGACCCGCAAGCGTAGCGGTCATGCAGCAGAGCCTCGCCCGCGCGGTCCGAAGTCGCCTGGGGGCGGTTAACGATAGAGAGTTGCGGAATGGCCGCTTTCCGCATGACCCCGGCTTCCTTGCTTCAGGTTTCAGGATCGAGAATTGGTGATGACGGAAGACGAGAGCCACGCTCTGAGCAGGCCGCAGCGACGGCTACTTCGCCGCATCTTCAACGGTCGCACTCTCCCCATCGTCGCTGATGGGAGGTCATTTTTGACCTACAAGGAGGCCAGCGGGCACCTCCAGTCTTTAGGACCGGAAGCACGAGATGCAGCTTACGCAGAGTTGAAGGCGTTTGGGATCACGGGCTCTTTGAAAGCCGATTGAAGCCGAACCGCCGCTTTCGCCGCCAACGGAAGGCTCCTCCAAAACAGTTCATCCAGCGAGGGCCAACCTTTTTGACGCAGTCCTCTGTCGCGGTTACGGCGGCGGGATGATCGCTTTGCTCTCTCCCGCCAAAACTCTCGATTTCGAGCGTGCGCTACCGCCGCTGACCGCAACCCGACCGCATTTCGACGAGGAAGCCAGCAGCCTTGCCAAATCGGCGGCCCGCCTTTCGCAGAAGCGGTTGAGCGATCTGATGCATATTTCGCCGCGTCTGGCGAAGCTCAACGCAGAACGCTTCCGCGACTTCGCAAACCTGCCCGAGCGGCCAGCGCTGTTCGCGTTCGCGGGCGATGTCTACACCGGCTTCGAAGCGCATACGCTTGACGAGGCGGGTGTTGCCTTCGCGCAGGACCATGTGCGGATGCTGTCCGGCCTGTATGGCCTGCTGCGCCCGCTCGACGCCATCCGTCCGTATCGCCTCGAAATGGGCACCCGCTGGGCACCGCGCCACAAGAGCCTGACCGACTGGTGGGGCGGCCGCATCGCTGATCTGCTTTGCGAGCAGATGGCAGAAGAGGGATCGGGCGTGGTGCTTAATCTCGCGAGCCAGGAATACTTCGCTGCGGTAAAAGGCAGGCTTCAGGGCCTGCGTATAGTAGAGATTGATTTCCGCGAACCTGGGCCGGATGGCCCGCGCTTTGTCAGCTTCAACGCCAAGCGCGCGCGGGGCATGATGGCACGCTGGCTGTGCGAGCATCACGTCACCGACATCGACGCCATGCGCGGATTCGATAGCGATGGATACCGCTATGATGCCGCCGCAAGCACCCCGGACCACTGGCAGTTCACGCGCGCCTGAACAGCTCAGGCAAGAACGCAGCCGAATCAGGACGCGTCAAGCACCGGGCGCAGACTAACCGGGCGGCGCCGACATGCCGTTCGAGAGCGTCAGGCGAGTGTTTCGACCAACTCGGCGATTTCGAACGAGAAGCTTGTCCAGCCCCGCGTTTGAGCGGCATCTTCAGCAGGCGCACGCTTGCGGCGAGCCTCGGCCAGCGAACGCGTATGGCCCCAAAACACTTCCGTTTTGCCGTTTTCCAGCTCTGCCACGATTCGCCAGTAATGCGTGAAGCTATCGCTCGTCGGCCCGATGGTCTTCACAAGACCGTCGGGCATGGTCGCGGTGAGATATCGGCGTGTCTTGCTCACGAGCATTCCATTCGCGAATCGTCATGCCGCAGCCTCACCTTGCCGCGATGATCCATTACCGACTGCGCGGCCGTATCAACAAACGCTCCGTTTAAAGAGGCGCTCGGGCTGGCGGATGCCAGATCTGGGATCTTGACGCCTAAGCGTCAGCGATCCCGCTCAGCGCGCTTGCGTTCGGCCTTCCGGGCACGGCTTACGGCGGCGGCATGCTCGCGCGCGCGCTTCTCGGACGGCTTCTCGAAGTGCTGGCGAAGCTTCATCTCACGGTAAACGCCTTCACGCTGAAGCTTCTTCTTCAATGCGCGCAGGGCTTGGTCAACATTGTTGTCACGGACGACGATGTGCATATCTTCTCGCTTCTATTCTATATGCTTGGTGGCGGCTATGGAGCGTCGCCTCCTAGGGTAACGGAAGCAACTACACGAGCCGAAAAATGCTCTAATTGAACGAACGTCCACTTTCAGCCCCGCTTCACCCAAGCTGCAAGGTCTGTTCAGGCAATAATCGTGGCAGCATACACCCTTTTATCAGCCTCGCCCGATGCCAATATGACCTGTGATGCTCGATCTGTTCGACACCCCGCTGCTTCCGGGCCTCCAGATGGCCGCCAACCTCGTTACGGTCGATGAAGAACGCGCGCTGATAGCCGCAATCGACGCCTGCAACCTCATGCCGTTCCGGTTTCAGGGATGGGAAGGGAAGCGGCTGACGACCTCGTTCGGCTTCGACTACGATTTCGACAGCCAGCGCCTCAGCCGCGCGGACCCGATTCCCGACTGGCTACTGCCGATTCGCTCTCGAGTAGCAGCCTTTGCGGGCGTTGATCCCGACACGCTAGTTCAGGCGTTGCTTATCCGCTACGATCCCGGCGCGGGCATCGGATGGCACCGCGACCGACCGATCTACGAACATGTCCTTGGGCTGTCGCTGGGCGAACCGGCAACCATGCGCTTTCGCCGCCGCAAACCGGACGGGGGCTTCGAGCGCCGGTCCGTCCCGCTTCAGCCGCGGGCCGCTTACCACATGTCGGCTGAGGCGAGGTACGACTGGGAGCACAGCATCGTGGAGATGGCCCGGACACGCTGGTCGATCACATTCCGCACGCCCTCGTCGCGCTGGAAGATGCCGTAGGAGAACGCGCCGTCGGGCATAACGGCCACTCACGCCTCAGTTATGATAGAGGCGGGCAGACCGGTTCACCAAGCCAGAGGCGGGCGGTGTGAAAACCGTAACTGCGGCGGGTAATACTTTGAAATGAGCCGGCGTTGAGGTCACAATCTCGCCATCAGTGTTTATCGCCATCGGGCTTCGTGTTTCGATGGAAAATTCCACGCATCGCGCGGTCCGCACTTCTTTCCAGGCCCCGTGGGTGCCGGTCCGAAAGGCCCGTGCCATCAGCGCCGATTTCCAGATATTCGGCATTTCCAGGCTATACAGATCGAGCGCGCCATCATCGATAGCAGCCGTTTCTTCAATCACGTTCCCCCCGCCGTACAGGCGGCCGTTCCCGATAGCTATTTGGTAGGTTTTGACGGTTGTGCTGCTGCCCTTCTCGATAATCGCCGCGCGAAAGCGCCGGGCGCCCGCCAGGATGCGAAGCGCGGCAATGGCATAGCCGAGCCTGCCGAAACGCTTCTTGATCTCCGGATCGAGTTTTTGCGCCAACTCGCTGCTGAGGCCGATGCTCGCTACATTGAAGAATGCATGGCCATTCACCATGCCAACATCGATTTTTCTCGTGTGTCCGGCAACAATGACGTCGGCCGCCGCTCCGAAATCCAGAGGAATTGAAAGCGTTCGCGCAAGATCATTGGCAGTGCCAGCCGGGATTATGCCGAGCGGCAACCCGCTCTCGATGAGCGCGGGTGCAGATGACGAAATCGATCCGTCTCCGCCGCATACCACGATTGCATCAGCCGTTTGGTGAAGGCGCGTGATGTCACGGGCAATCTCGGGAAGATTTTCGAACGGTTCGACGGTGACGACAAAGCCGCCGGCTTCGAGACGGGTGCACACAGGCTGCAACGCGCCTTCACCCTGCCGTGCCTTTGCATTGTGCAGCAGCAGGATGCGCTTGCCGGAGTGTGATGACATGGAAGTACCTGTTGAGATGTGGGGGGAGGGCTGCTGCTTTTAGCGACCTGCAACAAAAATCAGACGCTCTGAAGTCAGCCCACAGGTGTCAGCAAATCAGCGACGGCGTGAACGATGCAAACTGCGGAGTGGCTGACGTCGCTGTACTGAACAAGGACGAGCGGCGTAGCAACCCTTTAACTCTCTGTTGGGCGGTGCATTCGGAACCCATGCTTCAGTTCGGCGTTTAAGAACGAACCATGAACATGGAGGCGTTTTTTTATGACCGACCAGTTGCACAATCCAAAGCTTGAAGAACACCCGGGTTCGAACACCGAGAAGGATCCCGACAATTGGGTATCGGGCGATGATCCAATGACCGGCGCTCAGGCTTCCTACCTCGCGACATTAAGCGAGGAAGCCGGTAAGGAGCTGCCAGAAGCTGATTTATCCAAGGCCGAAGCGTCGAAGCGCATCGACGCGCTGAAAGCGGAGCTGAAGCTGGACTGACCTGAACATTCCGCGCCAACACCGTAAGCCAAGGCCTTGGCACATCCCGAAATAATCAGGCGCCGCAGCAGCAAGGCGGCGCGGCGCAAAATCGTTCAATTCGGCCACTTGTTCATAAACCGCTCATTTTTGCGGGCCTCCTGCACAAGCCTTTACGCCTCGGTGCGAAGGAAGAATGTCCAGTCATGTCTCTGTATGAATTTTTCAGGCGGTCATCGGTCGACCTGGCGGTTGACCTGGGGACAGCCAACACCGTGGTATTCGTGCACGGACGAGGCATCGTGTTCACCGAGCCATCGGTTGTCGCACTGGAAACCGTTAACGGGGTCACCAGTGTGCGTGCCGTTGGCGATGATGCCAAACTGATGATGGGGAAAACACCAGACAATGTGAGGACCGTCCGTCCGCTTCGAAACGGCGTCATCGCCGACATTGATGTGGCCGAGCAAATGATCAAATACTTCATTCGCAAGGCCCAGGGCGGTCGGCGAGGCTTGGCAGCGTCGCGGCCGGAAATTGTCATTTGCGTGCCGTCCGGTTCCACACAAGTCGAACGCAGGGCTATCCGCGAAGCTGTGACGCAGGCGGGCGCGCGCAAGGTCTGGCTGATCGACGAGCCTATGGCCGCCGCTATCGGTGCCGGGCTCCCGATCAATGACCCCGTTGGATCAATGATCGTCGATATCGGCGGAGGTACCACCGAAGTGGGGATCATTTCCGTGCAAGGGCTGGCCATGACGATGTCGGTCCGTGTCGGCGGCGACCGCATGGACGACGCGATCATCGCCGCAGTAAGACGCTATCACAATCTGATCATTGGCGAGGCAACTGCCGAACGAGTGAAGAAGAATTTCGGCGCAGCCTGGATCGAAGAAGGACAGGAACCTGTCACAGTGAGCATCAGGGGGAGAGATGTCACAAGAGGTGTGCCCCACGAGATCCAAGTAACCCAGGCCGAGTTGGTTAATGCGCTTGCCGAGCCTGTAAGCCAGATAGTTCAGGCCGTGCGGGCAGCGCTGGAAAACACGGCGCCGGAAATTGCCGCCGACATTATCGACGCCGGGATCATGATGACCGGAGGAGGATCGCTTCTGCGGGGCATCGACAAGGTTCTTGCAGAAGCGACCGGGCTACCTGTCTCTATCGCAGAAAACCCACTGGACTGCGTCGCACTCGGTGCCGGAAAGGCACTGGAAGACCCCGGCTATCGCGGAGTGTTGCACACGGCCTGAGCGGATGGCAAGCGGTTGACGATGCGCTTCCGGCCGGTCTAGTTTGGCGTGTCTGAAACAGGTTAGGTTCGGGACGGTTGGCCCGGCCCCCCATCGCGGGTCCTTCCGTCACCATGTTGGCGGCCCAAGACTATCGAGGCGCGTGCATGGTGCAGGCGCCGGTAGGAAGGGTCTAACAATGAAACCCCGTATCTCCGTTCTTACGCTGGGCGTTGCCGATCTTGAACGCTCGGTTGCATTTTACCGCGATGGCCTTGGCCTTCCGACGCAAGGCATAGTCGGCCGCGAGTTCGAGCATGGCGCTGTCGCTTTCTTCGACCTGTCGGGAGGGCTAAAGCTGGCAATCTGGGCGCAAGACAACATTTCACACGACACCGGATTGCCCAAACATCCCGTCTCCTCGACCGCCGTCACCATCGGGCACAATGTCGGTGACCGGCAAGAGGTGGACGACGCGGTCAACGCGGCCCGCGCCGCTGGTGCTGAGATAATCAAACCGCCGCAAGAAACCTTCTACGGCGGCTACGCGGGCTACTTCCGGGATCCTGACGGGCATCTGTGGGAAATCGTGTGGAATCCCGCAATGCTGCCTGACGAGGATCAATAGCATCGCCGCGCGATCGTGGGCTCCGAATGCTTGTCCACAGACGACCTTTTGGAAGTCATTGTATCGGGCGCAATCGTAAGAATAGAGGGCAATATGGCCGTGTTTGGAACCGTGTCCAGGAGTTGAGTATGGAGCGGCCTATTAGCGTGCGGTTTCATGCCTGCTTACACTATGCCTATCGGAGCCCGACTGTTTCATGATGCACTTATCGGTCTTTGTCGAACGACTAGGACGTCGGGGAAAATTCGGCGACGGGTTTTACCTGCAACTGATAACTCTGCTGATAGGGGCGGCTGGATTTGCAGTGCTGGCCTGGATGGTGACTTCCGGCACGGTATTTTTCATCGATTCCAAGCTGTTGCAAGAACTTAGAACGCCGCAAGATTCCTCCATACCGGTCGGCCCTTGGTGGTTACAAAAGTTCATGATCGACGTCACCGCGCTGGGCGGCGTGTCGGTCATCGCTCTGTTAACCGCTCTTGTCGCATTCTACCTCTTGGCGCGGCGACAGATCGGTATGGCAGTCTTTTTGACTGCCACAGTTTCACTTGGAGCGGCGATTGGCACGCTTCTCAAACAGGTTTTTGACCGTCCCCGCCCGGACGTGGTTACCCATCTTGCAGATGTGGCCACAACCAGTTTCCCAAGCGCCCACGCGATGAACTCCGCGATCCTGTATCTGACGCTGTCAGCATTGCTTGCTCAGAGCCACACGGCTCGCCCGGTGAAAATATATGTGTTTTGTGCCGGCATCGTCCTGACCTTTACCATAGGGTTTTCTCGCGTTTATCTAGGCGTGCACTGGCCCAGTGACGTAGTGGCAGGATGGTGCGCCGGGGGAGTCTGGGCACTACTCTGCTCAATGATTGCCCGCAGGATTACTGACCAAAGAATGGTCAATCCATGATGCAGCCCTGCACTGGTTTTGCCTTGCATTCGGCTTTGAAAAGTCAGGCGCATTAGCAGCGCCGACTTTTTTGTTGTCTGCAATCCGCAGGTCGCCTCACATTGCAGGAGCGCGACCCGAATGGTCTAAGTTGGAGTTTGCCCGGTGGAAATATTTCAGCAGATATTTGGGTTGGGTGATTTCAACATCGTTCCTCATGCGGTGGCCCTTGCGGTCGCGTATCTACTCGCGCTGCCTATCGGCTGGAACCGGGAACGAGAGGAACGCAGCGCAGGTCTGCGAACATTCCCGCTCGTCGCGATAGCTACCTGCGGTCTTATTCAGGCAGCCGAACCTATTACCGAAGGAAATCCCGAAGCGATGGCGCGTATCGTGGAAGGGCTGATCACCGGAATGGGTTTTATCGGCGGCGGCGCCATTCTCCGGCTCAAGGACTCCGTCAAAGGCACTGCGACTGCCGCCAGCTTATGGGTAACGGGGGCGATTGGCGCGTCCGTTGGGTTGGGCAGCTATGACGTCGCATTTATGCTGTCGATTGCCACGCTCGCGACGCTCTGGATCATGTCCCCCTTCAAGAGGAAAGATGGGCATGGGGACGGAAGCAACATCGGATAGAACTTCAGCCTCGGTCAGACAAACCACTGATTTCCAGTAGATAACGCAATCCCCGCAGGAACGGCCGCGATGACACGGCGTTGAGCGTGCGCAGCCCTCCGGTTGCTACCGGGAGTTGCTGATGCGAGTGGAAGTGCGGGCCTCAGGCGAGCAGCAGAACGCCCTTCGATCGGACAGTGCGCCCGCCTCGGTAGGTCAGGTGGTCGTCACAATCGCAGAGGCGCTTGCGGCCCAGGACGTCATGTTCGTCGCATCTGACGAGCAGCGCGCGGAAGCAGTGGCGCAGGCGTTGCGATGCGCAACCTCCGAAGCAGTGGTGATCCACTGCCCGTCGAGCGACGCCTTACCGGGAGACGCCGCTCCTGCATCGCCAGCCAATGTCGGCCGGCGGGTGGCAGCGCTTCGCAGGCTCCGCGAGGCACAGGCAAGCAATGAGAGAAGCAGAATTGCGCTCATCACGACGGCGGAAGCAGCCGCCTGCGCATTTCCGCCGCCCGCTGCATTCGACGCGGCGCCTCCCGCGCTGACTGTCGGCGACGAGCTCAATTTCGAAACCTTGGCCGCCGCCCTCGAAGACATCGGCTATTTTGCCGATGACCGCGTCGATGAGCCCGGCGAAATGGCCGTGCGCGGACAGGTGGTCGATCTGTACCCGGCTGATGCAAGCTTCCCGACCCGTATCGAAGTCGAGGACGGTAAGATCATTGCCATCCGTATCTACGATCCCATCACGCAAGTGGGGACCGATGAGTTGAAAACCATCGAGATCGGCCGCGCATCAGAACCGCTGATTGAGGGCGACTGGGTCACATTGTTTGATCACCTGCCCGATGCGGCGATGGTTATCGACCCCGATGCGGCTCGCCGCCGAGACCGGTTCGTCGCTCTGATCCGCGATGCTCAGGGCAGCGGCCGAACAATTCCGGTCGCTGACGAGGCGAAATGGCAGGTAATCCTGTCCGCTCGCAGCTCTGTCGACGTGCCCGTAGCACAAGCTGTTCCGCGGTTTGTTGAAAGCAAGGCACCTCTGCGAGCCTTCGCCAAAGCGGCCAAGGATGTGCTCGGTAATGATGGCAAGGTCGTGATGCTCGGCGGCGCGCGCGACTTGCGGTTCTTCAACAGCCGGATTGCGAAGGCAGTCGGCGTTCAGCCCGCATCTGTGGCGAACTGGTCGGAATTTCAGGCGGCATCGCCGGGAACACTGGCCTTCATGGAAATGCCGGTTGCCTGCGGCTGGTCGCTCTCGGGGCTGCTGGTGGTGGCGGCGAGTGCTCTGATCGGAAGCCGGGCTGCGACCGGAGGCGAGACTGCCAACAGCATGAGCATGCTGCACGGTCAGACCGGCGAAATTCGCCTCGGCGATGTGGTAGTCCACGAAGATTTCGGAATTGGCCGCGTTGACGGGATCGAACCGCTCGACAGCGCGGGCGAAGATGAGGGAGACGCCATCGTCCTGGAATATGCCGGCGCAACGCGGCGTTTGGTGCGCGCCGCCGATGCCGACAGGCTTTGGCGTTATGGCGCGGACGCCGAAGCGGTGACATTGGACAAACTGGACGGCTCCAGCTGGGAAAAGCGGCGGCTGTCGATCGACGCCGCCATCGCCGAAAGTGCGCGCGGTTTGACAGAGCTTGCTGCAGAGCGGGATGGCCGTTCCGCGGCAGTGATCGAACCGGAACCGGCAGCTTACGAACGGGTCGCCGCAGGCTTCCCGTTTACCGAAACGCCCGATCAGGCGCAGGCGATTGCGGTGGTCCGGACCGAGCTTGCCGCAGGTAAGCCGATGGACCGGCTGGTCGTCGGCGACGTGGGCTACGGCAAGACCGAAGTCGCCATCCGTGCAGCTGCTCTGACAGCCCTGGCCGGAAGACAGGTTGTTATCGCCGCGCCTACCACGGTGCTGGTGCGCCAACATCTGGAGAGCTTTCGCAGCAGGTTCGAAGGTACGGGGATCTCGGTTGCCGGTCTGTCCCGCCTTTCGACCCCCGCTGAAAAGAAGCAGATCAAGGAAGGGCTCGCCCATGGTACGATCCATATCGCCATCGGTACCGGCGCTGTGGCGAGCGCGCAGTACAAGGATCTTGCGCTTGTCGTCATCGATGAGGAGCAGCGGTTCGGAGCAGCAGACAAGGCTAAACTGCGCGGCCTTTCCGCCGATTGCCACATGCTGACCCTGACCGCGACCCCGATCCCCCGGACGCTGCAGACCGCGCTGGTGGGATTGCAGCAAGTCTCCATCATCGCCACGCCGCCAGCCAGGCGCCAACCCATCCGAACCACGGTGGGCGTGTTCGACCCTGCCACGGTTCGCACAGCGTTGATGCGCGAGAAGGGGCGGGGAGGGCAGAGCTTCGTGGTCGTGTCCCGGATCGAGGATATGGCACCGATGGCCGAGCAACTCGCCAAGTTGGTGCCGGATCTCCGCCTCAGGCAAGCCCATGGCAAAATGCCGGCGGCCGATATCGACGAGGCAATGGTGCGTTTTGCATCGGGTGATGGCGACGTCCTGCTCGCCACCAATATCATCGAGGCCGGGCTCGACGTACCGCGCGCCAATACCATGATCGTGTGGCGCGCCGACCGCTTCGGCCTGTCGCAGTTGCATCAACTGCGCGGGCGCGTGGGACGCGGTAGCCGGCGCGGCCAGATATTGCTGCTGACTGATCCTGATGCAAAGATCGCGGAAAGCACGCTGAAACGGCTCCGCACTCTTCAGGCGTTCGACCGGCTCGGCGCGGGCTTTGCCATCAGCGCCCGCGATCTCGACATGCGCGGCGCGGGAGATTTGCTGGGCGATGCTCAGGCGGGCCACATGAAGCTGATCGGCGTAGATCTGTACCAGCATCTGCTTGGCAGTGCGCTGCGCACAGCGCGCGGAGAGACTGTGGAACACTGGACGCCGGAACTGCACCTCGGCATCGCGGGTTGCCTGCCGGTAAGCTGGATCCCCGAACCCGACGTGCGAATCACGCTCTACAGCAGGCTCGCCCGGATTACTGACTTAGGCGGCATCGAAGCATTCGAGGCCGAGATTCAGGACCGGTTCGGTGCGCTGCCGGTCGAAGCCGAGCGTCTGCTCGCGGTCGCTCGCGTACAGATGCTGGCCCGGTCGGCGAACATCGCCCGGATCGACGCCGGGCCCGCAGCTATCGCCTTGAGTCCGCGAAGGTCTGTCAATCTTCCGCAAGTCCCCTCGCTCGAACCCAGCAATGGCCGTTTCCTGCTGCGAGAGGCTATCGAAGACCCCGACCAGCGTCTTGAACGCACCCATGCTGTGTTGGAGGATATTCTGGCAGCCGACTGAACAGGTGTGGAAACCGATTGGGAAGCGTCTCGTTCTTCGTAGATGCTGGTATTCCTCGACTTTGAAGCCTCGTCCCTCGGTCGTCACAGCTATCCGATCGAAGTAGCGTGGGTATTTGAGGATGGACGGTCAGAATCCCACCTCATCAAGCCCGCCCAAGACTGGACGGATTGGGACGGACAGGCCGAAGCGGTTCACCACATAAGTCTGCACCATTTGTTGGCCAATGGCGCACCGCACGATGTCATCGCCCGGCGGATGCTCGAGGAACTCAGCGGGCACGATCTGTTGGCCAGCGCGCCCTCATGGGACGGAAAATGGTTAAGCGCCTTGTTACGTGCTGCGGGCTTGCCTCGCCATAGCCTCCGATTGCGTGACAGCGAGGATGCGCGACGCGAGAGCGCCACGGCGATTTTGGCGCCCTCAGTATCCGCCAGTGAGCTTGCCCAGGCTGTGGACGAAGTGATCGCGCTCGGTGAAGTGCGGGCGCCTGGCAAACAGACGGCGCACCGCGCGCTGCCCGATGCCGAGGATGAGCGTGCTCTGTGGCTGGCCGTGCAGGATATTGCCCGCAACAGGGCATCGAAGACGCAGTGAGCAAGACTGAACCCGGTCGCGGCGATAACTACCCGGTCACACCCGACGGGCGGTATATTGTCGTTCGCGGGCGGTTGTGGCGAACATCCAATCCCGGTTTGACCGAGGAAGAACGGGCCAGACTCGTATCGGATCTCATGCTGGCGCGGAGGGATGTCGGTATCGCGCGCAGGCATGCGGATAGCGGCGCTGAACAGGAAGCACGCCAGCGGGTCGATCACGCCAAGCGCGGCTTGGGCGAACGCGGCCCGGTCTGGTGGGACGATGGGGCGCCGGACTATAATCGCCACATGGCGCGTAACACACCTTACGCGAACTGGTTCGAAACTGTCAGCTGACAGGACGAATCGCCGCAGCGCACGATGCTCAGGCGCTGGATGAACCCGGCGCAAAGCACCCTGAAACGTGGGCCTGTAACGTTACACGCCGCGCGATTACCGTAATTAACCTAGCGAGCCCGCGCGCGATCAGGACAAGCCGCCCTTCCGAAATTATCGACATAATTGCAGACCAAGGGGCAAGCACCAGTGAAGCAGACCATCCTGTGCCGGACACGCGGCATATCTCTGTTGGCCGTAGCGGCGGCGCTGCCGGTACCTCTGGCCGCACAGGACAATGATGACAGCATCCTGGTCACCGCCGAGCGCGAACAGGTTCTGATCTCCGAAGCGCCGACCGGC
>Ga0247813_10002344_pt1 | contig 13077 bp, 11 predicted proteins | sample UWRJL169409C1_FD_180719 | JGI IMG/M metagenome (GOLD analysis project Ga0247813, IMG submission 180719) | Plant litter microbial communities from Arlington Agricultural Research Station in Wisconsin, United States - UWRJ-L169-409C-1 | ecosystem: Environmental > Terrestrial > Plant litter >... | reverse complement strand
CCGACGTGGGCAGATTGAACGGGGCATTGCGATCACAAGGAAGAACGCGGTCTTGGCGGACCACGACGCCGGAGCCGAGAACTGAGCGACCATCGCCTCGATCGTTGAGACCTGTTAGCTCAACGCCATTGATCCGCAGATGTATCTGACCGCCACACTTACCGCCTTTGTCAACTGCCACGAGCAGAGCCGAATTGATGAGCTTCTGCCGTGGACTAAATGCGGACGAACAAACGGCTGAAATCTGCAGCCGGTGCCCGAAGCGAGGCGTTCCGTGTGCGCTTGACACCAATGCGCCCTCGCTGGATCATCCGGCCTTGGAGGATACTCATGGACATGGTTACGCTGGACTACTTCCGAGAACCGGGCGCTCATTCCACGGCAAAGAAGAATAAGGTCGGGCTGGCAGGCGCTCCAACGGACATCGCCGACCTGGCCGCCTGGATTCAGGCAAGATTGCTTCACGAGCACTGGGCGTCGAAATATGGCGTAGAGCTGACCCCGGAGCGCCGTGAACTCTCGCAAAGGAGATCGGTGGACGCCGTGCTGGACGGCCTCCTTGCGGGGGGCGATTCACCACGTCCTGCTGCGGGTCGCGCGGTTGGCGTCTGCAGCCATTTCTCGCTGCTCGCGGTGTCGGCCTTGCGAGCGAACGGCCGTGCGGCCAGGTCGCGGTGCGGTTTCGGCACTTATTTCGCTCCCGACAAGGCGATCGACCACTGGGTGGTGGAGGTTTGGAATGGCGATCGCTGGCGGATGGTCGATTTTCAGATAGATGACTACCAGCGTGCAGAACTGGGGCTGGTCTTCGACACTCTCGACTTGCCGTCGGGTGAGTTCCTGCTGGCCGCCCAGGCCTGGCAGCTCTGCCGGCGTGGCGAGGACGACCCCAATCGCTTTGGCATCTTCGATGAAGGCGGCTTCTGGTTCATCGCCTCAAATATGATCCGTGACCTCGCTAGTCTGAACAAGGTTGAGATGCTGCCGTGGGACGACTGGGGGGCGATGCCATCCCCGGACGCGGAGATCAGCACCGAGGAACTGCGACGCTTCGATCATTTGGCGGAGGTCCTTCTCGACCCCGACCGTCATATGGAAGAGCTCCATTTACTCTATGGCGCTCCAGGGTTCGGCATGCCTGGAGAGGTCTTCAATGCTGTCAGGCAGGTTCGTGAGACGGTTTCGGTCGCGCAGTAGGTACTCGAAGCTCGTCGGCTGAAATTCTGCATGCTCGGGTACTATGCGACTGCAAATACCAATGACCGCTTTCGCGCAGTCTTGCCATTAAGGGCCTAGCGGCATTTTTCCGAATGGCAAATCGAGCTTGGTCAATGTGCGGGAAGACGCCGCTTATGCTGTGAGATCTTGCCGGGACGGTCTTCGCCGTCGGACGAATTCCATTTGGGTGTGAGCCCGAACCATGCTGCACAATCGCCACTTTGAAAATGTGTGCGATTGCGGTCTAGCTGCATTCGCTGCGTTTCGGGTGTGCTATTTTTAAAAAGTGCTTCGTACGCACAAATATTCAATAATCTCAGATCCGCTTCGCGTCCCCGCTTTACCAGGCGTCGATCGAAGCTTTGGTTGGTCATTCATACACCATCGATCGAGTTGCCGCGATATCCGCGAGCACGTACAGTGCAAGGGAAGAAGAGTCACGGGCTGGGCCGAATATACCGATCGGTGCCTTGATACGACGCAGCGACGTATCATCATATCCCAGCGCTTTTAGACGCATGATACGCCGCCGATGCGTCCTCGTGCTTCCCAATGCACCGATATAGAACCCGGGCGATTTTAGCGCAACATCCAAGATCGAGGCTTCCTGGTCGAGGTCGTGATGCAACACGACGACAGCAGTGTAAGCATCGATCGTTGCACCAACACCCAGGGCGCCCTCGCATGAACGTACCATGACAACGTCGTAGCCCGCAGTTTCACCAAGCCGCGCTACGGTCTCCGCTTCGATCGTTTGGCCAGAGATGACCAGCCGGGTGCGCGGGCGGTAAACCGTCATAAACTTTCCCTCTTGCCAGCGCGAAGATTGGGGAGCGTCTAATGCTTGCAGGGTCTGCTGTCTGGACAGATATTCAAGACCGATCGTTTGACGCTCGCCAAGGCATTCAAGAACGCTATCTATGGCAGCACTGCTTCGCAGGATATGGATCGTAACGGAAATTCCGCCGCCGCACGGGAGAATGATATCGATAAACGGTGAGCCGTCGCCGAACATGACCATGCGGTCGCGGCCAGCTTCGATGGCCAGTAGAGCCTCTGCCGCAACCGCCGCCTCGACGCATCCTCCAGAGACATATCCACAAAAGCGGCCATCAACTGCTACCACCACATGGGATCCAAGGGTGCGTGCCGCGCCGCCGCGTATGACGACGAGGGTAGCAAGTGCCACACTGATGCCTTTATGGAAACAATCGCTGGCAAAGCTAAGAATTTGTGCCGGGTCGTCGCTCAATAAAGCCCTCACCGGTGTAGGGAGGAGAAATTGATTGGAAAACTCTGGCATTTATCTCACTTTCCCAGCGTTGGCTTTCGACATTCCCCACCGATTGCAGAGACCGTCAATTCGCCAGCCTGAGGGGGTAAAGGGTCTGATGTTCCTAGATCCGCCGCCGCAGCCGTTACGCTGAGACCATAGAGACGAACTCCAACCAAGATAACAATCCATAGAGATTGATAGTTTGCAACTCTCGCAATCAGAGGCCAAAGCGTCTTTTTTGGATCGTGCCCATCGCCCGCTAACCGGAAACAGCGCAACTGCCATACTTTTTCAAATCAGTCGCTCGCCATTTCGTCGGAGTCTGGCCAAATGCCTTCTTGAAGGTTCGGCCGAAATGAGAGGAATTCTCGAACCCCACCTCCAACGCGATGTCGATAAGAGGAGCGGTCGATCGTCTCAACAGAAGCTTCGCTCTTTCGAGCCTGACTCTCATATAAATCGTTGCTGGAGATGAACTCGCGTTTGTGGCGAACAATCTTTCGAGTTGTCTTCGAGAAACTCCGACTGCTGCCGCGAGTTCCTCAATATCAAGCGTATGTTCAATGTTTGCCTCCATCAGAATGAGCGCCGCCTTGACCTTTGGATCGCTCGCGTGAATCGACAATGGTCGCCTTGGCTGAACGTCTAGCGGCGAACGCGCTCTTTCGATCTGCAAGACTTCGAGCGCATTTCGCTTGGCATCTTCGCTAATGCGTCGACCAACTATCGCAGCGGCCATGTCAGCGGCGCTACTACCGCCAACGCAAGAGCCCCTCGATCGGTCGAGATTGTATATCCGATCCACCCGGACATCGATATCGGGAAACCGCGCACGGAACTCGCCGTGGTGGAGCCAACTTACACATGTTTGATGGTTCTTCATGAGCCCTGCCTCAGCCAGTATGAAGACGCCAGTGCAAAGCCCAATCACCGTGATCTTTTTGCCTGCTTCCTTAAGGAAAGCGATGGTACTGGAGTCTATCGGAGCATGGCTGTCCAATAACCCACCAACAACTACTATGTAATCGAACATTGAGGGGTCGATAAGGTCGGAAGTTGGAAAGACCTGAATACCGCAGCTTGATTTGATCGGATGTCGCGTACTAGCGAGGACCTGCCAGTCTGCGAATACCCGTCCGGATCGATCTCGTTCGTCACTCGCGAGCCTTAAGGTGTCGACAAAGAGTGCAAATGGAGAAAGCGTGAAAGACTTGGCAAGAACGAACCCCACCTTGAGCTTAGTGGGTGGCGCAGATAGCGCGTCCATATCGGTCATCCAAACTTTTGAAGAAGTGCGGATGGTCGGCGTGAAGAATACCGCCCGCTGCGAGAAAACGCTGAAGAGCCATCTTGCGACGATAGGATTCGGGCCGCAATTCTACGCAGAATGGGCGCTGTTTTGAGCTTAGTTGACATTTTTGACTCCCGAAAATGTGCGCGAGTGAGTGTCCATCGTGAACGATCGTACTTCGGACGAACTGGTAGTCCCACCGATCGGTGTGAAGCAAGCAACGGTACTCCAACAAGCAAGGCGCAGCGGAATTATGCTACTGACCCACAAAAATAACCATCTCATACACTGCACACCTTGATAAGCCGCATCCGGCCCTTGAATAACTTGGAAGAGCGCAGCTCGTTTTGACGACCTGGGCCGCATAATTAACGCGACTAGCCTGGCGATTAGAAAAGCGGCGCTGCGTGCTTCCAGCAATGATAATACCAAAAGTAGTTATTTAGGGTCAAAAGGGCCAGGAAGCGTATCAAGGCCGAAGCCCGCGGGAGGCGCCAAATTCTCCATCATCTCGTCGGTGCTTTTCTCATCTAGCAACCGTGGCGGCTCAATCCAATAGGTGACGGACGTCGGCCAATAGATAATAATTAGTACAAGAAAAAGTTGCAGGCCAATCCAAGGCACCGCACCCCAGTATATGTCCCTACTCCTCACTTGTGGTGGCGCTATTCCGCGCAAGTAGAACAGCGCCACACCAAACGGTGGATGCATAAAACTAGTCTGCATGTTCACACAAAGCAAAACACCGAACCATATTAGATCAATGTTGAGTGCAACTGCAACGGGAGCGAGCAGGGGCACGATGATAAATGCTATCTCGAAAAAATCTAAGAAAAAGGCGAGTACGAAAATGAATATGTTAACGAAGATCAGGAAACCGATGGGCCCCCCGGGCAAACCGCTTAGTAGATGTTCAATCCAGCGGCCACCGTCCATACCTTGAAAAACGAGGCTGAACACTGTTGATCCAATAAGGATGAAGATCGCCATAGAGGTGATGCGCATGGTGCTGTCCATACCGGCTTTCAGGAGCTGCCACGTCAGACGCCTACGGATCGCTGCGAGCAGTACTGCCCCCATCGCGCCCATCGCTCCCGCCTCGGTCGGCGTCGCAAGCCCCAAGAAAAGGGTACCGAGTACGACGAATATAAGGGCGATAGATGGTACCATTCCCCAAAGTACGCGTGAGACAAGTACCCATCCATGCTCTGTCCGGGACTCAGGCGGCAATGGCGGCATTGCGCTAGGTCGCAAATAGGAGACGGCAGCAATGAAAAGGATGAAGAGAATGATCTGCATAACGGAGGGGCCGATCGCCCCTAGATACATATCGCCGACCGACCGCTGAAGTTGGTCTGCAAGGACGATCAAAACTAGGGACGGCGGGATAATTTGTGTAATGGTGCCAGAGGCAGCGATCACACCGGTCGCGATCTTCATGTCATAACCGTAGCGCATCATGACGGGCAGAGCGATAACACCCATGGCAATCACCGACGCAGCGACCGTACCGGTTATCGCCCCGAGAATGGCTCCGACAATTATAACCGCGTATGCCAGCCCCCCCGGTATCGGACCGAAGAGCTGCCCTGTTCCCTCCAGCAGATCTTCTGCTAATCCGCATTTTTCGAGGACTGCACCCATCAGCGTAAAAAACGGGATGGCCAGTAGAAGGTCATTGGAGATGACTCCGAAAAATCTTAACGGAAGCGCCTCAAGGAAATGATTATCGAAATGTCCTGTTGCTATCCCGAGGAGACCGAAGAACAATCCCGCGCCAGCGAGCGAAAACGCCACAGGAAATCCGTAGGCCATAAAGATGATCATGCCTAGAAACATGGCCGGCGGGAAGATTCCGAAATCGAACATGCAGAGTTCCTAGTTCCTAGTTCCTAGCCGCGGCGCCAGCGCCAACACTTCAAGATATCTGTGGGAGCGCACGCGAGCAGACCGGACTCGTGTTGCGTGGTCTATTGCAGTGATTTCTCGTACTGAATGGTAACTGGCAATTTGCCTTGAAGCATAAGCACTCGCTTGATTGCCTCCGATATGCCCTGAAGTGCCAAAAGGGTAAAACAAAGAGGAAAAAGCAATTTCACCGGCCATCGGAGCAACCCTCCTGGATTGGCTGACGTTTCTCCTCCAACGAGTGAAATCCAGAACATCGGCCAACATAACCAAGCCAAGTATATGGACATAGGCAGCAGGATGATGAGTATGCCCGCGAGGTCGAGAAGTAGCCTGGCTCGGGGAGAGACGGCCGAATAGATAATATCGACACGCACGTGCTCATTCAGTTTCAGCGTGTGCGATGCGCCAAGCAAGACGATAGCGCCGAACATGTACCACTGCATTTCAATCCATGCATTGGAGCTGGAGTTGAAAAGATAGCGCATAACGGCGTTGCCCGCACTTATAACGCACGCAAGTAAGGTCATTAACGAAGCCACTTGGCCGAAGAAGCCACTGACCCGATCGATCGACCCAATCAAGCGATTTATCAAACTATCTGCCATGTCGCTCCCGCCGATCCTGTACTATCCGAAGCTTCAGATTTTATCCCATCCCTTGCGTCTCGCGGTATTCTTCATCAAGTCAAAGTAAAGCTCCGAGATTTCAAGATAGACATTACTATCGGCCATAAACTTGCTCATGTGGTCATACAGCGTTTTGAAGTTTGGATTGGCCGCCGACATTTCGGCGAACATCAACTTCGATTGCTTGTAACTTTCTTCAAGAATATCTTCGGGCAGAGCGCGCAATTGCGCACCCGCTGAGACGAGACGTCGCAACGCCGCAGTATTGCCAGCGTCGTACTTGGTAAGTTGTTCGAGCCCAACCGAACGAGTGGCGTGACGGAGTGCTGCCTGGTATTGCTTTGGAAGGCTATTCCATTGATCGAGGTTGACAAAATAGCTCAATTCCGATGAGCCTTCCCAGAAACCAGGGTAATAATAGTACGGTGCGATCTTTACGAATCCCATCTTCTCATCGTCCAATGGACCGACGAGTTCAAGCGCATCGATGACGCCTTTTTCTAACGCCGGATATATGTCGCCGAGAGCAATCTGCTGGGGAACGACGCCCATACGCTTTAGCAGCGCTCCGCCCAGTCCACCAATTCGCATCTTGAGGCCCCGAAGGTCGTCGATCGACTTTATCTCCTTCCTGTACCAGCCCGCCATCTGCGCACCGGTGTTTCCAGCAGGCAGGTTCAACAGGTTGTAATTTTTGATAAAGGTGTTGAATAGGTCATTGCCCCCACCGGCGTGCAGCCATGCCTGAAATTGGCGTGCGTTAGACATCCAAGGCAGTTGACCACCTACGGCGAACGCGGTGTCTTTACCGATGTAAAAGTACGCACCAGTATGACCCATCTGAACGGTGGAATTGGTGACCGCGTCCGCCACTTGCAGCGGCGGTACGAGTTCACCGGCCGCAAAGACTTGGATCGTAAACTGTCCATCCGTCATCGCCGAAACCGCGTCCGCCACTGCTACACTTGAGCCCCAAATCACGTCAGAGGATTTAGGAAAACTTGACGCCATTCTCCACTTGACGGCGGGGCTGGATTGGGCAACAGCGGGCACGCTTAGGGTGGTCGCCGCTACAGTGGTAATGCTTCCTGTCAAGAGCTGTCGACGTTTCATTCTCGATCTCCATGAAGCTCACGGAATTTGCCCGTGATATTTACTTATGACATTTATTCCCGGCACCTGGTTGTTAGTTAAAACCCAGCAAGTTAGCGGCGGAACGCTCGATCCACACCCCATCGCGTTGAGCGATCTCCCGATTGGCATATCGACGGCTAGCTGGTAGTCGGGTCCCAGCCTGCCTGCCCAAGTACTCAAAGAGACGTTCGGCACGCGTACCGGCGTCTGGGCTCAAACGACTCGGAGAAACGGCAAGCAGGAATTGGCCTCCGCGCGGTGGACCTCCGTCTGCGTTATCTTCCAACTCTGACTCGAAGCTTAAATTCTCTCCAATCAGCGGGCCTGCAAGCAATTCGACCATCAAAGCGATATTGGAGCCCTTGTAGCCCCCGAAAGTCAACATTGCTCCTTCCAGAATCTCTTGAGGACTCGTCGTGGGGTTACCCGCCTTATCAATTCCGGTGCCTAGCGCCACGTCGTGTCCGGCACGCGCCGCAAGTGATAAGTCACCGCGCGCCATGACGCTTGATGCCTGATCGAAAATCATCGGATCACCTGACGGCCTCGGCCAACCGAACGCCATGGGATTTGTACCATAAATGGGTTTGGTTCCGCCGGCCGGAGCGACATACGGCACGTAGTTCGTGAAAGCCATTGCCACCAACCCCTGCCGACATAACCACTCGACGTCAGCCCAAAGCGCGGAAAAATGAAACACGTTTTTGAGTGCCAGCGCTGCTATTCCTTGCGCGTTTGTGACCTCGCAAAATCGGTTACGAAACTGCTCTAAAGCAGCGGGGGCAAACCCTCGGTCGCCGTCGACTGCCAGAAGACCTCCGGTAGATAATGTAACGGCCGGCTGAGAATTTTTGTTCACCTTGCCACTTCGTAACGACGCTGCGTAGCCCGGGAGCCGAAAGACTCCGTGGGATTTCGCGCCGTCGATTTCCGCCATCGTTACCACACTGGCAACCGCGGTGGCAGCATCTGCTGAACAGCCGAGCCCCGCTAAGTAAGCGGTCACGGCGCTGTGCAAATCCGTCGTCGATAAGTGAAATGTATCAGTTGTTCGTTCGTTAACGCTCATCGCAATGCCTCCCGATTGGAAACTCAAGAAAGTCATCTCAGTACCGCCATCAGCGCCAGCGCTTTTTATGTTGATGGTTTGAAGGGATGGGTTTGTCGCCAGTGATGCGCGATTTGTTCACCGGTACATATCCAGACCTTCTCGTGCTTAAGGACGTAGTCGAGGAAGCGCTCCAGTCCGACTGCTCGGCCAGGCCGGCCGATCAGGCGGGCGTGCAAGCCCACCGACATCATCTTTGGCTCGCTGTCGCCCTCGGAATAGAGCATGTCGAACGAGTCCTTCATGTACTCGAAATAGTCACTCGACGTACTGAAGCCTGAATTTGCATTCCAGCGGTTGTCGTTGGTTTCAAGCGAATAGGGGATGACCAAGTGCGGCCTGCCCGCCTCTTCGACCCAGTAGGGGAGTTCGTCGGCGAAGGAGTCGCGATCGTAGAGGAAGCCGCCTTCCTCGATAAGCAGGCGGCGGGTATTGAGTGTCGGTCGGCCCAGAAAACTCCCGACAGGCCGGTGCCCCGTCAGCCGCTTTAGGCCCTCGACCGCCAGCCTGATATGCTCGCGCTCTTCGTCCTCCGGCATGCCCTGGTGCTCGATCCACCGATAGCCATGCGTTACCATCTCATGACCTTGCTCGACCATGGCCTGCGCCACTTCAGCGTTGCGCTCCAGTCCCATGACGACAGCAAAAACGCTCGTCTTAATATTCCGCTCGCCAAACAGGCGGAGCACCCGCCAGATGCCTCTGCGGCTGTCGTACTCGAACGAGGATTCGGACAGCAGACTGCGCTGCCCTACAAGTGAGGGCGCGCCCCAATCGACCATGATCGATTCGGAGGCGGCGTCGCCGTGTAGGATATTGTTTTCGCCCCCCGCCTCATAATTGATGCAAAAGTTCACGGCGATCCTGGCCCCACCCGGCCATTGCGCATGCGGCAGCAGCGATCCGTAGCCGACCATGTCGCGTGGATATGAATTACTGGCCATGCTCACGTATCCTCCTGGAAGCCCCTAAACGCGATATGCAATTGAACCACATGCACTTTGGTTCGGTAAATTGACAATGTCAATGCGCAATATTGCAAATAAATCCATCGAAATAGGCATATCCGATATGAACCAACTAGATAAAAGTTCACAAAGGCGAGCGACTTCCCGTCGTGAGGCTTTACCGACGGTGTCCATTCCGCCCTATTGCTTGCGTCGCGGCGTTAGGCCGAGATAGGCACCCACGCATGTCGCTTTTCGAAAGCCAGACGCGTCATCGATGGTTCCTTGGAAGGTCAGTTCCGTTCGACGCATCTTGCGGATATGTCGGTCCAACCTACATAGTTCTCGGTAGCCGTGTACCGAGAGCAGCGTTAGTAAGACCGGTCAAAGGACGCGTCTCCCGCTTGAGACGACCTACCAAGTCGCCCGTAAGGTTTGGATTGCGTCCGCATCTTAGCCGCGGCCATCAGAGGGCTACAGCTGCGCCGTCTGAGCGGGGATCGGAAGCCCCTTCCAACAGCCCACTACGATGCCGGCTAATGGCGCCGGCGTGTCCTACCAATTCGTCATAAGGCCCCAAGCGTTCAACACGATGCCCTGCAGCCATTAGCATTTCGATTAGCCCATCCTCAAAACGACTTTCCACCTTAAGGCTTGTAGTTTCGTCGCCCCAAGTCCGTCCCAGGAGCCATCGTGGAGCCGTTATCGAGGCCTGCAAGTCATGCTTGTACAAAACATGGCGCGTAAAAATGGCCGCTTGCGTCTGGGGCTGGCCCTCTCCCCCCATTGTTCCGTAACTTAGAACCCGGCCGTCGGCTAGACACGCCATGGCAGGCTGAATCGTATGAAATGGCAGTCTGCCAGGTAGTAACTTGTTGTAGTGGTCTGGTTCCAGTGAAAAACTTGTGCCGCGATTTTGCCACGTGATGCCGGTTCCTGGCAAAACCACGCCTGAACCGAATTCCCAATAAATGCTCTGTATGAAGCTAACGCTGCAACCGCTTTCATCGGTTGCCGCCAGGTAGACCGTATCACCTCCGGGCGGTTGAATGTCAGGCCATGGCGAAGCCCGCAGAGGATTCAAATTTGATGCCAAGCTTTCCCGATAACTTTGGTCAAGAAATGCCACTGCAGGCGTTGCCATGAAATCCGGATCGGTAACGAACCGGTTTCGCACATGGAATGCCCTTTTAGTGGCTTCTACAAGGCGGTGCACGTAGTCGAACCCATCAGCATGCGCAGCTTTAGAACGCCAATAAATGTCCAGCAGTAGCAGTGAAGCCAGCCCCTGCGTCGGCGGCGGTAGATTGTAGATTGTGTTGCCGTCGATCGTCAAACACAAGGGTTTGACGAGGGCGGCATCATGATTTTCAAGATCTGTCAGCCGCAGCGGCGATCCCGCCGCCTCCAAATCTCTCGCGATATCCCGTGCCAAGTCTCCGCGATAAAAGTCTTCGAGACCCCTTTGTGCCAACTGCTCTAACGTTGAGGCGATCTTAGGCTGACAAAAGCGTTCGCCACACGCGGGCGGCTTACCCGAAGTGGCGAAAGTCGAGGCAAAGCCTGAGATTCGTTCCAACTCGTGCCATTTTGAAGCTGTGTTACGCGACTGGCTTGTCGTGACAGCGATCCCCTCTCGAGCAAATTGGATTGCACGACCGAAAAGTGCCGCCAAAGGAAATTTTCCTCCCAGTTTGCGAGAACTTAGCTTGTGCGCCGCGTTCCAACCGGAAACAGCTCCCGCGACCGTAAGGGCGGCAAGCGGGCCACGCGAGGGGATCGAGCTCTGCGACTGATCGCGGTACCACTGAGTCGTTGCAAGAGAAGCGGCTCGGCCACAACCCTGTATTGCGAGTGGCTCAAAGCCGGGTATGTGTATCAGCCAAAAATTGTCACCACCGAGCCCATTCATATGGGGATATGCAACAGCGATGGCCGCTGCTGCGGCAATCATTGCCTCCACTGCATTGCCGCCATAACGCAGCACCTCTGCGCCGGCTTCCGCTGCGAGATGGTGCGGTGCGACGACCATTGCTTTGTAGCTTCTACGTGTCTCAAGCATCTGAGCCATTCTCAAAAGATAGTGCAGCTGCTTGTGACAGTGTGGCCAGCAGCCAGTTCACTTCAACAAGGTTGGACCACCAACCGCATGTCCTAACGCTAGAAATTACTTCGTATGATTTTACCAGCCTTCATTATGAGTAAGATACCTTCATCACAATTCTCGAACATGGACAAAGTTTTCGTCGGGTCTCCCTCGACCACCAAAAGATCTGCATACGCTCCTTCAGTAACAACGCCTAGTTTACCGCTTTGTCCGATGAGATCCGCGTTCACGAGGGTTGCAGATTTTAACGCGCCGACAACTCCCTGAACCTCGGCTTGAAAGATCAGCGCTCTCGATTGCTCGTCCCTGAGTGGACCTAGAAGGTCTGACCCCATGCCGATGTTCACGCCTGCCTCCATGCACATCTGTAGAGCGTTCATGGCATGCTTCTGGATCTCGGCGATCTGCTCTTTTACTGACTCGGAAAGTCCGTAAGCAGCGCCTCGTCGCACAAGCGCGTCAAAGATTGGAATTGTTGGGACTACAAATGCTCCGGCGAGCATGATTTCCCGGGCAGTTTCAAGGTCAATTAAGGTTGCGTGTTCAATCGAACGCACCCCACATTTTAGCGCGTGACGAACTGCATCCGAGGTATGGGCATGGCCTGCGACATAAGTATGCCAAGCTTTGGCCTCCTGGACAATCGCCACCAGTTCCTCCTCTGAGAACTGAATATTTTCGATCGGATCGTAAGGTGACGAGAGTCCACCGGAGACCATAACTTTGATTTGCGTAGCTCCTTGTCGGAGTTCGTCCCGCGCCGCCTTGCGGACCTCGGTTACGCCATCGGCGATCCGCACAACATGGCTCAAAGCATGCGAGCAACCGCACGGTTCTACCCTTATCTCGGTCCGCTGACGGTAATCTCCGTGCCCGCCGGTCTGGCTCAACCCCCTGCCGGAATGGAAAATTCGTGGCCCTTGGACATGGCCTTTCTTGACAGCCTCTGCCAGTCCCCAATCTGCTCCTCCGCAGTCTCGCACCGTAGTGAAACCGCGATTGACCATACTATTTAGTTCCTTTGCAGCCTCGATCGCCATCAGGGTGGGAGGGACTTCGGCTAGACTGCGAAATGATACCTGGTTCACACACGCGTGGACATGGGCGTCGATGAGGCCGGGCATTAATACTCTGCCCCCGACCTGGACCTCTCTTGCACCGCCGATCTTGATAGGCCGGTCGGCCACTTCTTTAATGATATCGCCCTCGACAAGTACATCGGACCCGTCTGAAGGGGCTTCGCGTGTTCCATCCCAAACGCGGCAATTCCGAAAAACGGTCAACATGGTTTTGGCTCGCTTCGCTAGAAGTCGCTGGCGCTTCTAAAGGCTGTCTCAGTACCGCCATCAGCGCCAGCGCTTTTTATGTTGATGGTTTGAAGGGATGGGTTTGTCGCCAGTGATGCGCGATTTGTTCACCGGTACATATCCAGACCTTCTCGTGCTTAAGGACGTAGTCG
>Ga0247813_10002343_pt1 | contig 13078 bp, 7 predicted proteins | sample UWRJL169409C1_FD_180719 | JGI IMG/M metagenome (GOLD analysis project Ga0247813, IMG submission 180719) | Plant litter microbial communities from Arlington Agricultural Research Station in Wisconsin, United States - UWRJ-L169-409C-1 | ecosystem: Environmental > Terrestrial > Plant litter >... | reverse complement strand
TCGACCCGGCATCGGCATCGGCATCGGTCAGTCCGTCGTGGCGTCCGCCTCGAGCAGCACGACGGCCGGGCGCAACACCGCCGCAATCGGCTCGGGCCGGTGCAGCAGGAAACCCTGCGCAAAGTCGGCGCCCATTTCGCGCAGCTTCATCAGCACTTCCTTGTTGTCCACGTACTCGGCCACCGTCTTCACGCCGACGATCTGCGCCACGTCGATGAAGCAGCGCACGGCCGCGCTGTCCAGCGGGTCGTCCAGGATGTCCTTGACGAACTGGCCGTCGATCTTCAGCACGTCCACCGCCAGCGACTTGAGGTAGCCGAAGGACGATGCACCCGCGCCGAAGTCGTCCAGCGCAATGCGCACGCCCAGCGCGTGCACCTGGTCGATGAAAAGCGACGCGTCCGCCAGGTTGGTGATGGCCGCCGTCTCCGTGATCTCCAGGCAGATGCAGCGGCAGACCGCGCTGCCGGCGTCGCGCAGCATCTGCGTGGCCTGCCGATGGAAGGCACGGTCGCCGATGGACTGGCCCGACAGGTTGATGCACAGCGAGTCGATGTGCGCGTGCGTGGGCAGCGCGGCCAGCAGGTCGATCGAATGTCGCAGCACCCATCGGTCGATGCGCGACGACAGGTTGAAGCGCTCGGCCGCGGGCAGGAAAGAACCCGGCTGGATCAGCGTGCCGTCGGTATCGATCATGCGCAGCAGCACCTCGGCGTGCAGGCCCTGCGGCGCGTCGTCGATCATGAAGATGCGCTGGGCGTAGAGCGCGAAGCGGCCTTCGTCCAGCGCCAGTTCGAGCCGGCTGGCCCACTGCATTTCGCCCTGCCGTTCGTGCATGGCCGCGTCGGTGTCGAACCAGGTGTGGCAGCGGTTGCGGCCGGCTTCCTTGGCCGCGTAGCAGGACGTGTCGGCGGCCTGCAGCAGCGACGCGGTGCTGGCCCAGCGCCGGTCCACCGGCACCAGGCCGATGCTCGCGCCGATGCGAAAGCGCCGGCCGTCGTGCACGAAGCGGTAGTCGTCCATGCGGTCGCAGATCTGCTGGGCCGCGCGGCCGGCCTGCTCGCTGGTGCAGTGCTCCAGGATGACCGCGAACTCGTCGCCGCCGAGCCGCGCGAGCGTGTCGCGCGAACGCACGGTCTCCGACAGCAACTTGGCCACCTGCTGGAGCAACTGGTCGCCCGCGGCATGGCCGCAGGCGTCATTGACCAGCTTAAACTGGTCGAGGTCGATGAACATCAGCGCATGTTCGCGGCGGTCTTCGTGCGCGCTGTCGAGCGTGCGTTGCAGACGCGCCTCGAACTCGGAGCGGTTGATGAGGCCGGTGAGCGCATCGTGCGTCGCGCGGAAAGTCATCTCGCCGCTCAGGCGCCGCTGCTCGGTGACGTCGTGGAACACCAGCACGGCGCCCAGCAGCTCGCCCTGCTCGTTGAGGATGGGCGACGCGGAATCCTCGATGCCGAACTCCAGCCCGTTGCGGGAGATCAGCATGGTGTTGCGCGCCAGGCCCAGCACGCGCTTTTCCATCATGCAGGCCCGCACGGGCACTTCGGCCGGCATGCGGGTTTCGGCGTTGACGATGTGGAACACCTGTTCCAGCGGCCGGCCGATCGCCTCGCTCACCAGCCAGCCGGTCATGCGCTCGGCCACCGGGTTGAGCCACGACACCAGGCCGTCGGCATGCGTGGTGATGACGGCATCGCCGATCGATTGCAGCGTGACGCGCAGCAGTTCGTGCTGCTCGCCGAGTTCGGCCATCAGCGCGCGGCGTTCGGTCACGTCCTGGAAGGCGCCGGCCAGCCGCGCGGCCACGCCGTCGACCTTGTCGACCGTGCCCACCACATGCACCCAGCGTGGCGCGCCGTCGCTGCGGACCATTTCGAGCTCGACGTCGAAGCCGGAGCATTCGGCCACAGCCAGGCCCATCGCGGCCTCGATGATCGGACGCGCCTCGGGCGTGAAGAAGGCGAGCGACTGCTCCAGCGTAGGCTGGTAGCCGCGGCGCATGCCGTGGATGCGGCAGACCTCGGGCGACCAGCGCACGCGGCCGTCGCGCAGGTCCAGCTCCCAGCCGCCCACGCCGGCGAGCGCGCCGGTGCGTTCGAGAAAATCCTGCGATCGCTTGAGTTCGCGCTCGGCACGCTTGCGCTGCGTGATGTCCTGTGCGGTGCCGTGCACCAGCCATACCTTGCCGCCGTGGTTGCGCACGGCTTCTCCACGCACGTCGATCCATCGATGCTCGCGGTCTGCGCGCACGATCTCCAGCTCGACCGAAAAGCTCGCGCCGAATCGCACCGAGATGTCGATGGCACGGCGCAGGCGGCGCCAGCTTTCGCCCACGTAGTAGCGGGCTCGGCGGCCTGCGCCGGGCGGCGGCAGCCCGGCCTGGCACCCGAACAGCCGGTAGAGCTGTGGCGACCAGCTGGTGACGTCCTGCGCCACCTGCCACTCCCAGCTGCCGATCTGGCCGAGCTCCTGCGCCTTGTCGAGCGCCATCGCGCTCTGACGCAGCAGGTCGTGGATGCGTTCGCGGCTCTCCATTTCGTCGCGCAGATCGGCCTCGATGCGCTTGTGGTCGGAGATGTCGCTCACCTGCATCAGGAAGCCGGCCACGCCACCGGCGAACAGGTCGGGCGCGTAGTGCGACAGGCCGTAGCGCACGGCGCCGTCGGGCGTCGTCATGCTTCGCTCCTCGGTCTGCGCTTCACCGCGCAGCACGGCTTCGATGTGCGGCAGCTGTTCCTGGAACCACTCCGGCCCCTGCAGGTCGCGCAGGTGCATGCCCACCAGCGAACCAGCATCCACGCCGAACCAGTTCTCGTACTGGCGGTTGGCAAAACGGCACCGCAGGTTGTGGTCCCAGTACGCCATCATCGACGGCACGTTGTCCACCACCAGGCGCAGGTCGGCCTCGTGACGCGCGCGCTGGGCGGCGGCCGCCTTCTGTGCGCCGATGTCGCGCAGGAACTGCGTGGCCGAGGCCAGTTCGCCGTCGTCGTTGAATTCCGGCACGAGCGTGAGCGCCACGTCGACCAGGGACTTGTCCATGTGCAGGCGCACCGACTCGTAGCGCTGCGGCCCGCTCTCGCGCAGCGCACGAAAGGCGTGCGCTTCCTGGGCCTGCTGGCCGGCAGGCACCAGCATGCGCAACGGCTCCCCGAGCGCCGAGGTGGCGGTGTAGCCGAACATGTGCTCGGCCGCCGGGTTCCAGCGCTCGATGAGGCCGAGCGCCGAGACGCCGATGACGGCGTCCGCGCTGTGCTGCATCAGCAGCGCGGCCTGCTCGGCGGCGCGCATGTCGCGCCGCGCGTGGCGCAGTGCCCACCGGCCTTCCAGTGCGCGCGCGACCGCCACGGCCAGCTGGCGCAGCGTGTTGCGCTGGCGATCGTCGAGCCGGCCCGGCGCGCGGTCGAACACGCACAGCGTGCCGATGCGCGTGCCGTTGCCCAGGCGCAGCGGCGCACCGGCATAGAAGCGAAGCTGTTGCGGGCCCGTGACCCAGGGATGGTCGAAAAATCGCAGGTCGAGCGTGGCGTCCATCACCTCGAGCAGGTCATCGCCGAGCACCGCATGCGCGCAGAAGGACAGGCCGCGCGGCGTCTCCGAGAGCCCGGGCAGGCCGAGATTGGCCTTGAACCACTGTCGCTCGGCGTCGATCAGGCTGACCAGCGCGATCGTCTTGCCGCAGACCACCGAGGCCGCCTGGACCAGTGCCTCGAACTCTGCTTCGGGACCGGTGTCGAGCACTTCCAGCGCACGCAACGCGGCAAGGCTCTCTGATTCATCTTCGCGCTTGGGTGCGGCTTTCACGGGGGGGCTCCTCATTGACCGACAGACTTGCCAGTCAGAAGACTTTGCCCGCACACCTGCCTCGCCGAAGCCGCCATCAGCGCGGCTTTGGCCCTTCAGTTCAGGCCTTGCCCATCAACCCGGCAACGCCGTGCCAGCCTGCGCCACCCGCCGCCGGCAGCGGATTGACTTCGACCGTGATGTGCACGAGCTCTTCGTGAATCTGCAACTGCCGCTTGAAGTCGTCGGGCGTCGCGCCCGCCTGCGTGGCCAGCGACACGATGCACGCGTACTTGTCCTTGCCGACGCGCCAGACGTGCAGATCGCACAGCATGGCAGGGATGGGGCTGGAGTCGATCACCTCGCGAATCTCCGCGACCACGGGCGCGTTCATCTCGGCATCGAGCAGCACGCGGCCCGCATCGCGCAGGAGTCCGTAGGCCCAGCCCGCCACCAGCGCCGCGCCGACGATGCCCATCAGCGGATCAAGCCAGCTGGCGCCCCACAGCTTGCCGCCGATGAGCGCGACGATGGCCAGCACCGAGGTGGCGGCGTCGGCGACCACGTGCATGTAGGCCGAGCGCAGGTTGAGGTCGTGGTCGTGCCCGTGATCTCCGTGGTCGTGATGGTGATGGCCCCCGCGCAGCAGCCACGCGCAGGCCAGGTTGACCAGCAGGCCCACGGCACCGATGGCGATGGCCTGGTCGTAGTGGATGGCCGTGGGCCAAATCAGCCGCTCGACCGACTGGAACAGCATCAGTCCTGCCACCATCACGAGCAGGATGGCGCTGGTGTAGCCGCCGAGCACCTCGATCTTCCATGTGCCGAATGCAAAGCGCTTGCTGCGCGCAAGCCGGCGCGCCACGACGTAGACCAGCACAGACAGGCCCAGCGCCAGCGCATGCGAGCTCATGTGCCAGCCGTCGGCCAGCAACGCCATCGAATTGAAGGTCCAGCCGCCCACGATCTCCACCACCATCATGGCCGCCGTCAGCAGCGCGGCCCACAGCGTGTTGCGCTCGGCCAGCGGATTGCCCTCGTCAAAGACGTGCGAGTGCTGCCAGCCTTGCTGCGCGGCGGCAGTGGTCGAAGAGGTGGTCATTGGAGAGGCTCCGTAGATACTGCCCCCCAGTATATATTTCAACCCGCCCGCATACCGCGAAAGCCGCGCCGCAGGCGGCGCACGCCGAGCACCACGCCGGTGGCCGACAGCGCAAAGCCGCAGGCCAGCGCCATCAGCATCAGCACCTTCCAGAGCGCGCCCGCGCGGTTGAGCAGCGGAAAGTCGAAGGTGTGCAGGCCGTTGAACAGCCAGCGGTAGACGCGACGACTGCGGTCCATGACCGACACGATGCGACCCGACGCAGCGTCCACGTGCACCCAGGTCCGGCCCACGTCGCCCAGCGTGATGCGGCGCGCGGCGGGCGGCAGCGGATCATTGCGCAAGTGGCCGTACGCATCGTCCGCGGCAATCGGCGCCAGGCCGGTCACGCCCTGCTGCGACCAGGCGCGGTCCGCTGCGGCGCGCAGCAAGGCGTCGGGCAACGCGGTGGTGGCCGTCGAAAGATCAGGCATCAGGCCTGCCGCCACGACCCACGACGCACCGGTCCCTGCTTGTCGTTGCGGGACCGGCCCGCCGCCGCGCAGCACGACGAAGGCCTGGCCGCCCACGGCGATGAATTCGATCTCGCGCGCCCCGGCACCTTCGCTCAGCTGTGCGAGCGTGACGCCCTCGACCGCCTTCTCGAGCGGCATCCCGCGCCAGCGTGCGACTTCGTCCGTGACCGGCTGATCGACGGAGAAGAGGCGTCCGTGGTCCATCGACAACCAGCCGCTGAAAACCCAGCCGAGGAGCAGCACGCCGGCACTCAGCCCCAGCAGGTGATGCCAGCGCAACCAGCCGCGAAACGGCGAAGCGCCCGAACCCCGGCGGCGCCTCAGATTGACGGTGCGCAGCACGCCCAGCGCAAACCCCAGCAGCGCGGTTGCGATGGCCGCGAGCGACAGCCACCAGACCGTCTGGTCCCACGCGTCGAAGTGCTGGCGCAGCACGGTCGGGTAGATCCAGTGCACCACCGCGCCCACCCAGTTCCAGCCACGCTCGAACCGGGTCGTGCGCTGGAGCACTTCGCCGGTGCGGGCCGACACGTAAAGCTGGGTGCCGGCCGCGTCGCCAAGGTCTGCGCGGTAGAACGGCCGCGCGCCATCGAAGCGCTGGTGCACCGTCCACTGGTCGTGGTCGAGCGGGCCGTGCATCTGCTGCGGCAGGACGGGCTGGCCTGCGAATCCGGCGGCCACCTGCGCTGCGCGTCTTGCGTCGAGCGCAGGTGCTTCGCGTGCCAGCGCATCGTCGCCCATGGCGCGAAGGCCCTGCCCCGCCACCGCCAGCATGCGGCCGCCGGTCAGGTGCAGCACGTAGCGTGGCGCGCCCAGCACGTCGACCAGGCGCAGCCGGTCCACCGGCGTGCCGCCGGCCGCGGCCAGTGCCTGCGAGGGCGTCATACGCAGCGCGGCCAGCGACACCGGCGCTGCAGACGCGATGCGCGCGCCATCGCCCAGCGATGGAAAGGGCACATAGATCATCACCGCACCCGTCGCGAACCACAGCGCAAACAGCAGGCCGAAGCCGACGCCGAGCCAGCGGTGCCAGCTCGAAAGACGTCGCCCCCACGTCAGCAGCAAGGGCGCCCTGCCGTGCAACTCAGAACCGGACGGTGACGCCAAGCTCGTAGCTCCGCGGCGTTCCCAGCAGCACCTGGGCCGGATAGTTCACGTCGGCCCACTGCGCGTACGACTTGTGGGTCGCATTGCCCACGCGGCCGGTGATGCGCACCGACTTGCTCAGCGCGTAGGTCGCGTACAGGTCGAGCACCGTGTACGACTTCAGCGTCAGCGAATTGGCGGTGTCGCCGTAGCGGTCGCCGACATGGCGGATGCCGGCACCCAGTTCGAGCGGCAGGCCCCCGACGCCAGTGAAGCTGTTCCACAGGTTGGCGGTCCAGCGCGGGACGTTGGCCGGACGGTTGTTGCTCGCGTCGACGCCGTTGCTGGTGTCGACGAAGGTGCCGTAGCGCGCGTCGGTGAAAGCCAGGTTGGCGTTCACGTGCCAGAAGGCGACCGGCTTGTAGTCGAAGGCGGCCTCGAAGCCGCGCGACTTCTGTCGGCCCACGTTGTCCACGGTGTCCGGGCCGGTCTGCGTGAGCAGGTTCTTGCGCTGGATCTCGTAGACCGCCAGGCTCAGGTCGCCACGGTCTTCGTCGAAGCTCGCCTTCACGCCGGCCTCGACCTGCCGCGAGTCGCTCAGCACGAAGTTCTGGCCGGCGTTGACCAGCAGGATGTTCGAGCCCACCGGGTCCTTGCCCGTGCTGAACTGCACGTAGGGCGCGATGCCCGGCGTGGCCTGGTAGATCGCGCCCACGCGCCAGTTGAACGGTTTGAAGTCGCGCGAAAAGCTCGATGCGGCCTGGAAGCTGCCGTCCGCGCCGTAGTTCTTGCGGTCGAGCTTGAGCTCTTCATAGCGCGCACCCGCCACCAGCTTGAGCTGCCGCGTCACGCTCAGCGCGTCTTCGACGAACACGGCGGTCTGGTCCCACTTTGTCGGGCTCACACGGCCGACCAGCGGGCCAAAGCCGCCAGCGGCCGGCGCGAGCAGATCGACGCTGTCGCCGTCGGGAAAGCCACGGGTGCGCGTGAAGTCGAGCTTGCTGTAGTCGAGACCGACCACGAAGCGGTTGTCCAGCCCGGCCACGGGCCGCGTGAAGGCGGCGTTGAGCTGGTTGCCGAACAGGTGCTGGTCGTGAAAGACGAAGAAGCGGTCGCGGTCGACCCGGCCGGTTGCCGTGTTGAATGCATACGCCTCGGCGTTCTTCCACTTGCGGTCGGCGTACAGGTAGTACGTTTCGTTCGTCACGGTCACGTCGCTGGCAGGCTTCCAGTGCAACGTCAGCCGCGGCAGGTACTGCGTCGACGTGATCTGATCGTCGCCCACGTTGTAGTTCAGGTCGCGCGTGCGGCGGTCGACCGTGAGGCCCCGCGTGCTGGAGACCACCGACAGCGGCGTCGTGGTGCGCGCGGCCGGCACCAGCGGCGTGCCCCAGTACGAGGTCGGGTTGTCGTGCAGGATGTCCAGCCCGAACTGCGCGTCGAAGACCGCGCTGGGCTGCCAGCGCACTGCCATCGTGAGCTGGGTCGCGTCGGACTTGGTGCGGTCGATGTAGCCCCTGGAAGACGTGCGGCTCAGGTCGATGCGCATGGCCGTATCGCCGCCGAGCGCGAAGTTGCCGCCCACGCCCATCTGCAGCGTGCCGAAGCTGCCGTACGAGAACACGCCTTCGGCCGAGTTCACGCCCATCACCGGCTTCTTGGTGATGGCGTTGACCGTGCCCGCGATGGCGCCCTGCCCGTAGAGCACCGAGCCCGGCCCCTTGAGCACCTCGATGCCCGCCAGGTTGAAGGTGTTCTGCGAGCGGTAGGTCATGCTCGCCGGCCCCAGGTAGATGCCGTCGCGCAGGATGGTGATTTGGTCGCCGGTGAAACCGCGCATCGAGAACTGCGACGGGCTGCCGGGCGCGCCGCCCGAGCTCACGCCGGGCATGCTGTCGACCGCCTGCTCGGCCAGCCGATAGCCACGCGCCTGCATGGCCGCGGCGTCGATGGTGTCGATGGCCGCGGGGGTCTCCCGCGCCGTGAGCCCCAGCCGGCTGGCCGTGGAAGACGGCTTGTCGAGCGGGCTGGGCGTGGCGGTGACGACCATGGCGCCGAGCGTCTTCACGCCATCGCTGGCGGGAGCGGGGGTGGATACGACTTCCTGCGCCGCAGCCGATGCGCCCGCGGCGGCCAGGAGGCAGGCGGAGAAAATGCGTGAATGACTCGGTCGCTGCAGCACGGGAGGACTCCGGAGGGGAAAAGGAAAGGATGGTCGACGCCGTCGGGCGCAGAGGCTGTCGCGGCACAGACCGCACAGGGCGGCGGATGTTCTCACGCGAAATACTGCGCCCCAGTACAAGACCTGCCACTAAATTTCGCGCGTCCCGGGGCCCTTGACACACTGAATAGAATTTGGAGATGGCACACACGATCGACAACAAGAAACCGCTGCTGACGCGCGTGCGACGCATCAAGGGACAGGCAGAGGCACTGGAGCGCGCGCTCGACGCAGACGTCGAATGCATGGCCGTGCTCCAGCAGATCGCAGCCATCCGCGGGGCCGTCAATGGGCTCATGTCCGTGGTGCTGGAAGATCACATCCGCGAACACCTGGGCGCACCGGACCTGACACAGGCCGAGCGCGAGGTCGAAACCGAGCAGGTGGTCGCGGCCTTGCGCTCCTACCTCTTGCGTTAGCGGCGGCCCGCCCGGCATGCCGGCCCTGGCGGGGCGGCAAGGGCGAGGCAAGAGCTTGGCGCGGGCCTTGCATGGCTGCTGGGCCCTCCGAAGCGGTCCCGCAACCCTGTTCGCGACAATGTCGTCGCCGCTCTTTCCCCATCTTTTTCGTACTTCCTCGTACTTCCTTGTTCTCTTCCTCCATTCATTCATGAACCTCCAAGCCCCACCGACCGGACCCGCCCCTTCCCCCTTCAGGACCCATCCATGAGCGGGGGCGCAAGCAACGTCGTCGGCTGGCTCGAAGCCACCATCCTGGGCGTGGTCCAAGGACTGACGGAGTTCCTTCCGATCTCCTCGAGCGCGCACCTGCGCATCCTCGGCCCGCTGCTGCCCTCCGGCGCCGATCCCGGTGCCGCCTTCACGGCCATCACGCAGTTGGGCACCGAACTGGCCGTGCTGATCTATTTCCGGCACGACATCCTGCGCATCACGCTGGCCTGGTGGGCATCGCTGACCCGACGCAGCGGCGGTGCTGCCGATCCCGATGCGCGCATGGGCTGGCTCATCATCATCGGCACGCTGCCTATCGCCGTGCTCGGCCTGTTGCTCAAGGACTTCATCGAAGGCAGCCTGCGCAACCTCTACATCACCGCCACGATGCTGATCGTGTTCGGCGTGGTGCTGGGCGTGGCCGACCACATCGGACGCAAGCAGCGCGCGCTGAGCCAGCTGACCTGGAGGGATGGCCTGCTGTTCGGCTTTGCGCAGGCGCTGGCGCTGATTCCCGGCGTGTCGCGTTCCGGCGGCACCATCACCGCAGGGCTGCTCCTCGGCTACAAGCGCGAGGCCGCCGCCCGCTATTCGTTCCTGCTGGCCATCCCCGCGGTCATGGCCTCAGGCTTCTACCAGCTGGCCCGGTCCTGGGGCGAGCCCGGCCCGGTGGCCGCCGGCCCGACGCTGCTGGCCACGGTGGTCGCTTTCGCCGTGGGTTACGGCGTGATCCTCGGCTTCATGCGCTTCATCTCCACGCAGAGCTTCAGGCCCTTCGTGTACTACCGGCTGCTGCTGGGCGTTCTGGTGCTGGTGCTGCTGCAGACGGGCTATCTTTCGGCCGTCTAGGACGTCGACCTGAACTACTACGGAAGTTCATAATTCGGATGCGCGCCGTCGGCGTCGGATTCGAAAGGCTTGGATGGTTTCCCAGACAGCGAGTGCCGCAGTGCCTGACACGGCCGCACGCCATCGTGCCATTTTCGAGAGCGCCGTCGACTTCGCGATCATCGCCACCGACGTCGACGGCGTCGTCACCGACTGGAATCCCGGCGCCGAATCGATCTTCGGCTGGACCGCCTCAGAGAGGGTAGGCCAGCCCGCCGACATCATCTGGACCCCCGAAGACCGGGCACGCGACCAGGTCGGCCACGAAATGCGCAGCGCGCTCGCCGTCGGTCGCGCCAGCGACGAGCGTTGGCACCTGCGCCAGGACCATAGCCGCTTCTGGGCCAGCGGCGAGCTGATGCCGCTGCGCGCCCCGGACGGCGCGCACCTCGGCTTCGTCAAGATCCTGCGGGACCGCACGCGCGCACACGAAGCCGCCGCTGCACAAGCCGCCGACGCCGAATTCATGCGCAGCGTGCTGGCGTCGTCCAACGACTGCATCAAGGTGCTGGACCTGGACGCGCGCCTGGAATTCATGAGCGAGGGCGGCCAGAAGGTGATGGAGGTCAGCGACTTCAACCAACTGCGCGGCTGCGCCTGGCCGTCGCTCTGGGAAGGCAGCGCCAGGGACGACGTGCTCACGGCGCTCGAGGCGGCGCGCGCGGGCGGCGTGGGCCGCTTCCAGGGCCTGGCCGACACCATGGCGGGCAACGCGCGCTACTGGGACGTGCAGGTCACACCCATCCTGGGCGCCGACGGCAAGCCGCAGCGGCTGCTGTCGATCTCGCGTGACATCACGCAGCAAAAGCGCAGCGAACTCGCCGTGCAGCAGCTCGCGCAGACGCTGGAGCGCCGGGTCGAGGAGCGCACACGCGAGCGCGACCGGGCCTGGAAGCATTCCAGCGACCTGCAACTGGTCATGGACACCCAGGGGCGCGTCCACGCGGTCAACGACGCCTGGACCACGCTGCTCGGCTGGACCGCCGAAGAACTGGTGGGCCGACCGTTCTCCGACTTCCTCGTGCCGGCCGACCTGCCCCGTGGCGCCGCCGATGCGCACGCACTGGCAGCGGCCCACGCGTTGCCGTCGTTCGAGAACCGCTACCTGCACAAGGATGGCCGCAAGCTGTCCTTCGCCTGGGTCTCGGCGCCGCACGAGGGCCTGATCTACGCCAGCGGGCGCAACGTCACTGCCGAGAAAGAGGCAGCGGCCAGCCTGGCGATCGTGCACGAGCAGTTGCGCCAGTCGCAAAAGATGGAAGCCGTGGGCCAGCTCACGGGCGGGCTGGCCCACGACTTCAACAACCTGCTGGCCAGCATCTCCGGCAGCCTGGAGCTGATGGCGCGCCGACTCAAACAGAACCGCTTCACCGAGTTCGAGCGCTACATCGGCGTGGCGCAGGCCTCGACCCAGCGGGCCGCTTCGCTCACGCACCGCATGCTCGCCTTCTCCCGCCGCCAGACGCTGGAGCCCAAGGCGATCGACGCCAACAAGCTCGTGGCCGGCATGGAAGACCTCGTGCGCCGCACCATCGGACCCGCAGTCGCATTGAAGGTCGTGGCCGCGCCCGCCCTGTGGGCGCTCAACATCGATCCACACCAATTGGAAAACGCGTTGCTCAACCTGTGCATCAACGCGCGCGACGCCATGCCGCACGGCGGCCGGCTCACCATCGAGACCGCCAACCAGTGGCTGGACGAGCGCGCGGCAGCCGAGCGGCAGCTGAAGCCGGGCCCTTACGTCTCGCTCTACGTCGCGGACACCGGCACGGGCATGGACAGTGCCCTCGTGCAACGCATCTTCGAGCCCTTCTTCACGACCAAGCCGATCGGCCTGGGCACCGGGCTCGGGCTGTCGATGGTCTACGGCTTCGCGGTGCAGTCGGGCGGACAGGTGCGCGTGTACTCGGAGGTCGGCCTCGGCACGACCATGTGCCTCTACCTGCCCCGCCACGACGGCGATGCCACCGATGCACAGGCCACGACGCCGGCCTCGGCCGATGCGGACGGCACGGGCCGCGGCACCGTGCTGGTCGTCGACGACGAAGCCACCGTGCGCGCCATCGTGGTGGAGGCGCTGGCCGACCTGGGCTACGCGACATTGGAAGCCGAAGACGGCGCGCGCGGCCTGGACGTGCTGCGCACGGTCGCGGCCATCGACCTGCTGGTCACCGACGTCGGCCTGCCGGGCGGCATGAACGGCAGGCAACTGGCCGACGCAGGCCGCGAACTGCACCCGGGCCTCAAGGTGCTGTTCATCACCGGCTATGCCGAAAATGCCTTCGTCGGCGACGGCGACCTCGCCCCCGGCATGCAGGTGCTCACCAAGCCCTTCAACCTCGACGCGCTGGCCGTGCGGGTGACGGGGCTGCTGGCGACGGACCCGGAGCGATAGCAGCCGTTGCCGTTGCCGGGGCCGCGCGCACGCGCTGCTTCTCCTCGCGCCGCAGCACCCACCAGGCCACGGCGTACAGGCCGCAGAACACCACTGCAAGCAGCAGCACGTCGGTCGCCCACGAGGTTGCGGGGTTGTTGCGTCCGACGAAGGAGAGCACCAGGAACACGGCCACCAGGTGCGCGCAGAACACCGGCAGGGACGCCGAGCCCATGTCTTCCAGCGCGCGCGGCCGCCACGGCAGGCGGTTGAGCAAGGGCGGGCCGAACCGGATCGCCACAATGCACAGCGCAGCCAGGTTCACCAGCCTGAGCGGTCCGAGATGCCATTTGTCGAACAGCAGATTGAGCGCCTGATCGTCGCCGAACGGTGCCTGGCCCGTCGGGCCGAAATGGCGCCAGCATAAGCAGCCCA
>Ga0247813_10002342_pt1 | contig 13079 bp, 17 predicted proteins | sample UWRJL169409C1_FD_180719 | JGI IMG/M metagenome (GOLD analysis project Ga0247813, IMG submission 180719) | Plant litter microbial communities from Arlington Agricultural Research Station in Wisconsin, United States - UWRJ-L169-409C-1 | ecosystem: Environmental > Terrestrial > Plant litter >... | reverse complement strand
TTTTCATAGCTAAATATTCTGCCCATACCGCTCATCATGTGGTAAAGAATATGGCAATGGAAAAACCAATCTCCGCTCTCACTAGCCGCAAACTCGATGGTATCGCGTTCCATTGGCATAATATCCAATACATTTTTTAACGGAGCAAAGTCGCCTTGCTTACCTATAACCCTAAAATCGTGCCCGTGTAAATGCATGGGGTGCCGCATCATGCTATTGTTGTAAAGGATTATCCTTACGTTCTCTCCCTTTTTAATTAAAATCTTATCTGTTTCTGAAATGGTTTTGTTATCTAAGGTCCAAACGTAACGGTTCATATTGCCCGTTAAATAGAAATTTAGTTCTTTAATTGGCGCTTTTGGCAATACCGTACTTTCCGGTGCTCGCAACATGTTATAGTTTAAGGTAAGCCCCTTCGTTTCTTCGGGATACATCACTACATTCATATCCATGATCTGGTTTTGCATTTTCATACCTTTCATTACCTTCAGGTCGCCATTCATCTCCATCATGTCGTTCATCATCTTCATACCCTCAAAATAATCGAGTTTGGGTAATTTCTGAGCCGGTACTTTTGTTCCCTTTCCCAGCCACAAAGAAGCCGATTTTGTGCGATCTTCTGGGGTAACTAAAAATTCGTATTGTTTATTTTCGGGAATAGTTACGATTACATCATAGGTTTCTGATACCGCTATAATTAAACGATCAACTTCAACTGGCACCACATCATTTCCATCGCTGGCTACAACGGTAATCTTGCCACCGGCATACGTTAACCAAAAATAAGAGGATGCTCCTGCGTTAGCAATGCGCAGTCGAACTTTATCTCCGGCTTTAAAATTTTCGTCAAGAAATTGATTTTTACCATTGATTAAAAATTGGTCATAATATACATCACTTACGTCCATTGCATTCATGCGCTTCCATTCGTTGGTCAATTTCGTTTTAAAATGGCCTCCGCGAATCGCTTCTGCATAGCTTTGTGTGCTTGCTTTTTTAATCGCAAACCAATCGGTAGCATTATGTAAACTTCGATCGATCTCTTTGGGCTTCCTATCAGCCCATTCGCTCAAAATCACGGGGATGGTTGGGATTACAGGTTCCGTTTTTTTATTTAAGATCATCGCTCCATACATACCAATTTGCTCTTGAAGCCCTGTGTGACTATGGTACCAATGTGTACCATTTTGTATAATGGGGAACTTATAGATATGAGTAGTTTGGGGTTTAATGGGCATTTGCGTTAAATTCGGTACGCCGTCATACTGGTTTGGTAAAAATAATCCATGCCAATGCAATGAAGTTTCTTCCTTTAGTTCGTTGTGCACATGTATTTCTGCCGTATCGCCTTCGGTAAAAATTAAGGTGGGCATAGGAATCTGTCCGTTTACCGCAATGGCATGTTTTGGCTTTCCAGTAAAATTTACCACCGTATCTCGAACATACAGATGGTAACGCACTGTTTTGGGATGTTGTGCCTCTACAGATAAACTCGTGCCCAATAACAGTAAGAATAGCATCAAGTTTCTCATTGCATCAGCATTAACATTGCTGCACTCATCGCAATCATCATCAAGTCTTCCATGATGGTTAAGGTGCTCATCGGCAAATTAAATACTGCACCCAAGCAGGCGCATTGTATTTTTTTCTTCTGGAGTACACTCTGTAAAACACCAATGATACTAACCGACATTACTACAAGTGTAACCCAATTTGTAACAAGGGGATTAAAATTAACCGCGAAGGCAATTCCCAGTCCCAGTTCTATAAATGCATACATGTAACCCCAGGGTTTAAATTGTTTGGCTACAAGATCATACATCGAATAGCTTTCGGCAAAGCCTTTTAAATTAATGAGTTTAAAAAAAGAAAAGGAAAGGAAAAATCCTGCCATAAAGATGCGCATAAACAGCATCCAATTTTGTCCGCTAAGGCTAAAAGAAATTAAACTGATATAAGCAAAAAGTAACAATACAGGTTTGTAGGTACTAAAAAAAGATTTGGCTTCTTCTGCGATTTCATTGTGCGCTAGGGCTGAAAGTTGATATTTGGCCTTGGACCCGCCTAGTGCATCTTGCAAGTCTGCTAATGCAATATGCTTCTCCATCGTTAGCGTAGCCGAGCTCTGCTCTTTTGAGACTTCAGCGCTTATCATATTGGGCAAAGCGAGTAAACTACTCTTCACCTTGCTTTCACATCCGGTGCAAGTCATCCCTGTTAGTTGATAGTGGTGTGTCATCATCCAACAAAACTACAGCATTGGTATTCTCTGCTGTTATATCTTAGCCGGAAAGATTTATATAATTACGCGCCAATCTGAACTGAAGTCATCGTTAACGAACCGCCAATGGCTTTATCGTTAAACAAGAGGGCTTCTTCATTTTCATTTTGCAATCCTAGGGTATACAGCAGGGGCAGGTAATGTTCAGGAGTAGGGATGGCCAACAAAGCTGCTTTTCCCATAGCCTGATAATTAATGAGGGGGGAATGGTTCTTATTTGAAATTAAATTTTTGAACGTATTGTTCATTTCTAGCGCCCAATCGTAACCACCTCCATTCATCATTTCCCAATTTATCATCCTTAAATTATGAACCATATTCCCGCTGCCCAAAATAAGCACCCCTTTTCTGCGCAAGGCGGATAATTCTTTGGCCAAATCGTAATGGTATTGACCCCCTTTGGTATAATCGATGCTGAGTTGTAAAACTGGAATATTAGCTAGTGGATACATGTGTTTAATAACCGACCATGCACCATGATCTAGCCCCCAATCGTGGTCTAGAACAATAGCGGTAGACTTTACCAAGACTGCTGTTTCTTTGGCCAAATCAGGATTGCCTGGGGCTGGGTATTGAACATCGAAAAGTGCCTGAGGGAAACCGCCAAAGTCGTGAATAGTTTGAGGAAAATCCATCGCGGTGATGCGAGTACCTTTGGTAAACCAATGTGCAGAAATGACAAGTATGGCTTGAGGAACAGGTATATTTTTAGCAATCTCTACCCACTTGTTACTAAATTCATTCATCTCAATTCCATTCATCGGCGAGCCGTGTCCCATAAAAAGAACAGGCATTAGATCCGTTGTAGGTAATGCGGCTGTAAAATTAGTGAATTGGTTTAGTGTTGTCATACTGGTCTTTTGTAAACTTATCGGATGATATCTTTTCTCATCCGATAAGTAACTACTTTATTTTCCTTGCGCAAATTGCAAGTTTAATGTGATGTTGATGTCTTTTGCAATACCCGCAGCAGTAGGATCGTATTTAATGTTATAATCTAATCGGTTAATTGTAGTGGTAGCCTTAAAGCCAGCCTTAGTATTTCCTTGCTGATCTTTCGCTGTTCCGCCATAAGTAACTGCAAATTTTACATCCTTGGTTACATCTCTGATGGTTAATTTACCCGCTAAAACGTAGGTATTACCTTTAACTGCAGTCTTTGTGAAAGATGTGCTCACAAACGTTATTTTTGGATATTTTTCAGCGTTGAAGAAATCGTCTGATTTTAAATGATTATCTCTCATTTCAACGCTGGTATTAATGCTAGCTACGTCTGCTGTAAAATTAATTTTAGCATCTGTTAAGTCTGCTTTTGCCGCTGTTATTGTGCCATCAAATTTTTTGAATGAGCCATCTACGAATGAAATTCCGGAGTGTTTAACCGAAAAATTCACGAAAGAATGCATCGGATCGACCGACCACTTGGTTTGTGCAAATGAAGCTACACTGATGCTGCTTATTAGCAGAAATAAAAATACTTTTTTCATAATCTTATTTTTTAATATATGTTCAAAGTTAACACAAGCAATGCCTTGTAAAGTTGATGTATGATAAGAAATGAAGAAGGTACGGTTTTATATTTCGTCTAGCGTTTTTCGATTCGTATGTTGAAGCAGCTTATAGGCAGTTGGTGTTTGTCCGCTCACCTTCTTGAACTGCATCGATAAATGAGCCACACTGCTGTAATTTAACAGATAAGCAATCTCACTTAATGATTTTTGCCCGTAAGTTAAGAGTTCTTTGGCCTTTTCAATTTTCTGCTGAATAAAATACTTTTCTATGGTTAGTCCTTCCATCTCAGAAAAAGTTGCGCTTAAAGTAGCATAACTTAACACCATTTTTTCGCTTAAGTAGGTAGAAAGATTTATATTTAGTGCACCTGTAGTATAATGAACAAGCTCGATAATGGAAGTTCTTATTTGTTCAACCAATTGTTTTTTCTTGTCCAATAATAACTCGAAACCAAATCGCTCAAGCGCCGCTGCCAACAGCTGATATTGACTTGGCGCTAGGCTATCCTCCATCACTTCTACTACGCCTAATTGCACAGAAATAGGGTGCAATCCAAGCTGATTTAGCTCGTTTTGCACCACCATTTTACAGCGGTTGCATACCATGTTTTTGATATACAACTGCATCTATTTTTTTGCTATGGTTTCCGTTACTTCACCGCAATCGTACATCATGCTTCCATAAAATGGATTTTGAACCGCCTCAACCTCATTTAACCAACTTTTTTTCGCCATCGGACAATATTGAACATAAATAGCCTCATTGTTCAGCTTAAAAGTTTGGGCCAGTTTTACCATGGCTGAAGATAGTGGCCAAAAGCTTTGACGTTGATTTTTAATTGCCTTCTCGTTCGAAATTTCAACCGAAGCCTTTTTAATTTTTTCAGCTTCTGTTTTCCACAATGCTTGCTGTGATTCAGATAACGTTTTTACCGGAAAATTATCCAAATTAGTTATCAAATCCTTAACCTGCTCACTGGCTTTTGCTGCATTATCCTTAGCCAAGGCGTTTTTAGTTTCAAAGTAAGCTTTTAAGGTATTGTTAAATTCTCTTTTAGCTACCACACTTTGTGCATGGGTGGTAAATCCTATTGCCGCAAATAGGGCAATGATTACAATTATTCTTTTCATACTATTATTCTTTTTTACTTAATGCGTTAAAAAAATTAAATTCTACTCTAGCGAGATACATGTTTTTTAAATATCGGCTTTCCATATTGCCCGCTGCTTGAAAACGATAGCCTACGTCTATTCTAGTTTTGCTATTCAAAATCAATTGCAACGCAGGAGCAAAATCAACATACGACCGGCCATTTACAGGATTTGTTTTACCCAGCACCTCGAAATAAAGGTTAAAATTAGGCTGATCATAGTTTTTATAGATAAACGGGAGGAGCAAATATCCTGACGATAAGCTATAACTTAAAGCATTGCGATTGCCATTCCTGTCGGTTGTGATATCGACAGGAAAACCAGGTCCAGGAAAATCCTCATATCTACCATCGAATTTTTTAGGAAAGGTCTGGGCATATCCAAAAGTTGCAGAAAGCGCCAGCTTATGAATCAGTTGTGTAAAAATAAGTCCGGCTTGCCATCCAGAGTTATCTCCTTCCAGATTAATATCCTAATAGCTGCCACTCTTTTACTTGTACTCACTCTACCAAAAGCAGCCGCTCTGAAATGACTTTGAGCAGCATCTAACGATAAGAAACGATATTTTGCATATAAACTTGTGCCTTCTGCTTTATATTGCCCATCCATGTTAGAGAGAAAACCTTGTACATGGAACATCACATTTTTATTCAACCCCATCATTACTTCGGCGATACTTCTATTCCCAAAACTGGGGCTAAATATGCCTTCATTGGTTAGCCGTAGGCCTATAGATTTTGCAGGCATATTGCTGGCTGGCTCGGTAAAGACATAGAGTTCTTGCGCAACTAACGATGTATGAAGACAAAAACTCATTACGAGCACTCCAATCGCTTTCCTCATCATTGTTAAATGCTTAAATGGTATATTCTCGTTTTTTTCCCATCTACCACACCTGTTCCACTGGCATAGGAATCTAACTTTAGTTGTGCAGACTTCTGCTTGAAAGCAGCATTTGAAATAAAGTTTTTGTCGATGACATTTACTTTAGTAGGTCCATTTAATACTTTACCCTTCACATTGGTGAAGCGATAAACATTTGAACCAACAACTACTTGCCCGCGATCATCTACCTTTGCTTGATTAAAATTAATCATTGCAGTTAAATTACCTACTGAAAAGCCGGCATCTTTAACCTTTTTTTGTAGTTGATCTAAGCTAACAGCACCTTCTTTTTTAAAAGTCAGTACAAAAACATTCTTATTTAAATCGGGGTTAACCTCATTTACATAAGATAAAGTGCGCAAGGATTTTTCTGTGGCTTGCGAACACATAGAGCAAGTTAAGCCAGTAACTTGCATTTCTACAGCACTAATCTGCTGAGCTGAGGCTTTGTTTATAGCAAAAAGCACCAAAAAGGCTAATATGATCTTTTTCGAATTCATTATAGAAATTTTTAGATAAAAAAATAAATGGTATAGTACCTTCTTATTCTATATCCTAATTTCTAAATACACAATTCATTACATGCAGGGCGACGCCTGTAGGTTCGGGGGGAGATGTATATGCTACGTTGCTAAATAGACGGGGTAAAAGTTGGCTAAAGATATAGCCTACATTTGGATGAAGAAAGGTGTCAATGCTGAACAGTTTGGGAAGCTTAACCGCGCTTTCTACTTGATGATTATCTTTTACTTTAAGATCAACCTGCGTATTTTTACAGCAGTTGTTGTCTTTTACAGAGATGGGTGCTGATTTACAATACTTACATGTTGCTTTTGCATTTACTGCAGAAACAGCGGCTAATTTACCCCCACAAAAATGCAAGCTCAAAGCCACCCCAATTACGCTAATAAGGTAAAAGGTGCAAAGGCTAATGGCTAATTTTTGCTTTAAACTCATCATTAGCAAAGCTATACATAAATTTTTGAATAAAACTTAATCGATTGTTAAAAAATGGTAAAGAAACGATGCGAGCCCATTCCGATTTTTTAGATAACTTAGCCCTAAATGATTGAGATATGAAAAACCTCTTAACCCTATTCTTAAGTCTTTGTTTTATTCACACCTACGCAGCAAAGCCTAAAAATCAATACATTAAAATCTCGACGAACAAAGGTACAGTAATAATTAAACTTTACAATGAAACCCCGTTGCACCGTGATAACTTTATTAAGGTTGCAAAAACAGGCTTATACAACGGCGTCTTATTTCACCGGGTGATTAAAGAGTTTATGATCCAAGGAGGCGATCCTGACTCCAAAAATGCAACTCCAGAGGCTTCATTAGGGAATGGTGGATTAAATTACACCGTGCCGGCTGAATTCAGGGATAGCTTATTTCATAAAAAGGGAGTTTTGGCCGCGGCTAGAGACAATAATCCAGAAAAAGCATCGAGTAGTACACAATTTTATATTGTACAAGGAAAAGTATGGAACGACTCCACCTTAAACCTAACCGAAGAGAAGCGTTTAAAACATAAAATTCCAGAATGGCAACGTCAAGTATACAAAACTATTGGAGGTTCGCCTCATCTCGATCGTAACTACACGGTTTATGGGGAAGTGGTAAAGGGGCTGGAAATGGTTGATGCCATTGCGAGTGAGCCAACAGGAAAAGCGGATAGACCATTAACCGATATCAAAATGCAAGTAACTGTGCTCAAAAAACGCGAGGCGAGAAAGTTAGAGCGAGAATTTAAGAAATCAACCACTTTACGCTAATCGCTAAACAAATAAATACAAGATGAAAATCATTTCTTATAATGTAAATGGCATTCGTGCCGCAGCCACAAAAGGGCTGTTTAGTTGGCTACAAGCTACCGATGCAGACCTAATTTGCTTACAAGAAGTAAAGGCGCTAAAAGAACAAATCCCAGAGATTATTGCCCTTATCGAACAATTAGGCTATCATCATTACTGGTTTCCAGCAGAGAAAAAAGGCTATAGTGGGGTAGCTATTTTAACCAAAATTAAGCCGAATAACATTGCTTACGGTTGTGGCGAGCCTTGGATAGATGCCGAAGGTAGAATGCTGAGAGCCGATTTTGATACTTTCTCTGTAATGAGTTTATACATGCCTTCTGGCTCTAGTGGAGAGGAAAGACAGCTCAAAAAATATGAGTTTATGCGCTTTTTTGATGTATATATTGACGAGTTGCGTAAACAACTGCCAAATCTCATCATTTCTGGAGACTATAATATTTGCCACCAGGCGATAGATATTCACAATCCCAAATCCAATGCAAATTCATCAGGGTTTTTACCCGAAGAAAGAGAATGGATGGAGCTATTTATGAGCAATGGATTTATAGATTCCTTTAGGCATTTCAATAAAGATCCGCATCAGTATACTTGGTGGAGTTATAGGGCTGGTTCAAGAGGCAAAAATTTAGGTTGGCGCATCGATTATCATCTAGTAACTAAGCCTATGGAGAGCCGTCTTAAAAATGTGCGGATTTTACCCGATGCACTACATTCTGATCATTGCCCGGTGTTATTGGAACTGGATTAATCGGTTGCACAATTTACGTTTTAAACAATTAACCAAAAATGCTAATCACCAACATCAAAGGCCTCGTCGGTATTCACCCAGAAGAGAAAAAAGTTCTCCGTGGTAGCGAAATGGGTAATTTACCCGTGTTGGAGAATGCTTGGCTTTTATTAAAAGATGGCTTTATCGACGATTTTGGACCCATGTCGAATCTCGAAGCGCAATACGCTGAACGCGAGACCCTAAATGCCGCTGGCCAATTTGTATTCCCTTCTTGGTGCGATAGTCATAGTCATATTGTTTTTGCCGCTTCGCGTGAAGAAGAATTTGTAATGAAAATTGAGGGTAAAACCTATGAAGAAATTGCCACTGCGGGAGGAGGAATATTAAATTCAGCACAAAAGCTTGGCCTAGCAACCGAAGATTCGTTGTTCGAAAGTGCTAGTTTACGTGTTCGAGATCTGATTAAGCAGGGAACGGGTGCGCTAGAAATAAAAAGCGGTTACGGATTAACTGTTGAAAGCGAACTTAAGATCCTACGTGTAATTAAACGATTAAAAAATGCATTTCCAATACCGATTAAAGCCACGTTATTAGCGGCACATACCTATCCACAAGCCTACAAAAACAATCATCAAGGCTATGTAGATTTAATTATTAAGGAATTACTCCCCTTGGTAGCCAAAGAGAAACTAGCAGATTATATTGATGTTTTTTGTGAAAGAGGCTTTTTCTCTGTAGAAGAAACTGATTTAATTTTATCCGCAGCAGCAAAATTCAGTTTAAAACCTAAAATTCACGCCAATCAGCTCTCGGTTTCAGGAGGCGTTCAAATTGGCGTTCAACATCTTGCCGTATCCGTTGATCATTTAGAAGAAACCGATGAAGATACATTAAACGCTTTAGCCAATAGCCCAACCATTGCTACGCTTCTGCCTTCTTGTTCATTTTACCTCAATATCCCATTTGCCAATGCGCGTGGCTTGCTAGAGAAGCGGGCAGCAGTTGCCTTAGCGTCTGACTATAACCCCGGCTCTACTCCCTCTGGAAATATGAATTTTGTAGTCTCATTAGCTTGCATAAAGCTGAAAATGAAACCCGAGGAAGCCATTAATGCTGCTACGCTAAACGGTGCTGCAGCAATGGAGCTCAGCGCGGAAATGGGAAGCATAGCCAGAGGTAAAAGAGCAAATTTATTTATAACAAGAGCAATGCCATCCGTAGCCTATTTACCCTACAGCTTCGGTCAAACTCAAATAGAGACCGTTATTTTAAATGGAGAAGTTTATCATGGATAGATTAAAAATAAGCACTCCTAATGAGATTCTATCTTTAGTTAATGAAAGGAGCGGGGAGCTTAAAATTGGTCAAAAAGTAAAGTTTACCCATTCGCTTTCAGATCTTCAAAAATCTGATGCAAAATTTGTGCTCTTGGGCATTCCAGAAGATATTGGCGTTCGTGCCAACTTGGGCATTGGAGGCACACAAACCGCGTGGCTCCCTGCATTAAAAGCGATAGTGAATTTGCAAAGCAATCCCTTTTTTAGTGGTGAAGAACTGCTAATTCTTGGAGGCTTAGAAATTGACGAGCCCATGGATACCAGCTTAACCGGGCTACGGAACAAAGTTAGGTCGATCGATAACCTTGTATATCCAATCATAGAGCAAATTATTGCTACGAATAAAATTCCGATAGTAATTGGGGGAGGTCATAATAATGCCTTGGGCCTAATTTGGGGAGCAGCTTTGGCGCACAAGCAAAAAATGAATGTTATCAATATCGATGCGCATGCTGATCTTAGGAAAGCGGAAGGCAGACATAGTGGAAATGGATTTACCTATGCCTTAGAAAATGGGTATTTAGGGCAGTATAGTATATTTGGACTGCAACAAAGCTATGTTCATGCAGATTTACCAAACTACATCCAAAGCAATCCCAACATAAGGGCCTTCTATTATGAAGATTTAGTAACCAGCGAACAATCCATCTTAAAAAATTGGATGAGCTTTACTAAAGAAATTCCAGAGCCCTGTGGGTTGGAGATTGATCTGGACAGCCTTGCAAACGTTTTATCTAGTGCGAGCAGCCCTTCGGGGTTCTCCTTAAGCGATATCCGTTCAATTGTGTTGTCGGGCAATAAAAACTTTAGGTATTTACATCTCTGTGAAGGGGCAGTAAAGCTTGCTGATGGAAGACAAGATTTAACAACAGCGAAAACAATTGCTCTTCTGGTGAGTGATTTTATTAAAGCTCTTCGTCCTCATATTTCTCAGCAGCCTTCATCATAATTTCCATTTCGGCAAGTTGTGAAGGAGTTAGCGGATCTTCTTGCTCTTGCATCTCAAAAATGGTGATCATGGTATCCTCATAGTGCTGTGCAGAAGTTATTTTGAAATCTTTTTCCATTGTTTGAGTCTTGCGGTAAGCGTTTAACGTAAAGCGGTTGGTTCGCTAAAATTCGATTATCCCCTTCGGGGTAATGCATTTATCCAATCGGATATCATTCAAATGTACATCATTAATTTCTGATACCGCATCAAAAAAGGAGAGCCCGATTTTTTGTGCTGCAGAATGTTGTAGAAAACGATCATAGAAACCTTTGCCATAACCTACTCGATACCCCCTTTTATCAAATGCCAACAGGGGTACAATCACCATGTCAAAATCTACCGTAGACAGCTTAGCGCTTGTCGGTTCTGGAATATGGAAATGGTTGTGGGTTAAGTCTTCTTTTCCGAGATAGCGATGATGAGTCATTACGCTCGAATCGAAATCTGCTTTAGGTACAACAATTTCAATTTCGGGCTTATGTGCTTGAAGCCAGTCGATGAAGATGAAGGTGTCGGGTTCTTTCTTTACCGCTATAGGCAAAAATAGATGAATAGTCTTGATGTTCGAAAAATCAAGCTTTTTAAAGCCCTCTAGCAATTTTTGGCTCCGCGACACACATTCGTCTGGACTTAATAAATTTCGTTGCTGGAGGGCTTCTTTTCTGATCTGGGCCTTGTTCATAACTGCGTAGAACCTTTGGTGTCGCTTAACGCAAAATGCGCTACCCTATTTTACCCTTTCCACGTACTCGCCTGTACGCGTATCAATCTTAATTTTATCACCTTGGTTCACAAACATCGGAACTTTTATCTCCACTCCATTTTCTAAAGTTGCGCTCTTCAAAGCATTGGTAGAGGTATCTCCTTTAACCGCTGGCTCTGAATAAGTAATTTCCATTTCCGTGAAATTTGGAATTTGCGCCATAATTGGCTCTTCGCTTTCCATTGACACTAAGATGCTCATTCCTTCTTTTAAGAACCGAATTGATGTTCCAAATAATGATTTGGGCACATTAAATTGCTCATAAGAAGTATTGTCCATTACTACTAAATAATCGCCATCTTCGTATAAGTATTGATAATCACTCGTTTCAACGCGACAAATTTCAACTTGTTCATCTGTACCCATTCTTGCTTCAATAAGCCTAGAGGTTTTGATGTTGCGAAATTTTCCGGTATAAAATGCTCCGCCTTTACCGGGTGTACGGTGATTCCACTCTTCAACAGTAACCAACTCTCCGTTGATGCGGAGGATGTTACCGATTTTTATTTCTGATGCTTTTGCCATAATACTTTTGTCTAAGATTTAGAAGTTTAGCCCTTCGTAAGTCTTTTGAAATTTGAAGGCGCAAGGTAAAATAATTTTTAATTTTTTTTGCAAAAAAAGATGGCTTCGGGAACCACTCCGAAGCCACAATCAACCTAAACCTAAAACTAAACTATGAAAATTCTTATTTTATTCTTTCTACATATTCGCCTGTTCGTGTATCAACCTTAATTTTATCACCTTGGTTAATAAACATTGGCACTTTTATTTCAACTCCTGTTTCTACGGTTGCATATTTAGATGCATTGGTAGAGGTGTTACCTTTAACTGCTGGCTCGGTATACGTAATTTCTAACTCCACGTGCGAAGGTGTTTGTGCCATAATTGGCTCTTCACTTTCAAAGGCAATGATTACATTCATGCCTTCTTTCAAGAACTTCACTCCATCACCAAACAAAAAGGTTGGAATGTTGAACTGTTCGTAACTCGTATTATCCATTACTACCAAATAACTACCATCTTCATATAAATACTGGTAATCGTTGGTTTCTACTCTGCAAATCTCTACTTCCTCGTCTACACGAAAACGATATTCTACCAACTTTCCGGTTTTTACGTTTCGCATTTTCGCTTGATAGAAGGCCCTTAAATTTCCGGGAGTACGATGAATTAATTCTTCAATCTGTACTAATTCTCCGTTAAATCGAAGAATATTTCCGTTTTTTAGGTCAGATGCTTTTGCCATTTTACTTGAAATTTTGTCTATTCTTATAGCCTGATTTCGTGGCGCAAAGGTATAAACTATTTTTTGATTCTACAATAGTGTTTTGAAAATATTTTTTTGACCTTGTTTTAAAGAGAAATAGGCTAGTTTCTTGCTGAATTTTGACAAAGTTAAGTAAGCTTATAATCGCTAATCGTTAAGTGCTCTTCACAAAAACTATATTCATGTTCTTGGTTAGATCCCACAATAATCGTTTTATTTTGGCCAAACTTTTCAATCAATGATAAATACCAATCTATTCCTTGGGCATCCAAATTCGATGTAGGCTCGTCTACTATTAAGACCGGAGCATTCGTGCAACACGCTAAAGCCAACTTTGTT
>Ga0247813_10002338_pt1 | contig 13097 bp, 11 predicted proteins | sample UWRJL169409C1_FD_180719 | JGI IMG/M metagenome (GOLD analysis project Ga0247813, IMG submission 180719) | Plant litter microbial communities from Arlington Agricultural Research Station in Wisconsin, United States - UWRJ-L169-409C-1 | ecosystem: Environmental > Terrestrial > Plant litter >... | reverse complement strand
AACCGCACCAGCGGATCCAGGCCGAAGGCGCCCGCCCCGCCCTTCACCGAGTGGACGGCGCGGAACACCGAGTTGATCGTCTCGGAGTCGGCGTCGCCCTGTTCCATCGCCATGAGACCTTCCTCGAGTTGCGCGAGAAGCTCGTCGCACTCGATGAAGAAGGTCGTCCGGATTGCGTCCATCGGATCCATTGGATCGTTTCCCCTAGGCCGCGACGCGCCGGATGGCGTCGATGAGCTTGACGGGATCGAACGGCTTGACGATCCAGCCCGTGGCGCCGGCCGCGCGGGCGCGGGCCTTCTTCTCGGGCTCGCTCTCGGTCGTCAGGACGAGGATGGGCGTGGCTTTCGAAGGCCCCTCGGCGCGCACGGCTTCGATGAAGCCGAACCCGTCCATGCGGGGCATGTTGATGTCGGTGACGATCACGTCGGGCCGCTCGGTCTGGAGAACCTCCAGCCCGTGCATGCCGTCTTCCGCGGTGATCACCTGGTACCCGGCCTGGCGCAGGGTGTGGCCGAGCATCTCGCGGATGGTGCGGCTGTCGTCGACGGCGAGAATGGTCAGGCTCACGTGAGGATATCCTCTTGCGTGCGGATCCAGTCGGCGCCGCCCATCAGGGTCAGGCCGCTTTCAAAGGCGGTGGAAGGCGTGGCGAAGGCGAGCGGGTGGCCATCGGCCGCCCAGGTCTGGCGAGCGGCCGCCAGCACCTGGAAGCACGGCCCGCTCAGGCGCTCGACCTCGGAAGCGTCGATCTCCAGCGGTCCGCCGCGGCGGGCCAGCAGGGCGTCGCGCAACGGCGCCGCCTGATCGAGGCTCAGGTTGGATTGCAGCCGCAAGGACTGATCTGTGGTGTTCCCCCCCTCCAGCATCAGAACTCCTCCCATCCATCCTGGATGGCCGCGGGTTGCGGTTTCAACGCCGCGCCGCCGCCGTGCTGGACGGTGCGCAAGGCGGGAACAGGCGCATGTCGGCGTGCCGACGGTGCGGGCTGCGGGGCGGGGCGGTTCGTCGACCGGTAGACGGGCTGGCCTGGGGCCACCTCGCCGCCGATGCGGAACTTCGAAACAAGACGGGCCAGCTCTTCGGTCTCCTGCGCCAGGGAGTGGGTCGCGGCGGTCGATTCCTCGACCATGGCGGCATTTTGCTGAGTGACCTGATCCATTTGATTAACGGCGGTGTTGACCTCGTTCAGTCCGGTCGCCTGTTCCTGCGCCGAGGCCGAGATTTCAGAGACCAGGCTGTCGATTTCGGCGACCTTGTCGACGATCCGCTGCAGCGCCTGGCCGGTCTTCTCAACAAGATCAACACCTTGGCCGACCTGGGTGCTGGAGGCGCTGATCAGGGTCTTGATTTCGCGCGCGGCCTCGGCCGAACGCTGGGCCAGGGCGCGAACTTCGCTGGCGACGACCGCGAAGCCCTTTCCGGCGTCTCCGGCGCGGGCCGCCTCGACCCCGGCGTTAAGAGCCAGCAGGTTGGTCTGGAACGCGATCTCGTCGATCACGCCGATAATCTGGCCGATTTCGCGCGACGACCTGGCGATCTCGCCCATGGCGGCCGTGGCGGCCTGGACGACCCGGCCGGTCTGCTCGGCGTCGCTGCGGGCCTGGGTCACGACCTCGCTCGCCTGGCGGGCGCCGCTGGCGGTGCGCTTCACGGTCGCGGTGATCTCGTCGAGCGCCGCGGCGGTCTCTTCCAGGCTGGCCGCCTGCTGCTCGGTGCGCTTGGACAGGTCGTCCGAGGCCAGCGAGATCTCGTCAGTGCCGGAGCGGATGCCGGTGGTGTTGGTCGAGATCAGCGTCATCGCGTCCTGCAGACGCCCGACGGCGATATTGAAGTCGCCCTTCAGCTTCTCGTACTTCCCCGCGAAGGCCGCATCGATCCGGCCGGTCAGGTCGCCGCCCGCCAGCTCGTCGAGGGCGCTGGCGAGATTGTCGACGACCATCTGCTGCTCGGCCTCGGCGATACGGCGGACCTCGTCGTTGCGGCGGCGCTCGTCCTCGGCGGCCTCGCGGTGGCGGCGGGCGTCGTCCTCGGCGGCGGCCTGGGCGATGGCGCCTTGACGGAAGCCTTCGACCGCGCGGGCCATCTCGCCGATATCGTCGGTCTGGTGCGCGTGCGGCACCGGGGTCTGGGTGTCGCCCTTGGCCAGGCTCCGCATGCGGCTCGCCAGCGCCAGGATTGGCCGGGTCAGCGCGCCGCCGAACCACAGGCCGACGGCGAGGGCCGCGACCGCGAAGACCAGCAGCGCGACGGCGATGGTCCAGGTGATGCTGTTGGGGGTGGCGAAGACCTCGGCCTGCTCGGCGCGGGCGATGACCTTCCAGTTGGTGCCGACGAAGAGGTCGTTGCCGCGCGCGGTCTTCTCGGCGAGCACCTCGCCCATCACCACGCGGGTGTCGGAGACGCCCTTGGTGTCATGGGCCAGCAGCTCGCGAAGGTTCTCATCCGGCTGCGTACCAATGACCTGCGTGCCCAGCGACTTGCCCTCGCTCGGGGTGCTGGCGCGGAAGCTGTACAGCATCGTGCCGTCCGGCTGCATCAGGTCGAAGTTCAGCTTCGCGTCGCCGATGTCGGAATCGGTCAGGAAGGTCGTCCCGTTGAAGAAGTCCTGCACGGTCTCGTCGATCAGCGCGAGGTCGAGGAAGTTGACCCAGACGCCGACCAACTGGCCGTCGCTGTTCTTCAGCGGGGCCGCGAAGGTCATCGCCCAGCCCTCGCCGCCGTAGACCTGCGCCAGGGCGGCGTGCCTGGCGGGCTGCTCCATGGCGACGGGCGCGACGCCGGCCCCGCCCTTGACCGACTTGCCGGCCAGAACGTCCTTCAGCCAGCGCTCGCCGGCGAAGTTCATCGCATAGAGCGGCGCGGTGTTGATCGGCTTGTTGTCAGGGCTGACGGTGTTGACGCCGAGCACTTCTCCGGTTGGAGAAACCAGCATCATCAGCGGGTAGACCGAGTTGGCCCGGACCTCGCCGTTCATGATGCCGACCATTTTCCCTTCGCCGCTCAGCGGCCGCCAGTTCTCTTCCTGGGAGGCGGACGGGTGGCCGGTGACGGCCATCTCGATATCGTGGAAACGCTCGTTGATGGTGTCGTTCAGGGCGTCGCCCAGGCCGACCGCCTGCATCTGCATGCTGGCCAGGGACTGGCTCTCGATCTCGCCCTTGATGACGAACAGATAGCCGCCGAACAGCAGCATCAGCGGCAGGATGGCGAACACCAGCAGGCTGCCGGCGACCTTTTCGCGCAGACCCATCGAAGACAAAGAAAAACGCATGAAACGCGGCCCCGGCAACATCAGCTTCCCCGCTGCCAGACGTCTCAAGAATGGGAAAATATTTGGTTAAAAACGAGAATTCGCAGCCCGGCCAAGATGAGCCGCGACACTGTTACCCACTTCGGGTGGAAAGACTGGACGAGGCGCCGCCGGCGCCGACGTTCTTCAGTCGCGATTGCCCGCGAAGACCAGCATCGTCTGGCAGGGCGCGTCGGCTTCATTGAGCAGCGCATAGCCGGCGCGGGCGTCGAAATAGACCCCGTCTCCGGCCTCCAGTTTCAGCGGCGCATAGAGCTCCGACATCAGCGTCACGGCGCCGCGGAGCACGTGCAGATAGGCCTCGCCGTCCTCGCGGTGGAAACCGCCGTGCTCTTCGAGCGTACGGGCCTGGATATCGCAGATGACCGGGGTGATCGCCTTGCGGGTCAGGTCGGCGGCGCCGACCCGCCCGGGGCCGCTCGGAAGGTCGGCATGCTCGCCCTCGCCGGCCCGGACCACGGACCGGCGGCCGAGGGCCAGCGGCGGAGAATCGGCGAGGGCGGCCGGCGTGCCGACCATGCCCTCGGCCTCGGCCCGGATCAGCCGGGCCATGTCGATCTCGAGACCCTTGCAGATCCTCAGCAGGTTTTCGTAGCTCAGCGACGTCTGGCCCAGCTCGACTTTCGAGAGGGTCGACAACGGCACGCCCGAGCGATCGCTGAGCTGCGCGAGGGTCCATCCCCCGGCGAGCCTCAGCTTTCTGATCGCCAGACCAGCCTTCGCTGAAAGACGTGAACTCATGCGTCCCCTTCACGGCGTTGCACGCGCCGGTTGGCCAGAGAACATGAGTCGGCGAGTAGGCCCAATGCCCTGTTCCACTTACGGTTGGCGCGGACGCGACGTTTGATCCAAGCCGCTAGTGAGGCGCAAGAGCCTTTTCGAAGAAGGGGCGGCTTTCGCCCGAACCTCGGCCCTGGCGGCTGCATTCGCGGCGCCCGCCTGCCGCTTTTCGCCCGGATCGCGGAAGTCGTGCGCGGCGTCCGGATACAGGCTCGGCGCGATCCGTTTCATGCCGCGCGCTCCTACAGACCTTGCGAGGCCTTCCAGGCTTCGTAGCGCGCCCGGGTCTCCGCGTTGGCGGGGTAGAGGCCGGGCAGCGCCACGCCGCGGTCGACCTCGGAGACGATCCAGCCTTCCAGCCGCTCCTGCTCGACGCCCAGCACGGCGACTTCGTCGACCAGCGCCGCCGGGATGACCACCGCGCCGTCCTCGTCGGCGACGATCACGTCGTCGGGGAAGATCGCCACGCCGCCACAGGAGATCGGGTCCTGCCAGCCGACGAAGGTCAGGCCGGCGACCGAGGGCGGCGCCGCCACGCCCGCGCACCAGACCGGCAGGCCCGTGGCCCGAACACCGGCTGCGTCGCGGATCACGCCGTCGGTGATCATGGCCGCGACGCCGCGCTTGACCATCCGCGCGCAGAGGATGTCGCCGAACACGCCCGCGTCCGTACAACCCAGGCCGTCGATGACCACGACCACGCCCTCGGGCATTTCCTCGATCGCCGCGCGGGTGGAGGTCGGCGAGGCCCAGGACTCCGGCGTCGCCAGATCCTCGCGCGCCGGCACGAAGCGCATCGTGAAGGCCTTGCCCGCCACCCGCCGGCCGCCCGAGCTCCACGGTCCGGCGCCACGAAGCCAGACGTTCCGCAGGCCCTTCTTGAGCAGGATGGTGGTCAGGGTGCCGGTCGAGATCGTCTCGAGCGTCGCCTTCAGGTCGGCGGAGAGGGACATGTCGGAGGCTCTCTAGATGGAGGCGATCTGGCCGCCGTCCACGCGGACGGTCGAGCCGGTGATGTAGGACGCGCGGGCGGAGGCGAGGAAGGCCACGACGTCGGCGTACTCCTCGGGATCGCCGTAGCGGCCGGCGGGGATGGCGCCGAGGCTGGCGGCCTCGACCGTCTCGAGCGTGCGGCCTTCGCGCTCGGCCCGCGTCTCGTCGAGGAACCGGGTGCGGTCGGTGGCGATGCGGCCGGGCACGACGATGTTGCAGGTGACCCCATCGCGCGCGACCTCGCGGGCCAGGGTCTTGGACCAGCCGACCAGCGACAGGCGCAGCGCGTTGGAGATGGCCAGGTTGGCGATCGGCGCGACCACGCCCGACGAGGCGCTGGTGATGATGCGGCCCCAGCCCTTGGCCCGCATCGCCGGCAGGATCCGGTCGGTGATGGCGATCACCGAGACGACCATGGCCTGGAACTGCGCGGTCCACAGCTCCGGCGACTGGCCCGAGGCCGGGGTCGGGGGCGGGCCGCCGGTGTTGTTGATCAGGATGTCGACCGGCCCGAAGGCGGTCTCGATGGCGCTGACGTTGCGATCGATGCTCGTCAGGTCCGCCAGGTCCCAGACCAGCGGCAGGGCGCCGACGCCCATGGCCTCGATCTCGCGCGACAGGGCGATCAGCGCGTCCTCGCGCCGCGCCGCGACGGCGATGTTGACACCCTCGGCGGCGAGGCCGAGCGCGATCGCGCGCCCGAGGCCGCTGGAGGCGCCCAGGACGAGCGCGGTCTTGCCGGAGATGCGCAGGTCCATGGTCTATCGCTCCACCGCCGCCCGCGCGTCGTGACGCGCCAGACGGGCCAGAAGGTAGTCCACCTCCGCCCGCGCCGTCTCGGTCAGGGCGGCGGCGGGCTTGCGCTGGACGTCGCTGGCGATCACGCCGCGCTGCTTGAGGATGTACTTGCGGACCGCCAGGCCGACGCCCTGCTGGTGCTCGTAGCGGAGCAGCGGCAGGTGAGCGTCGAACAGGTCGTGGGCCGCGTCCCGGCGGCCTGCGCGGGCATGCTCGACCAGGTCGACCAGCATGTCCGGGAAGGCGTAGCCGGTCATCGCCCCGTCTGCGCCGCGCTCGGTCTCGAAGTCGAGGAACAGCCCGCCGTTGCCGCACAGGATCGAGATGCGCCGCATCGAGCCATCGGCCTCGAAGCCGCGAAGGGCGGTGATCTTCTCCAACCCGGGCCAGTCCTCGTGCTTGAGCATCACGCAGTTGGGGTTGGCCTGCACGATCCGGCGGATGGTCGCGGCGCTGATCTGCACGGTCAGGGCCAGCGGGTAGTCCTGCAGCACCCAGGGGGTGTCCGGGCCGACCGCCTCGGCGGCGGCGGCGAAGTAGCCCGCGATCTGGTCGTCGGTGCGCAGGTTGGGCGGCGAGCCGATCATCACCCCCGCCGCGCCGGCGTCCATCACCGCCTTCGCCAGCGCGCCCATGGCCGCGAAGCCGGGGGCCGAGACGCCGACGATGACGGGCAGCTTCGTGCGCCTGATCACCCGCGTCGCGAACTCCAGCGCCTCGGCCTGGTCCAGCTTCGGCGCCTCGCCCAGGATGCCCAGGATGGTCAGGCCATCGACGCCGACGTGCTCGTAGAAGTCGACCATCCGGTCGGCGGAACCAAGGTCGACGGCCCCGTCCGGCGTGAAAGGCGTCACGGCGATGGCGTAGACGCCGCGCGCGGTTTCGTCGAGCAGCATGGTCTTGCCCTCAGTTCTGCGGGTTTACGGTGCGGGCGGCGCCCTCGCGGCGACCGTCCGCGCCGCCCACGAAGCGGCCGTTCACGATCATAACGCCATGGATGCCACTCTCCTCCCCGGCGCCGCGCTTGACCTCGATGCCGCGCGCCTTGAGGGCGGCGAGGATCTCCGGCGAGAACTTCTGGGCCTCGCCGTTGAAGTCGGGACCGCGGGCGACGAGGTTGGGCAGGTCCATCGCCTGCTGCATCGGCAGGCCCCAGTCGAGCACCCCGACCAGGGTCTTGGCGACATAGGCCGGGATGGCGTTGCCGCCGGGCGAGCCGACCGCGCCGACCATCCGGCCCTTCTGATCGAGGATGATCACCGGCGTCATCGACGAGCGAGGCCGTTTGCCGCCGCGCACCGCGTTGGCGGCCGGGGTCCCGTCCTTCTCGTCCGGATCGAAGGAGAAGTCGGTCATCTGGTTGTTGAGGAAGAAGCCCTCGACCACCCGGCCCGAGCCGAAGAAGGATTCGATGGTGGTGGTCATCGAGACCGTGTCGCCCTCGGAGTCAACGATGACGAAGTGGGTCGTGCCGCCCGGCTCCCAGGTGGCGTCGACGCCGGCCAGCTTCGCCCCGGCGGGCTTGCCCGCTTCCGGCGGCGCGCCGGCGACGGTTCCGATCAGCCGGGCGCGCTGGTCGAGATAGGCCGGGTCGAGTAGCCCTTGCACCGGCACCGACACGAAGCGCGGATCGCCGACGTAGCGGTCGCGGTCGGCGTACATCACGCGGCTGGCCTGGGCGAACAGGAACCAGGACTGCGGATCGTTCGGCCCGCGCGCGGCGATGTCGGTCCGCTCCAGCAGGCCCATCAGCTCCAGCAGCCCGACCCCGCTCGCGGGCGGCGAGGGCACGCACAGGACGTAGATGCGATACGGCTTGCAGAGAGTCGGGATTTCCTGCGGCCTGTAGCCCGCGAGGTCGGCCAGGGTCATGGTCCCGGCGTACGGCGCGACCGTGGTGCGGGCGACGATCTTCTCGGCGATCGGCCCCTTGTGCAGGATGCCCGCGCCCTCCGTCGCCATGCGGCGCATCACGCCCGCATAGGCCGTATTGGCGTAGTGGTCGCCGGCGACCAGCGGCGCGCCGTCGGGCTTCGAGAACAGCGCCCTGGCGTCCGGCGCCTTGTCGCTGGCGCCGTACCTGGCGATCATCCCGGCCATGCGCGGGGTGACGGCGAAGCCCTGCTCGGCGGCGACGGCGGTCTCCTCGAACAGGCTGTTCCAGGGCAGCCGGCCGTAGCGCTTCTGCACCTGCTCCAGCATCGCCATGGCGCCCGGCACGCCGGTGGCGCGGCCGCTGCGGATCGCGTCGGGCCGCTTCAGCGGCGCGCCGTCGTCGTCGAGAAACATGGTCGGGGAAGCGCCGGCGGGCGCGGTCTCGCGACCGTTCCAGGCGGTCACCTGGCCGGTCTGGTGGTCGTAGTACATCAGGAACCCGCCGCCCCCGATGCCGCTAGACTGCGGCTCGGCAAGGCCCAGCATGACCTGCACGGCCACCGCCGCGTCGGCGGCGCTGCCGCCCCGACGCAGGACCGAGAGCCCCGCCTCGACCGCCATCGGGTTGGCGGCGGCGACGAAGCCTCCACCCGCCGGGAGATCGGAGACGACAACTGGCGCGGCGACCGGCTCCTCGGCCCAGGCCGGGCCGGTGGCCAGGACGCCGGCGATGGCGAACCCGGCGGCGAACCTGCGCATCAGGCCGCTCACGGCGCCACCGCCAGGGCGCCTGGACGGCGCGGATCGGCGGCGCCGAGGAACAGGCCCTTGTCGATCATGATGGACTGGGCGCTGCCCATGGTCTCGGCGGTCTTCACCGGATGTCCTTTCGCGCGGAGGGCGGCGACGGTGTCGGCGTTGAAGTTCGGCTCGACCTCCAGGGTGTCGGAGGCGTTCTGGAAGATGCGCGGCTGGTGCGTGGCCTCGGCGACGTTCAGGTCGAAGTCGATCACGTTGACGATCACCTGCAGCACCGTGTCGATAATCGTGCTGCCGCCCGGCGTGCCGGTGATCAGCCAGGGCTTGCCGTCCTTGAAGATGATCGTCGGCATCATCGTCGAGAGCATGCGCTTGCCCGGCGCCATGGCGTTCAGCGGCGCCGGCTCGCCCCGCGCGGCGGCCTTGAAGGCCGCTTCATGGGCGTAGTTGTTCATCTGGTTGTTGAGGACGAAGCCGGCCCCCTCGACCATCACGCCCGAGCCGAAGTCTGCGCCCAGGGTGTAGGTGGTGCTGACCACGTTGCCGGCCGCGTCGGCGACGGAGAAGTGGGTCGTGTTGGGGCTCTCGAACTTCCACGGATCGCCCGCGCCAAGTTCTTTCGCGGGCCTGGCCTTGTCAGGATCGATCAGCCTGGCCCGTTCGTCGCCGTAGGCCTTCGAGACGAAGCCCTTCAGCGGGACCTTCACGAAGTCGGTGTCGCCGAGGAACTTGTAGCGGTCGGCGTAGGCGAGCTTCATCGTCTCGGAGAGGACGTGCAACACGCCCGACGAGCCGGCGCCGCCCATCTTCTTCAGGTCGAAGTGCTCGAGGATGTTGAGCATCTGCAGCAGGGTCGCCCCGCCCGCGCTGGCCGGCGGCGTGGTGGCGACGGTGTAGCCGCGGTAGGTCCCCATCAGCGGCTCGCGCACGACAGGCTTGTAGGCGGCGAGGTCCTCCAGCGTGATCAGCCCGCCGTGGGCCTTCATGTCGGCGGCCAGCTTGCGGGCGATCTCGCCCTTGTAAAAGGCGTCGGGGCCGTGGTCGGAAATCTGCCGCAGCGACCAGGCGAGGTCGGGCTGCTTCAGCGTCTCGCCCGCTTTGTAGAGTCCGCCATCGGGTTTGTAGAAGGCGCGCTTGCCGGCGTCGCTCTCGGTCAGCCGCTCCTGCGCCCAGCCGAACACGAAGGCCTCGTCCGGGGTCAGCGTGACGCCGTCGGCGGCCAGCTTGATCGCCGGGGCGACGACGTCCTTCCACGGCAGCTTGCCGTACTGCTTGTGCGCCAGCGCCAGGCCCGCGACGGTGCCCGGCACCGAGGCCGCGCGATAGCCGCGCGAGGCCCGGGCGCTCTCCTCGCCCTCGTTGTCGATGAACATGTCGAGCGTGGCGGCGCGCGGCGAGATGGAGCGGAAGTCTATGGCCACCGTCTTCTTCGTGTCGGCCATGTAGACCATCATGAAGCCGTCGCCGCCGATGTTGCCCGCGCGCGGCAGGGTCACGGCCAGGGCGAAGCCGACGGCCACGGCCGCGTCCACGGCGTTGCCGCCCTTGCGCAGGATCTCGGCCCCGACCTGGCTGGCGAGCTCGTTCTGGCTGACCACCATGCCCCGCGTGCCGACCACCGGGTGGTGGATCGACGGGTACTCGAGCAGCTGTTTGCGCTGGGCCGTCTGGGCGAACGCCGGGGCGATCGGCGCGAAGGCCAGCGACAGGGCCGTGAGGCCCGCCAGGACGGGTCGCAGGAACAGGGGACGCATGGCTAGATGTCCTTGGAGGCGATGAATTCGTCGACGTCGACCTCGTCCTCCCAGCGCGCCACGGCGGTGGCGACGGCCAGGTCGCCGGTGACGTTCGGGACGGTGCGGATCATGTCGAGGATACGGTCGAAGGGCAGGATGAAGCCGACCAGCAGGGCGGTCTGCTCGGCTCCGATGCCGATGGCGCCGAGCACAGCGGCGAGCACGAACAGCGAGCCGGACGGCACCGGTCCCGCGCCCATGGCGATCAGCGGCGTGATCACCGCGACGATGGCGTAGTCGGCCAGGCTCAGCGGCACGCCGAAGGCCTGGGCGGCGAACATGGTCAGCAGCGCGACGTACATCGCCGTGCCGTCCATGCCGATGGTGGCGCCCAGCGGCAGCACCGTCGACGAGACCGCCGGCTTCACGCCGAGGTTCTGCTCGGCGACCCGGATCGCGACCGGCAGGGTGGCCGAGCTGGAAGCGGTGGAGAAGCCGACCATCACCGCGTCGGCGATGCCCCGGAAGAACGGGATCACGGGCAGCTTGGCCAGCAAGCGCACGATCAGGCCGTGCGTGATCACCGTCTGGATCAGCGAGCCGGCGATCACGCACATGGCCAGCTGGAAGACGTTGACGAAGGTCCTGGGTCCGTTTGTGCCCATCACCACGGCGATCAGGGCGAAGACCCCGAACGGCGCCACCTCCATGATCATGGTGACGATCTTCAGCATCACCGCCGAGCCGGAGGTCAGGCCCCGCGCCAGCGGCTTGCCGTCATCGCCGGCGACGATGACCGCCGCGCCGACCAGCACGGCGAAGAAGATGATCGCCAAGGTCTCGCCCTCGGCCAGGGCCTTCATCGGATTGAGCGGGATGATGCTCAGGAACAGTTCGGCCGGCCCCTTGGCCTCCGCCAGCGCCTGCGGCGTTGCGCCGGCCAGCTGCGCGCCCTGCCCCGGCTGCAGCAGGGTCGCCAGAACCAGGCCGATGATCACGGCGACCAGCATGGTGGCGAAGTACATACCGACCGTGCGCACCCCGATGCGACCGAGCCTTCTGGGGTCGCCGAGCTGCGCCACGCCTGACGCTATGATCAGGAAGATCAGCGGCGAGACGACCATGCGGATCAGCCGCACGAACAAGTCGCCGATCCACTTCAGCTGCATGGCGTCCTCACCCAGCGCGAAGCCAGCGACGGCGCCCAGCACCAGCGCGCCCATGATCCGCTGCCACAGCGGAATGCCGAACCACAGGCCGAGCCCGGCGGAGAGCGGGCCCTTCTTCCTCGGCCCGGGGGCGGCGTCATCAGCGGTCATGTGAAGCGCTCCCGTTCAGGATGGCGGAACGACCGGGGGTCCGCCCGCCGAGGACTGGAGCCGCAGCTCCGATCCCCGGCAGGCGCAGTTCGAGCGTTCCTCGGCGCAGGCGCCGGACCATCACGACCTCTCCCGTCCCTGACGCCCTAGAAGCGCTTGCGGATCGCCGCGTACCAGGTCGACCCACGTGGCGAATGCAGCGAGCCCATGTAGCCGAAGGTGTCGTCGGCCAGCGGGGGCCTCTCGTTGAAGATGTTGCGGCCGCCGAAGCGCAGGCGCGTGCCGTCCAGGAAGCCGTCCGACTTGACCGTGTACTGGACGTACAGGTTGTGCGTCTGCCAGTCGTCGACCCGCCAGGTCGTGCCGTCGGCCAGCGTCGCGCCGGTGTCGTCCACGCCCCCGACGTAGGAGGTGTAGTAGCCCGCGCCCCACTGGTTCTTGCGCCAGGTGATGGTCGCCGACCAGCGCCACTCGGGACGGCCGTTCTGCTCGATCAGGTCCTCGGCGCCGGTGACCACGACCTGCTGCGGAATGGCCCCCGACTCGATGGCGGCGATCAGCTCGGCCTGGGCCGACGACGGCGTCTGGTAGAAGGTCAGCAGCTTGGCGGCGTTGATCTTGATGTCGAAGTCGCCGAGCGGGGTGTCGTCGATCTCGTAGAAGAGGCCGATGTCGACGCCCTCGACTTCGCGCGGGTTCAGGTTGGAATAGTTGTCGATCACCTGGATGACGTTGCCGGCCGGGGCCAGGCCCACGGCGTTGTAGGCGAGGATCTGGTCGGCGGTCGGCGCGGCGCGCACCACGTTGGGGTTCGAGCTGCCGTTGACCCGCAGATAGTAGTCGAGGGTCAGCTGGTTCTGGTCGGTGAACAGGCCGATCAGGTCGGTCTGGTCGACGGACCAGTAGTCCAGGGTGAAGGTGAACTTGCCGTATTCGCGCGGCACGAAGGTGCTCTGGAACACCAGGCCGGCGGTGAAGTTCTCGGACTCCTCGGGCGTCAGGTCGGTGCTGCCCGAGCGGTTGCTGGCGACCGAGATCGAGCTCGTGCACGCAGAGAAGTCGGTCGCGTTGGTCTGGCGACGCAGCAGCTCGCAGGTGATCCAGTCCTCGCGGCCGGAGTTGCTGCGCTCGATACCGCGCTCGTACTGCTGCGGCAGGCTGGGGGCGCGGAAGCCCTGGGACCACGCGGTGCGGAACTGCAGGAACTCGAACGGGTACCAGGACAGCGCGATCTTCGGCTTCGCGGTGCTGCCGAAGACGCTGTAGTTCTCGTAGCGCCCGGCGAGCTGCAGGTCGAGCGAGCGGACGAACGGCACGCCCATGTCGGGCGAGACCAGCGGCACGGCGAACTCGAGCCAGGTCGATTGCACGTTGCGCGCGCCCGAGGTGTCCGGGGTCGGGCTGACGCCCATCACGTCGCTGCCGAACACCACGCCGTCGAGGGCGGTGAAGGTGATCGTGCCGTCGAGACGATCGTCGCGGTCGTCGCCGTAGGTCTCGCGGCGCAGCTCGACGCCGGTCGCC
>Ga0247813_10002337_pt1 | contig 13100 bp, 13 predicted proteins | sample UWRJL169409C1_FD_180719 | JGI IMG/M metagenome (GOLD analysis project Ga0247813, IMG submission 180719) | Plant litter microbial communities from Arlington Agricultural Research Station in Wisconsin, United States - UWRJ-L169-409C-1 | ecosystem: Environmental > Terrestrial > Plant litter >... | reverse complement strand
GCGTCATTGACTACAAGGATGTTGCAACACTTCGTAAGTTCATCTCTGAGCGTGGAAAGATCCGTGCTCGTCGCATCACGGGCGTCTCCGTGCAGGAGCAGCGCCTCATCGCGCGTGCCGTCAAGAACGCACGCGAGATGGCACTTCTCCCCTACGCCGGCTCAGGCCGTTAAGGAGCCCCGATATGTCGAAACTCATCCTCACGCACGAGGTCACCGGCCTCGGTGCACCTGGCGACGTCGTTGACGTCAAGAACGGTTTTGCTCGCAACTACCTCATCCCCCAGGGCTTTGCCGTGGCGTGGACGCGCGGTGGCGAAAAGCAGATCGAGTCCATCAAGGCTGCTCGCACTGCTCGCGAGCACGCAACGCTCGAGGAAGCACAGGACCTCAAGGCCAAGCTCCAAGCTGCGACAGTCACTCTGACTGTCAAGGCTGGGGAGGGCGGACGCCTCTTCGGTTCGGTGAAGACCTCGGACATCGCTGACGCTGTTGCAGCTGCCGGACTCGGCACCGTCGACAAGCGCAAGATCGAGATCACGGGAGCCATCAAGGCGACCGGCGCTCACGAGGCGACTGTTCGCCTTCGTGACGACATCGTCGCAACGATCAGCCTCCAGGTTGTAGCTGCGAAGTAGTTCGTAAAACCCCGGCGGTAGCGGTGAGCGAAAGCTCACCGCTACCGCCTTTTTAAGTCCCATGTCAAGGCCTTTGTGCACAGGTATCTGGGGATAGGTACCAACTCTCAACGTGCAGTAGAGACATGTTTCTACACACACGGTGTGAGTATGAAAAGTGCAGGTCAGACAGGGATGCCCGACAAAAACTAACGAGTTACCCACAGGTGGTTCCACAGGTTGCGCACACGACTTCCGGCGTTTCGCCATAGTTGTGCACATAGTTATCCACAGGGCGACTTGTCCGGGTCCATCGGGCATCCCTATCGTGGGGCAGCCGGATAGACGGACGGGGGATTCCTCGGTGTTGCCGCCGCCCGGCACGCCGCTCACGGAGTGTCGTCCGTTGGAGCGACACTGGCCACAGCACGTGCAGCGCAGCTGCTCTAGGGAGATTATTTCGTGTCGATCGCACACCTCGGACTAGCCGGAGACCAGCGCCCCCAGGGCGACGGTCGCGGCGGTGACCGCGGCGACCGCGTTCCTCCGCACGACCTGCTCGCCGAGCAGAGCGCACTCGGCGGCATGCTCCTGAGCAAAGACGCAGTAGCCGACGTCGTCGAGATCGTCCGCGGCGTCGACTTCTACATTCCCAAGCACGAGATCGTCTTCGACGCCGTGCTCGACCTGTACTCGCGCGGCGAACCAACCGACGTCATCGCGGTTTCCGATGAGCTCACCAAGACCGGTTTGCTCGCCCGCGCTGGCGGCGCCGAGTACCTCCACTCCCTCACCGGCCTCGTGCCCACCGCCGCGAACGCCGGGTTCTACTCCGAGATCGTCGCCGAGAAGGCTGTGCTCCGCCGACTCGTCGAGGCCGGAACCCGCATCGTGCAGATGGGTTACGCGAGTGAGGGAGAGGTCGTCGACCTCGTCAACAACGCCCAGGCCGAGATCTACGGTGTCACCGGTGGCGTGCAGACCGAAGATTACGTTCCGCTCACCACAGCCGTGACCGCGGCCATCGACGAGATCGAAGCCGCCCAGGGTCGCGACGGCTCCATGACCGGTGTTCCCACCGGCTTCGCAGAACTCGACGAACTCACCAACGGATTCCACGCTGGGCAGCTCATCATCATCGCTGCCCGCCCCGCCATCGGTAAGTCCACGCTCGGCCTCGACATCGCTCGCTCCGCGGCGATCCACCACGACATGCCGACCATCGTCTTCTCCCTGGAGATGGGACGCTCTGAGATCGCGATGCGCCTGCTGAGCGCCGAGGCATCCGTCGGATTGCAGAGCATGCGCAAGGGAACTGTGCACAGCCAGGACTGGACGACCATCGCCCAGACCCGCGGCCGCATCAACGACGCACCGCTCTACATCGACGACTCCCCCAACATGACCCTCGTAGAGATTCGCGCCAAGTGCCGCAGGCTCAAGCAGCAGGTTGGTCTCAAGATGATCATCATCGACTACCTGCAGCTCATGACGAGCGGCAAGCGCGTCGAGAGTCGCCAGCAGGAGGTCAGCGAGTTCTCGCGAGCGCTCAAGCTGCTCGCGAAAGAACTCGAAGTGCCGGTCATCGCGATTTCCCAGCTAAACCGTGGAGCAGAGCAGCGCGCAGACAAGAAGCCCGCGCTTTCCGACCTCCGTGAATCAGGCTCGATCGAGCAGGACGCCGACATGGTCATCCTCCTGCACCGCGAAAGCGCGTACGAGGCGGACTCCCCGCGAGCGGGCGAAGCCGACCTCATCGTCGCCAAGCACCGCAACGGACCAACCCGCACGGTCACCGTAGGCTTCCACGGCCACTTCTCGCGGTTCGTCGACCTGCCGCCGGGCAGCTAGCTGGGCAGTTCACTCAGGCGCAGTCGCATAAACTGTCAGGCGTGAGCCAGGCAGAAAGAGGTAGCTCCGATGTCTGATGTCGAGAGACTCCCGTACTGGGCGGTCGTCATCGCCCGTTCCGTCGCTGCCCTCGGGGCAACCATCGCGATCACCTTCTCCGCCGACCACTCCGCGCAGTTCGGCCTGACCGTGTTCGGGGTCTTTGCGATAGTGCTCGGCGCCGTGCTCATCGTCGGAGCCCGGGCTGCCCTCGCGGCCGGCGTACCGCGCCGCATCGTCATCGCCCAGGGGATCGTGAGCCTCCTCGCGGGGATCGTCGCCCTTGTCGCCTCGTGGGGCGGCGTCGCCCTCCTGCTGTCGCTCGTGAGCGGATGGGCCGCTATCACCGGTTTCTTCGAGCTCTACCTCGGGCTGCGCCGCCGTTGGGGTGCCCAGGTCGCGCAGTCGAAGGACTGGGTCTTCACGGGAGCACTCACCGCGCTCTTCGCCATCGTCATGCTGCTCATCCCGCTCGACTTCAGGCAGGCCTACACCGGCCCGGACAACGTGGAGCGTTTTCTCACGGCGTCCATCATCGGCGTCGGAATGCTCGGTGCCTATTGCGGCATACTCGGCGTCTACCTCGTGATCGCCGGACTGTCGCTGCGGTGGGCGACGAAGGAGCCGACAGTGGCATCCACCGCAGAAAGCAGTAATTGAGCATGGTCCAGCCCAACCGCAGGGACCGCACGCGCCCCGTCGAACTGCTCGCCATCTCCGGCGGGCTCGCGATCTTCGTGGGGCTCATCGCCCTCATGTCGACGCGCGACCTCGGCCTCGCCGGGATCTTCGCCGTCATCACCTTCATCGTTGCGCTCGTCGTGCTCGCGATGCTCGTGCTCGCGATCCGCCCCGACAACGCCGAACAACTCGACATGACCGAGCAGGACCGCGAGCAGGACCGCAAGGGACACTGAGCCCGCCGGCTCTAGTTCAGAAAGTCGACCAGTTCGCTCGCGAGCCCCGCGTAGTCCGCGGGGGTCAGCACGCGCAGTCGCGCTTTCGCCTCGTCACCGATGTCGAGCCCGTCGATGAACTCAACGAGCTCGGCCTGACCGACGCGGTGTCCCCGCGTGAGCTGCTTGAGCATCGCGTATGGGTCAGCGATCGATGAGCGACCGGCCGTGATCTCCGCGCGGATGACGGTCTGAATCGCCTCCCCGAGAATCTCCCAATTGCCATCGAGGTCGGCGTCGAGGGCGGCGGTGTTCACGGAGAACTCGGCGAGCCCACGGTGGATGTTGTCGAGTGCGAGCAGCGAGTGCCCGAGAGCGACCCCCACGTTGCGCTGCGTCGTCGAGTCGGTGAGGTCGCGCTGCAGGCGGCTCGTGACGAGGGTCTGCGCGAGTGAGTCGAGCAGGGCGCTCGAGAGCTCGAGGTTCGCCTCTGCATTCTCGAAGCGGATCGGGTTGATCTTGTGCGGCATCGTCGACGAACCGGTGGCTCCGGCCTGCGGAATCTGGGTCAGGTAGCCCATCGAGATGTAGGTCCAGATATCGGTGCACAGGTTGTGCAGCACGCGGTTGGCGTGGGAAATGCGGTTGTACAGCTCTGCCTGCCAGTCGTGCGACTCGATCTGCGTGGTGAGCGGGTTCCAGTCGAGACCGAGACTCGTCACGAACTCGCGTGAGATGGCGGGCCAGTCCTGGCTGGCATCCGCTGCGACGTGCGCGGCGAAGGTGCCAGTCGCACCGCTGAACTTGCCGAGGTACTCGGTGCCGTCGACCTGCGCGAGGATGCGCTCCAGCCGGTGCACGAACACCGCGAACTCCTTGCCGACGGTGGTCGGGGTGGCGGGCTGGCCGTGGGTGTGGGCGAGCATCGGCACCTCGCGGTGCTCGAGAGCGAGCGCGCGGAGGCTGTCGAGCACGGCGCGAGCGCGTGGCATCCACACCTCGCGAACCGCTGCGCCGATCGTGAGAGCGTAGGAGAGGTTGTTCACGTCCTCGCTCGTGCAGGCGAAGTGGGTGAGTTCGGCGACACTCGTGAGGCCGAGTGAGGCGAGACGGTTGCGCACGAGGTATTCCACGGCCTTGACGTCGTGGCGGGTGGTTGCCTCAAGTGTTGCGAGTTCGTCGATCTCGTCCTGGCCGAAGTCCGCGACTACCGCGCGGAGTGCGCGTGCTTCCTCGGCGCTCAGGCGGGCGGAGCCGAAGAGCTCGTGGTCGGTGAGGTAGAGGAGCCATTCGACTTCGACGAGCACACGCGCGCGGTTGAGCCCGGCTTCGGAGAGGTGCTCGCCGAGTCCGGTGACTGCTGCGCGATAACGGCCGTCGAGCGGGCTGATCGGCTGTTCTGGCAATGGGCTCATGAGGTGGCTCCCTGGTTGATTCCGGCCTGGTTGATACCGGGCCTGATCTGGTCGAAAAGGGCGGATGTCGCGCTCTCGACCATGCTGAGGACATGGTCGAAGAACGCGGGATCGGAGTAGTAGGGGTCAGGGACATCCTGTTGGCCCGACTGTGTCTTGTCGAAACTCAGCAGCAGGTGCACCTTGGAACGGTCGCGCTCGTTGGTGGCCCACTCCTTGAGAATGCGCTCGTGGCTGCGGTCGAAGGCGATGACAAGATCGAGTGAATCGAACCAGTCGGGGTCGAATTGACGGGCGCGGTGCTTCGACCCGTCGTAGCCCTTGGCCGCGAGGGTCGTCACGGTGCGTTCGTCGGACTTCTCGCCGACGTGCCAGTCACCGGTTCCGGCAGAGCTCACGGCTATTGCGCGGTCGAGGCCTGCTCGCGTCACGAGTTCGCTGAACACGGTCTCGGCCATCGGTGAGCGGCAGATGTTGCCCGTGCAGACGAAACAGATGCGGAAGACACCGGCAACGTAGTCGTTCCGGTCGAAGGGCATGCGCCCATTGTCCCGCAGTTTCCCCTCCTCCACACCCGGGGTTGGGTTCGTTCACCCACGGTTTGGCAGTTGTGCGATTCTCGGCGGGCGTCGCGAGAGCATCCTGAATGGATGACAGACGCCGCACTCCTCGCCGTACTCGCCGTGCAACGCATGGCGCTCGCCCAACTTGCGGGCAGGGTGAGTGCGGCGTGCGCGAGAGTTCCCGATGCGAGCGCGGGCGGGCCGTGGCGCGGGCCGGCGAGCGACATCTACGACGGGCGTCTCGCAGAGGTCTCGCGGGTTGCCGCCGCGGCATCCGCTGCCGTGATGGCGGCGAAAGATCTCACCGACCGAGCGATTGCGACGGTGGCCGACGGTGTCGGATGAGCTCACGATCTCAGGCGGCGGCAGCGTCGCAGTGGCAACCGGCACGCTCATCGATCACGCCCAGTCGCTCGAGTCGGTGCGCGACGAAGCTGCCGGCAGCGCTCGCCAGCTGGCCGGAATCGACAGGCTCGTTGTCGCCACAGCCGCACTGCCCGCGGTGGCGATCGAGGCTGAGCGCGAGATGGATTCCGCCCGCGCGCTGCTCGGTGAGCTCGAGCGGGGTGCGGGATTCCTCGCCGCGGCCCTCCGATTGAGCGCCGACGCCTATGGTGCCGCCGACCGGTATGCCGAGCGCGCCATGCAGCAGCTCGCCGGTCGTCTGGGCTATGCGGCGGGCTTCTTTCTGCCGCTTCTCGGCGTGCTCCTTGCGCCGTCTGCCGGAGTCGTGATCGGCGGGCTCGTGGTTGCCGCCGTCGTGTTCCCCGATCAGAGGGGTGACCTTGCACGGCAGTTGCGCACGTGGCTGGGCGCACACACCCGCAGTCTGAGCGATCCGTTCACCGTCGGGCTCGTGCGGATGACGGTCATGAGCGTCGACAACGTCGCGGCCGGAGTGCTGCGCGTGCCCCCCGGAACGACTGAGGCTCTCGGTGCTCTCGGGGTCGTTACCACCGGGTCGACGGCCGCGGTCATCGTAACCGTCGGTAATCAGTTCGGGGTGTTCGCCGAGACCCCGGTGACCGTGCGCGCCACCTCGACCTCGGCGCGGGATTCCCCACCCGTGGGCCTCGCCGCACGCGTCGACCGGTTGCCGTCACCGCAGACCGGGCCACTCGGAGAGCAGATCATCATCGACCGCATCCAGACGCCCGGCGAGCCGGATCGCTTCGAGGTGTACATCGGCGGCACCGCAGACTGGAGCGTTATCGCGAGTGACGAACCGCTCGACATGACGAGCAACGTGCAGGCGATCGCCGAGCTGCCCGCAGGCTCCTATCGCGCTGTCGAGCAGGCCATGGCCGACGCGGGGGTGACGGCGCACAGTGACGTGGTGGTCACGGGCCACTCGCAGGGCGGGCTCATCGCAACGGCGCTCGCGGCATCCGGGGACTACTCCGTGCGCGGTGTCGTCACGATCGGTGCGCCCGCCGGGCACATCGTGGTGCCGTCCAGCATCCCGGTTGTCGCGATTGAGCACACCGACGACCTCGTGCCCGCACTTGCCGGAGTGCGCACCAATCACGATGCGATCCTCGTCGAGCGCCGCGCGTTCGAACCGGGCGCCGACCTCGGGGATTCCCCGCTTCCCGCGCACGAGCGCGCGCCCTATCGCGAGACGGCGGCGCTCGCCGACCGGTCCACCGACGCGAAACTCACGGCGGCCATCCGCTCGATGTCCTACCGGGAGGGGGCGAACGCAACAGTGACCACAACGACCTACCTGGCCGAGCGAGTCGGTCGAGGTTAGCGGCGATCCTTGTCTCGACCCGTGACCGGGCGAAGGAGAACGCCGAGCAGCCAGCTGATGAGGCCGAGCACGATCGCGCCGCCAACACCCCACCAGAAGCTATCGACGTGCAGCCCGAAGCCCAGGAGGTCGGAGATCCACGCGACGATGAGAAGGAGGAAGCCGTTGACAATGAGGGCAATGAGGCCGAGCGTCAGAATGTAGATCGGAAAAGCGACGATGCGGATCGTGTTGCCGATGACGCTGTTCACGAGGCCGAAGATGAACGCCACGATGAGAAACGTCAACACGATCTGCAGGGTCTCGCCCGGCTCGAACGGAACCACCTGGATTCCGGAGACGATGAGGGTCGTGAGCCACAGGGCTACGGCGTTGATAACAAGTCGCACCAGGAATCTCTGCATGCGACAACTATGCACCGGGCTTATCTCACCCGCAATTAGGCTGGACGGGTGAGTCCTTCCCGAGTGCAGCTTCGTCCAGAGATCGCGTCGATGGCGCCCTACCGCCAGGGAAAGCCCGCCGCAGCGGACGCTTTCAAGCTGTCCTCGAACGAGAACCCGTTCGAACCGATCGCTGCGGTGCGCGAGGCGCTCGCCGAGACGAGTGTCAACCGGTACCCCGATGCCACGGCCGCGAGCCTGCGCGAAGTCCTCGCCGCCAAGTGGGGCGTCACGAGCGACGAGGTGCAGATCGGCTCCGGATCGGTCGCAATCCTGTCCCAGCTCATCACTGCCGCGGCGACGGTCGGCGACGAGGTCATCTACTCCTGGCGGAGCTTCGAGGCGTATCCGGGGCTCGTGACAGTCGCTGGCGCGACGAGCGTGCAGGTGCCGAACACGGCAGACCACCGCCACGACCTTCCCGCCATGGCCGCAGCGATCACCGACCGAACGCGGCTCATCATCGTCTGTTCGCCCAACAACCCGACCGGCGCGATCGTCACGGCCGACGAATTTGCCACGTTCATGGCCGCCGTTCCCGAGAACGTGCTCGTCGTCCTCGACGAGGCGTACGCAGAATTTGTACTGGATGACACGGCAGTCGTCGGGCCGCCATTGCTCAAGACCCACCCGAACCTCGTAGTTCTACGCACGTTCTCGAAGGCCTACGGGCTTGCCGGTCTGCGGGTCGGTTATGCCCTCGGGGCCGAGTACATCATGGACGCGGCGCGCTCCGCAGCGATCCCCCTCTCCGTCATCGAGCCAGCCCAGCGCGCTGCGATCGTCTCGCTCGAGCACGAAGCCGAGCTTCTCGAGCGCGTCAATCGCATTGCGGTCCTGCGCGACCAGGTCTGGCAGGCGCTCATCGACCAGGGCTGGGATGTCCCGAAGCCGCACGGCAACTTCCTCTGGCTGCCGGCCGGCGAGCATACGGCCTGGGCTGCTGACGTCTTCGCCGACCACGGGATCGTGGCTCGGGCGCTTGGTACTGACGGCCTCCGGGTGAGTGTCGGCGAGGCCGGTTCTGTGGACAAACTCCTAAAGGCTGCGGCTGAGGTTGTTCGCAAGCTACGAACGGTGCCGGCGCAACCCGCGTTAGATTAGACAAATGTCTTACACCGCCGCGACGGTCCAACTGCTCTCCCCGGAGGGCACGCTCGTCGAAAACGACACGACGGCGCCCTATCTCCCGTGGATCCAGAAGCTCAGCGATGACCAGCTGAAGGACTTCCACCGCCAGATGGCCGTCATGCGCAGGATCGACATCGACGCAGCCAACCTGCAACGCCAGGGTCAGCTCGCGATGTGGATCCCCAGCCTCGGGCAGGAGGCGGCGCAGGTCGGCTCCGGGTTCGCCGCGCGCCCGCAGGACCACATCTTCCCCTCGTACCGCGAACACGTGGTCGGCCGCATCCGCGGCGTCGACCCGCTCCGCATCATCGAGATGCTGCGCGGGCTCAGCCACGGAGGCTGGGATCCGAAGGACCACAACAACTTTCATCTCTACACGCTCGTGCTGGGATCGCAGACGCTGCACGCGACGGGCTTCGCGATGGGCATCCAGCTCGATGGAGCGACGGCGACCGGCAACCCGGACACGGATGAGGCGGTCATCGTCTACTTCGGCGACGGATCCACGAGCCAGGGCGACGTGAGCGAGTCCCTCGTCTTCGCCGCTAGCTACCAGACGCCGCAGGTGTTCTTCCTCCAGAACAACCACTGGGCGATCTCGGTGCCCGTCTCGAGGCAGTCGCGCACCCCGCTCTATCTACGACCGGGTGGATTCGGCATTCCCGGCATCCAGATCGATGGAAACGACGTGCTCGCGAGCTACGCGGTTACGAGCGACAACCTCGACAAGGCTCGCAGCGGCCAGGGACCCCAGTTCATCGAGGCGCTCACCTATCGCATGGGTGCGCACACCACGAGCGACGACCCGACGAAGTATCGCGAGAACGCCGAGCTCGACTTCTGGACGACGCACGACCCGATTGAGCGCTTCGAGCGGTTCCTCCGCAGCCGCGGAGCCGACGACGCCTTCTTCGCCGACGTCGCACAGGAGGGAGCGGACCTCGCAGCGGACATCCGCGCGCGCACGATTCTTCTCGGCAGCCCGCCGGTCGAGTCGATCTTCACCAATGTGTACTCGGAGCCGCACCCGCTCATGGACGAACAGCTCGCGTGGCTCACGCAGTACGAGGCTTCGTTCGGAGAGGCGGCCGGCGAATGAGCATCGAGAATCTGAGCATGGCCAAGGCCATCAACAACGGTCTCCGCGCCTCGATGGCCGCGAACGACAAGGTCATCCTCATGGGCGAGGACATCGGCCCGCTCGGTGGCGTCTTCCGTGTGACCGAGGGGCTCCACGCTGAATTCGGAGACAAGCGCGTGCTCGACACCCCGCTCGCGGAGTCGGGCATCGTCGGTACGGCGATCGGTCTCGCGATGCGCGGCTACCGGCCGGTGTGCGAGATCCAGTTCGATGGATTCATCTTTCCGGCGTTCGACCAGATCACGACCCAGCTCGCCAAGCTCACGAGTCGTCACGAGGGCTCGCTGAGTCTGCCCGTTGTGATCCGCGTGCCGTTCGGTGGACACATCGGTGCGGTCGAGCACCACCAGGAGAGCCCGGAGGCGTACTTCGCGCACACCCCTGGCCTTCGCGTCGTCACCCCGTCGAACCCCCACGACGCCTACTGGATGATCCAGGAGTCGATCGAGAGCAACGACCCGGTGCTGTTCTTCGAGCCGAAGAGCCGCTACTGGCCCAAGGCAGATGTCGACACCTCCGAGAGCGGCTTCCCGCTGCACGCGACCCGTGTCGTGCGCGAGGGAACCGAGGTCACGGTCGTCGGCTATGGCCCCATGGTCTCGATGCTCCTCCAGGCCGCGGAGCTCGCTGCCGAGGAGGGCACGAGCATCGAGGTCATCGACATCCGTTCGATCTCGCCGCTCGACTACGAGCCGATCCTCGCGTCGGTGCGCAAGACGGGCCGGCTCGTCGTCGCGCAGGAGGCACCCGGCTTCGTCTCAGTGGGCTCCGAGATCGCTGCGACAGTCACCGAGCGAGCGTTCTACTCGCTCGAGGCTCCCGTGCTGCGTGTTGCGGGCTTTGACACGCCCTTCCCTCCGGCCAAGCTGGAAACCACGTATCTCCCCGACGTCGATCGCATCCTCGACGCCGTCGACCGCGCTCTCGCGTACTAAAGGACATCATGAGTAGCTCAGAGTTCACTCTCCCCGACGTCGGTGAAGGCCTGACCGAGGCCGAGATCGTGCAGTGGAAGGTCGCCCCGGGCGACACGGTGGCCATCAACGACGTGCTCGTCGAGATCGAGACCGCGAAGTCACTCGTCGAACTGCCGTCGCCCTTCGCGGGAACCGTCTCCGAGCTGCTCGTCGATGAGGGTCAGACCGTCGAGGTCGGCACCGCCATCATCCGCGTGAGTGCAGAGGGCGGTGTGGATGCACCGGCACCCGCTCCCGCCGCGGCACCCGAAACCGCGGCCGCTGTCGCTGATACCGCAGGGAGCATCTCGAGCGAGACCGAGGAGAAGTCGGGCGCAGTGCTCGTGGGCTACGGGATCAAGGGGCACGGGGCGTCCCGCCGCCGCCGCGGTGCTGCCGCTCCGGTGGCTGCCGCTGCTCCCGTGCCCACCCCGCGACCGAGCTCGGTGCCCGCCGCACTCGCCTCGGCCATCATCGCGAAGCCGCCGATCCGCAAGCTCGCCAAGGATCTCGGCGTCGACCTCTCCGAGGTTGTCGCGACCGGTCTCGTTGGCGAGATCACTCGCGATGATGTGATCCGCCAGGCGTCGCAGGCGAGCGTGTTCCGCAATATCGAGACCCCCGCGTGGTCGGACGAGCGGGAGGAGGTCATCCCGGTCAAGGGCGTGCGCAAGGCGATCGCGACGGCCATGACCAAGAGCGCGTTCACCGCGCCGCACGTGAGCGTGTTCGTCGACGTCGACGCGACTCGCACCATGGAGTTCGTCAAGCGTCTCAAGGCCTCGCCGGACTTCGCCGGTATCCGGGTATCTCCCCTGCTCATCGCGGCCAAGGCCCTCATCTGGGCCGTGCGCCGCAACCCCACTGTCAACAGCACCTTCACTGACCGCGAGATCACTGTGCACCACTACGTCAACCTCGGGATCGCCGCGGCGACGCCGCGCGGACTTGTCGTGCCGAACGTCAAGGACGCCCAGGAGCTGTCGCTGCGCGAGCTCGCGATGGCGCTCGAGAACCTCACGATCACGGCGCGCGACGGCAAGACGAGCCCCGCCGAGATGTCGGGCGGAACCATCACGATCACGAACCTCGGCTCCTTCGGCATGGACACCGGCACGCCGATCCTCAACCCCGGCGAGGTCGGAATCCTCGCTCTCGGCACGATCAAGCAGAAGCCGTGGGTCGTCGACGGCGAGGTGCGTCCGCGCTTCGTGACGACTCTCGGCGGCAGCTTCGATCACCGTGTGGTCGACGGTGACGTTGTGAGCAGGTTTGTCGCGGATGTCGCGAGCGTCATGGAAGAGCCAGCGCTGCTGCTCGACTAGTGCGCAGCTGGTTTTGACAATCATTATCAATAAGGCGTAGCGTCGGGGTGTGCCCGAGAGTTCGGGCGATCCTGAATTAGACAAGGCACCATCCGCATGGCACGTTCCGCCATTCTCATCGTCGCAACAGCGACAGTTCTTGCCCTCGCTGGCTGCGCGACAACTTCTCCCCAGGCGGAGGACGACGGCACCATCCGAATCGTCGCGTCGACCAACGTCTACGGCAGCATCGCCGAGTCGATCGGCGGCGAGCTCGTCACAGTCACGAGTCTCATCCACACCGCGGCGCAGGACCCCCACAGCTTCGAGGCCTCCGTGCAGGACCAGCTCGCAATCTCGAAGGCCGCCCTCGTGATCGAGAACGGCGGCGGCTATGACCCGTTCATCGACACGCTGGTCGAGGCTGCTGCATCCAGCGCTCCGATAGTGAATGCAAGCGAAGCCTCTGGCCTGCTCGAGGGCAGCCACGAGGAAGACCCCGACGGGGGCGAGGCCGACGACCACGCCCAGGAGATCGACGGCACGGACCACGAGCACATCGAAGGCTTCAATGAGCACGTCTGGTACAGCTTTGCCGGGGTGGAACAGGTGTCGGCGGCCATCGCCGCAGAGCTGACCGAGCTCGACCCGGCCAACGCGGAGGTCTACGCGGCCAACCTCGCCTCCTTCACCGATCAGCTTGCAAGCCTCGAGTCCACAGCCGAATCACTCGACACCGATGGTCTCGGCGTCGCCATCACCGAGCCGGTGCCGCTCTACCTGCTCGAGGCAGCGGGGCTCGAGAACGTGACCCCCGAGGCCTTCTCCGAGGCCATCGAAGAGGGAACGGATGTCGCGCCCGCGACCCTGCGCGACACACTCGCCGTCTTCGACTCCGGCACCGTCGCCCTGCTCGCCTACAACTCGCAGACCGCGAGCCCGGAGACCGAGCAGGTGCGGGGCGCCGCGGAAGCCGCGGGAGTACCCGTCGT
>Ga0247813_10002336_pt1 | contig 13102 bp, 10 predicted proteins | sample UWRJL169409C1_FD_180719 | JGI IMG/M metagenome (GOLD analysis project Ga0247813, IMG submission 180719) | Plant litter microbial communities from Arlington Agricultural Research Station in Wisconsin, United States - UWRJ-L169-409C-1 | ecosystem: Environmental > Terrestrial > Plant litter >... | reverse complement strand
ACTGGCTGCTCAAGGATGTGATTCCGCAGTTCCCGGACGTGCAGATGCGCGTGACCCGTCTGGAGAACGGCCCGCCGGTCGGCTACCCGGTGCAGATGCGCATCTCCGGCGAGCATATCGAGCAGGTGCAGGCCATCGCACGGCAAGTGGAAGCCAAGGTGCGCGCAAACCCGCACGTGATGAACGTCAACCTGGATTGGAGCGAGCCGAGCAAAGTGGTCCGGCTGGTGATCGACCAGGACCGTGCACGCGCACTGGGTGTGAGCAGCGCGCAGGTGAGCCAGCTGCTGGGCACCTCGTTGTCGGGCATGAGCGTGAGCACCTACCGGGAGGGCAACCGCCTGATCGAGATGCTGCTGCGTGGCCCGGACAACGAACGTGTGCGGCTGGACATGCTGGGCAGCCTGGCCATTCCGACCGCCAGCGGCACCTCGGTGACGCTGTCGCAGGTGGCACGCCTGGAGTACGTGTTCGAGGACGGCATCATCTGGCACCGCAACCGCCTGCCGACGGTGACCGTGCGCGCCGATATTGCCGACGCGAAGCAGCCGCTGGACGTCGTGCAGCAGATCCTGCCGACGCTGGAGGGCATCCGTGCCGAACTGCCGTCCGGCTACCTGCTGGAAACCGGCGGTACGGTGGAGGATTCCACCCGTGGCCAGGATTCGATCAAGGCCGGCATGCCGCTGTTCCTGATCGTGGTGGCGACCTTGCTGATGCTGCAGCTGCGCAGCTTCTCGCGTGCGGCGATGGTGCTGGTCACCGCACCGCTGGGCATCATCGGCGCGACCCTGTTCCTGCTGCTGTTCCGCGCGCCGTTCGGCTTCGTGGCGCTGCTGGGGACGATCGCGCTGGCCGGCATGATCATGCGCAACTCGGTGATCCTGATCGATCAGATCCAGCAGGACATCGACGCCGGGCATGACCGCTGGCACGCGATCATCGATGCCACCGTGCGCCGCTTCCGCCCGATCGTGCTGACCGCGCTGGCGGCGGTGCTGGCGATGATCCCGCTGTCGCGCAGTGCGTTCTACGGCTCGATGGCGATCTCGATCATGGGCGGCCTGATCGTCGGCACCGTGCTGACCCTGGTGTTCCTGCCGGCGCTGTATGCCGCGTGGTTCCGGGTGAAGCCGGATGAGGCGAAAACCAGCGAAGGCTGAGGGACGATGAAGCCGGCCGATGGCCGGCTTCATGCTTTCAGTGCGACGCGAATGCCTGTCGTCTTTGCGGTGCCAGCAAGCGCACAATGCACACCGGATTTCTTCGGTCGCGCATGATGTCTTCACGTTCCTTTTCTCGGTTCGCCACTGCGGCGGCGATCGTTCTGCTGATGTCTTCCGCGTTGCCAGCGCAGGCAAACCCCGCTGCCAGTTTCCAGCGCGATCTCGTCGAGCTGCTGGAGTGCCGTGCCTCACCGGCAACGATGCAGGCGGTGACGACGGCATTGCGTGGCGCACGCTATGGCGCGCAGGAGGATCGTCCGGCCCATCTGCGGGGCTGGAGCTTCACGCCCAGCGGTGACGAGGAGCACGCGACGACCTTCATCGACATGCCGGTGACGTTGACGGCACACGGCATCACAACGCACCGCGTGGTGGCGGATGACATGGGCTTCTCGATTCCCATCGATGCCGGGCAGCGTGCGCGCATCGTCACCGGGAACGGGCTACGGATGCGGTCGAGTAGCCTGCGTGAGCCGTTCCAGGTCTGGTCACCATCAGAGGCATCCCGCGATGCGTCATCGCCGGGCGCCATCGTGGTGAGCAGCGACGGTGAGGGCTATCGGGTGGGATGTGATTATCCCGGTCCGATGCAGGACGCGCGTGTTCCACCGCGATGGCGCGAGACGGCCACGGCAAGTGATTTTGGCGCCGCGCTGGAATGTCGGGCTGACGACGCTGCCATGCAGCGCATCGCCAATCTGTGGGAGCGTGTGTCGGAACTGTCGCCGCTGGCATGGCCGGACAATGTCCGCGCGGTGGCCGAGCGTGAGTACCGTGCTGATGGCCAGGAGATGCCCGTCATGGTCATCACCCTGGAGCAGCCGGTGGCGTTGAAGGGCTTGGCTGCGACGTCGATCGTCCTCGCGTATGGCGGCTATCTCGCAGCCGACATGGGCGATGCGCCGCTGAAGGCGGTGCTCGACGCCACTGGCCTGGGCGCGGCGGATCGTCAGGCGGAAGGGTATTGGATGCGCGAAGCTTCCCGGGAGGCGTCCTCCGGATACACGCGCGTGCAGGCATTCAGCGTGATACCCACCGACGGCGGCGCCCTGCTGGCCGGGTGCATGACGAGCGAGGTCCGCTCGGCGGACTGACCGCTGCGGCGGGAAATGCTGCAGGGCGCAGCGGATGAACACCGCTGCGCCGCTTCACCCATCTGTCCTTAGTAAACGCCCTGCGCCAGCATTGCATCGGCGACTTTCACGAAGCCGGCGATGTTGGCGCCATCGACGTAGTTCACGCTGCCGTCGGCACGCTTTCCGTGGCGCACGCAGTTGGCGTGGATGTCCTTCATGATCCCGTGCAGCCGCTCGTCGACATCGGCGTGGTGCCACGACAGCCGCTGCGCGTTCTGGCTCATCTCCAGGCCCGAGGTGGCCACGCCGCCGGCATTGCTGGCCTTGCCCGGTGCGTACAGGGTGCCGGCCTCGAGGAAGACCTCCACCGCCTCCAGCGTGGAGGGCATGTTGGCGCCTTCGGCCACGCACAGCACCCCGTTGTCGACCAGGGCGCGGGCATCGTCTTCGTCCAGCTCGTTCTGGGTCGCGCAGGGTAGGGCGATCTCGGCCGGGATATGCCAGGGGCGCTTGCCGTCCAGGTACTCGAAGCGTGTGTCATCGGCCAGTTCGGACAGGCAGCCGCGGCGCTCGTTGCGCAGTTCCACCACCTCCTGCAGCGCGGCCTCATCGAAGCCATTGCGGGCGTACAGCGTGCCGCCGGAATCGGAAAGCGTGAGCACCTTCGCGCCCAGCTCGATGGCCTTGATCGCGGCATGCTGGGCGACGTTGCCAGCGCCGGAAATCAGCACCTTTGCACCATCGGTATCGCGCCGTGCATGGTGCAGCATCTGCTCGACGAAGTAGACCGTACCGAAGCCGGTCGCCTCCGGGCGCATCAGGCTGCCACCGTAGGACAGGCCTTTGCCGGTGAACACGCAGGAGGCGTCGTTGGTGATCTTCTTCATCATGCCGGTCATGTAGCCGACCTCGCGTGCGCCCACGCCGATGTCGCCGGCCGGCACATCGGTATCGGCACCAAGGTGACGATGGAGCTCCAGCATCAGTGCTTGGCAGAAGCGCATCACTTCGGTATCGCTTCGGCCTTTGGGATTGAAATCCGAGCCGCCTTTGCCACCGCCCATCGGCAGGGTCGTCAGCGCATTCTTCAGGGTCTGCTCGAAGGCGAGGAACTTCAGGATCGACTGGTTGACCGACGGATGGAAGCGCATACCGCCCTTGAACGGACCGATCGCCGAACTGTGCTGCACGCGCCAGCCGCGGTTCACATGGGTCTTGCCGGCATCATCTGCCCAGGCGACGCGGAACTGGATCACCCGCTCCGGCTCCACCAGCCGCTCCAGCAGGCCTTGTTCCAGGTAGCGGGGGTTGCGCTCCAGGAACGGCCACAGGCTCTGGATCACTTCTTTGACGGCCTGCAGGAATTCCGGCTGATGCGGATCGCGCTGGGCCACGTGGTTGAGAAAGTCGGCAGAGGAACGATGGTTCAAGGGCTTTCCTTGTTGGGGGCCAGCCGCTGGCAGCGACGTGACCGACGGGACAGGGAGGCCGTGCGGGATGTGGAAACACGAACGCGGCCCTCAGGCCGCGTCCTTGCGATCATTGCAGCTTGGCAAGGACCGCGTCGGTCGCTGCGGCGGTACTCACCGCATAACCCTTGGCGGCGAGATCGGCGGTGAACACGCCGTCATCCAGCACGGCATACACCGCTGCCTCGACCGTAGCAGCCTCGTCGTCCAGCCCCAGTGAATACCGCAGCAGCATCGCCGCGCTGAAGATCGTGGCATACGGATTGGCAATGCCCTTGCCAGCGATGTCCGGCGCCGAGCCGTGGATCGGTTCGTAGATGCCGACCGCGCCGGGTTCACCCAGCGATGCCGAGGGCAGCAGGCCGAGCGAGCCGGCCAGCATCGAGGCTTCGTCGGTGAGGATGTCGCCGAACATGTTCTCGGTGACGATCACGTCGTACTCGCGCGGTTTGGCCAGCAGATGCATGGCCATCGAATCGACCAGCTGGTGCTCCAGCGCGATCTCCGGGAATTCCTCCCGGCCGATCCGTGCAGCGACATCACGCCACAGGCGCGAGGTCTCCAGCACGTTGGCCTTGTCCACCGAGGTGACCTTGCCGCGGCGGGTCTGTGCCAGCCGGAACGCGGTGCGCATGACGCGCTCGATCTCGCCCACGCTGTAGCTGCACAGGTCGCTGGCGGTATCGGCAGTGCGGGTCTTCTCACCGAAGTAGATGCCGCCGGTCAGCTCACGCACGACCACGAAGTCCACGCCCTCCAGCAGCTCTGCCTTGATCGGCGAGGCGCCGAGCGCAGCGGCATGCGTGCGCACCGGGCGCAGGTTGGCGTACAGCCCCAGCGCCTTGCGGATCGCCAGCAGGCCCTGCTCCGGGCGGACCTTGGCATTCGGGTCGGACCACTTCGGCCCGCCGACCGCACCGAGCAGGATGGCGTCTGCCTTGCGGCAGGCGTCCAGCGTGGCGGCCGGCAGCGGCTCGCCGTGGCGATCGATGGCGATGCCACCGATGTCGTGTTCCTGGAACCCGAAGGTGTGCCCGAAACGGGTGGCGACGGCCTCCAGCACCGCCACGGCGGCAGCGGCGACTTCCGGACCGATGCCGTCACCCGGCAATACGACAATCTCAGCGTGCATGTTCACTCTCGTAACGTTCAATGTCAGGGGTACGGCCCAACAGATACCCCAATTGGTCCACGCCTTCCAGCAGGCAGGTCTGCGAGAAACCGTCCAGCGGGAAGGCATACACGCGTCCATCGGGCGTGCGCAGTTCGCGCGCGGCCACATCGATGGTCAATGCGTCATCGGGGCGCTGCATGAGCGTCTGCACATCGGCTTCGTCCAGCACGATCGGCAGCAGGCCGTTCTTCAGCGAGTTGCCGCGGAAGATATCGGCGATCTCGCTGCTGACGATGGCGCGCAGACCCAGGTCGGTCAGGGCCCACGGCGCATGTTCACGCGAGGAGCCGCAGCCGAAGTTGCGGCCGGCCAGCAGGATGCTGCGGCCAGCGTTATGCGGCTGGTTGAAGGCGAACGCCGGGTTCGGCACGCCCTCGCTCTGCCAGCGCCAATCATTGAAGGCGTGCTTGCCCAGGCCGACGCGCTCGGTGGTGGACAGGAAGCGCGCCGGAATGATCTGGTCGGTATCGATGTTGGTCTCGCGCAGCACCACGCTGGTCGAGGTCAGGGTACGGAAGCCGCTCATCAGGCCACCTCCAGCGTGGCATACAGTTCGCGTGGGTCGGCCACGCGGCCGTTCACCGCGGCCCAGGCGGCCGTCATCGGCGAGGCCAGCAGGGTCCGCGAGCCGGGGCCTTGGCGGCCTTCGAAATTGCGATTGCTGGTGCTGACCGCCAGTTGTCCCGGCGCGACCAGATCGCCGTTCATGGCAATGCACATCGAGCAGCCCGGCTCGCGCCATTCGGCACCGGCCGCGCGCACCACCACATCGATGCCTTCGGCTTCGGCCTGGCGCTTGACGATTTCCGAGCCCGGCACCACCAGCATGCGCACGCGGTCAGCGACACGGCGGCCCTGCAGGACCTGCGCCACCTCGCGCATGTCGCTCAGGCGGCCGTTGGTGCAGGAGCCGACGAAGACCACATCCACCGGCGTGCCGGCCAGGGTCTGCCCGGCGTGGAAGTGCATGTAATCCAGGCCCTTCTGCGCGGCCGCGTCGTTGGCCGCCGGGATCGGCTGGTCCACGGCGATGGCGGTGCCGGGGTGCGTGCCCCAGGTCAGGGTCGGCCGGATGTCGGCGGCCTCGATGTGGACCTCGACATCGAAGCGCGCACCTTCATCGCTGCGCAGCTGCGACCACGCGGCCACGGCAGCATCGAATTCGGCGCCCTTGGGACCACGCGGGGTGGCGGCCACCCAGTCGAAGGTGATCTGGTCGGGGGCGACCATGCCGGCACGTGCCCCGGCTTCGATGGACATGTTGCACAACGTCATGCGCTGCTCCATGTCCATCGCTTCGATCGCGCTGCCACGGAACTCCAGCACATGACCGGTGCCGCCGTTGACGCCGATCACACCGATGATGTGCAGCACCACGTCCTTGGCACCGACGCCCTGGGCCAGCGCGCCATCGACGGTGATCGCCATCGTCCTGGCTTTACGCTGCAGCAGGCACTGCGTCGCCAGCACATGGCCGACCTCGCTGGTGCCGATACCGAAGGCCAGCGCGCCAAATGCACCATGCGTGGAGGTGTGGCTGTCGCCACAGACGATGGTCATACCCGGCTGGGTGAAGCCCTGTTCGGGGGCGATCACGTGCACGATGCCGCGGCTGGCCGACTGCAGGTCGAACAGCTCGATGCCATGCGCGGCGCAGTTGTCGGCCAGCATCGCTACCTGGGCTTCGGAGGCGGCGCTGGCATAGGGCAGCTTGCCGTCGGCGCCGGCCGGCAGCGTGGGGGTGGAGTGATCCATCGTAGCCTTGGTCCGGTCCGGCCGGCGCGGGGAGAGGCCGCGCTCACGCAGTTCGGTGAAGGCCTGCGGCGAGGTCACCTCATGGATCAGGTGCAGGTCGATGTACAGCACGGCGGGCGCGCTGTCGGTCTCGGGAACGACGACGTGGGCATCCCACAGTTTGTCGTACAGGGTGCGGGGAGCTGGGGTCATGGACTGGCCTTGCTGCGGTTCGGGGTACGTAGTGGGGGCTCAGGCCGCGGCGGTGGCCGCGGGTTGGTCGGCCGTCGCGTTGCGCTGGCGCAGCAGACGGTTGGCGACCTCCAGCCACGCCAGTGCGGAGGCTTCGATGATGTCGCGGCTGGTGCCGGTGCCTTCGTACTCCACACCCTCGTGGCGCACGCTCAGGTTGGCTTCGCCGCGCGCATCGGCGCCGATGCCCACACTGTGCACGTGGTAGCTGTCCAGCATCAACTGCACGCCGGTGGCGGCCGACAATGCGCCGAACAGCGCATCGACCGGACCATCGCCCTGCGCCGTTTCGGCAACGCGGTTGCCCTCCGGATCGGACAGCTCGACCAGCGCGTTGGCGCGGCTGCCCACATCGCTGATGGTCATCGAGGCCAGGCGATAGCCGTTCTGGGTCGCGCTGCCCTGCATCAGGGTCTGCAGGTCGGCGTCGGTGACCACGCGCTGCTGTTCGCACAACGCCTTGAACTGTTCAAAGACGTGTTTCAGTTCCTCCTCGTACAGGAAGAAGCCCAGCGCACGCAGGCGTTGTTCGACCGCGGCGCGGCCACTGTGGCGGCCCAGCACCATCTGCGAGGATTCCCAGCCCACGTCTTCCGGGCGCATGATTTCGTAGGTGCCGCGGTGGCGCAGCATGCCGTGCTGGTGGATGCCCGACTCGTGGGCGAAGGCGTTGGCGCCGACGATCGCCTTGTTGCGCTGGACCGGCATGCCGACCAGGCGCTGCAGCAGCTGCGAGGTGGCCACGATGCGCGGGGTGTTGATGCGCGTGTCTTCGTCGTAGAAGGCGTTGCGGACCTTCAGCACCATCGCGATTTCTTCCAGCGAGCAGTTGCCCGCGCGCTCGCCGATCCCGTTGACGGTGCATTCGACCTGACGCGCGCCGCCTTCGATGGCAGCCAGCGAGTTGGCCACGGCCAGGCCCAGATCGTTGTGGCAGTGCGCGCTGAAGATGATGCGGTCGCTGTCCGGCACGCCGGCGATCACGCGCTGGAACATGCCGCGGATCTCTTCCGGCGTGGTGAAGCCCACGGTGTCGGGCAGGTTGATGGTGGTAGCGCCGGCGGCCACGGCCACGCGGGCGACCTCGATCAGGAAGTCTTCCTCGGTACGCGTGGCATCTTCAGCGGAGAACTCCACATCGCCCACGTAGCTGCGGGCCAGGCTGACGTGCTTGTGTACCGACTCCAGTACCTGCTCGCGGGTCATGCGCAGCTTGTGCTCGCGGTGCAGCGGGCTGGTCGACAGGAACACATGCAGGCGCGGGTTCGCCGCTGTCTCCAGCGCCTTGGCCGAGGTTTCGATATCGGCGGCCAGGCAGCGCGACAGCACGGCCAGGATCGGGCGGCGGACTTCGCGGGCGATCATCGCCATCGCTTCGCGGTCGGACAGGGAGCTGGCCGGGAAGCCGGTTTCCATGACATCCACGCCCAGTTCGTCCAGTGCGCGGGCCATCACCAGCTTCTGCTGCGGGCTCATGCTGCAGCCGGGCGATTGTTCGCCGTCGCGCAGGGTGGTGTCGAAAATTCTAATTCGGGGGGAGTTGGGCATGGTCACCAGGAGGTCTCCTCGACGGCAAGGTCGGATGGGATGGCAGAGGTAGGATTCGAAGCGGAAATCGGGGATGTCGCGAGCACGGTTGGTAGGGGCGGGCGTGTTCGCTCGCTGGCGCGGCGGCGCGGTTTGCGCGGGGGGCGGGGACGGATGTCGGCCAGCAGCTGGGCCAATACCAGCGCATCGATGTTGCCACCGGAGACCACCGCGCACTTGCGCTTGCCGGCGACGCGGCGACCGGCGGCCAGTGCCAGCGCGCCGGCACCTTCGGCGATGACGTGCTCTTCCAGCGCCAGCCGCACCAGCGTCTCGCGCAGCTCGGCTTCACGCACGATCACCACATCGTCCAGCAGTGCACTGCACAGCTTGCGGGTCAGGAAACCGGGAATCTTCACCTTGACGCCGTCGGCCAGGGTGGCGACCGGGGCGATCTCACGCACGTCGCCGCGGATGGCGCGGGCCATCGAATCGACGCCCTCCACCTGTGCACCAACGATGCGCACGCCCTGCGATTTCAGCGCCAGCGCAACGCCGGAGGCCAGACCACCACCACCGATCGGCACGATCACCACGTCCGGCGCATGCGGGGCCAGTTCAATGCCCAAGGTGCCTTGGCCGGCGATCACGTCCGGGTCGTCGAAGGCGGACAGGAAGCGGTAGCCGTGCTGGTCGGCCAGGGCACGGGCGAAGGCGTAGGCCTCGTCGTAGCTCTCGCCGTGCTGGCGTACGGTGGCGCCCCAGTGGGCGACCCCGGCGATCTTGGTGGCCGGTGCACCGTGCGGCATCACTGTGATCGCCGGAATGTTCAAGCGGTAGGCGGCCCAGGCCACGCCCTGGGCGTGGTTGCCGGCCGAGGCGCAGATGACCGGGCGGTCGTCGCCGCGCTCACGCCCGGCCAGCAGGGCGTTCAATGCACCGCGCACCTTGTAGGAGCCGGTGCGCTGCAGGTTTTCCAGCTTCAGCCACACGCCGAAACGCTCGGCGTAATGCAGGGGCGTGGGCGGCAGGAAGCGGCGCAGCCGCGCCTGCGCGGCGAGCACATCGGCGACGCTTACATCGCCTACGTCCGGTTCCTGCGGGGTGCGGCTAGCCGGCATCACGCACCCGGCCATGGTGATCGTCGCGGAGCGACGCGCGCTGCCACGGCGCACGGTGCGACGTACGACCGAGAAGACACCTCCGTACCGGCACCGATGCAACGGTGCGGGCGTTCATGCGGATACTCCAGTACCGGGCTCCAGTGCGCTGATGCGCACCGACACACAGTCGTAGATCTTCTCGATCTGGCGGCGCAGCGTCTCCGGCGGACGCGTGCTGTCCACCACCAGCTGCAGGTGCCAGCGACCATCGTCGGCGGCATTGGGCGCACCGGCGATCGCGCGCGGTGCGAAGCCGCGGCGTTCGGCCATGCCGATCACGCGCAGCAGCGCGCCTTCGGCCGGGGTCAGCACCAGGTCAAGCCGGTATTGCATTGGGGAACTCCTGGGACTGATGAGCGGGGTTGCTTTCCAGCATCGTGCTGTTGGCATTGTTGGGCGGCACCAGCGGCCACACGTTGGCACGCGCATCGATGGCCACATGCAGCAGAGCCGGGCCAGGCTGGGCCAGCATCGCGGCCAGGCCACCTTCGACATCGTCACGTGCTTCGATGCGCGTGGCCGGAATGCCGAACACCTGCGCCAGCGCGGCGAAGTCCGGGTTGTCGGACAGATCGATCTCGCTGTAGCGCTCGGCGAAGAACAGCTCCTGCCACTGGCGGACCATGCCCAGCGAGCTGTTGTCCAGCAGCACGATCTTCACCGGCAGGCGGCAGCGGGCGATGGTGACCAGCTCCTGCACGTTCATCATGAAACTGCCATCGCCGGAGACCAGCACCACGGTGCGGTCGGGGCAGGCGAACTGCGCACCCATCGCTGCGGGCAGGCCGAAGCCCATGGTGCCCAGCGCGCCGCTGGTCAGGTGGTTGCGCGGGTGGGTGAAGCGGCAATGCTGGGCGACCCACATCTGATGCTGGCCAACATCGCAGGCGATGATCGCGTCGCTCGGCGCCAGCTCGCTCAGGCGCTTCAGCAGCGCCGGGGCGTAGATGTGCTTGCCCGGTGCGTCGTAGCGCGGGGCGAAGCGTTCACGATGGCCCTGGCAGCGTTTGGCCCAGGCCTCCTGCGTGGCCGGCGCGGTGGCCGCAGCGGTCAGTGCGCGCAGCGCCGTACCGACATTGCCCGGCACCGCGATGTCGGCGGTGCGCAGCTTGGAGATCTCGTACGCATCGGCATCGATATGCACGACGCGCGCAAACGGGGCGAACTCGTTCAACTTGCCGGTCGCGCGGTCATCGAAACGGGCGCCGACCACGACCAGCAGATCGCTTTCCTGTACGGCCATGTTGGCCGCGCGGGTGCCGTGCATGCCCAGCATGCCCAGGTAGTGGGGATGCTGCGGCGGCAGCGCGCCCAGGCCGCGCAGGGTCAGCACGGTCGGAATACGGGTCGCCTCGACGAAGGCACGGAAGTCCTCCACCGCATCGCCCAGCGCCACGCCACCCCCGGCATAGATCACCGGCTTCTCGGCCCCGGCGATGGCGGCGATGGTCTGCGCGATGGCCTCGTCCTGCGGGGCAGGCGGTGCGACCACGGTGGACGGCACGTGGTCGGGCAGGTGCGACGCATCGGCCACCTGCACGTCCTTGGGCAGATCGATCAGCACCGGTCCCGGGCGACCCTCGCGGGCGATACGGAACGCATCGGCGACCACCTGCGGCAGGTCATCGACCGAGCGCACCAGCCAGCTGTGTTTGACGATCGGCAGGGTCAGCCCGAACACGTCCAGTTCCTGGAACGCGTCGGTGCCCAGCAGCGGGGTGGCGACCTGGCCGGTGATGCAGACCATCGGCACCGAATCCAGCATCGCATCGGCGATGCCGGTGACCAGGTTGGAGGCGCCCGGGCCGGAGGTGGCGACGCAGACGCCGACCCGGCCGCTGGCACGGGCGAAGCCGTTGGCGGCCAGGGCCGCGCCCTGCTCATGGCGGACCAGGATGTGCTTCAGCCCGGAGTCCACCAGGGCGTCATAGAACGGCATGATGGTGCCGCCCGGATAGCCGAACAGCGTATGCACGCCCTCGGCTTCCAGGGCCTGCGTCAACCAGCGTGCGCCGTTGCGGGGCGCGGTGCTGTGTGCGGAGGTATTCATGCGGTGACCTTTACGAAAGCGGGTGGGGGAGCCGCGCGTTTTACGCGGCTTGACTTTGCAACCAGACCATCTTGGCGCGCAGTTCTTTGCCTACCTTCTCGATCGGGTGCTCCAGGTCGGCCTGCTTGAACTTGTTGTAGTTCGGCAGGCCCGCTTCGTACTCGGCCACCCAGTTCTTGGTGAAGGTGCCGTTCTGGATATCGGTCAACACGTCCTTCATGCGCGCTTTGGTGCCAGCATCGATCACGCGCGGGCCGCTGACGTAGTCGCCGTACTGCGCGGTTTCGGAGATGAATTCCAGCATGCGGGTGATGCCACCTTCGTAGAACAGGTCGACGATCAGCTTCAGTTCGTGCAGCACTTCGTAGTAGGCGATTTCCGGCTGGTAACCGGCTTCGACCAGGGTTTCGAAACCGGCCTGCACCAGTGCCGAAGCGCCACCGCACAGCACGGCCTGTTCGCCGAACAGATCGGTTTCCGTCTCTTCCTTGAAGGTGGTCTGGATCAGGTTGGCGCGCGCGCCACCCAGGCCACCAGCGTAGGCCAGAGCGAACTCGGCGGCCTTGCCACTCTTGTCCTGGTAGACCGCCCAGATGCACGGCACGCCGCGGCCGATTTCATACTCGCGACGCACCAGTGCGCCGGGGCCCTTCGGCGCGACCAGCACCACGTCCAGATCCTCGCGCGGTTTGATCATGTCGAAATGCACGTTCAGACCGTGCGCGAACAGCAGCACCGCGCCCTGTTTCATGTTCGGCGCGAGCACGTCTTCGTAGAGCTTCTTCTGCACCATGTCCGGGGTCAGCACGGCGACCAGATCGGCATCCTTCACCGCCTCGGCCGGGGCTTTGACGGTGAAGCCGTCGGCCTGGGCCTTGACCTCGGTGGGACCGCCCGGGCGCAGCCCGACGACGACATCGAAACCGGATTCACGCAGATTCAGCGCGTGCGCGCGGCCCTGGCTGCCGTAGCCGACAACAGCGATCTTGATCTGGGGCAGGTCGTTGGTGCTCATGGGGGAGGTCCTTTGGAGGCAAGAAAAAAGAGGGCCGACGGTCAGCGACGCGTCGGCCCATCAGGGGAAGGGGTGGCACCGGCCTGGCCGCGAGCACACGCGAACGCATCCGCCGTGGGGGCGGTGGGCGTTGGCTGGCTCGAGGTGGGCTGGCGGGTCATGGTGGAAGGCAACTCGGAGGGGAGGATGGAAATCGAAGGGTTCTGAAACGAAAAAACCCGCACCTGGTCGGGTGCGGGTTTTGATGGATACCTGGCAGTCTTGCTTACACGCCGGTCCGTCCCGCACCTGTTGGTTGGGTAATAAGTACGAGTACGAGAAGCGAACGGATGGAGGCCGCGCCGTGGTCGGCGTGCTCGATGGATTCGCGGGTGGCTGTGCGCTGCAACATGAGATCGAGAAAACCACACGGGTTT
>Ga0247813_10002335_pt1 | contig 13117 bp, 9 predicted proteins | sample UWRJL169409C1_FD_180719 | JGI IMG/M metagenome (GOLD analysis project Ga0247813, IMG submission 180719) | Plant litter microbial communities from Arlington Agricultural Research Station in Wisconsin, United States - UWRJ-L169-409C-1 | ecosystem: Environmental > Terrestrial > Plant litter >... | reverse complement strand
TGACCGTCAAGGACCTGAAGTCCGACAACGAGACCACGGTCAAGTCGCGCTTCGTGTTCATCGGTGCCGGTGGCGCCGCGCTCAAGCTGCTGCAGCTGTCGGGCATTCCGGAATCGAAGAACTACGCCGGCTTCCCGGTCGGTGGCCAGTTCCTGGCCTTCCAGGACCCGGCGATCGCCAACCGTCATTCGGTCAAAGCCTACGGCATGGCCGAAACCGGCTCGCCGCCGATGTCGGTGCCGCATCTGGATGCGCGCAAGCTGGATGGCAAGCCGGTCGTCCTGTTCGGGCCGTTCGCGCTGTACAGCACCAAGTTCCTCAAGCACGGCTCGTGGTTCGATCTGTATTCCTCGGTCAACCACAACAACGTGGCCGGGATGATCGACGTAGGTCTGGAGAACCTGGACCTGGTGAAGTACCTGATGGGCCAGGCGCGTCTGAACGATGACGACCGCCAGGCTGAGCTGGTCAAGTACTTCCCCCACGCCAAGCGCGAGGACTGGAAACTGGTCACCGCCGGCCAGCGCGTGCAGATCATCAAGAAGGACCCGGAAAAGGGCTCGATCCTGCAGTTCGGTACCGAGATCGTGACCGACCAGGATCACACCCTGGCCGCCCTGCTAGGCGCCTCGCCGGGTGCCTCCACCTCCCCGCCGATCATGCTGGACCTGCTCAAGAAGGCGTTCCCCGAGCAGATGGCGGCCGGCTGGGAAGCGCGCCTGAAGGAAATCGTGCCGTCGTATGGCCGCAAGCTCAACGACAGCCCCGCGCTGACCAATGAGATCCGCCGCCTGACCAGCGAAACCCTCAAGCTGCCGTACCTGGATGTGCCGGTCGAGACCAGCCCGGCGGTGATGCTTACCCCGCCGCCGGCCGCCAAGCCGGCCGAGATCAAGCGCAACGCCAACGAAGAACTGCAGGCCCTGTAAACCTGCACTGGCAGGGGCCAACGGTCCTTTGCCACGGTTTTCCCTCCGGCCACCCTCGCGGTGGCCGGATGCGTTGTGGGATCTGGTGACGCTGAATGTTCACCATTTGTAAAGCGAATGAGAACGCTTTACATTTGCACCCCGCCGGGCTTGGGGCCCGGCCACGTCCCCCAGATCATCACGAGACCCGCATGTACGCCTGCGCTGCTTCGCTTCGCCTCCCCCGCCGTGCCCCGCTGGGCCTGGCCCTGCTTTCCGTGCTGGTGCTGAGCGCGCCGCAGGCCTTCGCCGATGCGCCGGCAGACGCCAGCAGCAACGCCGATGCCAAGACCCTGGACAAGGTCAGCGTGGTCGGTGCGCGGGCGATGCCGTCGAGCACCACGCGCCTGCCCATCAGCCTGCAGGAAACCCCGCAGTCGGCCACCTCGATCGGCCTGCAGCGGCTGCAGGACGAATCGCTGTTCAGCATCAACGATGTGATGCGCAACGTCACCGGCGTCAGCGTCTCCTTCTATGACACCCAGCGCCCGCTGTACTACGCACGCGGCTTTGCCATCACCGATTTCCAGGTGGATGGCATCCCCACCTACAGCGGCTCGACCAACCAGGAATACGACACCGCCTTCTACGATCGCGTCGAAGTGATCCGCGGTGCCAACGGCCTGCTGAGCGGTGCCGGCGTGCCGTCGGCCACGGTCAACCTGCTGCGCAAGCGCCCGGGCAAGGAATTCGATGCCTCCTTCGCGGTGAGCGCCGGCAGCTGGGACTACCAGCGCATGGAAGCCGACGTGACCGCGCCGCTGACTGCCGATGGCCGGTTCCGCAGCCGCGTGGTCGCCGCCTACACCGACCGTGATCTGTATTACGACCGGTACCACGAGAACAAGATGGCCGGCATGGCCGTGCTGGAAGGCGATTTGACCGACAGCACCACGCTGACCGTGGGCTACCAGACCCAGGACAACAACCCGGTCGGTTCGACCTGGGGCACCGTGCCGTTCTTCAACAGCCAGGGCGACTTCGCGCACCTGCCACGCTCGACCAACGTGGCCCCGAAGTGGAGCTACTGGCAGCGCGAGACCAGCACCGCGTTCGCGAACCTGGAACAGCGCTTCGGTGAGAACTGGCTGCTGAAGATCAATACCGCCTACACCCAGGGCAACGTGCAGAATGTGCGCGTGTACGGCAGCGGCTACCCCGATCCTGCCACCGGTGCGGGCATTTTCCTGCGCACCGCCGCCGGCGATTCGGAAGACACCCGCCGCAACGTCGATGCCTATCTGAGCGGCACATTCTCCCTGTTCGGCCGCGAGCACGACCTGACCGTGGGTGGGCAGTGGGCGGATCTGGAAGGCACCACCAACACCATCGCGCTGCGCTACCCCACCGATTGGGCGCGTTGCGGGACCGAGCGCTGCTACTACATCCCGGATATCCGCACGTGGGATGGCGACATCTCCGAGGTGACCTACGCGCGTACCGGCGCACGCCGCGTCGCCAAGACCACGCAGAGTGGCGTCTACGTGGCCACCCGCCTGCGCCTGGCCGATCCGCTGGCCTTGATTGCCGGTGCGCGCCTGAGCCGTTGGGAAACGCTGTCCCGTTCCTACAACGCGGCCGGCGCGTACACCGGCACCAGCGGCGCTTACAAAGTGACGGATGAAGTCACGCCTTATGTTGGACTGGTGTACGACATCACCCCGCAGGTGGCGGCGTATGCCAGCTACACCGAAATCTTCAACCCGCAGAATTTCAAGGACCGCAACGAAAACCTGCTGGCACCGGTGGAAGGCTCCAATCTGGAAGCGGGCATCAAGTCGCAGTGGTTCGATGGTCGCCTGACCGCCAACGCCGCGGTGTTCGAGGCCAAGCAGGACAACTACGCGGTGCTCGACACGAGCGTGCCGGAGCGCTCGCTCAGCGATGGCAGTTCTGCCTATATCGGCATCAACGGCACCAAGGCACGCGGCTGGGAAGTGGACGTCAACGGCGAGATCCTGCCGGGCTGGACGGTCAATGCCGGCTTCACCCACGTCAAGGTCACCCGTGCCGCCACCGATCTGCTGTACGCCAACCCGGCCGAAGATCTGCTGCAGCTCAACACCCAGGTGCGGCTGCGCGGCGCGCTGGAGCGCCTGAGCGTGGGTGCGGGCGTGCAGTGGCAGAGCAAGGTGCAGGGCTACAACATCCCTTATCCGCTCGGCGGCACGGTAACGGTGAACCAGCCGGCGTATGCGCTGGTGCAGTTCAATGCCAACTACCGCATCAGCGACAGCTGGACGGCCACCCTCAGCGTGCGCAACGCGCTGGACAAGACGTACTGGGCCAACCTGGACTACAACAACTACGGTGAGCCGCGTTTTGTTGCGTTGAGCCTGCGCTGGAAGTACTGAGGATATCCCCGGTGGTGCCGGCCAGCGGCCGGCACTACCTGGGTCGGGTCTCGCGCAACGTCCACATCACCGGCAGCACAAGCACTGCGACCACTGCGATCATCGCACCCGGCGCCGACGACCAGCCGGTATGCCGCACCAGCAGTTCGGCCAGCAACGGCGTGGCACCACCAAAGAACGCAGTAGCCATGGTGACGCCCAGTGCCAGCCCGCTGAGCCGCCCTTCGCCGGGAAACTGCTCGGCCGTGGCCGGTGCCGCCACTGCACTCACTCCACCGGCCAGACACGCCAGCACCACCGCCGCCAGACCGATGGCCACGGTGCTGCCGCCGGCCATCACCGAGAACATCGTCAACGGCAGCAGCGCCGACAGCGCGGCCAACGCGATCAGTACCGGGCGACGCCCGACCCGATCGGACAACGCACCGGCCAATGGCGTCACCACGATCACCGCCACCGCCGCGACCGTGGACAGCCACAGCGCCTCCGATTCGCTCACTTGGCCGACCGAACCAAGAAACGCAGGCACATAGGTGATGCCGACGTAGTAGGTGATCGAGCCCAGCGCGGAGATCGCGAAGGTGCGCGCAATCGCAGCCTTGTGGTGGCGCCAGGTATCGCGGATCGGCGATTCCGGCACGGTGCCCTCGGCCTGCTGCCGCTCGAACTCGGGCGACTCGTGCATGGTCGAGCGCGCCAGCAGGATCGCCCCCGCCAGCGCGGCACCGACGAAGAACGGAATCCGCCAGCCCCAGCCATCCAGCTGCGCGGTGCTCAGCAGCGCGACGGTCAGCGCCGACAACGCCACCGCCAGCAGGGCCCCCACTTCGCTCGCGGCCGAGGCCAATGAGGTCACCAGCCCGCGCCTGCGCACGGGCGCGGTCTCCAGCAGATACGCCACCACACCGGTGTATTCGCCGCCGACGGAGAAGGCCATCAGGCAACGCAGCAGCAACAGCAGCACGCCGGCGGCCGCACCGATGCTCTCGAAGGTGGGCAGCAGCGCGGTGGCAAGCATTGCCACCGTCATCAGCAACATCGAGGCCAGCAGCATGTAGCGCCGGCCGAAGCGGTCGCCAAGATGGCCGAAGACCAGTGCCCCCAACGGGCGCATCAGATACGAGACCGCAAAGCCGGCGAGCGTCGCCAGCAGCGCGTTCTCACCACCCCCGAAGAACACGCGCGACAGCACCGTGGCCAGATACAGATAGAGGGTGAAGTCATACCACTCCACCACCGTGGAGAGGCCGGCGATGATCATCGAGCGCGTCTGCGGGCGCGCCGCGGGCGCCATGGCGGCCGCGCTCAAGCCTGCATCCTGGAAACACACGGGCCATCGCGGCGCGGCAGGGGACGAGATCGCATCGAGATACTCCCGGCCGCCTCGGCCGCAACTGGACGGCGACAGCCTACGTCAGTCGATCTGCACGCCGCGTCACGGGACGACGCGCCGGTAGCTCAGCAGACGGCCGTTGCCGGGCGCATTGCCTTCGTCTTCGAACAACCCCAGTTCTTCGGTCACATCGAAGCCCTGCAGCGCCATGCCACGTGAAAACGAGCCCACGTTGCCGCGACCGGGATCGGTGATGAGCAGTTCGGCATCGGGCTTGGCATGACGCTGCATCATCGCCGCGATCTGGTGGGCGTGGCCCCGCTCGTACAGGATGTCACTGCCGATGATGAGATCGAACCGCCCCAGCGAGCCATCGGGCACTTCCCAGGGCAGGTCGCGGTAGGTCACCGCGGGCAGGTCATTGAGTCCGGCGTTGTAGGCCAGGAAGGATTCGGCCAGCGGGTGGTGGTCGGTCGCCACGACATCCGCGCCTCGATGCGCCAGCACCAGGCTGGACAGGCCCAGCCCGCAGCCCAGTTCCAGGATGCGCTTACCGGCCACGTCGAAGTGGCTCATGGTGTCGGCCAGCGCGCGGCCCGCCGGCCAGATCTGGCCGAACAGGCTCCACAGCGAGGAATGGATGCCGGCGCGCTCGGCGCGGCCGGTGGGGTCGGAGAACTGCTGCAGATCGCTGAGGGCGCGGATACGGAAGTCGTGGCCGCCGACCGGAATGGTGAGGATGCGGGTGGTATAGCCCGGCATGAGCGCTCCGTGGGACACGGGAGCCTTCATCCCGATCACGGCATGAAGGACTCGAAAGAAGGAGCGAGGGCGACCGGACGTCGATCGCGCAGGACGCGCGTAACTGCGTGTGACGCCCCATCCTACGCCATGCGCGTGGATCTGGCTGAACGCCTCGGAGCGGCCTTTCGCGTGGTCGCGGCAGCCATGCGCGCAGGGGGCGCATCACCGTAACGCAGCTGGCAGACCGGGCAGAAGAACGCGCGCCGCCGGGTAGTGCCCGGATAGGTCTTGCTGATCGGCCCGCCGCAATGCGGGCAGGTGCGCTTGGTGTGCACGAGCCAATGCTGGCGCAATACGAACTGCTGCTTCCAGTCCAGGAAATCGAAACTGTATTGCCGCGCCTGTTTGATGATCTCGCCCAACTTGCGCGGTGGAAGTGCCCCGACCGTGGATTCGGGATGCACGCGGGTGCGGAACAGCACCTCGTTCTTGATGATGTTGCCCACCCCGGCAAAGATGTCCTGGTCCAGCAGCGCGTCGCAGATCAACGTGGCCGGCTGCTGTTTGAGCTTGCGCCGCGCCAGCGACGCGTCCCACGCCGGATCCATCACGTCGCCGCGCCAGTCGTAGGTGTCGTCCAGCGCACCCTCGATGTACTTCACCGATGAGGCATAGATGTTGAGCTCACCGTTGTCGAACTGCAGCGATACCCGCGGTGGGGATGGCTTGCGCTCGTCGATGCGGTAGCTGCCGAACATCAGCATGTGCACACGCAGACTGAAACCGCGGAATTCGATCAGGAAGTGTTTGCCCCAGCTGCGCAGGGCCACCACACGCCGCCCTTCCATGCGGGTCAGATCAAGCGAGCTGTTGCCGGCGGCCAGACGCACGGTCTTGCCGCGGAACTTGGCAGCGGCCTCGCGCAGGATGACGATGGAGGGACCTTCAGGCATGTCCGGGCTCCTGGAGGGCAGCGCCGCTCAGGATGTCCTGCAGCCGGGCAGCGTTGGCGATGGCGAACCCATGGGCGGTGTTGTCGAAGATCACCCAGCGCGCACCTCCCTTCCGCGCGGCGACCGTCTTCGCGACCGCATGCAGCGCCGCGTCGTCATACGCGCTGTAGTACGTGCGTGGCGCGCCATGCCATCGCCAGTAGCGCCATGCGTTGTCACCGCCCGGCTGCGCGGCCTCGGGCACACGCGCAGGGTCCGCCCCCACTCGCCCGATCCCATGGCGCTGCAGCAGCGCGTCGGCCTGCGGCGTGAACCAGCTGGCGTGGCGTGGCTCGCAGACCACGTGCACCGGGGTGCGACGGCGCAGCATGCCGAAGAAGGCGGCCGCCACGCGCGCATCGAAGACATGGCTCGGCGGCAGCTGCAACAGCAACCCGCCCAGGGTGCGGCCCAGACCGCCTACCGCGTCCAGAAAGCTGTCCAACGCGGGGCCGCACCCACGTAGTCCCGCCTCATGCGAGATCGCCTTGGGCACCTTCACCGAGAACCGGAACGCGGTCGGCACGCTCGCCGCCCAGCGTTCGTAGGTGCGCAACTGGTGCGGCCGGTAGAAAGACGAGTTGATCTCCACTATCGGGAATCGCGTGGCGTAGCGCGCCAGCATGCTCTCGCCCTGCCCGGCCAATTGGGCGTAACGGCCGGGAATGGACCAGCCTGCACATCCGATCCTGATCGATTGGGCGGGCATTGCTTACAGGCGGATCTCGCCGTCGTCCTCGCCCGACCAGTAGTGGATGCGGGTCGCCTTGACCTGGATCAGCACGATCCCCGGCGTGTCCACACCCTGCTTGAACCAGCGCTCCAGGTCCTCCACCCAGTGTGCCTGCAGCGTCGCGCGGTCACGGCTGAGGGTGGCATGGCCTTCCACTGCCACGAACAGCGGCGGCTTGCCGAGCAGCGATTTGCTGCCGGTGAAGGACAGCGCCACTTTGGGATCGCGTTCGATCTCGGCCACCATGTCGGCACTGTCGAAGGCGAAGAAGTAGCTGTCGCCGTTGTAGTCGACGTCGCCGTTGTTGCTCATTGGCCGGCCGGCGATCTCCCCGCTGGCGGTGTGGGTCTGCAGCATGGCGAAATCGATGCCGGCCATCTTCTTGGCCAGTTCGGGCAGGGTCAGGGTGGTCATGGAATCTCCGGGGGTCAGGGCTCGTGCGCCCAGCCTCCGCGCAGCCCGGTGACCGAGGCGTGCACACCCACTTGCGGAAATTTCACATGGTCCTGGCCGTGGTCCCGCTGGGGAACAGCGCCAGCAGCGCGCGGGTGAGCATCGCCGGGTAGACCGTCAGGTGGTCCTCGTCCGGGACGACCCGCGTCTCCAACTGCAATCCCCGATAGCCGCGCCCGCGCAGCCGGTCGGCGAAGCGCAGGGTGTGGGCGACCATGTCGTTGCGCGCGGCGAACGGCGCATCGGACGCCGGAGTTTCATGTGCACCAATCGACATCCACACGCGCGCGTGCATATCCGCATGTGCCGCTGCGTAATCCGCCTCGATACGGTCAATCACATGCTGATCGAACCACAGCGAGGGGCTGGACAGGATGTACCGCTGGAACATCGCCGGGCAGGTCAGCAGCACGTACATGCCGAACAGCCCGCCATAGGAGTGCCCGGCAAAGGCACGTTGCGCTGGATCGGCCCGGTAGCGCGCCTCGACCTGCGGCAGCACATGCTGCGCCAGGAAATCGCGGTAGTGCGCCGCGCCGCCGTAGGCGATGCCATCGGTGTAGTCGTCGCCCGCACGGCGGACCGGCTCGGTCGGTGTGTAATCGCGTGAGCGGCTCTGCTGCGAGCTCAGGCCCTGCTGCGGCGGCAGCCCGACCAGGATGAAGGGCGCCAGGTGCGCGCCCCCCTGCCCGACCATGTTGCGCACGCTGCGCGCGAGCGGAAAGCTGTACAGCGCATCGGTGACATACAGCACCGGATAGCGCAGGTGCGCATCCCGCTCATACCCGGCGGGCAGCGCCACCCACACCGGATAGTCCCGGCCGGTGGGATCGCGCACCATCCACGCTTCGGTATCCGGCAGCACGACGCCGGGCATGACGCATCCACACTCCATCAGCGCGGCCGCAGCGTGATGAGGGTGATCTCCGAGGGCACGCCGATCCGTGCGGCAAAGCCGGGCCACAAGCCGGCACCGTTGCTGACATACAAGGTCATGCCATCCACCTCATAGCGGCCGGACACAAAGCCGCCATTGGCGCGCTTGACCAGCTGGTCCATGCCGATGATGTGACCGCCATGAGTGTGGCCGGAGAGCTGCAGCGCCACGCCCTTCGCGGCATTGGCGCGTGCCTCCACCGGGCGATGGTCGAGCAGGATCACCGGCGCCTGCGGATCCGCACCGGCCAGCGCCGCGCCCAGGTCCGGCATGGGCAGGCCATAACGCGCCGCCACCGGATCGGTGACGCCGGCGATGGTCAGGGTGCCGCCTTGGCGCTGCACCTGGGTGTGGCTGTTCTCCAGCACCTGCATGCCCTGCCCACGGAAGGCCTGCATCCAGTCGGCGTACTGCGCGTAGTACTCGTGATTCCCAGTGATGGCGATGACGCCATCGGGCGCGCGCAGTCTGGCCAGCGGCGCGAAGTCGTTGGCGCGGGCGCTGACCGTGCCGTCAATCAGATCGCCGGTGATGACCACCAGGTCAGGATGCAGCGCGTTGCTCTCGGCTACCACCTTCTCCACCCAGGCACCGGTGAGCAGGCGGCTGGCGTGAATATCGGTGAGCTGCAGCACGCGGTAGCCGTCGAATGCGGTGGGCAGCCCGTCGATCGCCACCTCGATCTGGCGCGGCTTGGGCACCGCCATGCCCTGCCAGATGCCATAGGCGGACAGCAGCAGCGCCAGCGTCCCCGCTGCCGGTCGCAGCCACGCCGCCCGTAGTAGCGGCAGCACGCGCTGCGCGCGGACCAGGCGTGCGATCAGCAGCAGCGCATCCAGCGCCAGCACGAATACGGCACTGAGCAGCAACGTGGTGAACCCGGTCGCGAGCACCGCGATCACCGCCTTGGGAATCTCGGGCGAGGCCATGGTCCCGGCGAACTGGGCCACGATCCGGTGGTGCAGCGCCAGCGCCACCACCAGCAAGCCCAGCACGATCCTGACCGGACGCGACACTCGCAGCGGCCAGATCAGCCGCCACACCAGATACAACGCAAGCAAACAGCCGATCACACTCAGCACAGGCAGATCCTGGAAACGTGGGGGAACAAACCCCGCCATCGTTCCTGATTCAGGCCGCGCATTCCAGTGCGGGCGTTCGGGATGATTCAGGCAGAGCGCGGCGGCGATGTGTGCCGCCCCGACGGCTGTGGGAAAATGTCGTCCGTTGTACCCGCCGTTGATACGCTGCACCTGCACGCTGCCCGGTCTTGCGAGTGCACGCCGGCACTCCCAGGACAAGGAATACAAGGATGGCGTCATTGCGCGGCCCGTTGCTGGGCATCTTCTTCATAAGCGGCATCAGCGGTATCAGCGCTGCCGCTGCACCACCCAGCAGACCGGTGGAAGCGGTGTATGTCATCCGCCAGCAGGTCAGCGTGGACGGCAGCGAGATGCCCGCGCTACGCAAGCGCATGTTGAGCGGCGTGACGCTGGAGCCTGGGCGCAGTCTTCGCACACGCCTGCTCTGGTCCGCACCGATCGGCAGCGGCGCTGGCCAAAGCGCGCTGGCGCTGGATCCGGACAATCCCGATGCGCAGGCGCTACTGGAGGTCATGGCCGCCGGCATCGACATGCGTCTGGACGACCAGGGCGGTGTCACCGAGGTGCGTTCACTGGCGCCACAGGCATGGCAGACACTCACTGCCCGGCAGCCTTACCTCGCGCAGGTGCTGACCTCGTCGGAGCAGTCGCTTGGCCTGCGGCCACGGCGGCTGCCCGCATCGCTTGCAGTAGGCCAGCACATCGTGCAGCACGATGCCACGCAGGGACTTGGCGCGATTGTGTGGCGCATGCAGGTCCGCGCGGTGACGGCCGATGCCGTGGTGCTGGACACCACCGTGGAGGGTGACACCCTGCGCGGCACCGGGCGCCAGGCATTGCGCCGTACCGACGGCATGCCGTTGGAAGCGCGCTTCGAATTCCACGTGGCCGCCGGGAAGAGCGGCACGCCCGCCAGCACGCACCGTCTGCACCTGGCGGACCTTGCCGAGATCGCCACGCTGGACGTGCTCTCGGATGAGGACAGTCCGTCTGTCCATGACGCTACCGACGAAGCCCTGCGACATCCCCCCTTCTCGGCACCATCGCGTGATCCGGCAGATTACGTTGTGGATGCGCAGGTCGATGGCGAACTGGAGCCCTGGATGCTCGATGCGGCCGCACTGCCCGACATCGAAAGCAGCCTGCTGTTCGGGCTCAGGCGTGACGCCCGCGCATCGCGCCCCCTGCTCCGCCTGGGGGGTGAGATGCGCTCGGCGCGCGACATTGCGGGTAACGACGAGACGGCGCCGCCCCGGGTGGTGTCGGTGCGGCTGCGCGGGGTTGAGCTGCTCGACCGTACCGGGCAGGCGCTCCCCCGCCTGCGGGCGGTGCCGGTGCCACACACGTGGATGCTGATGGAGAACTACCAGATCGGCGAGAACGACCTTGAGTTTCCGTTGCGGCTGCCGCTCGATACGCGCGCCGCGGAACTGGACGCGCTCGATACCCTTCGCGCGACAGTCGATGTGGAAACCTACCAGTGGGACGGCAGTGAGGCACTTGCTCAGGGGCAACCGTCGCAACGCAATGCCCACGCGCGGATCGTCTGGACCTCGGCCCAACGCGTCACCCTGTTGCAGGACCTGCCGCCGCCCGCGCAGACCCGCGGTGTCTGGACGACAGCGGTCCCGGTGGATGCGGCCGGCCGCCCGATCGCCGCCGCAACGCAGATCGTGGGGCGCGCCGCTGGCACGGGCACAGTGAAGGGCAGCGAGCGGCCATTGAGCTGGGAGCTGGATCGCCTGCCGCTGCGGCTTGAGATCGCCACGGCCCAGCCGATCGCCGCCCTGAAGCTGCGGCATTACCGTTGGGAGACCGTGTCGCGGCAGTGGGTCTTCCAGAACGCGAGCACGCTGACCGGCGCCGCTCCACACTGACATCCCACGCTTGTGCCTGCTGGAGCGCAGGCCTTTTCTGCAACGTGGACAGGGGGGATCCGTCGGGCTGCCGCATTCCCCAACGCGGCCCTCACCGGACGGATGACCGCACCCATTGCAATGTTATATTATTTCTTTTTTTAACAACACGCCCGGAAAGGCACGACCCGATGAGAACCAAGGCAATGGTGTCCGCCGTATTGGCGACCCTGTGCGCAGGCGAAGCGCGCGCACAGTCCGGCGATGCTGCGATCACACTGGGCAGCGTGCACGTGCGCGAAGGCTCGCACCGCCCCTTGGCCGCCAGCCGGGTGCTGACCTCGGTGGATGTGCTGGGCGGCGACCAGGTGCATGAGAAGAATGTGTCCAACAGCTGGGAGCTGCTCGGCCAGATGCCGGGCATGCAGCTGACCGAAACCCGCCAGGGCGCGGAATCCGGCAAGGCCACCTTCCGGGCGTTCAATGGCGAGGGTTACCTCAACGGCATCAAGATTCTGATCGACGGCATCCCCAGCAACGTCAACAGCGGTAACCAGCGCTTCATCGACATGGTGTTCCCGCTGGACATCGACTACATCGAGGTCGTGCGCGGTACCAACGACCCGCGCTACGGTCTGCACAACATCGGGGGCAACATCAATCTCGGCACCCGTCAGGGCGGCAACTACACCGATGCGCGGCTCACCTACGGCAGCTACAACACCCGGGAAGCGCAGGTCGCGATTGGTCGTGAAGCGAACGGTCTCGCCCAGAACTACTTCCTGGCCTCGCAGGCTTCCGATGGCTACCGCGATCATGACCGTTCGAAAAAATACTCGCTCGGCGGCAAGTGGTTCTACAGCGACGAGGACCTGTTCACCATCGGTCTGATCGCAAGGGTGTACCACCACGAGGCGGACGAGCCCGGCTTCATGACGGCTGAAGAGTTGGCCACCGACCGCCGCGGATCGGCGCTCAAGAATGCCAACGATCTCGACGACCGCGACATGCGCCATCTCAGCACCCATCTGGACCTGCAGCTGAGTGACACCGTGCATGTCAGCAACACGCTGTACTACAACCGCTACGAGGACGATCGGCAGGTGACCTTCACCCGTTACGTGCCCGGCAACGCGCCGCGCCAGCGCCGCCAGTGGGACGAGAAACAGACCGGCCTGCTCAGCACGCTGACCTGGGCGGCCATGCCTGCGCTGACAGTCGAGGGCGGTCTCAACGCCGAGCACCAGGACAACACGTACCGCCGCCTGCGCTACAACCACGCCGTCCCGACCGACTTCTCGACCCCGGCGCGGGTCCAGAACGATGACCGTTACACCTTGGACAACCTCGGTGCTTACGTGCAGGCCGTGTATCAGCCCACCCCTGCCCTGAAGATCGTTCCCGCCTACCGCGTCGACCGCTTCTCCGGCAGCACCCGCCTGCCCGGTGGCATCACCGCCCCGCTGCAGCACTACGGTACGATCGAGCAGCCCAAGCTGAGCGTGGTCTATGCGATCACCCCGGCCTTGAACGTCTATGCCAACTGGGGCAGGACGTTCCAGGTACTGACCGGCTCCACCGCGCCGGCCTACCTCACCGCCGGCCAGGACACGTTCCGGCCCTCGATCAATACCGGCAAGGAGG
>Ga0247813_10002334_pt1 | contig 13118 bp, 17 predicted proteins | sample UWRJL169409C1_FD_180719 | JGI IMG/M metagenome (GOLD analysis project Ga0247813, IMG submission 180719) | Plant litter microbial communities from Arlington Agricultural Research Station in Wisconsin, United States - UWRJ-L169-409C-1 | ecosystem: Environmental > Terrestrial > Plant litter >... | reverse complement strand
CGCCTGCCGAGCCGCCGCTGGCGAGGCCGCCGCTACCGCCGGTGTAAGCGATGTCGCCTACGCACGAGCCGGCGGCCCCGCCTACGCCTAAACCCGCCGCGCTGGCGTTCTCGCCGGCCTTGGCCAGGACGGTCGCACCGGTGACAAACCAAGTGTCCTGCGCGGAACCGCCGGCCCCGACCTGGACGTCCAGGACGGATCCGGGCGTGAGGCCCGTCACCAGCTTGCGCGAATAGGCGCCGCCGCCGCCACCGTGGCGCTGGGTGGTCGTGGCGCTGCCGAAGCCCGCGCCGCCGGCGCCGATGCACTCCACGTGCGCGACGGTGATGCCGGCGGGCACGGTCCAGGTGGCCGTTCCAGCGGTGAGGAAGGCGACGGTCATTGGCTAGGAGCCGGGGATGCGGATGTCGTAGCTGGCCATCGAGAAGCCGTTGCCGATCGATACGACCTGTGTGGCGTTGAGCGAGGACGTGGCCAGCAGGCGCGAGTTGACGGTATCGACGATCGCCCAGAACGCGGCCGTGCCGTTGGCGGAGACCACCCCATCGGTGATCGCCGTGGTGGAGATCTTGCGGCCGTTGGGCGTGGCGGCCGCCGGCGATCCGCAGGCGGCGCCGACGGTGAACGCCTTGGCGCCCAGGGCATAGGTCGAGTTGGCTTCGGTGAAGCTGGTCGGCTCCGTCGAGCAGATCAGGATCTTGTCGGCCTCGGTGTCGAGCACGTTGAGGCCGAGATCCAGCACGCGGCTGTTGAGGGACGACATCGATCAGGCCTCCGGGACCAGGGCCAGGCCGGCGTTGACCGCATCCTCGCGAACTTCGTGGGCGGACTTCAGCGCCCAGATGAGCGGGTCGGTCCGGTTGGCCAGCTCGATCGGGTCGGTGATCTCCTCGAGGCGGTAGACCCGGTACTCGACGAAGAGCTCGGGCGGGCCTTCAGGATCGAGCGGATTGGGCCGCTCCTGCTGCAGCGTCTCCTCGACCCGGATGTCGTCGCCGATCGAGGTGATCGCGCCGACGGTGGTGATGGTCAGCGGCATGGTCAGATGAGCTCCACTTTGGTTCTGCGCTTGTCTTGGATGTCGGCGATCGCCCAGGCGGCCGCGCGTCGGTGAGCGCCTTCGGCGTCCTCGAGCTCGTCGGCGCGGTCATGGCCGGAGGCGGTGGTGCCGATGTCGCGAAGGCGGGCGGACAGGTCGGCCGCCGTGTAGCTGTGCACCGCTCTGCGATACTGGGCCGTCTTGGCGCTCTCGCCGTTCACCGACGGGGCGGGCACTTCGGCCAGGCTCTCGACGCCCAAGGCGACGTGGCCGGCCTTCCACACGGCAAGCTGCCGATTGGCGGAGCTGATCGCCTCGACGGCGGCCTCGCGCAGGCGCTCGAGCGTGACGTTCGGGTCGATGCGCACCGTGTCGCGCAGCAGGACCAGGTCGATATCCGGGAACCAGCTGTCGTTCTCGATCAGCTGCTCGGGATCGGTGGTCGGGGTCGGGGTGGAGACGAGAGCCATAGGGTCAGGGGTGCTTGGATGGTTTCGTCTCCCCTCCGCCTCGGCGCTACGGCGGTGGGGGGCGGGTCCGCGACAGAGGTGCAAGCACCGGCCGCTGCCCGCCCCGCCGCCGAGCGCCGGGGGCGAAGTGAAAAACTAGGAGGGCGAGGCCAGGGCGGGCGGACCCGTGATCTTGCCGGAACGGATGGACCAGAGACGGACGGCGACCAGGACCGCCGCGGCGATCGCGAAGCCGGTCGGCTCCGCCCGCCAGTTGGAGTTGATGGCCAGCCACAGCGCGAGGCCGGCGGCGGTGCTCGAAAGGCAGGCGCGCATGAAGCCGTCGAAGGCGCTGGGCGCGCGGTCCCAGAAGGCGGCGACCAGGCTGACCGTGGCCAGCGCCGACAGCCAGACGGTGGCCGTCAGCGGCACGAGCAGGACGAGGACGGCGAGCGCGCCGGCGGAGAAGATCAGGCTGTTGCGGGTCACGCCGTCGGCTCCTTTTTCAGGTCGCGCTCGAGCAGCTCGATCGCGCGCTTCACGCCGATGCCGTCGTCGAGCTCGAGGGCGCGGCGATAGCAGGCGATGGCGGCCTCGAGCTGTGACGGACGCCAGCCGGCCGAGGCGTGGCCTTCCGGCGGGTTGTCCGCCAGAAACACGCACTCGAGCCCCTGGGCCTTGGCCAGCTTGGCGCTGACCTCGTCGGGCATGTCGCAGCCCTTCACCAGCAGCTCGATCGTGCCGAGCACGCCGTGCGGGAAACGGCCATCCTTCGGCGTCAGCGCCTTGATGGCGGCCTCCGCGATGGTCTCGGCCGCATAGGTCGGCAGGTCGCGCCGGAATTTCTCCGGAAGCTGCAGGCGATGGCGGATGTGGTGCTCGACCAGCTCGAGGCCAAGCGAGTAGTCGCCGATGTCCAGCGCCCAGATCATCGCATAGGTGATGATCTCATCGCCTTCCGCCGGCGCGCCCGACTCCAAGACGCCGAGGATCCACGCGGCGTACAGCGGCAGGAACTCGCGCTTGAGGGCGACCTTGCGCTCGACCGACTTGGTCTCGCTCAGGATCCGGCGATGCTCGACCAGCTGCATGCGCAGATTGTCGTAGGCCGAGAGGGCGGCGCGCTCGGCCGCTTCGGACAGGGCTTCCGCCTCCGCGTGGGTCGGCTCGTTGTCGTTGGCGGCCTCTCGGGTGGCCGAGATCGCCGCCAGCTTCCGATCCAGAACCTGCCGGGCGATGCTGGGCGCGCCGCCGCCTCGGATGACAGGCGCGCGGGCCTGGCCCTCGGTGGCGACAGGCGCGGCCGGAGCGGGGACGGCGGCCTGTAGGGCCTGATCTCGCAGGCGCTGCAGATGACGCTGGGCGGGCGTGAGGCGGCTCATGACTACGGAGCCCACTGGGTGACGACGTTCTCGAGCAGGAAGGCGTAGTCGGTGTTCTCGAGGACGTAGGCGTCGTTGGACGACTCGAAGTTCTCGATGCGGTCGCGCTTGGCGTTATCGACCACCGTGCGGCGGCGCTTGCCGTCCTGGTAGTAGATCGAGAAGTTCTCGTAGGTGGTGACCAGGATCGAGCCGTCCGGGAAGAACGGCACGCGCGCCGCCGGCAGGCCGCCCAGCTGCTTCTTCGACAGGATGATGTCGCGGGCCACCTGCTCGGTCGGATTGAACTCGGTGTCGATCATCGGGAAGTACTTGTCGTGCAGCAGGTCGCCGCCGCAGAAGGCGATCAGGCCGGTGTCGGCCTGCGCCCAGGACGGCAGCAGGGTGTTCTTGGCGTCCACCACCAGCGAGTCGAAGGTGGCGTAGTCGCCGCCGGCGCCGATGCGGATCTCGTCGTCTTCGGCGCCTTCGCTCATGACGTGGGTCGGGGCGACCTCGCGCAGGTACTGCAGCCAGCCCTTGTTGAGGTCCTGCAGGAGCGGGTTGGCGCCCTTGTCGGTGGTGGCGGCGACCGAACGGCCGTTGAAGCCGACCATGATCCGGTCGAGCGCCTGCTGCTTGACGATGCTGTCGCGGATGCGCGGCTGGAAGTCCGGGAACTTGGCCCAGAGGTCTAGCTTGGCGTAGGTCAGGTGCGTGTCGCTGTTGGTCTGCACGCATTTGTAGCCGCGCTCGTCGAGCGTGCTGGGATCGGAGGTGGTGCGGTCGGCGGCCGTGGTGTTGGTGCGGCTGGCGATCGGGCCGGAGGTGCCGAGGCCCAGCTTGGCGCCTTCCATCTCGTCGACGGGCACGATGTTGATGCGGGTCAGGAAGTCACTCGACTCCTTGACCTTCGACTCGAGGATCTGCTGCACCGACGGCAGGACGGTGAAGTTGGAGCCGCGGCGGATGTCTTCGGCATCGACGCCGTTCAGCTCCCCTTGGCGATCCAGGTAGCGGTTGAAGAGGACGCGGGTCTCGTTTTTCATCGGGGTTCCGTCAGGTCTGGATCGGGTGCGAGGGGCGGGCCGGCTGCGATCAGCAGTCGGTCTGAACGATGGCGGGGGCGCCGGTGGAAACCGGGCGGCCGGAGTGCTTGGCCGTGCCGTCCGCGATGGCCTTCAGCCCGGTGACCTCGCCCTTCAGGACGTTGAACGCCGCCTGGTCGGCGGCCCTGATCTGGTCGAAGCCGGTGGCGAAGGCCTGGCCCTGGGCGGCGATCAGCCCCGTGATCTGCGCGGCGAAGGCGGCGAAGTCCCCGCCCTGGCCGCCGGGGGAGGGCGCGGCCAGGGCGGGCGCCGTCGCTGCCACGGGGGAGGTCGCGGCGACGGCGGTCGTTACGGCGGGGGCGCCGGTGAGCTTTTGCATGACGCCGGCGATGAGGCCGGACAGGGTGACCTCGGCCGCGCTGACCAGAGCGCCCGGCGCGCCAGGCGCGGCCTCGAGCTCGAGCGAGAAGGTTTCGGCGGCGGCGGTGAACAGGTTGCCGGGCGCCATCTTGCGGGCGTCCAGCGCGGCCTTCACATGCGCGGCCTCGGCGGTGCCGCCGGCGGCGAAGGCGAGCAGCTCGGTGCCCAGCGAGGCGGGACTGTCGGTCACGGCCAGGCCCATCAGGTAGGCCTTGCCGGTCGCGGCGAAGTTCGGGTTGATCTCGATCGAGGTATAGAGCTTCTGCTTGGCGGTGTTCAGCTTCACCAGCTCGTCGGTCGGCGCGATCTGGGCGAAGAGCGCCAGGCGCTTCACCTGCTTGCCGGCCAGTTCGATCGTGACCTCTTCCGCCTTCACGGCCAGCACGTCGCCGTAGGCGTTGAACGGCGGTTCCGGCGAGAAGCCGCGAATGTGTTCCATGTTCACCCGCGCGCCATAGGTCGCCGGGTTGTAGGTCGCGGCCATCTCCTCGATCAGCGAGCGCTCGATCACGCGGCCGTCGGTCGTGGCGCCCTCGACGGCGACGCGGAAGAACTTGGAACGATCGGCCATAGGTGTCCTCGGAGGCTCGGCTGCAGCGGCAGTCAGCGGTGGCTGTTTCGGCCGGCATGACGCGACGGCTGGCGGCGATCGGGCAACGCGGCGCTGTTGTGAGGCCGGGCCTGACAACAGCGACCGGGGAAGGGGGCTTGCGCCTCCCGACTAGGCTCCGCCGCCATGAGCGAGCTGCCCCGCATTCAGGATTTGGCCCCGCCGGCGCACGACCCGCGCCGGCAGGCGAAGTTCCTGTATTTCATGGGCTGGAAGGTCGGAGACATCGCCGCGTGGACCGGCGAACCGATCTCCACCGTCTCGAGCTGGAAGACCCGCGACAAGTGGGACGAGGTCAAGCCGATCGACCGCGTCGAGGGCGCGCTAGAGCAGCGCCTCGTGCAGCTGATCGTCAAGGATCACAAGACCGGCCACGACTTTAAGGAAATCGACCTGCTCGGCCGCCAGGTTGTGAACCTGGCCAGGGTGCGCCGGTTCGGCCAGGAGGGCGGCCACGAGGGCGACCTCAACCCGGTCATCGGCGAGCGGAACCGCAAGGCCGCCAAGCACCGCCCCAAGCGCAACGAGATCAGCGAAGAACAGCACGCCAAGCTGCGCGCGATCTTCGAAGAGAGCTCATTCGGGTTTCAACGGCGATGGGGCGACGCCGGCGGCGAGCGCACCCGGCTCATTCTCAAGAGCCGGCAGATCGGCGCGACCTGGTACTTCGCCCGCGAGGCCTTCCTCGACGCGATCGAGACCGGCCGGAATCAAATCTTCCTGTCGGCCAGCAAGTCGCAGGCGCACGTCTTCCGCAGCTACATCCTCGATTTCGCGCGCGAGGCCGAGGTCGAGATCACGGGCGACCCGATCGTGCTGCCCAACGGCGCGACCCTGTACTTCCTGGGCACGAGCTCGAGGACCGCGCAGAGCTATCACGGCAATTTCTACTTCGACGAGTTCTTCTGGACCTACCGCTTCAAGGAGCTGAACAAGGTCGCGGCCGCCATGGCCTCGCAGAAGCGGTGGCGGAAGACCTACCTCTCCACGCCGTCCAGCATCACGCACGAGGCCTACGGCTTCTTCACCGGCGAGGACTGGAATCGGGGCCGGGCGAAGTCCGAGCGCGAGCCGATCGACTTCAGCCACGCCGCGCTGGCCGGCGGTTCGCGCGGGCCGGACAGGATCTGGCGCCAGATCGTCACCCTGCTCGACGCCGAGCGGGACGGCTGCGACCTGTTCGACGTCGAGGAGCTGCGCCGGGAGAACAGCGCGCCCGAGTTCGCCAACCTCTACCTCTGCGAATTCATCGACGACACGCAATCGGTCTTCCCGCTGGCCGTGCTGCAGAAGTGCCAGGTCGACGCCTGGGTCGAGTGGCGGGACTTCAAGCCGCTGCTGGCCAGGCCGTTCGGCAACCGGCCGGTGTGGCTTGGCTACGACCCGAGCGACGGCGGCGACGCGGCCGCGCTGGTGGTCATCGCGCCGCCCGACAAGCCCGGCGGCAAGTTCCGGATCCTGGAGAAATTCCAGTTCCGGGGGATGAACTTCGTCGCCCAGGCGGAGGCCATCGAGAAGATCACCAAGCGCTACAACGTCGCCTATATCGGCATCGACGCGACCGGCATGGGCGTCGGCGTCTACCAGCTGGTCAAGCAGTTCTTCCCGAACACGCGGGACCTCAAGTACTCGCCCGAGCTCAAGACGGCGATGGTGCTGAAGGCCTACGACGTGATCCACAGCGGGCGCGTCGAGTACGACGCCGGCTGGACCGACGTGACGGCCAGTCTCATGGCCATCCGCAAGACGCTGACCGCCTCCGGCCGGGCCGTGACCTACGAGGCCGGCCGCACCGTCGAGACCGGCCACGCCGATCTGGCCTGGGCGATCATGCACGTCTTCCTCAACGAACCCCTCGAGGCGGCCAACGGCCTGCCCGCGCGCAGCTTTATGGAGATCCACTGATGTCCGACACGTCCGTCGTGCCCAACGTCGAGGCCGCCGATCGGCGCGGCGGTCCCGTGGCGTTCAGCTTCGGGGATCCGGAGCCGGTGCTCGATCGCCGCCAGCTGATGGAGCACATCGAGTGCTGGCAGAACGGCAAATGGTACGAGCCGCCGATCAGCCTCGAGGGCCTGTCGCGCACCTTCCGCGCAGCGCCGCACCACTCCAGCGCCCTGATGGTCAAGGTGAACCTGCTGACGTCCAGCTTCATCGAGCACCCGCTGCTCGATAGGGCGACGTTCCAGGGCCTGGCGCTGGACTTCATGGTCCTGGCCAACTGCTACCTCGAGGAGGTGACGGCGGTTTCCGGCCGGACGATGAAGTTCGAACGGTCGCTGGCCAAGTACACGCGCCGCGGCGTCGAGGCGGGCAAGTTCTACTTCATGAAGGGCGGCCGCATGGGCGGGCTGTTCGGCGAGCACGAGTTCAACGACCAAGTCCACCAGCTGAAGGAAGCCGACCTAAACCAGGAGGTCTACGGCGTCCCCTACTACCTGTCGTCGCTGAACAGCGCGTTCCTCAACGAGGCCGCCACGATCTTCCGCCGGCGCTACTATCAGAACGGCAGCCACGCCGGATTCATCCTCTACATGACCGACGCGGCCCAACAGGAATCGGACATCGACGACCTGCGCGACGCGCTGAAGAACGCCAAGGGACCGGGCAACTTCCGCAACCTGTTCGTCTATGCGCCCAACGGGAAAAAGGAGGGCATCCAGCTCATCCCCGTCGGCGAGGTGGCGGCCAAGGACGAGTTCCTCGGCATCAAGAACACCAGCCGTGACGACATCCTGGCCGCGCACCGCGTGCCGCCCCAGCTGCTCGGCGTGGTGCCGGCCAACGCCGGCGGCTTCGGCGACGTGGCCAAGGCGCGCGACGTCTTCTTTCAGAACGAAATCATGCCTCTGCAGAGCGTGTTTCTGGGCATCAACAACATGGTCGGCCGTGAGGTGGTGCGGTTCGCCGAGTACGCGTCGATCGGTGGGCCGGCGGGGCAGGCGGCTTAGGTCGGCGGTCCCCAGATGTTGATGTCGCTGGTGTCGAACACGAGCACTTCGAGGGGGGGCTTGCCTGCGAGCTCCGCCCGGCGGCGCGTCAGCATCTCCCCCTTCGCCTTGAAGCTATCCGCCTCTGCCGGCGTGTAGGCGCCCAGGCACAGGAGAGGCAAGCTGCCTTCGACGATGGTGTCGATGAGGTGATCGTCCTCGATACCCATCCCGTGGCCAACGGTGAACAACGACGCGTCAAAGCCCGGCTTGACCTTCGATGACGCCGCGAAGGTCTTAAAGGCGTCGGTCAAATAGCGGTTATAGCCTTCCCGGCCGGGCCTGCGCGTCATGGCGTGCTTCTTCAACTCGGAAGAGCCCTCGGTCACGAAGATGGGAAATTGTCCGGCGTCGAGCCGCGCCGATATCTGGTCGCACAGGGCGTCGCCAGTGTCAGCGTAGGACAGTTTAACCACTGACTCACCCGCGCCGTACAGGTGCAACGCTCCGTGCAGGTAGACGATCTGGGCGTTTTTGGCGCAGCCGTCCTGTTGATAGGGGAAGGCGGGAACCGGCCGCTTCGTCGCCCAGTCCAGCCGGAAGCCGTCGTCGGCGTAGAACAGCTTGTTCGTCGGCCCTACGCGATCGGGGCCTCCTTCGCGCGCGACGGTCCAGTAGAGCAGCAGGTCGTAGTTGGTAGTGTAGATCCGGCCCTTCTCCGGGCGTCTTCGTCCGATGAAGTGGGCAAGGAACTTCTCGCAGTGCTCATACTTCCCAGAAAGGTCGGCGGGCCGCTCGGGATGCACCGCGCGCAACGCCCGTATCAAGCCGGCTTTCAGCTCCTCGATATCGGACAGGGCGGATGTCGTGAGCGCGGGGTCGGCCTGGGCGCGGGCGAGAAGCTGTGTCATCGCGGCTTCGAAGTTGGAGGTCCCCGCCTTCGTGAAGATGTCGCGCACGCGCTGATCGATCTCCGCAGCCTTGAGGATGCCATCGTACCGGAAGGCCTTGTGCGCGGCGGTGCTGAACCCGTTGCCGAGCAACACCTGTCGCCTCGATCGATGGGTGCGCTCGAGGGCTTCCTCGAAAGTCCAGGTACGGGCCGTGTTCATGAGCGTTCCTGTTGTCAGGCCCGGCCTCACAACAGCCGGCGGTGGGATGGCGAGGCCGATAGAGCGATGCGGCCTGCGGCCTTCGGAGACGGGGGCCAGGGTGCTGTAACACCCGAGCCGCAGGTCATGACAACCCGCACGTCCGGGGGTGCACGCCCCTTTCGCCCCGCCACCGGCCTGACCGGCGAGGGCTATGTGAAGTTGAGTCCCATCATGTCGTCTACCCATCTGCAGCCGGTTCAGCCGGTGCGGCCCGTCGCAGCGTACCTGGGCGGGAAGCGGAACCTGGCCAAAAGGATCTGCGCCATCATCGAGGCGACGCCTCACACCGCCTACTGCGAGCCGTTCGTCGGCATGGGCGGGATCTTCCTGCGCCGCCGGCAGCGGCCGAAATGCGAGGTCATCAACGACCTCAGCGGCGACGTCTTCAATTTCTTTCGGATCGCGCGGGAGCACCCGGCCTATCTGAATCAGGAATTGGCGCTGCGGTTCACCTGCAGGGCCGAGTTCGACCGGCTGCGGTCGATCGACCCGGCGACGCTGACCGACCTGCAGCGCGCGATCCGATTCCTGTACCTGCAGCGTGTGGCGTTCGGCGGGAAGGTGACGGGGCGCGCGTTCGGCGTTGATGTCGGCGTCAGGGCGGCCTTCGACGTGCGCCAGGTGCGCGAGCTGCTCGACGCCTTGGGCGATCGGCTGGACGGCGTGACGATCGAGAACCTGACCTGGTCGGCGTTCATCGACCGCTATGACCGGCCCGGAACGCTGTTTTACCTCGACCCGCCCTATTGGGGCTGCGAGCGCGACTATGGCCCCGACATGTTCACGCGCGAGGACTTCGCCGTCATGGCCGACCAGCTGGCGCGGATTCGGGGGCGCTTCCTGCTGTCGATCAACGACCGGCCGGAGGTGCGCGAGATCTTCGCGGCGTTCGAGATCGCCGAGGTGCAGACGACGTACGGCATCATGAAGGACGGCCAGCGGCCGGCGGCCGAGCTGATCATCACCGGCGGCAGGTAGGTGCGAGGAGGCCCTCGGCCGGAGCCGGGGGCCTCACCGCGTAGCCTAGTCCTGGCCGTAGCCGGCGGCGGCGACGATCTGCACGACCTGGTCGAACGTCAGGGCGCCGCGCATGCCGAAGTCTTCGCGCATGGGTTTGAAGGCCTCGGACATCTGCAGCGCGCGCGTGACCGTGGGCGCATGCGAATTGAGCTCCCGGCCGGAGAATTCTTCCCAGCGCCTCATCTCGTGGATCAGGAAGCGGGCGACCGACATATGCTCACTTTCGCCGTTGCCGTCGAAGCCATGGAACTTGATCTGCCACTCGGGAATCTGCGCCTTCTGTTCGGGCGAGAGCTCCGCGTAGGCGCGTTCGAGGACGCTGTAGACGTCGAGGATGTCGGCCACCTGGCCGAAGACGTAGCTGGGCGTCGTGTAGTTCACGACCTGGCCAATTTCCTGATCGAGCGCCCAAGTGTGGCCGCCGAGGATGGCCTTGCGGATGAAGGGGGCGTTGATCTCGCCCTCGACGTCCAGCTTCTCCTGCAGATCGCAGAGCATGAGGATGATGAGGCGTTCGCCGGGGGACAGTTCCATAGTATTCCCTAAAGTTGATCGGCGATTATGATTAACGCCGTGGCTGTAGGTAGGACCGCAGGGCTGTCGTTCAAGACCGGTGTTCGTCAGGCGACGCAGGCGTCGAGCGGCCAGCGCATGACGATGACCTCGCCGTCGTCGGCCCGCCAGGTGATCTCCCACTCGTCGCGGTCGCGCAGCAGCCGCTCGCTGATGACCGTGTACCCCGTCTCTTCGAAGGGCTGGTCGAACTCCTCGGGCTCAGGGTGCCGCAGGGCGGTCATCGTGTCTGCATCGCCTGCAGCGCGCCCGCCGGCGACGGCTTGAGCAGCTGGCGCGGCCAGTCCGGCTCCGACAGCCACGCGTGCCAGTCGCGCAGGCCGAGGATCGCCGGCTGGCGATCGTGAACGGGCTCGACGTCGGGGCCTGGCTCGGTGGTGATCAGGACATAGCGGCCGTCCTGGACGGCCACGGCGAACCCTTGGGGCTCGTTGGCCGTCGGCGTGAAGCGCCACTGCTGCTTGGGGGCCTTCTCGCCTCGGTACTCATAGAAGGCGTCGATCGGCACGATGCCCCGCGCCGCAGGCGGGCCTTTCCAGCGCTCGGCCGTCACGTTCAGCAGGGGCCGGCCGTCGGCTCGCTTCCAACTCCACGGCAACAGCTCTAGCCGGGGCTTGCCGCCGGCCGAGAGGATTACGGCCGCCGGATCGCTCGGCCGCTTGGAGCCGATCGGCAGGTCAGGCGCGTCGGCCTGCAGGGGCGCGGGCAACGCCTCGGCTTGCATGAACTCGCAATAGGCCAGCCAAGCCTTCTCTTGTTCGTACAGATTGCACATCAGGTCATGCTCTCGAACATCCGCTCGCCCATCTGATGCCAGCCGACGGTGTCTGTCAGCAACCAAAGGACGTCCACGGTCCAGTTAGACTTTCCGCAGCTCTTGGCGGGGCAAGGACCGGAGATCAGCTTGCCGAGGCCCTCGAGCCTGGTCCCGCCGTCGCCCTTCTTGCTGGCGCGCAGCTTGGCGATGATGTCCTCGGCGATGAAGGTGCGGACCAGGTTGCACCCCCGGCACTTGAGGCGGACCCGCACGTGCGGCTTGCCGGTCAGGCGGTCGAGCGTCAACTCGATGTCGGCCGGAAGGTCGTGGAACGACAGGATGCAGCCCTCGAGCTTGTTGCAACGATGGGTCTTCTGAATCTGGTCCATCGACAACTGGCCCATCCCGCACCTGCCTAGCTCCCGAGGATCCAGTGTGATCGTCCGCCGGCAACCGTTTGCGCCATCGCACGTGCCGCGCACTGACTGGCCCCGCGCCCCGTAGGCGAAGACTGATACCCCGCGCTTGAGGACGTTGCCGATCGACACCCACCCCGCCGGCGGTTCGTCCTGTGACCGTCGCACGCGTCACCTCCTTCCGCCCTCGGCCTATACCCCATCGATGAATGAGAACAAACCCGGAACGGACGGGGCGACGGCGGGCCGCACCCCGGCGCGCGCAGTTCACCCCGCTCCTCACCTGCCGGCTAAAAGGGTCGAAATCGACGCAAAAACGCCCCCGGCGGGCGGGGGCATGTCTTCCTTGCAACACAGGCGGTTGCGGCGGATCGGCGGCCGCGAGAGGGCTACGCGAATCTACGCAGGTTCGTGGCCATCACGACCACTACGAGTGTCAAGGCCGGGGCGGTGGCGGGCGATTGTTCGCCCCCTCAAGGCGTCGTGACGACAGCCTGTTTTCCGACGCCGCCGCTACCGAACCGATCCCGTCGCCGCCGACGGGCAGGGCGAGAAGGTGGCCTTCAAAAACAGGGAACCCGCACCATGCCTACGATCATCGACCTGACCGTCAACGTGCCGATCGCCTTTACCCCGGAGCTCCTGATTCTGGCGCCCTTCATCCTTCGCCTTCTCCGGGCGCAGGTGAAGCGTCGGAAGAAGCGCCGTAGCCGCCGCCGGTGAACCGGTCATGGTCATCTTGCCCATCCCAAGTCGCGCATGCAGCGCTCGAGCTCCTCGCCCTCGGCCTTCACCACCGCCGGCGGCGGAAGGAAGGGCGGCCAGTTTCGCATCGGAATGCCACCGACAAAGACGTCGTGGAACGTCCCGAGCAACGCTTCGGCCGCCGCCCTGGTCCGCAGGCGGACGCCGGTCCTGCTGGCGATGCATCGCTCACCCTTGGCCGGCTCGAAGACGAAGAACAGGATGGGGGCGTCGGCCGTGTTGGGAAGCGCCTGCAGGGCGGCGGCGAATTCTCGGTCTGCGCTGTTCATCGCTTCCGGGCCTTCCACTCGGCGGCGTGGGTTGGACAGAGATCCTTGTCGGGCGCCGGCTCATGGGTGCAGCTGGCGCAGAGTGGCGTGTCGCAGGTCCCGCTGCGCTTGCTCTTCACCTTCCAGTCGCAGAGTCGGCTGGACCTGGCGCCGCACGTGCAGCGCGTCCGACGCGGGCCGGAAGAGCAGATGAAGGCCCGGCCGCCGCCGGGCATGCTGACGATTTCGCAGGGCATCAGGCGATCAACCTGACGATCTGGCGCGACTTAGGTTTTCGAGTGGTGCGGGCTCCCGCAACCACTATTG
>Ga0247813_10002332_pt1 | contig 13126 bp, 12 predicted proteins | sample UWRJL169409C1_FD_180719 | JGI IMG/M metagenome (GOLD analysis project Ga0247813, IMG submission 180719) | Plant litter microbial communities from Arlington Agricultural Research Station in Wisconsin, United States - UWRJ-L169-409C-1 | ecosystem: Environmental > Terrestrial > Plant litter >... | reverse complement strand
AGCCGCGATGGACAATACGTCCTTCAGGTGACACAACTTCATCAGACACAATTCAATGTGCAGGCGTTGGTTTTTGCTGGCTTTGAAATGCAGGTCGCATTGGTTGACTACATTCAGTGCCGACAATAAAAATCCTTCTTCTGCGGATTGTGCTTGTTCCAGATAACGTTTCGCGATTTCGCCGGATACTTCCAGCAACTTCACGGTGGACGGGTCTTTGCAAACCATCAGGTTACGTAAATGTTCTCCAAGACCAATCAGGAATTGGTGACCGTCAAAGCCTTTGCGCAGAATTTCATCAAACAAAATCAAAATCCCGCTGTGTTTGCCAGTTTTGAATTGATCGATGATTTTGAAATAATATTCGTAATCAAGAATGTGAAGATTCTCAATCGTTGATTTATAAGTAATGGAATTATCGGACGAAAACGTAACGATCAAATCGAAGATCGACAAAGCATCACGCAGCGCGCCGTCGGCCTTTTGAGCGATCAGGTGTAGCGCTTCTCTTTCTGCTTTGATGCCTTCTTTACCTGCGATTTGTTCGAGGTGATCGGCAATGTCTTTGACCTGGATACGGTTGAAGTCGTAGATCTGACAACGGGAAAGGATCGTGGGAATGATCTTGTGTTTTTCCGTGGTTGCCAAAATGAAGATCGCATACTTCGGCGGTTCTTCCAGCGTTTTCAGAAACGCGTTGAAAGCAGCGGTCGACAGCATGTGGACCTCATCTATGATGTATACCTTGAACTGACCGGCTTGCGGAGGATAGCGAACTTGTTCTACCAGGTTACGGATATCATCAACAGAGTTATTAGAGGCCGCATCGAGTTCGAATACATTGAAGGAAGCATTGTTGTTGAAACTTTTGCAGGAATCACATTGATCACAGGCTTCAGTGTCCGCTGTGAGGTTGGTGCAGTTGATGGTTTTCGCCAAAATACGTGCATTGGTAGTTTTACCTACCCCTCTCGGTCCGCAGAATAAAAAGGCCTGCGCGAGGTGATTGTTTTTGATGGCATTTTTCAGCGTAGTGGTAATGTGAGACTGCCCCACTACCGAATCAAAGGTAGCTGGTCTGTACTTACGTGCCGAAACGATGAAATTTTCCATTGATGCAAGATACGAAAAGTGTTGTGGAGGTACAAGAGTCTGTGGATATTTCCAAATCTGTCTTCTTGAGACAATTTGTATCAATCTGTTGGAAATAATTTGATACAATTTGTCTCAAAAGGCTTACATTTGTATTCATAAAGGCGGTTCAGACGGAACCGTCTGAGAGATTGGGCAACAGTTCCAGCAACAGCAAGAGAGGCAATTCATTCTTGCTCTTGCTCAAACCTCTCAACTGCATATGGGGCCGACCGGTATTGACAGGTTGAGCGATTGCGTATGTAAGCATGCAGGCTCATGGGATGAGAGCCTTAAAAGATAGTTCCACAATTCAGTTGGCGAAGAAAACTACGCCTTAGCTGCTTAATTCTAACCAAGTTAGAAGAAAAGGCGAAAGGGCCAGCTTAGAGCTGCCCGGCTAACATTCCTCTTTTCCCTTGACTTACGGGAGAAGGTCAGGAGTGACGTTAAGTAAGTATAGTCCTTATGAGGTCATGGCATAAGGGCGAAATTAAATGACTAAGAAATGGTTTGGATGCCGGTGACCGGATCATTTCCGACAATCAACATTCGGCTAAGCATGTAGAAGATCCGTCAGTTACCTTCTCTGGACCAGAGTTCGAATCTCTGCGGCTCCACTTTTAATAAAAATAACCACTTGAGTATCAAGTGGTTATTTTTATTTGTAGGTAAAAATGTAGGTAAGGTATTTCTGTCAAATCATATTGTTTTCTTAAAAGAAATAGGACGTTTCAATTTTTTCCTCGTCTCTCTAATATGAAACATAAATATGATTTTAGCAGATTGATAGAACTATTAGAAAGTAAGTTTGTGTATGCTTCTGATGGAGTAGAATTGTTAGAACGTATAGAATCAGCACTTGCATGTTTAGAACAAGTGATACAACTACAACCTGAACTGTCGAAAGCGATTGAGTTTTTTGAAGAAGTAAAACATGGTATCAATGCTGCTATTCCAAATGATAAGAGACGGTTTTAGTGAATAGTGATATTAGTTCGTTTTATTCACCTCTGTCAAATCTTTATATACTTTTTTTACAGCCCATCCCAATAAGTTTTTTTTATTAACTGATAATTTTCGCTTTGTTAAAAATAGGCATTGGAGATTATTAAGAATTATGTAATCATTCAAACTAATCTTAACTGTTTTGTATTTGTTGATGTTCTTTTCCATTACATATATATCAATTCGTAACTATCAATTTGGGTAGAATAGGAGAATATTCTACGATATATAGTTAAAATCAAAATAATAAATGGACTACAAAGGTAAAATCATTCAGGTAACGTTAATCTACAACGATAATATAATTTCATTCTTTTATAATGTAAAAAGTATTGAAGACTATAAGAAATCAAAGGAATATATCGTGTTTAAAACTCGCTTCGGAGACCAGCTTAGAGAGAATATATTGATTGATGATAACAAAGAGTATATACAAACTGATGCGAGTGTGTTTTTGAATATAAGGCAGGACGGGGCTACAATAGAAGACTTTGAAATGTTCGTTACTAATTGTTTAATGCTATTTGATATTCCATACCATTATACAAAAAATATAAATGAACACCTTTTGAACTCTTACCCTAAGAATTCAAGAAAGCTTGTATATCACAATATCTCTATAATTAATAATTTCTGTAATGATGAACAATATATATTGTTTGATTATATGATAGTTTCTAAGAAAGAAATGCGTGAGTATAATTACACAAGAAAAGTGAGTTACCCTTCATAATGCCGTATAATGGCACTGCATTGACCTTCCGTGGCATACTACTATCCGATATTGCATAGAACGTTAATGTAATGGTTTCGTCATTCAGTTGTGAGTATTAAAGAGCAAATAGAACGGATAGAAAGGATACACTACCTTATCAAAAAAAAAGGTACGGGAACCCCTGAAGAACTGTGCAAAAAATTAGGCATTTCTCGTAGGCAGTTATTTAGAGTACTTGATTTTTTGAAGAATGATATTCACGCTCCAATTGAATATTCTAAATCAAGGCGTACATATTTTTATTTTGACTCAGGCAACATGAGCTTCATGAAATGGATACCAGATAAGCCAATTGAGAACGCAAAGCTCACTAATAATGGAAGACTTAATTATTCCAACAAATAAGCATTCTCTTTGTAGTATCGAAGTATTTTGCGCTTAGCATTATTTAATGTGTTTTTAACAGTAGAAATAGCCTTCCCATATTCAGTTGCAATATTCTTAGGTTTGCTACCATTGATATATTCCTCAAAAAGTTTCATTTCTGTTTCTGACAAGCCTACATTTTTATATTCTAACTCCAAGTAAGAATCGCCATTTTGTTCTTCAAAATAATTTGTTGCAAAATCAATATTTACACAATCAAGTTTTCTCTTTCTTATGTAATCAAGGGAAGCATTTTTTATTAGGACGTAGAAAAAACTTTTAATTGACCTCACATTAGAGAATAGTAGCATTCTCTTCTCTACAGGCATCAACAATAGTTTTTCAATGACAGAATGTATAAGGTCTTCGCTATCATCATTGCATAAATACTTTTTGGATACGCTTTTAAATAGTTTCCAATAGTTAGTATAGATAATGGCTAAACTGTCGTTGCAGCCGTTGCAATACATACTAAGCAATTCGGATTCGTTTTTTTGTAGTCTCATTTCGGTCCAACGGTAAGGACCTAATTTTATTGGAATCGTCCCTTGAATTTTTTAGTGCCATTTAATGGCATTATGATTCAGTTGTTTAGAATATTATTTCTAAATACATAGGACTATTTAGCTGATTCATCGTCATCACAAAAAAGAAAATATGTCAATAACACTACTTCGACTTTTCATCCTGTTATTTCTGTCAATAACAAATCTATGGGCACAATGTAACATTCATCTCTATCAATGTAGCAAATGCGGGCAAAACAGCATAGGTACGAACTCCCCAAGTAATGGAAAATATTGCAGTGGGAGAAGCAACTCTTCAGCAGGCCATTCATGGCGAGATGAGGGGCTTACTCCCGAGTGTCAGAAACAATATGATGAAGTAACTCAAAGAAGGTCTATTGAATGCGAAAAGAATAAAATGAAAATATTCCATGGAGCTACTGTTATTGATTGGTATTGTCCATCGGGAAAGCCTTCTCAAGTGAAATATGCTAATGGAGTAATTGAGGATTTTAATGAAGATGGAATACGAATATTAAAAGATACTCCCAAGAGCAGTGGTTATTGGCGAGAGTTTTTTGAGAATGAAAAAGTAGTAGCTAAAGGATATATTAACAGTAATGGCCTAAAGGATGGTGAATGGTATTTTGAAAGCTATATCTCAAGTGAAAGCTGTCAGAAATGCTTTGTACAATATCATGAAGGTGCTTTCAGTGGTATAGGGTCTAAAGAACAAGTTGCCCATAGGGAGATTGTAAAAAATATTGAGCAAGAATATAGACTGTGTTCGACAATTGAAGATTTTGAAAAATTCAGGACGAAATATCCTGATAGCCCTTGGGATTCAGAAGCAATCGTTCAAATACGCAAACTGAAAAGAGAAGAACAGGAACTTGTACTCGCTCAAAAGAAGGAAGATGAATTTTTAAACCCTCTTATTATGAAATGGGAGTCACTTCCTGATACATCTTTAACATTTTCATTCTTCAATGAATATTACAAACAATTCCCTGAAGGATATAGAACAAGTGAGGTTCATGAAATGCTTGAAAGAGCTAAGCAGAAAATTGGCACTTTTATGGATGCATTACATCAAAAGCATGAAAATGACAATAAGGACTTACTTGTTATCCCTGAAAAAATAAGAAGCGAACAAGCTCAATACAACAAAGTATATCTTGATAAAAGCACTGATAATTTTGGCGTGTATGATGAATTGTTTAAAAGGTATCCCCAAGTAGAATTTCCTAAGTTGGATGAATGGCTTAAACAACAAGTCGTGGATAAAAGAATTCAGTATAAATTTCAAATTGATTATCTCATTCAATTAAATACAGAGACATCTTTGAAAGTTGCTTTATCCATGCTCAATGTAATTGATAGGTATAGCTCTTCCATACATAACTCTGCTGCATTGCCTTTCAATATTCAAAAGTGTTTGTTGAATTGGAGATTTAATGATATGAAGACGCTTTTTAATGAGATAGAAGCTCATAAGAATGATGTTATTGATTACTCAAATGGCTCGGTTAAATATGCAAAAAAATTTAAAGAGCTTTATAAAGATTATAAAATGGATTATCCCAATGAGAAGGAAAATTGGAATAAAATAAGCAATATTTTAAATATATAAATGATGTGTAAGGTATGTTATTTTGAAATGTCTAATGAGGAAAGTAAAGCTTTTGAGATATGGCAAGCTATTAGTAGATATAGTAATAAATCGCAAGGTTTTATTTCGTTAGGTTTTCCTATAGAATTTCTGAATGATTTACATTTTGAAATTCTTAATAAACGAGAAATGACAGGTAAAAATCACCTCATTTCAATATCTCTGTCTCTTCAAATTGACTTCTCATTATTGGCTCATCACCTTATGACCTTTGGAATAGTTAAGCAATTTCAAGATAAAACTGTTAAAGAAAAAGAGGAGAGAAAATATTTGACAGTATGGGTTTGATGATAATTATGAGAATAATCTTTATAGCTGTGCTTATGGACATAATTTTTTCTGCCGACTCCATATGTCAAATAAGATATAAAGTAACAGTAGATACAATAAAAAACTCTTGCGAAATATTGCAAATTGATAGTAAGTCTAAAACATTTGCTGTCCATAGTATATCTGATTGTAGGAAGGTTGCCTTTTACGATGCAAATAAACTGATAGCCTATTGGAGCGGCATAGGGATTTGCAAATTAGTTAATATCAGCAAAGGATTTGATAGAGTTAAGCCTCCTGTATCATTTATGAATATAGAAGATATACTCGGAGTCGAATTAACAGATAGAAGAGTCAGTTTTTATAGGGATAAAGCGAATGTAAGCGAGCATCTTTATGTCATTAAATATATTGACAAGACTCAACATCTTTGCGAAATGAAGGTTGATAAATATTGGTTCATGATTTTTAAGAATGAGTGTAAATAAAATTACAAGTCATTTTGCTATGAATTTTTCAACGTATTCTTTTAATATATACATTAAAAGAACATATGATTACTGTAAAAGATTTACTAAATGATTTTGATAATAAAAAGGACAGACTGTTACTTAGAAGAATGGATAGTAGCTGCTACGAAATTCTGCTAAGCTATATTCCTATAAGACAAGAAACTAATTTCGTGAATCATATTGAAAATCTTGAAACAACTATTCAATTTATACTTTTCTTGAATCCTGATTTTGAAGGGCAAAAATATACATACGCCAATGTCATTAGAAATTATGACGATGTATTTAAGATTCAAACGTTAGACATTACAATCACGAGAGTATTTCCTTCTGAGATAACCATGTATGAAGATATATTCCCTCCTCGTATAGATGAAACTCAATTGAAAAACATAAATAGGTTAGATTGTAAAATAAAACCATTTGAAAGCTATATACTCTAAGCAGCTTCAGACTTATTAGTATGCATGAATTTTTCAGGATGTAATCTAAAGAACTTTATAGCCTTTGTAACCGTGGTAGTTGAACGATTTGTCAATTTTGCAATCTCACGGATAGTAAGCTTTTTTTGAATCAACTCAAACAGTTTCTTATTCTCGTCTATAAAGACTTCTAAGCTCTTTACACTATTCTTGGGTCGTCCGAGTATTACATTGCGCCTTCGAGCCTCCTCAAGCCCGCTTTTGACACGGCTAATAGTTAAAGCTCGCTCCATGTCAGAGAAAGACGACAAAAAATTTATCATCATTCCGATTAATGGATTTTGGTTAAGATTTTTATCTAAGCTCTCAAGCCCGTAATTATTGAGGATTATGCTGATTTTGTGCTCAGATAAAATTTCAATAAATTTAATAACATCACTCGCCCGTCTCCCGATTCTTGAAATTTCTGAAACGATTAGCTTGTCAAACAAACGCATCTCAGCCATCTTAATTATCTTTTGGAGAGTTGTCCGCTCAGAGATGCCATACTTGCCTGAGATTGTCTCGGAGAAGGTATCTACTATTGTATATTGATTCCTTACACATACCTCATTCAACTCTGATAATTGACGGTCTGTGTCCTGTTTTGAGGTCGATACCCTTACTAAGATTACTACTCTGTTCATACCTGTCTTTTTTTAACTAATGATTAAAATACCACACTTGATTTCGTTTTTTGCTTTGTGACGTTCTGAATTTCAATTAGTACTATGAGTTCGAGGGATTTTTCTACTCCAACAAGCAATCTTCCCATGAATGCCAATCTGAATTTTCAAAAGGTGACCAATAAATGGATACATTAATAATTGAATAATTGACGGGGTTTTTAACATTAAGAAATCTAATAATGCAATAGATGTATTCCAATAAGCCTTATATAATTTAAAACTTAAGTGATTTCTACTCTATAAGATGAAAATATATAGAGCATGAGATTATACAGGATTAACAATTTGGATTTAGAAACTCTTTTAAAAAATAATTTAAACTACAATGAAAGATATATAAAAAGTCATTTGTGGAAATACGATTATCTAATCACCAAAATTTTGTATCAAGGAATTGTAATTCCAAATAAGCGATATTTTACTTTCTCTCAAACCTATTCAAGAGCAGTTTTAGGTAGAGTTAAAATCAATGAGAAAGCTTACCATTCCTTATATGTAGTTAGAAATGACTTAAAGAAATTAGGTGTCATTGATTTTAAAATTACAGGAACAAGTGATATAGTAAATGGCTCCTATACTCGAACAGTTTATTACAAAATAAACGATGATTTATTAAATCAAGGTTGGCGTGAAATTCATCACCCAAATAATCGTATTATAGTTAAAGTAAAGGAGCAGCAGCAATACACAGGAATTTATAAGAATTTGCGTGACATACTTTTAAATGTTTCTATTGATTATGATGGAGCTATAAAAGCATTAGAACAATTGAACTTAGATGAGAAAAAGAAATCCTATAATCTCACACGAATAAATAGCATTCACGATGGAGTTTTAAGTTTTTCAGTAGATTTCAAATCTACAAATAGAGTATTCAATTCTATCACCAATTTAAAGAGAGAGTTAAGGCAATTTGTTCTAATCAATGGCAAACCTATTAGAGACATTGATGTCTCTAATGCGCAACCATTATTGTTTTGTAAGATGATTCGAGAATATACGAATGCTTATCTTCCTAATAGTGCAGCCGATATAGAAAAGTACATTGAATTATGTGAAACAGGGAATTTGTATAAGTACTTGAGTGCTAAATTTGGAGTAGAAAATACTTCTGATTTCAAGAAAGAATTTTTTGCTAAAGTGTTTTTCTCAACAGAAAGGAGAAAATACAAAATAAGAAAAATGTTTGACAAGCTGTTTCCCACTGTATCTAAAATAGTTTCCTTTTACAAAAAGACAAACTACAAGAATCTTGCTATTGAGTTACAGCGATTTGAAAGTGAAGTAATAATTTCAAATGTAGCAAGGAATTTAATTGATTTAGGAGTAAATGAATTCATAACCTTACATGATGCTATTTTTTGTACAGATGAATTGTTTGATACCGTGCGAACTGAAATAATTTTAGGATTTAATAAGTTTGGATTACATCCAACTATAAAGTAAAACTCACTATGTAAATGTCAGTAAGCTAATAGTGTAACATTTTTATAGAGGTAATAATTAATTATTTGAATTTCAATAATTTTATCCTTTAACAATAGGATAAAAGCATGACTATAATATCAGATACTTTATTTATATTTAAGCTGAAAAATTGTAATTTTTTATAAATGAACAACATAAAAGAAACAGCGAATTTCATTTGGGGGGTAGCTGACTTATTGCGAGGGGATTATAAGCAAGCTGATTACGGCAAAGTTATTCTACCTCTTACCGTAATTCGAAGGTTGGATGCGGTTTTGGCTAAAACGAAGGCTAAAGTTCTTGAAGCTGCTAAAGGTTTGAAAATTGAAAACAAAGACCCAATCCTTAATAAGGCTGCGGGACATAAATTTCATAACAGAAGTAAATTCGATTTTGATAAGCTCATTGCTGACCCCAATAATATCGCAAGCAATTTCCGTAATTATCTTAGAGGGTTCTCAACTGAGGCACAAGAGATAATTGAACAATTCGATTTTGATAATCAGATTACAAAATTAGAAGAAGCGAATCTGCTGTTTTTAGTTCTTAAAAGATTTCAAGAAATAGACCTACATCCTAAGAAGATTTCTTCGATGGAAATGGGATACATGTTTGAGGAATTGATTCGAAAATTCGCTGAACAATCCAATGAAACTGCGGGAGAACACTTTACACCAAGAGAGGTAATTAAGTTAATGGTGAATATTCTCTTCTTAAATGACAGAGATATTCTTACAAAAAAAGGAATTGTAAAAACAATTTATGATTGTTGCGCAGGAACAGGAGGAATGTTATCTGTAGCGGAAGAATATTTGCATCAATTAAACTCTGAAGCAAGATTAGAAATATTTGGACAGGAATTAAATCCTGAATCATATGCCATCTGTAAATCGGATATGCTTATCAAGGGTCAGAATCCTTCTAATATTAAAAGAGGCAACTCAATTTCAGAAGACCAATTATCAAAAGAGAAATTTGATTACTTAATTACTAATCCTCCTTTCGGAGTGAAGTGGGAGAAATTTGGTAAGAAGGTAGAGGAAGAACATAATAAATTAGGATTTGGAGGACGTTTTGGAGCAGGATTACCTTCAAAAAGTGATGGTTCATTTCTTTTTATTATGCACCTCATTTCTAAAATGAAGCAAGATGAACAAGGCTCTCGGTTAGCAATAGTTTTTAACGGCTCTCCATTATTTTCAGGTTCTCCAAGTACTACTAAGAATGAAAGTAGCATTCGTCAATGGATAATTGAAAATGATATGCTTGAAGCAATTATTGCGCTCCCTACTCAATTATTTTATAATACAGGTATAAGTACTTATGTATGGATACTGAACAATAGAAAGGCTAAAAGACGTAAGGGTAAAGTGCAATTAATTAATGCAGTAGATTTTTATAATAGGATGATGAAATCTTTAGGTGACAAACGTAATGAACTTTCAGAAACGCATATAAAAGAAATCACCAAGATTTATGGTGCATTTAAAGATACTAAACACTCGAAAATATTTGATAATAATGAATTTGGTTATTACAAGGTCACTGTTGAAAGACCTTTATATGAAAACGGAAAGAAAGTATTAGATAAAAGTGGGAAACCTAAAGCAGATGTTTCGTTGCGAGATTATGAGCAGATTCCACTTAAAGATAATATACAAAATTTTATTAGACGTGAAGTTTTACCTTTTGTCCCTGATGCTTGGGTTGATGAGAGCAAGACTGTCATTGGATATGAAATTAATTTTACAAAATATTTCTATGAATATAAGCCTTTAAGAAGTTTAGAAGAAATCAGGACTGAAATATTAGCCTTAGAAGCCGAAACTGATGGAATGATTAAAAATGTAATTGCATAATGGAAAAATATTCTAATTATAAAAATTCGGGTATTGAATGGATAGGCGATATTCCTGAACATTGGGAAATCAAAAGAATGAAATATTTATGTGACATTGGTACAGGAGATAAAGACACAGAAAATAGAGAAGAGAATGGGAAATATCCATTTTATGTGCGCTCTCAAACTATCGAAAGGATTTCAAGTTATTCTTTCGATGGAGAAGCAATTTTAACAGCAGGAGACGGTGTCGGCGTTTGCAAAGTGTGGCATTATGTGAATGAAAAATTTGCTTATCATCAGAGAGTCTATAGAATGAGTCATTTTCAAAATATTATTGGGAAATATTTATTTTATTACTTAAAAGAGAATTTCGAAAAAGAGGTTAAAAAGCTATCCGCAAAATCTACAGTAGATTCGTTGAGAAGACCTATGTTTCAAAATTTCAAAGTGTGTTATGGAACAGCTGAGGAGCAAATAAGCATTGTGAATTACCTTGATAAAAAGACTTCTGAGATAGACACTTTAATTTTCAAAAAGAAAGCACTAATCGATTTATTAACTGAAGAACTTAATGCAATAATTAATCATACTATTACTAAAGGAATAAATCTCAAGGCAAAGCTAAAATATTCAGGAATAGAATGGATTGGAGACATTCCCGAACATTGGGGAACAAAAAGGATTCGTTTTCTTTTTAGTATAGTAAAGCGAATCGCAGGAACTTTAGGCTTTAATGTACTTTCTGTTACTCAAAAAGGTATTAGACTAAAAGATATTGAGAGTGGAACAGGACAGCTTTCAATGGATTATTCTAAATATCAACTTGTCAATAAAGGTGATTTTATAATGAATCACATGGATTTATTAACAGGCTATGTAGATATTTCGAAATACGAAGGAGTTACAAGTCCTGACTATCGTGTGTTCCGCTTACAGGATAGTAATAATTTCAGCGAATACTTTTTATATCATTTTCAAAACTGTTATAGGAATAAGATATTTTATCCTCTTGGTCAAGGTAGTGCTCAGGTTGGCAGATGGAGATTACCCGCAATAAATTTCAATAATTTCATACTTCCTGTTCCTCCAATAAATGAGCAAATTGAAATCTGTAAATTCATAAAAGCAAAAGTTGAAGAAATCGAAATTATAATATCAAAAACTCAAAAGGAAATAGAATTACTAAATGAATATAAAACAGCTTTGATAAGTGAAGTAGTAACGGGTAAGGTGGATGTCAGAGGAGGTTTTAGCTTAACTAATTTTTATCAGCATGGCAAAGGGCATACACACGGAAGAAACTTTTGAAATCAATATTGAAAATGCTTTAATAGACCAAGGTGGTTATACTAAAGGATACTCTCAAGATTTTGATGCCCAACTCGGATTATTTCCTTTTTATATTACCGACTTTTTAAAATTGTCCCAACCTAATGAATGGGATAAAATCACCAATATTCATAAGACTGAAATAGAAGACAAAGTAGTCAAACGTCTCCTAAAAGAATTAGATTTAAGAGGAGCTTTGGATGTTATCCGTAATGGATTTACCGATTATGGAGTAAAATTCAAGATGGCATACTTTAAGCCTGAGAGCAGTCTGAATCCGGATGCTATAGAACTGTATCAGAAAAACGATTTAAAGGTCATCAGGCAGCTTTACTATGAGCGTCAGGGCAAGAACTCCATTGATATAGTCTTAGCCTTAAACGGGCTTCCTATCGCCACAATAGAATTGAAAAATCAGTTCTCAGGACAGAACGTATCCAATGCCCAAAAGCAATACGTCTATGACCGTGAGCCTACAGAACCTATCTTCCTATTTAAGAAACGAACCTTGGTGCATTTCGCTGTAGATACAGACGAATGTTACATGACTACCAAGTTGGATGGGAAGAAAACCTATTACCTTCCGTTTAACAAGGGTGACAATAATGGAGCAGGTAATCCTATCAATAAAAACGGGTATCGAACAAGCTACCTTTGGGAATATGTATGGACAAAGGATAGCCTTTTAGATATTGTCGGGAAATTCCTTCATCTATCAGTCGAAGAATTTGAATTCAACGGCACAAAGAAAGTTAAAGAATCAATAATATTTCCTCGTTTCCACCAAATGGAAGTGGTAAGGAAAGTAACTAAAGACGCACGGGAAAAAGGTGCAGGGCAAAACTACCTTATTCAGCATTCCGCAGGTTCAGGAAAGTCAAATAGCATAGCATGGTTGAGCTATCGTCTTTCAAGCTTGCATGATGAGTCGGATGAAAGGATATTTCATTCTGTCATCGTTATCACTGACAGACGAGTTTTGGATAACCAATTGCAGGCTACTATTTATCAGTTTGAGCACAAAGAAGGTGTCGTAAAAAAGATTGACAAAGATTCCCAACAATTAGCTGATGCAATCACGGGTGGTTCAAACATTA
>Ga0247813_10002330_pt1 | contig 13130 bp, 13 predicted proteins | sample UWRJL169409C1_FD_180719 | JGI IMG/M metagenome (GOLD analysis project Ga0247813, IMG submission 180719) | Plant litter microbial communities from Arlington Agricultural Research Station in Wisconsin, United States - UWRJ-L169-409C-1 | ecosystem: Environmental > Terrestrial > Plant litter >... | reverse complement strand
GTAATGGATTCCATTAAATTAACTAAAGAAATGCTAAACGACGAAGTGCCATTAATTGGTTTTGCTGGTTCGCCCTGGACAATTTTCTGCTATGCTGTTGAAGGAAAAGGTTCTAAAAGTTTTGATACTGCAAAAGGTTTCTGCTTTTCAAACCCTGCTGCAGCGCATACTTTATTACAAAAAATTACAGATACAACCATTTTATACTTAAAAGAAAAAGTAAAAGCGGGAGTTGATGCTGTTCAGATTTTTGATTCCTGGGGAGGAATGCTTTCTCCGGTTGATTATCAGGAATTTTCATGGAAGTACATTAACCAAATCGTTGAAGCTTTGGCTGATCACGCTCCGGTTATTGTTTTCGGAAAAGGATGTTGGTTTGCTCTTGGCGAAATGGGTAAAAGTAGAGCATCGGCATTGGGTGTAGACTGGACTTGTTCGCCTAGAAATGCGCGTTATTTGTCTGGTGGAAGCATTACTTTACAAGGAAATTTTGACCCATCAAGATTACTTTCTCCAATTCCTACCATCAAGAAAATGGTTCACGAAATGATCGACGAATTTGGAAAAGATAAATATGTTGTAAATTTAGGTCACGGAATTTTACCTAATATTCCTGTTGATCATGCGAAGGCATTTATTGATGCGGTTAAAGAGTACAATCAATAGTATATGGTATTCAGTTGAAGTTTTCAGTCTCACTTAAAATTGAAAACTGCGAGCTTGAGTGAAAACTTAAAGAATCATGTTAAACAAAGGATTAAGAGACAACGAAGCAATAAGAATAGACAATGTATTGAAAACGTTGCGCTCCCTCGACTTTGTACCTCAACCATTAACCGATGATGCAAAATTCGATATTGAAAATCAATTAAAAGAATTTGGCTTAAATATTGAAACCTTACTCCATCTACAGAGTAAAGAATTAATAACATTATTAACTCGTTGTCATTTAGATTTTAATCAATTAGAGCAATTTTCTGATTTTTTGATGGATTTTTCAAAAGTTGATAATTATAATTTTGAAGATAAATCTTTAGCAATCTACCAATATATTCAACAAGAAAGCAACGTTTTTTCTTTTGGAATAAATGCTAAAATCGCTTCGGCCAAAAACAAATACAAATGAGTTTAACAGAATGGAAAATAGACCGAATTGAAAATATTCTTCCTGAAGAGTTTTATAAACTAATCGACAATAATAGAAATCACATCGGAAAAACGTTTCCAATAACTCTGGCCAATTCTGATTCTCTGGAAAAAGCAGACGATTTTCTCGAAGTTAGCATACTTAAAGAAAAAAACAATGAAGGATTTTATTTTTACGCGAGAAATATCAAAACCAACGATTTAATTGGTTATTTATGTGTCAAAACTATAGATTATCGAATTTCAAAATGTGAATTAGGATATTTTATTGATGAAAATTTTCAGGGAAAAGGAATAACGTCAAAAATGGTTTCAAATGCACTTGACTTCTGTTTTAATGAATTATTAATGAACAAAGTCTTTATCTGCACTTCAGAAATTAATATTGCAAGCCAGCGAATTGCATTAAAACACAATTTCAAACAAGAAGGACTTTTACGTGACGAATTTAGAAATGGTGATGGCGAATTGCAAAATACTGTTTATTTCGGCTTGCTTAAATCAGAATATAATGAAAGATAAATTTTACACATACATACAAAACTTACAAGATCAAATCTGCGCAGGATTAGAAGCGGTAGACGGAACTGCAAAATTTCGTGAAGATCTTTGGAAACGTCCTGAAGGCGGTGGTGGAAGAACACGCGTTATTGAAAATGGCGAAGTTTTCGAAAAAGGCGGTGTAAACATTTCAGCCGTTCACGGAACATTACCGGAAGCGATGCAAAAGATGTTTGGCGTTGGCGAAGCTGATTTTTTCGCCTGCGGACTAAGTTTGGTTATTCATCCTAAAAATCCAATGGTTCCAACGGTTCACGCTAATTGGCGTTATTTTGAAATGTACGACGAACACGGAAAAGTAATCGAACAATGGTTTGGTGGTGGACAGGATTTAACGCCTTATTATTTGTTTGAAGAAGATGCAACACACTTTCATCAAACTTGCAAAACGGCCTGTGACAAACACAATCCGGAGTTTTATCCAAAATATAAAAAACAATGCGATGCTTATTTTTGGAATGCACATAGACACGAAGCCCGCGGTATTGGAGGTTTATTCTTTGATTATTGCAAAGCAAATGAGCAAATGTCGATGGAAGATTGGTTCAATTTTGTGTCAGAAGTTGGAAATAGTTTCTTAGAAGCATATGTTCCAATTGTGAAGAAAAGAAAGGATTTATCATATACTCCGGAAAACAGAAATTGGCAGGAAATTCGCCGTGGCCGTTATGTCGAGTTCAATTTGGTTCATGACAAAGGCACTTTATTTGGTTTAAAAACCAACGGAAGAATTGAGAGTATTTTAATGAGTTTGCCACCACATGTACAATGGGTCTACGATCATCATCCGCAAGCTGGAAGTGAAGAAGAAAAATTGGTAAATATGTTGGAGAACCCATGCGAATGGATCTAAAAATTGAAGCCAATATTAATGTAACTTCTTTGTAATCATAAATTTAAATTGTAATTTACTCCAAATCTTCAGTCTAAAATCTAAAATTTAAAATATTATGGAAAAGAGAGAAATCAATATTGCACAATTAGATCGCATGCATTCAGGCAAGGGATTTATCGCCGCCTTAGACCAAAGTGGCGGAAGCACACCAAAAGCCTTAGCACAATATGGTGTTCAGGAAAGCAGCTTTACCAATGACGAAGAAATGTACACTCTTGTACATGAAATGAGAACCCGTATTATTAAAAGTCCTGCATTCAAAAGCGAGTACATCTTAGGCGCTATTTTGTTTGAGAATACTATGGACCGCAAAATTGAAGGAGAATGGACTGCTGATTATTTATGGGAAAAGAAAAATATAGTTCCGTTTTTAAAAGTAGACAAAGGACTTGCCGATCTTGCCAATGGCGTACAGTTGATGAAACCAATTTCTAATTTAGATGAATTACTAACTCGCGCTGTAGAAAAAAACGTTTTTGGAACTAAGATGCGCTCTGTTATCAAAGAAGCAAATACTGAAGGAATTCGCGAAGTTGTAGAACAGCAATTTAAAGTTGGTTTACAAATATTCGAAAAAGGACTTGTGCCAATTATTGAACCTGAAGTTGATATTTACAGTACTGATAAAGAAAAATCAGAAGAAATTCTAAAACAAGAAATTAAGAAACAACTTAGTTTGCTGGATAAAGATGTAAAAGTTATGCTGAAATTATCTCTTCCTACTATTACCAACTATTATAGTGAACTAATGACTGATCCACATGTTGTGCGTGTTGTGGCATTATCTGGCGGATATGGCCAGGACGAAGCCAATCAAAAACTTTCACAAAACCAAGGATTGATTGCAAGTTTTTCCCGTGCATTATCTGAAGGGCTGAGTGCAACTCAATCTGACGATTCCTTTAATAGTAAATTAGAAAAGACAATTCAAGAGATTTGCGCCGCTTCTATCACATAAAACAATGAACAGTAAGGGTTTAATTGTCCTTAAAAACAAAAACTTAAATAAACAATTATAATTTCAGGGTAAACCTGAAACATGAAACTTTAAACAAAAAAACAATGTTCCCATTACAAAGAAACCGTCGTTTAAGAACAAATGAATCAATTCGTTCATTAGTTCGCGAAACAAGTTTAAGTCCACAGGATTTTATGCTTCCAATGTTTGTTGCAGAAGGAAAAGATGTAAAAGTTGCTATTCCGTCAATGCCGGGAATTTACCGTCATTCATTGGACAATACTATTAAAGAAGTAAAGGAAGCCTGGGATTTAGGAATAAAAGCGGTAAATATTTACGTTAAAGTAAGTGAAAATCTTAAAGACAATAAAGGCGTTGAAGCGTGGAATAAAGATGGTTTAATGCAACAAACCATTCGCGCGATAAAAGATGCTGTTCCGGAAATGATTGTAATGCCAGACGTAGCTTTAGATCCCTATTCGATTTATGGCCATGACGGAATTATCGAAAACGGTCAATTGATTAATGATGCGACTGTTGATGCTTTGACCCGAATGAGTTTAAGTCATGCTGATGCCGGTGCCGATTTTGTAGCGCCAAGTGACATGATGGACGGACGTGTTTTGGCCATTAGAAAAGCATTAGAAGAAAGCGGACACCACAACGTAGGAATCATGAGTTATAGTGCAAAATATGCTTCGGCATTTTACGGACCATTTCGCGATGCTTTAGATTCTGCTCCTGTCGATTCTCAAAATATTCCAAAAGATAAAAAAACGTATCAAATGGATTATGCCAATCGAATTGAAGGAATTCGTGAAGCTTTATTAGATGTTGAAGAGGGTGCGGATATTGTAATGGTAAAACCTGGAATTGCATATTTAGACATTGTTCGCGAGGTGAAAAATGCGGTTCATGTTCCGGTTGCAGTCTATCAGGTATCTGGTGAGTACGCTATGATAAAGGCCGCAGCTGAAAAAGGATGGTTAGATCATGACAAAATTATGATAGAGCAACTTTATTGCATTAAGCGTGCCGGAGCTAGTATTATCTCCACTTATTTTGCAAAAGAAGCTGCTGTAATTTTAAATAGGTAGACTTTAAAAATAAAAAAGTATAATTTAGCCTCCTAAATTAAAACATTTAAAATGAAAAAATTATTACTTAGTTTCATGGTTGCTGTCAGTTTAACATCTGTTGCGCAAGAGATAAAAATTAAAAAAGACAAAATCAGTATAGACGGTACCGAAGTTGCAATTCTAGACAAAGAAAAATTATCTTATAAGATTCTTTCATTAGACAACAGGCCAATCTTTGCAATCGAAAGAAAGGCTAATACTTTACTTGATGGTTCATTAATATATTGGTCTCTTCTTACAGATTTAAGTAATAGTAAAACAAACGGAATTCTCGATTATGGAAAAGATCAGGGGCTAAGTTTTCAAAAAGCTATTGTGGCTAGTGTTTGCAACGAGAAATACGAATTTATTAGTGCGACCGGAATAGATGAAAAAGGAGTTTTAGAATATATAAACAATGCTCCCAATACTATACAAAAAGATTTTGACGACGCCGATTTAAAAACTATTGAAAATCTTAAAAAGGAACAGGATATTTTGATACAAAACAAGATTAAGGTGAGTAAAGATGGACAAATTACACAAACACGATTAGTAGATAAATACCCTACATCAAATATAGAAGACGTTTTAATTGGTAAAATATCAAAACAAAGTGTAGCTTATATGCCTGGTTTTGCTCCTAATTTGACATATACAGTAAATTCAGTATATAAAAAAGATGAAGGAAGCATAAAAGTAACATCATGGAGCAGATTAGTGGGCACTTGGTATGCTGCAAAAACCGGATATGAAAACCCAGTAACAGGTAAAAACATTAAGGAGCAATTAATCACAGAGGACAAAAAATCATTTAACATAAGTCAAAAACTTCCTGATTCTGTAATAACACAGCTTAATATTTCTGAAAAAAGTGGAGATGGAGATGTACTTTCGAAACAAATTGTAGCAAAACTTCTATCGAATGGGTATGAGTTTGAGGCTATGGTAAAATAATTTTAAACAGTTTATGAAAAGCATATTAGTTTTATTATCAATATTAACTTTAACATCTTGTAAAAAACAAGCAACTGAAAATAGTGATCCAACTGCAACAGAAGCTTATATTGAAGGAAATTCGGCAGAAGCCAAAACACCGGAAGCTTTAGGAAAAGACATATTTGAAGGAAAAGGAAATTGCTATTCCTGTCATCAGGTTGATCAAAAGGTAATTGGACCAAGTATACAGGAAATCGCAAAAATGTACAAAGACAAAAAAGTAGATATTGTTACTTTCCTTAAAGGAAACGCTGAACCAATTGTAGATCCGAGTCAGTTTGATGTAATGAAAACAAATTTTCCGGTTACAAAAGCAATGTCTGATGAAGAGTTGAAAGCAATCGAAAGTTATATTTACAGCAATCTGAAAAACTAAATATATGGAATAGAAATAAAAACGGCGCTAAATTAGCGCCGTTTTTTCATTTAACCTCTTACCAGATTTTAACTCTTTTATCTGGTGCTATGTACATTTTATCGCCTTGTTTAATTCCGAAAGCCTGATAAAAGGCATCAACATTCTGAATTGGAACAACTGCTCTGTACATTCCAGGCGAGTGTGGATCTGTTTTTACCTGATTTTTGATTGCTTCATCTCTCGATTTTGTTCTCCAAACCGTTGCCCATGAAATGAAGAAACGCTGTTCAGGAGTTAATCCGTCGATCAAACCTGGATTTCCATTTTTCTTTAGATACAATTGCAGGCCATCATAAGCTGCATTTATTCCTCCTAAATCCCCAATGTTTTCGCCTAAAGTAAATTTACCATCTACATGAATTCCCGGTAAAGGCTCTAAAGCACTGTATTGCTCAGCAAGGGCGGTTCCTAACTGTGTAAATTGTTTTAAATCCTCGGCTGTCCACCAGTCAACAAGATTTCCTTGTGCATTATATCTAGCTCCGGAATCATCAAATCCATGCGATATCTCATGTCCGATTACTGCACCAATTCCACCGTAATTTACTGCTTCATCTGCCTGGTAATTATAAAAAGGCGGCTGCAAAATTGCTGCCGGAAACACAATTTCGTTATAGGAAGGGTTGTAATAAGCATTTACAGTTTGAGGCGACATTCCCCATTCTGTTTTATCAACCGGTTTACTTAACTTTTCCAGGTTTTTCTTAAAATTCCATTTGGCTAAATTCTTTGTGTTTTCAAAGTAACTTCCATTTTCGGCAACACCTTTAATTTCCAAAGCAGAATAGTCCTTCCATTTATCCGGATAACCTACTTTAATTGTAATCTTATTTAATTTCTCAATGGCTTTTGCTTTTGTAGCATCAGACATCCAGGTTAAGTTGTTAATACGGTTTTGATACGCCAAAATTACATTCTGAATCATATCAACTGCTTTTGTTTTTGCTTCAGCAGGAAATACTTTTTCCACATATAACTTACCAAGCGCTTCACCAACATTACGATTTACTGACTGCAATGCTTTTTCTTCACGTGGAATCTCTTTTACCGCTCCTCTTAAGGTTTTACTATAGAACTCAAAATTAGCCGTTTCAATATCAGTTGTTAATTGCGAAGCCGTTGAATTTAAAATATCCCATTTCAAATATTCTTTCCATGTTCCCACTTTGTTTTGAGTAAAAACAGCTTGCAATTCTTTCATATAACGCGGCTCCATAACTATTACTGTATCTAATTTTGGCATACCAAGACCAGAAAAATAAGTATCCCATTTAATGGCAGGAGTTAGCTTTTGAAGATCAGCAATTGTCATAGGATTATATTGCAAACGGCTATCTCTGCTTTCAACACGATTTAATCTTGGTGAAGACAAAGTTGTTTCTAACGCCAAAATTTCAGCTGCATTTTTTTTAGCCGCTTCAGGCGATTCACCAATAAACTGCATCATTCTAGCTACATGAAGTTCGTATTTGGCACGTTTTTCTTTTGAATCCTTATCTTCCGAAGTGTAATAATCCTTATCTGGAAGTCCTAAACGACTTACTACCAAACTTACAGAGTTCTTAGAACTGTTTTTCTCATCAGCTCCAATATAAGTACCAAAAAATCCTGAACCTCCCTGTGGTTCCATTTCAATTAAGTATTTTTGAAGATCGGCCACGTTTTTTATGGCATCAATTTTTTTCAAATAAGGTTTTAAAGGTTCAATTCCTCTTTTGTTTCTTCCCACAGTATCTAAAATAGTGGTAAACAAATTCACTGCTTTACCCTGATCTGTATTTGATTTGTAAACCGGATTTTTAGAAGCTTCCTTCAAAATTGCCATTGCATCCTTATCTGTTTTTTTGATCAGTTCGTTAAAACTTCCCCAAGTTGTTCTATCACTTGGAATTTCTGTTTTATCTAACCAGGTTCCGTTAACGTAACGGAAAAAATCTTCACCCGGGCTAATTTTCGTATTCATATAAGATACATTAATTCCCGGTTCTTTTGTGGTTCCATTCTGCGCCTGAGCTGCCGTTAGCGCGAAGAATGCAGAAAAAGCACAAAACAATGGTTTGCTAAGCTGTTTGTTCATTTTTATAAGTTTATTTTGGATACATACAAACTTATTGTTATTATTTTAAACTTTATGTTAAAATTGCATGATATTAAAGCGTAAGTTTTTTAATGCAATATTTCATCTGTTACAACGAAAATTTTTATCAATAACATCTTCATTTAAAGGATTATTTAAATTGTTTTTTAAAGTGAATTTTCAGGAAAATTGAGGCCATAAGTTTTTTATCTTGGCTTTATGCTGGGTACGTTTCTTTATCTCAAATCAGTTAAATCTGCGTATTACAAAAACTTGGCGAACTCCGCGCTATTCTTTGCGAGATTATAAAACATTAAAATAAATCTCAATTACTTTTACACCCAACTCCTATCTGTTAAAAACCACAGCCAACTAGTATTTTAAAATGCGCTTTTTGTATTTTTGCGACAAATTATTTTTATGAAATCGTTTCTTTACAAATACCGCAAATTCTTTATTGTTTTAATTGTCTTTTCGGTTGTCACTATATCCTTATTTTATTCGGCTTTAAAGCCCAAAAAAACGTTACCAATTTACAATCCTGCCGATGTTAATCCTGAATTGGTTGACAGTACCGTTCAGTATAAAAGCAAATACCACACGATTGCCGACTTTAAGTTTGTAAATCAAAATGGTGATACAATTACGCAGCAAAACTACGAGGGAAAAATTTATGTTGCTGATTTCTTCTTTACAACATGCGGATCTATTTGTCCAAAAATGACTACGAATCTTGAGGGAGTTCAAAAAGCTGTTTTAAATAACCCCAAAGTAATGTTATTGTCCCACACCGTTTTTCCTGAAGTTGATAGTATTCCGGTTTTAAAAGAATATGCCATCAAACATCATGTTGTAGACAGCAAATGGAATTTGGTTACCGGCGATAAAAAAGATATTTATACTATGGCCAGAAAATCATACCTGGCTGTAAAACTTGGAAGACCGGATCAGCTTTATGATATGGTTCATACAGAAAATTTTGTTCTGGTAGATCAAAAACGTCGCGTTCGCGGATTTTATGACGGTACGAATAAAGAAGAAATGAAACGTCTCCTGGAAGACATTGATTTCTTATGTCAGGAGTAAGATGCCTTATTTTAGAAACATTTAGCATATTCAAAAGTGTTAAATACCTTTAAATAAAGAATTATTGCCTACTTTTGCAATCTAAATTCAATCTAAATAAGCTTGCAAAATACAATACATACTCTGAAAAAAGGCGAGAAAGCCATTATCAAAGATTTTGATATCGATCTTATTCCTCTAAAATTATTAGAAATGGGTTGTTTGCCTGGCAACTTAGTTCAATTGCTTCAGATTGCTCCTTTTGGAGATCCTTTATATTTAGACATTAATGGCTCTCATGTGGCGATTCGTGTTGAAACTGCTCGCGAAATTGAAGTTGAACTTATCAAAACCAATTTGTAATGAGCATTCAAAATATTAATGTTGCCCTTATCGGAAATCCTAATACAGGAAAAACTTCTGTTTTTAATCAGCTAACCGGTTTAAATCAGCAAGTGGGGAATTATCCCGGAATTACGGTTGAGAAAAAAATTGGTTTCTGTAAATTACCCCATAACATAAAAGCTAATATTCTCGATTTACCGGGAACATATAGCTTGAATGCGAGTTCGATGGACGAAAGTGTTGTTATTGAACTTTTGCTAAACAAAAACGATAAACTATATCCGGATGTTGCAGTTGTAGTTACCGATGTTGAAAATCTGAAACGAAATTTACTGATTTACACACAGATAAAAGATCTTGAAATTCCGACGATTTTAGTCATTAACATGTCTGATCGTATGGAAAGAAAAGGAATTACTTTGGATATTTCATATTTAGAAGAAAAACTAAAGACTAAAATTGCTTTGGTAAGTTCACGAAAAGGTTTGGGAATTGACAATTTAAAAGAATTAATCGTTTCTTATAAAACCATTCCAAATGAAGCTTGCTTAAATTCATCAGTTATTGACACTGCTTATTTTGAAAAATTACAACACGCTTTTCCGAACCAGCTGTTATACAAATTGTGGCTGGTGATTACCCAGGATGTCAACTTTTCGAACTTAGACCGAAATGAAATTCGAAGTACTTTTACCAAATCACATTCAGAGTTAAAGCGTTTACAGCAAAAAGAAACCATTAAAAGATATCAGTTTATAAATGATGTTTTGAAAGAAGGTTTACAAGTTGATGAATCCATGGCAAAAGACATTCGTGCCAGACTTGACCGTGTTTTAACGCACAAGGTTTGGGGTTATGTAATTTTTTTGGCTATTTTATTTTTGATTTTCCAATCGATTTTCAGCTGGTCCACTATTCCGATGGATTTCATTGACAGCACTTTTGCTTCTCTAAGCAGTTGGACCGCTTCAGAATTGCCAAGCGGAATTTTAACCGACTTGCTTTCACAGGGCATTATTCCTGGAATTGGAGGAATTCTGATTTTCATTCCACAGATTGCCTTCTTGTTTCTGTTTATTTCCATTTTGGAAGAAAGCGGTTATATGAGCCGTGTGGTCTTTTTGATGGATAAAATAATGCGAAAATTTGGGCTTTCTGGAAAAAGTGTCGTGCCATTGATTTCAGGAACAGCATGTGCTATTCCGGCCATTATGGCCACCAGGAATATTGAAAACTGGAAAGAACGCCTAATCACTATTTTGGTAACGCCATTCACCACTTGTTCTGCAAGACTTCCGGTTTATACCATTATTATTTCGCTGGTAATTCCGAATCAGCGCGTTTTAGGAATTCTAAATTTGCAGGGATTATCACTAATGTTGCTTTATTTATTGGGATTTGTAACTGCTATTTTATCTGCGTTAATTTTGAATAAAATTTTAAAATTCAACACTAAAAGCTATTTCGTAGTTGAAATGCCAAGTTATAAAATGCCACTTTTAAAGAATGTGGGAATCAACGTGGTCGAGAAAACAAAAGCATTTGTTGTTGGCGCGGGTAAAATTATCTTAGCGATATCTGTTATTTTATGGTTTTTAGCCTCTTTTGGTCCCGGAAAAGATTTTAATGAAGCAGAAACTATCGTAAAAGAAAGATTTACCAATACAACCTTAAATGAATTAGAATTTGAAAACGAAGTCGCTTCTCAAAAATTAGAGAATTCGTATATCGGAATTATGGGTAAAGCCATTGAACCCGCAATTTCTCCTTTAGGTTATGACTGGAAAATCGGAATTGCAATTATCAGTTCGTTTGCCGCACGTGAGGTTTTTGTTGGAACTCTTGCTACCATTTATAGCGTTGGAGACAGCGACAATGAAGCAACCATTAAAAGCAAAATGCAGAAAGAAGTAAATCCGCAAACGGGCGAGAAGATTTTCAATTTTGCATCGGGAATATCGCTTTTATTGTTTTATGCTTTTGCGATGCAGTGCGCGAGTACATTAGCGATTACAAAAAAGGAAACCAATTCCTGGAAATGGCCCGCAATGCAGTTATTCTTAATGAGCGGATTAGCTTATTTTGTTGCTCTTCTCGCCTATCAACTTTTAAAATAAACGGCCATGATACAAGAAATTATTGCCTTTGGAATATTAATTATCGCTGTTGCCTTTTTGATCAAAAAGTTCTTTTGGAAATCTAAAAAGAAAAAAGATTGTGGCAGCGGAAACTGTGGCTGTAGTTGAATTTAAATAGTACGTTTTCTAAAACTTACAGCCTGCAAATAAAATGTGTCTTTTATTGACACTATAAAACCTTAACTAGCCTTATTTAAGGCCGTTAACTTTTAACTTCGTTTCATTAATTCAAATTTTAAAGAAATGAAAGATTTTGATAGAACAGAGATTACAAAAGGCAACAGGGTTTCAAGATTATTGTGGTTTACACTTGGTTTTCTATGCGCCGGACCAGTTTTTTATTTTTTCATGAAACATCGTTAGTAGCTCTAAAACAGCAAATTACTTTACCCCTTCCCATTCTGCGTAAAATTGCGATAAAAAAGATTCCATGAAACCATGTCTTTCGGCAGCTATTTGCTTTCCGGTTTTGGTGTTCATTTTCTCTGATAAAAGCAATAATTTTTCGTAAAAGTGATTAATTGTCGGTGCATTATTCTTTTTATACTCTTCTTTAGTCATATTGGTTATCGGCGCGATTTCAGGATTGTACAAAGCCCTGTTTTTAAATCCACCATAATTAAAGGCTCGTGCAATACCAATTGCTCCTATTGCATCCAAACGGTCAGCATCCTGCACAATATCTAATTCTATAGAAGAGAACTTTTTGTCGAAATTTCCACCTTTGTACGAGATGTTTTCGATAATATTCACTACATGCTGAATAGTTTCTTCAGAAACATTTTGAGATTCTAAAAATAATCGCGCGGTTTTTGGTCCAATGGTTTCATCTCCGTTATGAAATTTACTGTCGGCAATATCGTGAAGTAAAGCTCCTAACTGCACGACAACCAAATCACATTTGGTATCTTTTGCAATCAAAAGTGCATTTTTGTACACGCGCTCAATATGAAACCAATCGTGTCCGCCTTCTGCATCGCTTAGTTTTTCTTTTACAAACGTTATTGTCTTATTTATTAAATCAGAATTATTCATAGTTGTATTTTGTATTAAGAATGGCACACGGATGACATGAATTGATATGGATTAACGCCGATTCTTTTATTTTTTAAATAAAAATGTTGATTGTCAAAGCTTCACTTCGACAATCAACAATATATTATATTTCAATCTAAACTCTAAAATTAAAGTCTCGCTGGTTCTACCCATTTAAAGATGTGTGATTCCTGTGGAATTACCAATCTCTCAGAAATTCTTGCCATACGGCCTGGTAATTTCATTAAGTAATCACGAGCTTTTTCGGCTTCGTCTGTCAAACCCGACATCTTATCAATTTCCCACTTGTCCATTAATTTTTGCATGATATCAACATAATCGCTTGCGGTGTAAACCCCAATACGTTGTGCTGAA
>Ga0247813_10002329_pt1 | contig 13138 bp, 10 predicted proteins | sample UWRJL169409C1_FD_180719 | JGI IMG/M metagenome (GOLD analysis project Ga0247813, IMG submission 180719) | Plant litter microbial communities from Arlington Agricultural Research Station in Wisconsin, United States - UWRJ-L169-409C-1 | ecosystem: Environmental > Terrestrial > Plant litter >... | reverse complement strand
TGGTCTTCGGCGATCTTGTCGTCCCCGAAGACCAGGCTCGTCGCAAGGCCGCCCTCGCCTCCGCCCTCGATCATCAGGCGTCCTATGAAAATGAATACCGCCTGCTCGACAAAGACGGCCACGTGAAGTGGGTCCTCGACCGCGGCCAAGGCATCTATTCCAGCGAAGGCAAACTGCTCTTTATCGAGGGTCTCGCCATCGACATCACCCGCCGCAAACAAGCCGAGGCCGACAAGGGCGCGCTCGACCGCAAACTTCTCGAATCCCAAAAACTCGAAAGCCTCGGCGTCCTCGCCGGCGGCATCGCCCACGATTTCAACAACCTGCTCACGACCATCGTCGGCCACGCCAGCATCCTCCGCCTCGATCTGCCCGCCGATTCCTCGCTCCAGCAGCACCTCGAACAGATCGAGACCGGCTCCCAGCGCGCCGGCGAACTCTGCCAGCAGATGCTCGCCTACGCCGGCCAGGGACGGTTCCTCGTGCAACGCGCACCGCTGGAAAAATTCGTCCGCGAAACCATTCCGCTCCTCCAGCACTCCATCAGCAAACGCGCGCGCCTCAGCTTTCAGTTTCATCCCGGCTCGCCCGCCGTCGATGTGGACGCCACCCAGATCCGCCAGATCGTGATGAACCTCGTGGTCAACGCCTCCGACGCCATCGGCGACCGCGACGGCATCATCACCGTGGAAACCGGCACCCTGCGCCGCGACGACCCGCAACTCGCCCGCGCCGTGCTCCCCCCTCCTCCCGGCGAAGGCGATTTCGCCTGCCTCCGCGTCCACGACACCGGCGCCGGCATGTCCGACGACACCATCGCCAAAATTTTCGATCCCTTTTTCACGACCAAGTTCGCCGGACGCGGCCTCGGTCTCGCCGCCGTGCTCGGCATCGTGCGCAGCCACCAAGGCAGCCTCCTCGTCACCAGCACCCTCGGCGCCGGCTCCGCCTTCACGCTCCTGCTCCCCGCCGCCACCGCGCCCAAACCCGACCGCGAAAGCCGCTCCCCGTTCGACACCCGCCCCCACCCGCTCTCCGGCAGTGTTCTCCTCATCGACGACGAGGAGGGCGTGCGCTCCGTCGCCGAGCAGATGTTCCAATCCCTCGGACTCAAAACGCTCATCGCGGCCGATGGCGTCGAGGGCCTCGAACTCTTTCAAAAACACCAGGCCGAAATCACCCTGGTCTTGCTCGACCTCACGATGCCGCGCCTGAGCGGAGCCGAAACGTTGCGCGCCCTCCGCGCCCTCGCGCCGCTCCTGCCGGTCGTCCTGATGAGTGGTTACAACGCGAGCTCGATTCCCGAACTAGGCACGGACGAAAGCCTCAGCTTCCTGCAGAAACCGTTTTCGCTCCAGGCCCTGCGCAAACAAATCAACAAGCTCCTCGGCTGAGCAGGCCGTGAAGTAGCGCAGGCTTCCAACCTGCATCCGGAGCAGAAAGAAGCGCTAAGCCCGTCTTTCTCTTTCTTCTTTATCTCAATCTTTCGCGCGCGCGCTATTAGTCACCTCGCAGCCCGGCATTAGCCCTTCCTCCGTTTCGCGTTTCGCTTCCATTCGCTCCTTGGCTCCGCCTCCCCGAACCGTTTGCCTGTCGGCTCCGTGTCCACCACCGAGCCCATTAAGCCCAAACGCGCCCTCTCACTCGGCGTTATTTTCCTCACGCTCTACATCGACCTGGTGGGGTTCTCGATCATCTTCCCGCTCGGCCCCGACCTGCTGAAGCACTACCTCGCGGTGGACGGCCAAAGCGGCCTCCTCCACTGGCTCCTCGGCCACCTCAACAGCATCGCCGTCAGCTTGGGCAATAACAACGAGGGTCCGCTCACCGCCGTGCTCTTCGGCGGCGTCATCAGCTCCCTTTTCTCGATCCTCCAGTTCATCTTCGCGCCGTTCTGGGGCACGCTCTCCGACAAACGCGGACGCCGCCCCATCCTCCTGCTCACCGTCGCCGGCACCACCTTCAGCTACCTGCTCTGGGTGATCAGCGGATCCTTCTGGCTCTTCATCGCCGCCCGCATCATCGCCGGCGCGTTCGGCGGCAATCTCTCCGTCGCCACCGCCGCGGTCGCCGACGTAACCACCCGCGCCGAACGCTCCAAAGCGATGGGCATCGTCGGCGCCGCCTTCGGCCTCGGCCTCGTCACCGGCCCGATGATCGGCGCCTTCACCGCCCACCTGAATCTCCTCGACCGTTTCCCCGGTCTCGCCGCCTGGGGTATCAATCCGTTCTCCGTCCCCGCGCTGCTCTCGCTCCTGATGAGCGTGGTCAACCTCGTCTGGATCTACCGCCGCTTCAACGAAACGCGCCCGCCGTCCGCCCGCACCGCGCCCGTCGAGACGCGCCTGCGCAATCCCCTCCGCGCCATCCTCAACCTCTCCGATTCCCGCATTCGCGGCGTCAACCTCGTGGCCTTCGTTTACTCCATCGCCTTCGTCGCGATGGAAGCCTCCCTCGTCTTCCTCAGCGCCGAACGATTCAACTACACCGCCCGCGAAAACGGCCTGCTCATGGGTTTCCTCGGCGTCTGCTCCATCATCACGCAAGGCGTCATCGTCCGTAAAATCCTTACGCGCGTCCCCGAAACCCGCGTCCTCGGTGGCGGCCTCCTTATCTCCTGCGCCGGCCTGCTGCTAATCGGCTTCGCACCCGCTCCCGTCTGGCTTTATGCCGGCGTCGGCCTGCTCGCGCTCGGCAGCGGTCTGGTCAACCCGTCCACGACCGGCCTCATCTCCCTCTACGCCGGCGCCGATGAACAAGGCCGCGTGCTCGGCATCTTCCGCTCGCTGGGCTCGCTCTCGCGCGCGATCACCCCGATCGCCGCCGGCATCGTATTTTGGTCTTTCGGCAAACACGGCAGTTACACCGTGTTCATCGGCGCCGCCGTTCTCGCCTTTGGCGCCTGGATCGCGGGGACCCGCCTCCCCCAGCCGGAGAAATAAAAAGGACGGACCTTTCGGCCCGTCCTTTCCCGATCCGAATCGTGTCAGCGAGTTACTGCACCGCCGGATAACTCCCGAGCCACTTCACCAGCGGGCAGAATTTCTTCAGCTCCGCGATGGCTTCTTTCATCGCCGGATCGTCGTAGTGGCCCGTGACGTCGATAAAGAACAAGTAATCCCACGGACGCTTCTTACTCGGACGCGACTCGACCTTCGAGAGGTTGATGCCGCGCTGGCCGAACGGATTGAGCATCTTCAACAGCGAGCCCGAATGCGCGGCCGCCTCATCGCCAAGCGAGATCACCAGACTCGTGATGTCGCGTCCGCCGCCGACCGGTCCCGACGGACGTTTGCCCACCACAAAGAACCGCGTGGTGTTGTCGTTCTGATCCTGAATGCCGCGCGCGAGCACCGGCACACCTTGCACTTGCGCCGCGAGTTCCGCCGCGATGGCCGCCGCGCCCGGAGTATCCTTGGCGATCTGCACCGCCTTGGCCGTGCTCGCCGTGTCGATCAACTGCGCGTGCGGCAGGTGGCGCTGCAACCACGCGCGGCACTGCGCCAGCGCCTGATCCTTCGAGTAAACCTTGTCGATTTTCTCCAGCGGCGTGGACGAGATCAGCGCGTGGTTGATCTCCAAAAACACCTGCGCCACGACCTTCAAGTCGCTCTCCACAAAGCCGTCCAGCGCCTCGCGCACGGAGCCCTCCGTCGAGTTCTCGATGGGAATGATGCCATAGTCGGCCTCGCCCTTTTCGACCGCCGTAAAGATGTCCGAGATCGTCGCAATGGCCGCATAATCGACGCTCGCGCCAAACTTCTTGATCGCCGCCGCATGGGTGTAGGTCGCCTCAGGCCCGAGGTAGGCGATGAGCAACGGCTTTTCGAGCGCGATGGCCGCCGACATGATCTCGCGATAAATCGCCTGCAACGCCTCGTTCTTGATCGGCCCTTGGTTGAGCGAAACGACCTTGTTGAACACCGCGTGTTCGCGCTCGGGCACGTAGATCTGGCCGCCGCTGCTGCGCTTGAGTTTTCCGATCTCGGCGGCGAGCGCGAGGCGGCTGTTGAGGAGCTCGACGATCTGGCGGTCGTGGGCGTCGATTTGTTCCCGGATGGGTTGGAGCGGATCAGACATGGTCAGGCAAAAAATCAGGAAGTGGCGGGTTTGTTGTCGTCGGCCTCCGCATCAGCGGGCGCGGACTCGGTTTGAGCGGCAGCGTCTGCAGCCGCCGCTTCGATGAACACCTCGGCCGCCGACTCGGCGGACTCCGGCACATGTTCGACATCGACCTCCGAGCGGTTCGGCGAATCGCCTTCGCCCTCTTCGAGCGGCAGACCCATCTCGGCATCAGCCGGCGGCGTGGCGTTGGTCGCGGTCTTCAGCCACTCGTCGATCTGGCGCGGCGACAGCACATCCGACGCCGGCAATTCCACGAGCGACTTCACGCCCACGAATTCCAAAAACTTGTCCGTCGTCCCATATTGCAACGGACGTCCCGGCAGGTCCGCGCGACCCACGATGTAAACGAGTTCGCGCTCCAAAAGTTTGTTCAAACCCGCCTCGGCCGACACACCGCGGATCGTTTCGATCTCGGTGCGAGTGACCGGCTGGCGATACGCCACGATGGAAAGGGTTTCGAGGGCCGACTGCGTGAGTTTGGCCGGAGCCGGCTCGTCGCGCTTGATACGAATCCAGCGCGCAAACCGCGGATGCGTCACCAGCCGGTAACCGCTCGCGCCGTCGATCAGCAGGTAAATGTCGTCGGCCGTGCGCAGTTCAGCGGCCAGTTCATCCATCGCCTCTCGGATCTGCGTGGCCGTGATCAGCGACGGCACGTCTTGGTAAAGCTCCGCGTCGGTTTCTACCGGCGAGACGGCCAGGACCTCGGCGACTTCACCCTCAATCGCCAGTGGCGCGACCGGTTCCTCGGCAGGAACTTCGGCGGGTTCGCCCTCAGCCGCGGCTGCCGTCGGGTCGACGACCGCCATGGGCAGCGTGGCTTGGTCATGGAACCGTGCGAACGCCGTCTGGATGTCCTTAACCGAGAGAGGCTCGCTCGATGAGAAGAGCAGCGCCTTGAGCACTTTTTTGAGGTTGAACGCCATGCGAAAGAAAGCCCGAGAGTGATGGGGTCGCCGAAACCCGACGCAACCCTGGAAATTAAACCCTCTCCCTCACCCCTTTCATCGAAAGTTTTAGCCGCAAAGAGTCACAAAAAACAGTCTGCCTATTAAACCCTGCGTGCGCCTATAGGCGCGCGGGCGGGCAACGAAGCCACTCGGGATTTTTGCGCCTCTTTGCGGCCACTCCTTCGCACTCTCGATTCCCTCCGTCTTTCAACTCTCAACTTGCGGCCCCCGCCCCCGCTTGGTTTCGTCCACCCTTTTAATCCCATGTGCCAAACGTCCTCCTCCTTTCCCCGTCCGCACTCGTCCGTTGTCGTTGACGGCAACGACCGCGCCCCCGCCCGTTCCATGCTGCGCGCCGTGGGCTTCACGGACGAAGATTTCCACAAACCCCAGATCGCCGTCGCCTCCTCCGCGAGCAACATGACGCCCTGCAACGTCCACCTCGGCGATCTCAGCGAGCACGCGCAGAAAGGCATCAACGCCGCCGGCGGCAAAGCCGTCTATTTCAACACCATCACCGTCACCGACGGCATCAGCATGGGCACGCAGGGCATGCGCTACTCCCTCGTTTCCCGCGACGTCATCGCCGACTCCATTGAAACCGCCGTCGCCGCCGAAGGCTTCGACGGACTCGTCGCCATCGGCGGCTGCGACAAAAACATGCCCGGCTGCATGATGGCCATCGCCCGCCTCAACCGCCCCGCCGTCTTCATCTACGGCGGCAGCATCCTCCCCGGCTTCGCCGCCTCCGACTGCGACCACAAGAAGCCCCTCGACATCGTCTCCGTCTTCGAAGCCGTCGGTAAACACGCCAAGGGCGAGCTCACCGACGCCGGTCTGAAGGAAGTCGAGTCCGGCGCCATCCCCGGCCCCGGTTCCTGCGGCGGTATGTATACCGCCAATACGATGGCCACCTGCATCGAAGCCCTCGGCATGAGCCTGCCCAACAGCAGCGCCCAGCTCGCCGTCGGCAAAGAGAAACGCGAAGACTGCGAACGCGCCGGCGCCGCCGTCATGGCCATGCTCAAAAAAGGCACCAAGCCCCGTGACATCCTCACGCGCAAAGCCTTCGAAAACGCCATCACCGTCTGTCTCGCCCTCGGCGGCTCGACCAATCTCATCCTCCACCTCCTCGCCATCGCCCACTGCGCCGAAGTCCCGCTCACGCTCGCCGACTTCAAGACCATCGGCGACCGCGTCCCGTTGCTCGCCGACGTCAAACCCTTCGGCAAATACGGCATGGCCCACCTCATCCGCATCGGCGGCATCCGCCCGATGATGAAGATCCTCCTCGATCGCGGCCTGCTCCACGGCGACTGTCTCACCGTCTCCGGCGAAACCGTCGCCGAATCCCTCAAGGACGTGCAGCCCTACCCGTCCTACCCCGACCAGCAGGACGTCATCCGTCCCTTCGATCAGCCGATCAAAGCCGACACCCACCTCCGCGTCCTCCACGGCAATCTCGCCCCCGGCGGCGCCGTCGGCAAAATCACCGGCAAAGAAGGTCTCTACTTCAAAGGTCCGGCCAAAGTTTACGAAGGCGAAGAAGACGCGCTCCAAGGCGTCCTCCGTGGCGACGTGGTCAAAGGCGACGTGGTCGTCATCCGCAACGAAGGCCCCGTCGGCGGCCCCGGCATGCGCGAAATGTTGTCCCCCACCAGCGCCATCGCCGGCCGCGGTCTCATCAAAGACGTCGCGCTCATCACCGACGGCCGTTTCTCCGGCGGCTCGCACGGTTTCGACGTCGGCCACATCACGCCCGAAGCCGCCAAGGGTGGTCCCATCGGCATCGTGAAGAACGGTGACCTCATCGAAATCGACGCCGTGAAAAACACCATGAGCCTCCTCATCCCCGACGCCGAATACGCCGCGCGCCTGGCCGCCTACAAGCCGCTTCCTCCCAAGGAAACCCGCGGCGTCTTGGCCAAATACGCCCGCCTCGTCAGCACCGCCTCCGAAGGCGCCGTGACCGACAAGTATCTGTAAAGTAGACGCGGCGTCCCGCCGCGTTGGTTTGCTCTTCACGCCCCCCAAGGCGCCGCCTCACCCGCGGCGCCTTTTTTGCGTCCACCGATTCCCCCGCACCACCCGCCCCAACCTGTGTCTGCCCGGACACTCCATGCTCACTCCCTCGTTCCTGCGCGTTCCCCTCCTTCTCGCAGCCCTTGCGTTTATCTCCGCGCAACCGCCGCTCTCCGCCGCTCTCCCGACCGACACCCTCACCGGCAAAAAAAACGCGCCCGCCCACGCCACCGACACCACCTCCCCTGAACTCACCCCCGCCCTCATAGCCAAAAGCCGCGCCGCCCTGCAAAAAGAGATCGAGCGCACCCGCGCCGATTTCGCAAAACTCCCCGCCGACCAAGCCGAGGACACCACGCTCTGGCTGACCCAGGAAATCGTCCTCCTCGGCCGTCTCGACAACACCTACACCGAGCAACTCAACACGCTCCAACACGCCGCCGACCTCACCAAGGAGTCCACCGAGCTCGCCGACCTCTCGCAAAACCCCCGTCCGCCCGAAGTCCGCCTCAAGCCGCCCCACGGCCTCGTCCTCCTCGATCAACTCTACGCCCAGCGCGATTATCTCCTCCGCGCCAAAGCCCTTCTCAAAACCGACATCGAGAACGTCACGACCGCCCTCGAGGACGCCCGCGACGATCTCGACGACAAAGACCGCCTCCGACGCACCGCCAAAGAATCCGCCCAGGAAGCCGACAACCGCATCGCCGCCCAAGGTGCCCTGCGTCTCGCCGAACTCGAATCACGCCTCGCCCGCGAAACCATCGTCCTCCACGAAAAATCCCTCGCCACCCTCAAGCTCCAGCAATCCCTGCTCGCGCCCAAACTCGCCCTTCTCCTGCCGGACTTGGAATGGCTCCACGCCCACCTCGTGATCGGCGAAACCGACCTCGCCGCCGCCCAGGCCAAACAGAAAAAACGCATCGCCGAGCTCGACCTTGAAATCACGGACGCACGCAAGCTCTCCGACCAGGTCGCCCGCCTCGTCGTCAGCGCCGAACGCCGCGACTCCGCCTCCACCAAAAGCGCCGAAACCGACACCGAACTCGATTCCCGCCGCGCCGACCGCCAGACCGTCAACCTCATGCTCAGCGCCCTCACCGCGCAGCGCGAGCGTCAGGCTGTTCTCACCGAAGTCATCCGTCAGCGCATCCTCGTTCTCACCGATGCCGGCACTTCGGCCGATTTCAAAACCGCCGCCGACGCCAACGACGAAGCCCTCGCCCGCCTCCCCAAAGAACGCCGCCCGCTCTTCGCCGAACTGCGCAAGAGCCGCCAGGAATTGCAAACGCTGCAGGCCCGCCTCGTCGACTCCGCCTCACCCGCGCGCCAGCAAACCTGGGTCACCGACCGCGTCGGCCATCTCACCGCCTGGATCGCCGTCAACGAGCGCAACCTCGCCGACCTCACCGAACTCACCACCGCCCGCAACCGCCTCAACGAAGAACTCGGCGCCCGCGTGAGCACCTTCTCCCTGGGCGAATCATTCACCTCCGCCCGCACCGGCATCACCGCCGCGTGGAACTACGAAGTGTTCTCCATCGCCGACCAACCCGTCCGCGTGAACACCATTCTCACGGTCATCATCCTCATCATCGCCGGACACTGGCTCTCCCGTCGCACCAGCAACCTCATCGGCAGCGCCGTCTTCAAACGCTGCGGCATGAACACCGGCCGTCGCGCCGCCTGGCAAACACTCTCCTTCTACGGCCTCTTCCTGATCGTCCTGCTCACCGCGACGAATCTCTTCCACCTCTCGCTCACGCAATTCTCCGTGGTGAGCGGCGCCCTCGCCGTCGGCATCGGTTTCGGCAGTCAAAATCTCATCAGCAATTTCATCAGCGGCATCATCCTGCTCGTCGAACGCCCGATCAACCAGGGAGACGTCCTCGAAATCAACGGACAACAGGTCACCGTCGAAACCATCGGCCCGCGCAGCACGCTCGTGCGTTCGCGCGACAACACCCACGTCATCGTCCCCAACAGCCGCCTGCTCGAAGAAAACGTCGTCAACCTCACGCTCTCCGACGACGTCATCCGCACCCGCATCCGGGTCGGCGTCGCCTACGGCTCGCCCACCCGCGAAGTCGAACGCATCCTGGAAGACCTCATGATCAACCTCGAAGGCGTGATGAAAGAACCCGCGCCCTTCGCCACGTTCACCGATTTCGGTGACAGCTCGCTCGCCTTCGAAGCATCCTTTTGGAGCGCGCTCGAAGGTCGAAAAAACCTCGAGAGCGAACTCCGTCACCTCATAGCGGAAGCCTTCGCCAAAGCCGGCATCGTCATGGCCTTTCCCCAACGTGACGTGCATCTCGAAACCACCAAACCCCTCCAAGTCGAAATCCTCCCCACCCGCAGTCAAAGCGACGGAGTTTAAAACCAACGCCAGCCTTACGCCCCCGCCCCAAAATGCTTCGCCATACTCGTCTTGTAACAAGCATACGACGGCTTCGGCTGGTGATTGAGGTCGAGTAATCCCCACGCGGTTTCCACCGGACATCCGGGCTGTTTGCACTGCCAGCACACCGCTTGATCGGTCCAGCGGTAATAGGTCGCCCCGATGACAAAGGGTTTCCTCGCGAAGCTCTCAAACGACTCCTCGATGAACCGCGCCTGGGCTTCCGGCGTATGCCCGCGACCGCCCGACGAAAACCTCCACTTGCCCGCCTTGCAGGGATACATCCCGCTCGCCTCCTCCTCCGGCGTCATCATCCCGCCCGCCGATGAGTAGCCGAATTCCTGAATGATGATCGGCTTGCCCGTCAGGGCGTAAAACGCATCGAGATAAGCGTCCCAACTCTCCGCGCCGCCTTTCCGCCAAGTGCCCGGGTAGCTATCGAAACCCGCATAATCGAGGTCCAGTTCGGGATCGTGGTAGATCCCCTTCGCGATATGCACTCCCTCGTGCAACTCCGTGTTTCCGTCCACCTCGCCCGGCAGTGACGGAAACAGCGTGATATTGATCCCCACCTTCGCCCGGGTTCCGGTTGCTTTGATTCCCTGAATGCCCGCCTTCAAAAATGCGACCGACTGATCCAACGTCAGCGTCGCCCGGAAAATCCAGATATCCAGCTCATTGGCGACCTGCCAAAACTCCACCAAGCCATCGAACTCCTTCGCCAGAAACGCGCACATCCGGCGGTAGTTCTCCACATATTCCGGCGACCCCGGAATGCCCGCCTCCGGCACCATCTCGAACGGACCGGGGGTGAGCGCCGTGAACCGGAACCCCTCGTCGCGCAGGCCGGTCATGCGCTCCTTGATCGCCCAAAAACGTTCCGGTTGCGCCTCGCCTCTCAAAAACCGGACCTGATCAAAATGCAGCCGGCCCGTCCGCAGTCCGCGAATACCGGCGTCATGCATCAAGGCCTTGTCCTGACTGGTCAGATTTCCAATATCGGTGGCGACACCGGCGAGAAACAAAGGGGTGTTCATAAGAAAGGATGCTCCCAAAGTGAAGGCCCGAGGGATCGCTTGCGAAGATCATTTTTGAGCAGGCGCCGTTTCACCCGGAGCGAGCTCCGCAAACGCTCCGTCCGCGCCTTCTCGCTTCACCCCGAGATGAAAACCCAATTGCACCTTTACTCGCCTTAATTTTGCAGCCAAATCCGTCCACAAGACTGCGGCAAAGGCCGCAATACTTTGATGGATAAACTCCGTTGAAACCGCCTGTTAATCTCCCTTCACCATGTCATTCCGCAAAGTCGAGAAACCGAAATCCCAGCTGCCCCAGAAAGAACGCGAAGCGATCATCGATCTGCTCCACCTCGGCCTCTACGCTGATTCCCATATCGCGCTCAAGGAAGGCGAATTCATCTCCGATCTCGTGGACGTGATCGGCTGGGATACGCAGCTTTCCTTCAGCAGCTACGAATCCAAATCCATCGCCGGCGCCCGCGCCGCCAAAGACAGTCCCGAAGCCAAAGCCGCCCTCATCGCGTATGCCGCCGAGCGCTTGGTTTCCAAAGAGTCGCGCACGCTCGCCATCGAGCTCTGCAAACAACTCTTCTCGTCCGACAGTTCCACCACGGACAAGGAAGCCGCGCTGCTGGGCGAAATCCGCAGCGCTCTCCAAAAGTAACCTGAGTGAGTCGATCTCGGTAATCGCCCATAGATCCTATCACTGTAACCCCAAAAGGCGCTGCGAACTCCGCAGCGCCTTTTTTGTGAGCGCACCAGCCGTCCGTCGCTCCGCAGCGCCCATCAAACCGCAACCCACCTCCACTCCAATCAATGCAAATAGTTGGCTGACAAGAAGCTCGACCTACCCCGCGCCCATCAGCGTATTTCCATCGTAAATCTCTCTTAATGACAAAGCCCCTTCGCCTACTCGTGCTCACGCTGTTGCTCGGTCTCACCTCCGGCTGCGTCAGCCAGCAACGCTCCGAATATTCACCGGGCGCAAATCTCTCGGCTCTGAAAAAAATCTACGTCGTGCATCTCCCCGCCGACGGACGCCGTATCGATCGCCTCCTCGCTGATCGCCTCAGCCTCATGGGCCACGAAGCCACGTATGGCGAAAAAAACGAGATGCCCGCCGACGCCCAGGCCATCCTCACCTACCAGGACAAATGGATGTGGGACATCACCATGTATATGATCGAACTCCACGTTCAGATTCGTAACCCAAAAACCGAAGTCGCTCTGGCCACCGGTCACTCCGTGCGCAGCTCTCTCGTCCGGAAATCCCCTCCCGACATGGTCGAAGAAGTCCTCACCGATCTCTTCAAAAAACAATAACCCAAATAAGATCTCACTGTTCCGCCTCCCGTCTGCACCGCCATCCCTTCAACGATTCCCAATCCCATGAACCTGCTCCGTATCTCCGTCGCCTTGATTGTCACAACCACCGCCCTGCTCTTCGGCGGTTGCGCCACCGCGTCCAAACCCACGGCGATGGTCGCCACGATGAAGACCGCCGTGGTCAAACATCCGCAGTCCGTCAGCGTCACCGTCACCGGCGGTTCCGATACCTCCAGCCTGGGTGCCTCAAAGATCGCCAACGCCGACTTCGCCGAAGCAATCAAAACCTCGATCACCGAATCCGGATTGTTTGCCAATATCGGTGCGGAGACTGCGGCCGATTACGCCCTCGGCGTGCAAATCGTCCGCCTCGATCAACCCATGTTCGGCGCCTCCCTGACCGTCACGATGGAATGCACGTGGCGGCTCTCTCGTCGCAGCGACGGCCAGGTCGTCTGGGAAAAAGCGATCACCACTCCCTTTACCGCCACAATGGGCGACGCCTTATCCGCCGTGACGCGCCTCCGCCTTGCCAATGAAGGCGCGGCCCGCGCCAACATCGAAGACGCCCTTTCTCAAATCAGCGCGCTCAAGCTGCCTTGAATCAGATTTCCGGACCAAGCCGTTTTTTAAGCCTAAAGTTTTCGGTGTGGGACGTCTGGCGGTTTGCCGACGGCGCAAACATCACAAGAAGCGATTTCATGTGATGCAAATCCCGGCCCCAAGCTTGCGCAGTCTCCTTCACGTCATCACATTACGCACCATGACGACTCTGCAATGGCTCGAAGCCCTCAGCTACATCGTCACCGTGATCGGTCTGCCGTTCGCCATCTGGGTTTTCCTCAAGGAGCAACGCAAGGAACGTCTCAACGACGACGAGGAGCTCTACCTCCAGCTCTCCGACGAATACTCGAAATTCCTCCGCCTCGTCCTCGACAACGCCGACCTCCGCCTGATGACCCAGGCCGAACCGTCCGCCCCCTTTAACCCCGAGCAGATCGAGCGCCGCGACATCCTCTTCGAAATCCTCATCTCCATTTTCGAACGCGCCTACATCCTCGTTTATGAGGACGAGATGAACCGCCAGACCGCCCGTCTCTGGCAAACGTGGGAAGACTACATGCGCTACTGGTGCCGTCGGAGTGATTTCCGCGACCGCCTCCCGATCCTCCTCGAAGGCGAAGACCCCGACTTTCAGCGCCACATCACCGGTATCGCCACCAAAGAATCTCGCTCTCCCAAATCGATCCCCGGCCTCCCCACCGCGTGACCACCCCCGCCGCCCCCAACCGCCT
>Ga0247813_10002328_pt1 | contig 13139 bp, 13 predicted proteins | sample UWRJL169409C1_FD_180719 | JGI IMG/M metagenome (GOLD analysis project Ga0247813, IMG submission 180719) | Plant litter microbial communities from Arlington Agricultural Research Station in Wisconsin, United States - UWRJ-L169-409C-1 | ecosystem: Environmental > Terrestrial > Plant litter >... | reverse complement strand
TAGGCGGAGGAACGCCTTGTTATGCCAATAATCATGAATTATTAAAAAGAGATGATGTTACTTCGATTTATTTAAAAGCTTCAATAGACACTTTATATAATAGATTAATTCATAACAAAAGCAAACGTCCGCTAATTGCTAATATGAATGAAGAGGAAATGAGAGAGTTTATCGCAAAGCATTTGTTCGACAGAAGCTATTATTATAATCACGCACAACATAAAGTTTCGGTTGATAATAAAGCTGTCGATGAAACAGTTCAGGATATTCTGGAAATCTTAGCTTAAAAAAGCATAATTATCACCGTTGTCATCAAAAACAACCTGAACATGCTCTAATAAAGAGGTAGATAACGAGATTCCTTTAAAATCGGCCTTTACGGGATATTTTTTATGATTTCGATCTACAAGCACTGCTGTTTTGAATTTCTTTAACGGAACGTCTAAGAAATGACGAACAGCATAAATTAAAGTAGTCCCTGAATTTAAGACGTCGTCTACAAGTACCAATCCTTTGTTTTCGTATTCTTCTTTTGTTAAAGAAGTCTGTATAGGCAACTGCGGATTTTGTTTGTCGACTTTCACTTCGCAAAGAGAAACCTTAAGTGTCGAAATTGTACTTAGTGCCAAAGCAATTTTTTGCGCAAAAATAGATCCGTTAGATGCGATTCCGGCAATAACAACTTCTTCTTCGTCAACAAATGTTTCGTATATTTGATAGGCGATACGTTTTATTTTATGTTCGATTTCCTGATTTGTTAAGATGATGTTTTTGCTCATGATTTATTTTTTTGCTAAAATACAACTAGAATTTTAGATATTAGAATTTAGATTTCAGATTTTTTGATTGGAATTTGGGATTTGTAAAATTTGGAATTTACTCTGTTTCTTCATCATCAATAATATCATTTCCGTATTCGTCGATATCTCTTCTGTCTTTTTTAGTTGGTCTTCCGGTTCCGGTTTTGCGATAATGCTCTTTAGATAGTTTTAATAATTCTAAATGTGCATAAGCTTCAGCTGGTGTTTCATTTTTTCTGTATATATCTACCAGTTTTGCACCAACACGGCTTTCAGGAATATCGAGAACCGTTATGATTTGTGTGATCTGATCTTTTCTAAAAGTGATTTTATCCGTTGGAAAAACTTCTTTCGAGGGTTTGGCAACCTGCCCATTTACTGTAACATGGTTCTTTTTGCAAGCTTCAGTAACCATATTTCTGGTTTTGTAATAACGTACGCACCATAAGTATTTATCTATTCGCATAATTTTTCTAAATTCAAAGTTAAATTCTTTACAAAAATAAATCAATATTGTATCTTGCGCACTTAAAAAATTAACAATAATGAATAAATTTAAATATTATTTTATTTTATTACTTGCAGGAATAGCGATTGTGTCTTGTAATAAAAGTGATGATGATGATGTTGTAACTGTGCCTCTAAGAGATTATAAAGAACAATACAAGGCTGATAATGATTCTATTGTTAATTATTTAAAGACAAATTATATCGAATCAGTTACAGCTGATTTTGATATTAAAATTTCTAAAATTCCAGTAGGAGGAACGCAAATTTCAATTTGGGATCAAAAGGAATATCCTTTGCAAACAAGAAAGGTTTATAGTAATGATGTTACTTATGAAGTGTATTTTTTAACTTTAAGACAAGGAACAGGAAGTGCTCCTATGAATACAGATAGAATTGTTGCTTCTTACACAGGTAATTTTTTGAATGGAAAAGTATTTGATAGTTCTTATGGAAATGCAGAGACTTTTAACTTATTTGCATATTCACCTGAAGGTAGTGTGATCGAGGGTTGGTCAGAGATTTTTCCTCAGTTTAAAACTGGTACTTCTAAAACAGATGTAGCGACGGGTGTTATTAGTTATGATAATTATGGTGCGGGAGTTATGTTTTTGCCGTCAGGATTAGGTTATTATGCCGGTACTGTAGGTAGTGATGGTCCTGCATATTCTTGCCTAGTGTTTAGTTTTAAGTTGTTTGATTTGCAAAGAATGGATAATGAATATAGTATTTCTTCGTCGACCGGAGGAATTGTTATTCTTGGAGATGGTGTTCCTGATTATTTGGAAGATGTAAATGGTGACGGTTATGTTTATGATTTTAGAAATACAACTAAATATCCGAAACCGCCAACTGATTTAATTGATGATACAGATGGAGATGGAATAGCTGATTTTGTTGATTTTGATGATGATGGTGACGGTTTTACTACAAGATTCGAAATTACAAAACCAACAAATGAAATAGGTATAGTTAAAGTTGGTGATGTTTATATAAATTACGGAACCGGATTTTATTATCCTTGGGATGCTAGAGAAGATAATCCTGCTACGCCAAATACAAATGAATTTGAGCCTAGAGGAATTCCTAGAAAACCAACAGGGGCGAATGGAACTTTTGTACCTGAAGACTATACAGCTTCAGGACGATTAAGAATTCATCTTGATAAAACATATCCAATTAAAAAGAATTAACTTTTTGATTGATAATAAACTAAAACCTCGAAAGTGATTTCGGGGTTTTTTTTGTGTTCAAAAATTTCTCTTGTACTGAAAGTGCAGTTTTTTGGAATTAATTTATTGACTTGTAGTGGTTTATTTAGAAAATAATTTACCGTTTTACGTTTTCCCGTAATGAATATCTGAATCATAATGGTAGATTTGTAAGAGTAATGATCAAATTGTTAAAATGAAATAAACAAAAGTTCTTGAGGACTTCTTGAAATTAAAGATTAGTGAGGAGTATTTGGCCAGTTGTTAGATGCTTATTGCGATACAGATCATGTTTGATAAATAAGGGGCTGCAAAATAGAAACAAACGATGAGTCTAGTAAGATTAGTAGTGATTTCTGTCAACTTATACTTGTGATGCTTTGGGGAGCATCATCAAATATTAGTTAAGTCTCTTGATGCGGGAACTCAAATTTGTCTGATATTGAATTTTGTTAATTCAGGTTCGAATTAGGTAGCTTTGTTTCGATTGATCTGTTTTTTTATGCTAATATTTATTGGTATAAAAGTAAAAACCCCGAAATCACTTTCGGGGTTTTTGATATAAAGTAAGAAAATCTAAGAATTATTTTCTTTTGATTACTCTTTCTACAGCTTCAACAATCGCCTGGTTGTTCAATTTGTATTTTTCCATTAATTGCTCTGGAGTTCCAGATTCACCAAAACTATCGTTTACTGCAACAAACTCTTGTGGAGCAGGATTGTTTAAGGCTAATACTCTTGAAACGCTTTCTCCAAGACCTCCAAGAATATTGTGCTCTTCTGCAGTTACAACACATTTAGTTTTTGCCAATGATTTTAGAATCGCTTCCTCGTCAAGTGGTTTAATAGTGTGAATGTTGATTACTTCAGCAGAAATTCCTTTTGCTTCTAATGCTTCTGCAGCGATAAGAGCTTCCCAAACTAAGTGTCCTGTTGCAACAATAGTTACATCAGTTCCTTCGTTTAATAAAATTGCTTTTCCAATTACGAAAGGTTCGTCAGCTGGCATAAAGTTAGGCACAACCGGACGTCCGAAACGTAAATAAGCAGGACCATGATGATCTGCTAATGCTAATGTAGCCGCTTTAGTCTGATTGTAATCGCAAGTATTGATTACAGTCATTCCAGGTAACATCTTCATTAAGCCAATATCTTCAAGGATTTGGTGTGTTGCTCCGTCTTCTCCTAATGTTAAACCTGCGTGAGATGCACAAATTTTCACGTTTTTATCAGAGTAAGCAACAGATTGACGAATTTGATCGTAAACTCTTCCTGTAGAGAAGTTGGCAAAAGTTCCTGTAAAAGGAATTTTTCCTCCAATTGTTAAACCTGCAGCGATACCAATCATATTAGCTTCTGCAATACCAATTTGGAAAAAACGCTCCGGGTGATTTTTTTTGAAATCATCAAATTTTAATGATCCAATTAAATCAGCACAAAGTGCTACTACTTTTTCGTTTTTTTGACCTAGTTCAGTCATTCCCGCTCCAAAACCTGAACGAGTATCTTTACTTCCTGTATTTGTATATTTTTTCATTTTTGTCTTTTTGAGATGCTAAGTTTCTAAGTGATTAAGATTTTGAGTTTAAACTGAAATCTGTGCACTGAGACTGAACACTTTTTTAATAGTCGATTTGATCTGCAGAATAGTTTTGAGCCAAAGCACTTTCTAATTGGTCATTGTTAGGTGCTTTACCATGCCATGCGTGAGTGTGCATCATAAAATCAACTCCGTTACCCATTTCAGTATATAGTAAAATACAAACTGGTTTTCCTTTTCCTGTTCTTGATTTTGCATCTGTTAAACCTGCAATGATAGCATCGATATTGTTTCCTTCTTTAATTTCAAGAACGTCCCAGTCAAAAGCTTCAAATTTTGCACGGATACTTCCCATTGCTAAAACTTCGTCAGTTGTACCGTCAATTTGTTTTCCGTTAACGTCAACAGTTGCAATAAGGTTGTCTACTTTTTTAGCAGAAGCATACATGATCGCTTCCCAGTTTTGACCTTCTTGTAATTCACCATCTCCGTGTAAAGTATAGATTAAGTGATTATCACCGTTTAATTTTTTTGCTTGTGCAGCACCAAGAGCTACAGATAAACCTTGTCCTAATGAACCAGAAGCCATACGAATTCCAGGCAATCCTTCGTGAGTTGTTGGGTGCCCTTGTAAACGAGAGTTTAATAATCTAAAAGTTGCAAGTTCTGAAACAGGGAAATAACCGCTACGTGCTAGTACGCTATAAAATACAGGAGAAATGTGTCCGTTTGAAAGGAAGAAAATGTCTTCTCCAATTCCGTCCATATCAAAACCTTCTTTACGCTCCATAATGTTTTGGTATAGCGTTACCAAAAATTCAGTACAACCTAGTGAACCACCTGGGTGACCTGAGTTGACAGCATGTACCATTCGAAGAATATCTCTTCTTACTTGGATAGTTAAATCGCTTAATTGTTGTGTGTTAGGCTTCATTTTATGTGTAAAAGTTAAACTGGTGCAAAAGTAATTTTTATTTTGCGGGCTGACAAATGATTTTTGGGTTTAGTTTGCTGAAATTGTTAAATTTTGAACCTTTTTTTGTTGATTTAGAAAAAAAAGAAAACTTCTTGAAAGAAAAAAGTTTGTTAGAAGTTGAAACGATTAAAATCATTTGAAAAAAAATCCAAATATCAATCCACTTTTTTGTTGGAAAAAATAACATTTTGCATAAAAAATGCCACAGATTACAAGATTAAATTGATTTAGAAAAATCTATTAACTTGAAATCTGTGGCAAAAATCTATTGTAATTCTTGTAATTTGGGACAAAAAAGGGCTTATTCCGTATCGCCTTCGCTATAAAAATTATTTTCTTCATCTTCAGAACCAATTTCTTCCTGCTCATCATCAAGTTCTGAGCCTGGAATATCTAAATCGTTTCCGAGTTTGTCACTATTTTGTTTCCATTCATTGTCGTTGTTATCGTTTTGAATGACTGTTCTTTCACCTGAAATCCCTTCCGGATCGATGTCTTCCAGTTTTTCTTCCTGATTGTAAATATCTTCGTTTGCAGGATAATCTAAATTTTCAAGATTTTTTTCAATCTGATCATCTTTAATTTGATCTAGATCTACGGGAGTTTTTTCTTCTGAATTTATCATGATGACTATATTTTAATTGTTATAAATTTCATTTTAATGTAGGATTAAAGTTAAGAAACTAATGTGCGTGGTATGTTACATTTTGATAATGCGATTGTTGTAACTTTTACATTTGTGTTATTTATCGAAAAGCTGCTGCATATTTGCGTTAGGGATAGAAGTGAAAAGCCCGGAGCCTGACGAAGGAAGTGCGAGGACTTGTAGCGAATAGCCCGACCGAAGGGAACGCCCAAAAAGAATAAATTCCAATTTTTGTAAATTCCAAATTTCAAACTTTTAGGCAAGTAAAAATCATTATCTAATTATATAATCGACAAATTATCTAATTAATTAAATTTTCCTCAAATTAACCTATCTTTGCCGACTGAAAAAAGAAACAGATGAAGTTTGATTTATTGAAAAAAGATCCGCAATCTAAAGCGAGAGCGGGAAGTATTACTACAGATCACGGCGTAATCGAAACGCCTATTTTTATGCCTGTCGGGACGGTTGCATCTGTAAAAGGAGTACACCAGCGCGAGCTAAAAGAAGATATTAATCCGGATATTATCCTTGGGAATACCTATCATTTATATTTACGTCCGCAGACTGAAATTCTTGAAAAAGCGGGTGGATTGCATAAATTTATGAATTGGGATCGTAATATTTTGACTGATTCTGGTGGATATCAGGTGTATTCTCTTTCGAATAACAGAAAAATTAAAGAAGAAGGAGTAAAGTTTAAATCGCATATTGATGGTTCCTACCACTTTTTTTCACCGGAAAGCGTAATGGAAATTCAACGTACAATTGGGGCTGATATCATTATGGCTTTTGATGAATGTACGCCTTATCCTTGCGATTACAGGTACGCACAACGTTCGATGCACATGACGCATCGTTGGTTAGATCGTTGTATCAACCATTTGGATAAAGTGCCTTATAAATATGGTTATGAGCAAACTTTTTTCCCAATTGTTCAGGGAAGTACTTACAAAGATTTACGTCAGCAATCTGCAGAATATATTGCCAATTCAGGTCAACAAGGAAATGCAATTGGTGGATTGTCAGTAGGGGAACCTGCCGAGGAAATGTATGCGATGACTGAAGTGGTTTGCGAAATTTTACCCGAAGACAAACCTCGTTATTTAATGGGAGTGGGAACTCCAATTAATATTTTAGAAAATATTGCGTTAGGTATTGATATGTTCGATTGTGTGATGCCAACTCGTAATGCCAGAAACGGTATGTTGTTTACGGCAAACGGAACAATCAACATTAAAAATAAAAAATGGGAAGCTGATTTTTCGCCAATTGACGAAATGGGACATACTTTTGTAGATACTGAATATACGAAAGCCTATTTACGACATTTATTTGCTGCCAACGAATATTTAGGAAAACAAATTGCTACGATTCATAATCTTGGTTTTTATATGTGGTTGGTTCGTGAAGCCAGAAAACATATCTTAGCAGGAGATTTTAGACCATGGAAAGAAATGATGGTTAAAAACATGAGCCAAAGACTTTAAAATATGTTGATTTGTTTAATCGTTTATTCGGTTAAACGATTAAACAAATAATCGATTAAACTTTACTATGTTAACAATAATAGATAAGTATATTTTAAAAAGATATTTAGCCACTTTCTCGGTGATGATCTTATTATTTATTCCGATTGGAATTGTAATTGACGTCTCTGAAAAGGTGAATAAAATGTTGGAGAACAAGATTCCTTTTACTGCAATTGCGGTCTATTATTACAATTTTACGATTTATTTTGCGAACTCTCTATTTCCGATATTCTTGTTTTTATCGGTAATTTGGTTTACCTCAAAATTGGCTAATAATACTGAGATTATTGCGATTTTAAGTTCGGGAATTTCATTTACGCGTTTTCTTCGTCCTTATATTATTGGAGCTTCTATCGTATCGGTTTTTGTGCTTTTAATGGGTTTTTTCATTGTTCCGGCTGCCAGTGAAGGTTTTAATAATTTTAGGTATACCTATCTAAAGGGAAACGGAAAACAGCTGATGCGCGGAGAGAATACCAATGTGTACAGGCAAATTAATGACAACGATTTTATTTTTGTAAATAGTTTTAATGAAGAGTCTAAAACGGCTTTTAATTTTACATTGGAACATTTTGAAAAAGAGCAGTTAACATATAAAATTACTGCAAGTCGTATAAAATGGGATCCTAAAAAGAAAATCTATATTCTGTACGATTATACCAAAAGAACTCTTGGCGAACTGAATGATAAAATAGAAAAAGTACCTGAGAAAAATGTGGCTTTCAAATTTGAACTGGCCGATTTAACTCCAGTGGTTTATATTGCCGAGACGCTTCCGTTAGGCAAGCTGATTGATTTTATCGAGAAAGAACGTAAAAGAGGTTCAGGAAATATTAATACTTATTTAGTCGTACTATATAAAAAATACAGCGTACCGGTTTCGGCTTTTATCCTGACCATTATTGCCGTAGCAGTTTCGTCTATGAAACGACGCGGTGGTATGGGAACCAATCTTGCAATTGGTATTGCAATTGCATTTTCATTTGTGTTTTTTGATAAAATATTCGGTACCCTTGCCGAAAAATCTACTTTCTCACCTTTATTTGCTGTCTGGTTCCCAAATATTGTTTTCGGAATTCTGGCAGTTTACCTATTACGTAATGCGAAACGATAATTTAAAAAGTTATTTAAATCTTCATTTAATTGTTTTTATTTGGGGCTTTACGGCTGTTCTTGGCGCTTTGATCACTATTGATGCCGAAAATTTAGTATGGTTTAGAATGCTTCTTGCAGGTGTTTTTCTTGCTGCTTTTATAGTTTACAAGAAGCAATCTTTTGTGATTTCGGCCACATCCTTTGCTAAGTTGATTTTTGTTGGATTGCTAATTGCAATGCATTGGATTTTCTTTTTCAAGGCCATTCATGTTTCGAATGTATCAATAACGCTTTCGATATTTTCGTTGGGTGCTTTTTTTGCGTCTTTACTGGAACCGCTTTTTTACGGAAGAAAAATTTTATTTTATGAAGTTTTCTTCGGGTTAATTATTATAGCAGGTTTAGCATTAATAATGCGCGTAGAAGTAAAATACCTGGAAGGAATGTATTATGCCCTGGCTTCTATTATTCTGGGAGTTTTGTTTACCTTAATGAATGGTAAGTTAATTTCTGATCATGAACCGTCGGTAATTACGTTTTATGAGTTTGGAGCAGGAGTTTTCTTTATTTCAGTTTATTTTTTAATACAAGGAAAATTCAATGCTGATTTCTTTACCATGTCATTAAACAACTGGATTCTGCTATTGGTTTTGGCATCAGTTTGTACCGCTTATGCGTTTACGGCATCTGTAAAAGTAATGCAGAAACTAACGCCTTACACCGTAATGTTAACGACTAATTTAGAGCCTGTTTACGGAATTATTCTGGCCTATTTTATCTTGGGCGGAAAAGAAAAAATGAGTACAGAATTTTATATTGGCGCTCTGATAATTGTAATTACAGTTATCTTAAACGGCGTTTTTAAACATTATAAAAATAAGAAAGAAGTGTAATAATTTCCTTATTTTTAAATTACATTTTTACATTTTAAATACGATTTAATCACACCAATGATATAATATTTTTATATTTGCGGTTCGATTTACAAACAAAATTCAAAAATCCATGGAATATTTAGATTTTGAGCTTCCAATAAAAGAACTTGAAGAACAGTTAGAAAAGTGTGTTATAATTGGAAAAGAATCTGATGTTGATGTAACACCTACCTGCAAGGAAATCAACAAAAAATTAGAAGAAACTAAGAAAGAAATATACAAAAACCTTACGGCTTGGCAACGAGTTCAGCTATCAAGGCATCCAAACAGACCTTATACTTTAGATTATATCAGAGCAATTTGCGGAGATACATTTTTAGAACTTCATGGAGACAGAAATTTTAAAGATGATAAAGCGATGGTGGGCGGTCTGGGAAAAGTAAACGGACAATCGTTTATGATCGTGGGTCAGCAAAAAGGTTTTAATACAAAAACACGTCAGTACCGTAATTTTGGTATGGCAAATCCGGAGGGATACCGTAAAGCTTTGCGTTTGATGAAAATGGCAGAGAAATTCGGAATTCCGGTTTTAACTTTAGTTGATACTCCGGGTGCATACCCAGGACTTGAAGCCGAAGAAAGAGGACAAGGAGAAGCTATTGCCAGAAACATTTTCGAAATGGTTCGTTTACAAGTGCCAATTATCACGATTATCGTTGGTGAAGGTGCTTCTGGAGGAGCTTTAGGAATTGGTGTTGGTGATAAAGTTTACATGTTAGAAAATACATGGTACTCGGTAATTTCGCCAGAATCGTGTTCGTCTATTTTATGGAAAAGCTGGGAGTACAAAGAACGTGCTGCAGATGCTTTAAAATTGACTTCATCTGATATGAAAAAACAAAAATTAGTTGATGATGTAATACCAGAACCGCTGGGTGGAGCGCATTACGATCGCGAAACTACTTTTAAAACAGTAGCAGAATACATCACCAAAGGATATAATGAATTGAAAGACTTATCAACAGCCGACTTAATTGCCCAAAGAATGGACAAATACAGTAATATGGGCGAGTATAAAGAGTAAATTCATGTAAAACGATTTAAAATCCGAAGCCTTACAGTTTCGGATTTTTTTTTGGTTATCAACAAAATGATCTTATTTATAAACAATTAATAGTTATAACTCAATAGCGATCTTTTTTTAAATTTCGCTACTTTCGCCATATGGAAAATTTCAAAAGTGTAAACCCCGCAAAGGTAAATAAACCCTCAATTATTAATTTAGAAAAAGGAAAACTTCCTCCGCAAGTTCTTGATTTAGAAGAAGCTGTGCTTGGGGCGATGATGATTGATAAAAAAGGAGTTGATGATGTAATTGATATTTTGCAAGGGGATGCTTTTTATAAAGAAGCACATAAATATATTTTTGAGGCAATCGTTCAGCTTTTTACAGAAACGCAGCCAATTGACTTGTTGACGGTTTCGACTCAGTTGAAAAAAAATGGAAAATTAGAATTAGCCGGAGGAGATTTTTATTTAATTCAGCTTACACAAAAAATAGCATCTTCGGCGCATATCGAATTTCACTCGCGTATCATTCTTCAAAAGTTTATTCAAAGAAGTTTGATTCGTATTTCTACTGAAATTATCGAAGCATCTTATGATGAAACTGCGGATGTATTTGATTTGCTTGATCAGGCCGAATCTAAATTATATGAAGTAACGCAAGGAAATATCAAACGTAGTTCTGAAACTGCTCAGAGTTTAGTACTTCAGGCTAAAAAGAAGATTGAAGAAATTGCAAAACAAGAAGGTTTAAGTGGTGTTGAAACAGGTTTTCATAATCTGGATAAACTAACTTCGGGATGGCAGCCTTCGGATTTAATTATTATCGCAGCGAGACCTGCGATGGGAAAAACGGCCTTTGTACTTTCGATGGCAAGAAATATCGCTATTCAGTACGGGCATGGAGTGGCTTTGTTCTCTCTTGAGATGGCGTCGGTTCAGTTGATTACCAGGTTAATTTCATCAGAAACAGGACTTTCGTCAGAGAAATTACGTACTGGTAAATTAGAACCTCACGAATGGGAAATGCTGAGTACCAAAGTAAAAAACTTAGAAAAAGCGCCTTTATTTATTGATGATACACCATCTCTTTCTATTTTCGATTTAAGAGCAAAATGTCGTCGTTTAGTTTCGCAGCACGGTATCAAGATTATCATTATCGATTATTTGCAATTGATGACTGCCGGTGGAAACAATAAAGGAGGAGGAAACCGTGAGCAGGAAATCTCGACAATTTCCCGAAACTTAAAAGCCCTGGCAAAAGAGTTAAATGTACCGGTAATTGCCCTGTCACAGTTATCACGTGCGGTTGAAACGCGTGGTTCCAGTAAACGTCCGTTACTATCGGATCTTCGTGAATCTGGAGCGATTGAGCAGGATGCCGATATTGTTTCGTTCTTATACCGACCTGAATATTACAAAATTGAAGAATGGGATGATGATGAGGCTTCGCCAACTGCTGGTCAGGCAGAAATCATGATCGCTAAACACCGTAATGGTGGTATCGAAAACATTCGATTGAAATTTATAGGACACTTGGGTAAGTTTGACAACCTTGATGATTTCTCTGGTAGTTATGACGATTTACCATCAAAAATGAATCATGAAGATAATCCATTCATAACCAAAAATTTACCGTCGCCTAATGAAGCATTTGGCAGTAACCTAAATGACGATGATGATGACAGTGATGTTCCGTTTTAGAAAATAAATCATAAAAAAGTGAGATATGGAAAGAGAAGTGAATTATGAGGTCGAAAGTTTTAGAAGTAGTAAAACAATTACTGAAGAAGTATTAAGAAATATTCAGGACATTATGAGTGAAAAGTGCTTAAGTGGTATTGAAACTGGTTTTATAAAATTAGATCAAATTACTCAAGGTTGGCAACCTAGTGATTTAATAATTATTGCAGGTCGTACAGGTATGGGTAAATCAGCTTTTATGCTATCGATGATCCGAAACATATCTGTTGATTTTGGAAATCCCATTGCACTTTTTTCACCAGAAATGACTTCTGAGCAACTGCTATACCGATTAATTTCAATTGAGAGCGGATTAAGTTTAGAAAAATTAAGAAGTGGAAAATTAGAACCTCATGAATGGGAACTATTATCAGTGAAGTCAAAAATAATTGAAAAAGCGCCAATATATATTGATGACACTCACTCTATATCAATCGATCATCTATACAATAAATCAAAAATTTTAGTTGAAGAACATGGAGTAAAAGCTATTTTTATTGATAATATTCATTTAATGTCAGCAGGTAATAAACAAAATGGAGATATTACTAGAGAGCATGAAATTTCAATTATTGCAAGAAGATTAAAGGCAATTGCAAAAGAATTAAAAATATCCTTTATCGCTATTTCACAATTATCAAAGGAAGGTGAGGTGAGAGGAGGAGGAATAAACAGAAGGCCATTTCTTTCTGATTTGAGAGGATCGGGGACGTTAGAAGAAATAGCGGATATTGTTTTATTTTTATATCGTCCTGAATATTACTTTATTGAGGAATGGGATGATGATGATGCTTTACCAACAGCTAATCAAGCAGAATTGATTGTTGCAAAACATCGAAATGGTTCAGTAGACAACATACGCTTAGAATTCATTAAAAATAGAGGTAAATTTGATAACCTTCATGATTTCACAGAAAGCTTAGGTGATTTGCCAACAAAAATGAATCATGAAGATAATCCATTTATAAACAAAAATTTACCGTCGCCTAATGAAGCATTTGGCAGTAACTTAAATGACGATGATGATGACAGTGATGTTCCGTTTTAATAAAATATTTAAGCCTCTTTTATGAGGCTTTTTTTACACCTAAATGTTAACTTTTTTGATAAAATTGAGTAGTTTAGCCAAACAATTGATTCCAACAATTG
>Ga0247813_10002324_pt1 | contig 13153 bp, 9 predicted proteins | sample UWRJL169409C1_FD_180719 | JGI IMG/M metagenome (GOLD analysis project Ga0247813, IMG submission 180719) | Plant litter microbial communities from Arlington Agricultural Research Station in Wisconsin, United States - UWRJ-L169-409C-1 | ecosystem: Environmental > Terrestrial > Plant litter >... | reverse complement strand
GCTGCTGATCGGTATGCTGGAGCAAAATGGTTTTTCCGTCCAAAGAAACGTCGCCGATATCGAAACGGCGTTTATCGGCGCGTTCGGCAGCGGCACACCCGTCATCGCCTTCCTGGGCGAGTTCGATGCGCTGGCCGGCATGAGCCAGGCGGCTGATGTCGACACTCCTCAGCCACTATCAGCTGACGGTACAGGCCATGGCTGCGGTCATAATTTGCTCGGTGCCGGTTCATTGCTTGCAGCGATTTCGCTGGCCAAATACATGCAGGCCGAAGGTCTGCCGGGCACTGTCCGCTACTACGGCTGCCCCGGTGAAGAGGGCGGCTCGGGCAAGACGTTCATGGTCCGCGCCGGAGCCTTTGACGATGTCGATGCGGCGCTGACCTGGCACCCAGCGCCGTTCAATGGGGTGCGCTCGACCAACAATCTGGCAGTTCTGGAGACCTATTACCGGTTCAAGGGCGTCGCCGCCCACGCAGCCAACAGCGCCCATCTCGGCCGTTCTGCGCTCGATGCTGTCGAGCTGATGAATGTCGGTGTCAATTTCCTGCGCGAACACATGCCGCAGGATTGCCGCGTGCACTACGCCATCACCGACGCCGGCGGCCGGGCGGCCAATGTCGTGCAGGCCAAGGCCGAGGTGCTCTATCTGATCCGCGCGCCGGAGATGACGCAGGCGCTGGCGCTTGCCGCGCGGGTGGGCAAGGTGGCGCAGGGTGCGGCCACGATGACCGAGACGGACGTCGAGACGATCTTCGATACCGCCTCGACCAACCTGCTGCCCAATCTGACGCTCGAGAATGCCATCCATGACAACATGGTCGCGCTTGGCCCCGTGCCCTTCGATGCAAGTGACATTGCTTTTGCAAAGAAGATCCAGGCCACGTTCACCGACGAGGCGATCAAAAGCAGCATTCGCCTTTACCAGATCAAGGGTGATGTCTTCTCCAATCAGACGATCGACGGCTCGACGGCGCTGCATCTGGGCTTGCGCGCCTTCGAAGGCCAGTCACATTTTCGCGCCGGGTCGACCGATGTCGGTGACGTCAGCCGGGTGACACCGACGGCGCAATGCTGGGCGCCCGCCTGGGCGATTGGCACCAATCCGCATACCTGGCAGGTGGTGGCACAGGGGCGCAGTCCGGCCGCACACAAAGCCATGGTGCATGCGGCAAAGGTGCTGGCCGCGACAGGGCTTGATCTGGCGACATCGGAAACGTTGCGTATGAAGGCCAGGGCCGAGTGGAACGACAAGATGGATGGCCAGTCCTATGTCTGCCCGATCCCGGCCGACGTCAAACCGGGACAGCATTGAGCAACGCAGCGGATCGCATGGTCAAAACGTTGGCGGTGTGCAGGCGCTGATGATGTCGCACGCCACCGGACCGACACAACGGAACCGGTGCGGCCGGCGGCTTTCGAAATAATAGGCATCGCCCGGCCCAAGAATCCGGCGTTCGTCATCGACGGTAACTTCCAGCCGCCCGGACAAAACGATGCCGCCTTCCTCGCCGTCATGCACCAGCGGCACTTTCCCCGTGTCTGCGCCCGGCTGATAACATTCCTTGAGCATTTGCAGGCTGCGGCCGAACAGGTTGTCGCCGATCTGGCGGTAGGAAATCGGCCCCTTGCCGATTTCGACCAGTTCGTCGGCCCGGTAGAACGGCTTCTTGGGTCGATCCGGCTCGAAGGCGAAAAACTCCGCCAGACCGATCGGAATGCCGTCGAGGATCCGCTTCAACGCGCCGACGGAGGGATTGGAGGAGTTGGACTCGATCAGCGAAATTGTCGAGTTGGTCACGCCCGCTCGCTTGGCCAGCTCCCGCTGCGACAGATTGTTGAGGAGGCGGACATGGCGCAACCGATTTCCGATATCCACCGACATGGTCTCGTCCTGTGTTTAGGGTGTTTAAAATATCACAACTCTTACAATGCTCCATCAGCCTTTTCAATGGCTTACGAAAGACTAGAAAAGGACTTGTTTCGGCATCTGAAATCGTGGCGTCATCGCTGTCTCACAGGAGGTCGCCATGAACCAGCACAGCAAATCAAACACCCCGGCACTTGACAGCTACTGGATGCCGTTTACCGCCAATCGGCAATTCAAGGCGGCGCCACGTCTGCTCGCCTCGGCCGAAGGCATGCACTATACCAGTGTCGATGGACGCAAGATTCTGGATGGTACGGCGGGTCTCTGGTGCGTCAATGCCGGTCACGGTCGCCGCCAGATTGCGTCCGCCGTTGAGCGCCAGCTGCTGACGCTGGATTTCGCGCCATCCTTCCAGATGGGCCATCCGATCGCGTTTGATTTTGCCGAACGGCTGGCGGAAATCGCGCCCGGCGGCCCGGACGGTAAACTCGACCGCGTCTTCTTCACAGGCTCCGGCTCGGAATCCGTCGATACCGCTCTTAAGATCGCCGTCGCTTACCAGCGGTCGATCGGGCAGGGCACCCGGACGCGCCTGATCGGCCGTGAGCGTGGTTATCACGGCGTCGGTTTCGGCGGCATTTCCGTTGGCGGTCTCGTCAACAACCGCCGGGTTTTTCCGTTGATTCCCGGCGTGGACCATCTGCGCCATACCCATGATCTGGCAAGGAATTCCTTCGTTAAAGGCCAGCCGGAACACGGTGCGGAGCTTGCCGACGATCTCGAAAGACTGGTCGCGTTGCATGGTGGCGAGACCATCGCGGCCTGTATCGTCGAGCCCGTCGCCGGTTCGACCGGTGTCCTGATCCCGCCCAAAGGCTATCTCGAGCGGCTGCGCAGGATCTGCTCCACCCACGGCATCCTGTTGATCTTCGACGAGGTGATCACCGGCTTCGGCCGGCTTGGTGCACCGTTTGCAACCGACTATTTCGGCGTGACGCCGGATCTCGTCACTGCCGCGAAAGGCCTGACCAATGGCGCCATCCCGATGGGTGCCGTCTTTGCCAGCCGCAAGGTCCACGATGCGCTGATGCATGGACCGCAAGGCCAGATCGAGCTGTTCCACGGCTACACCTATTCTGGCCACCCGGCAGCCTGCGCCGCCGGTATCGCCACCCTCGATATCTACCGCGACGAGGATCTGTTGACCCGGGCAGCCGAGTTGCAGGATCACTGGCATGAAGCGATGCATTCGCTCAAAGGGCTGCCCCATGTCGCCGATATCCGCACCATTGGCCTGATCGCCGGCATCGAACTCACCGCCCGCGATGGTGCACAAGGCGCGCGCGCTTACGATGTCTTCGTTGATTGCTTTGAGCGTGGGCTGCTGATCCGCGTCACCGGCGATATCATCGCCTTCTCGCCACCGCTGATCGCCGAGAGGTCCCATATCGACGACATCGTCTCGATGCTCGGCGATGCCCTCAGCCGGGTGCAGTAGTCCATACCGGCCAGAGGTGCCCGGACCTCTTCCGGGCACTCTTCCTGATTTTCCCGTGCACTCATTTCTCCTGCGTCGCGAACACGCGCCACGTCTGTCAGCTTCCTTTATCCTTGATGGTTCAAGCTGCAGCGCATGGTCTGCGAACTGGCACAGGATTTTGCCAAGCCGAACACCAGCCTCTATGATATCGGCTGCTCGACTGCAACGATGCTCGATCCGATCCTCGATCCCAGCATGACCTTTGTCGGCGTCGACAATGCCCGTCGGCTCTATCGGCCGCTGCGTGCCGGTCTGGGCAATTCTCTGGCGTGCTTTTTTTAAGCATGTCGGGCGGATACGATGCCTATTGCGCCGACGTTCGACGCTGGGTGCCGCGCTTGGGCAAGTTTTCGCAGGCAACCAAGGGCATGGCTTTCAACGTCAAACGCGTCATCGCCAAGGATTATTCGACGGCGTCTGCGACGCTGATCACCTTGCTATCGGCAGAAATCTATCAACACGCGATAAATACAGCCGGGCCCGACAGGCGTCATCTCCCGACCGCCGCAGCACTGATGGCGCGCACGGGGTGTCGCCACCGCATGTGTCAGCCGCCGGAAGAAGCGGGGCGTTTTCAATGAGAACAGGGCTACCTGACCAGGTGTTTTCCCCAATCACGCCATTAAGTCTGACGCACGCGCGCGAGAATTGTCCCAAAATGAACTGCCTCGAAACGGGATCAGGTATTGACCGATTAACGTCCACACCGGGTTTTATGGTGGGGAAGGCGATCTGCGCTTGGGGAAATGCTGCGCCGCGGTAGAATGTGTGCAGCCGAGGCGCCTCTTTCGTTTTCTAACAGGTTCCTGCCGGCTGTCACACAGTTACCGGCAGGAGATGGCCATGCGGAAAACTGTCCTGAACGCCTTGGGGCACCCTCTCTACTATAGCGATATTTCCACCGGCTTCTTTTCGGCGACCGGCTCCGGCCCTGTCCTGCACGGAACGGCGGGCAATGATTCGATGTGGGGTGACAGTGCCGTCAACGTCACCATGACGGGTGGGTCCGGCGACGATATCTATTATCTCTACTCGCCGATCAACCGGGCTTTTGAAGCATCGGGGCAGGGCATCGATACGATCAGCACCTGGATGAGTTATACGTTGCCGGAAAATTTCGAGAACCTCACCGTCACCGGTAATCTGCGCCATGCGTTCGGAAACTCTGCTGATAACATCATCCGGGGCGCCTCCGGACAGCAGACGCTAAATGGTGGCGGTGGCGATGACGTGCTGACGGGCGGTGCAGGGGCAGACACGTTCATGTTCGCCAAGGGAAATGGCAGCGATCTGATCACCGATTTTGGTGCCGATGATATCGTCCGGCTGGATGGCTATGCGCTGACATCTTTCGACCAGCTTCTCGACGTGGCGACGCAGGAAGGGGCCAATCTCAGGTTCGATTTTGCCGATGGGGAAAGCCTGGTTTTCGCCGATACCGATATTGCCGATCTGAACGCCGATCAATTCGCGCTTGGTCTCGACCGGTCCGGTTTGGTCCAGACATTTAGCGATGATTTCAACACGCTTCAGCTGATGAACGGGACGAGCGGCGTCTGGCAGGCGAAATACTGGTGGGCGCCGGAGAAAGGTGCCACCCTGTCTGGAAACGGTGAGCTTCAGTGGTATGTCAATCCCCACTACGCGCCGACATCCGCCGCCAACCCGTTTTCGATCGATAACGGCGTGTTGACGATCACGGCAGAGCAGACACTCGCTTCGGTCAGTGCGCAGGTCGAGGGCTACGACTACACGTCCGGCATGCTGACGACACATGGCTCGTTCGCCCAAACCTACGGCTATTTCGAAATTCGTGCGGATATGCCGGACGATCGTGGTGTTTGGCCAGCTTTCTGGCTATTGCCGGAAGATGGCTCTTGGCCGCCGGAACTCGACGTCGTGGAAATGCGCGGCCAGGACCCAAACACCGTGCACGTGACCGTGCATTCGAACGAAACCGGGGAGAAGACTGCCGTATCCACGGCTGTCAGCGTGGCGAACACGGGTGGTTTTCACACATACGGTGTCCTGTGGGAGCAAGACGAAATCGTCTGGACCGTCGACAATGTCGCGGTCGCGCGCGCTGAGACCCCTTCCGACATGCATCAGCCGATGTATATGCTGGTTAATCTCGCAGTCGGCGGCATGGCGGGCGCGCCGGCAGATGGGCTTCCCAACGGCTCGGATATGAAGATCGATTACATCCGCGCCTACACCCTGGATGATCTTGCATGATCTCGGTGCCGATCTGCTTGCTGTGGCGTTCGAGCGCTCAAGGCTCACGGATCGCTGTATCGAGGCCGCGCAGCAGAGGGTAGAGGAAGTAGGAGATCACGGTCCGGCTTCCGACCTTGATTTCTGCGGAAACGGTCATTCCCGGTAGAAGCCGCACAGGTTCGCCGGGCGCTTTCAAAAGAGAACTGGCGAGGGGAACACGCGCCTTGAAAAATGGCGTCGCAGCTTGCCCTTCCGCGGCAGTCCCTTGTTCCGGCGCCGGAAACGCGTCGCGGCTGATGGTCCTGACGGTACCGGCAGCCGTTCCGAATTTCTGGAACGGATAGGCATCCAGCTTGACCCGCACTTGCTTGTCAACGGCCACCCGACCGATATCCTGCGAGCCGATCGAGACTTCTGCTTCCAGCGGGACGTTGAGCGGTACCAGCGTGACAATTGGTTCGGCTTCGCGCACCACCGATCCGATCGAACGCTGCGCGAGATCGAGCACGACTGCATCCTCGGGGGCGGTCAAGGTGACCATGTTGCGCCGCAGGGTCATCTTCTTCAATTCCTCGCCGGTCGTATCGCGCTGGTTGCGCAATTCGACGAGTTGTTCCATCGACGCCCGCCGGAAGTCCTCGATAAAGGCCTGCCGGTCAGCCGTCAGCTTGGCCAGTGAATGTCCAGCTTCAGCTGCCTTGCCTTGCAGAGCCGACAAATCCGTATCGACATCAAGACGGGCGTCGCGCGAACTGAGGAATGCGACGAGTGAGCCGGTATCATTCTTGTAGAGCGTCTCTCTGGCATTTTCGATCAGGATAAGGTTTTCGCGGCGGTTGTTGAGAACGACTTGCTGGGCCTTGCCAGCGTCGATGGCGGCTGCCTGACCAGCAATCTGCTGGCCGAAATTCTGCAATTGCGCCGCATAAAAAGCGTGTCGCTGGGCAAAGAGCTGCACCTGCAAGAGCTCATCTGACGAATTGCCTGCCAGTTTGGCGTAATCTGCACCGGACAGCTCCGCCTCGATCCGCTTGACCTGCGCGTTGAGCGCTTGAAATTTCGCGTGCTGTTGATCGACATCCGACTGGCTGAAAGTCGCGTCAAGCGTCGCAAGCGTCTGACCGGCCTTTACGACGTCACCCGTGCTGACATCAATCGTACGGATAATGGATGTCTCAAGCGGTTGGACGATGATGGTTGGACGCGTGGTGACCAGTTTTCCAGGGGCAATGACGACTTCATCGATTTTCGACACGCAGGCCCAGACCACTGCACTTAAAATCAGCGCTGTGATGCCATAGAGCGTGAGCCGCGCGATTTTCGGTGGGACGCGCTCTTCCAGTTCCACCGCATCGGATTGGAATTCGGCGATGATTGGCGGCATTGCGCGTTTGAGAACGATTTCCGTTCCCGGGCCTTTGACAGGGACCGGCAGGTTCTTGTGAAGCTTTTCCGGGCGGGCGTTCATGCGGATTGCCTCGTTTGCTGCGTCCATAGGTGACGATAGGTGATGCAGCGCGACACCAGTTGGTCGTGACGGCCGATATCGGCGATCTTGCCGCGATCCACCACCAGGATGGCATCCGCATCGACCAGCGTCGTCAGGCGATGCGAGACGATGATCACGGTGCGGCCCGCGGCAATCTTGCTCAGATTCTGCCGCAGGATCGCCTCGCTGTCGGGGTCAAGCGCACTGGTGGCCTCGTCAAGAATGAGCAGCTTCGGATTGGTGAGCAGCGCCCGTGCAATGGCAAGCCGCTGTTTCTGGCCGCCGGAAAGGTTGGACGCATTTTCTTCCAGCAACGATTCAAATCCGCGCGGCAAGCGCTCGATGAATTCTTCAGCTCCGGCAATGCGAGCAACCTCGATAATCTCTTCTATGCTGGCATCGGGCTTTGCCGCGGCAATGTTGTCACGGACCGATCCGCGGAACAGGAAGTTGTCCTGCAGCACAACACCGATGCTCGAACGCAGATGAACGAGGTCGATTTCCCGGCTGTCGTAACCGTCGACCCGCACCAGCCCCTGCTGGTTCTGATAGAGACCCTGGATCAACCTGGTCACGGTGGTCTTGCCGGATCCGCTTTTGCCAACGATACCAAAGACGGAGCCCGCCGGAACCGTGAACGAGACATCGTCAAGTGCCGGCGGTCCGTCAGGCCCGTAGCGGAACGTCACCTTGTCGAATTCGATACGCCCCTTGAGCTGCGGCCGGATACCGCGTCCGCGGCCAAATTGCTCGGGCTTCTGGTTCATGATCTCGCCGAGCATGCGCACCGAAAGCGCCACCTCCTGATATTCGTGAACCATGGTGACGATCTGGACAAGCGGTCCAGACACCCTGCCAGCCAGCATGTTGAACGCAACAAGTGCGCCGATCGTCATGGATCCGCTGAACACATCCAGCGCACCAAGCCCGATGATGGCAACGCTCATCAGCTTTTCCAAAAGCCCGGTCAGGGCCTGTGCGACCGTGGAGATTTTGTCGACGCGAAACCTTACGGAAATTGCCTGCGCCGACTTGTCGTCCCAGACCTGACGTTGACGAGGTTCAAGCGCCAGTGACTTGACGGTGCGCATGCCGTGAACCGTTTCGACGAGCAGAGCCTGCCGTTCGCCTTCCGCCTGATAGAGCGACTGGAGGCGCCGCTGGAAAGGCCCAACCAGCACCATCACAACAAGCCCGACAAGGGCAGCAAACCCAAGCACGACAAACGTGAGTTTGACGCTGTAAAGAACAAGGATCGGCAAGAAGACCAGCAGCGAAAGAGCGTCAAGGAGGGTCAGAAACAGCCGTCCCGTCAGAAATTCACGGATGCGACCGGTTTGCTGCATGTGCTTGACCAGCACACCGGCCGATGCCTGTTCGAACAGGGCAATCGGCAAATTAAGCAGATGGGCAAAGGTGCGGGTCGCAACCCTGATATCGATCTTGTTGGTGGCGTAGAGCAGGAGATAGCGCCGCAGAAAGGTGAAGGCGGCATCGAAGATCAGCGCGATTGCGATACCAATGGTCAGAACCGCCAGTGTCGAATAGCTCTGATGGACAAGGACCTTGTCGATGACAAGCTGAAAGAAGATCGGCGTCGCAAGCCCAAGCCCGTAAAGAACGAATGCGGCAAGTGCCACATCCCTGAGCAGACCGCGTTGACGAACGATTTCCGGAATGAACCAGCGAAAGCCGAAAGGCTGGTCATTGTCGGAAAGCTTATAGTTCCGTTTGACAAGGATGACTGATCCGCGCCAGCTCTTGGCAAACTGGGCTTCATTCAAAAGAATGAATTCCGGGCGCTGTGCCAGCGGATCGAGTATCCGGATCATTTCGTTTTCGCCTTCGCCGGACGCACCGGCGATGACGACCCAGTTGCCGTTCTCAAGCTCGGCGATCAATGGGTAGGCCTCACCCATTTGAAACAGCGCCCGCCATGTCAGATGCGTGTTTCGCGCACGCAAACCCGCATCTTTGGCCATGCGAAGAAGCTTGCGCATGGAAACCGCCTGCTCGCCGACGGCATAATCGTGAACCAGCCTTTCAGGCGAAAGGTCAACGCCGTGGTGGCGGCCGACCAGGACCAGACACTGGAGATTTGTGTGCGCGATTGTACTCATGGCCTCACTTGAACAATAGAGGGTGTTACCCGGTCAGTTGAAATTCGGCGACGCATTGGCAGACGTGGACTGCGTGGCCTCGCTTGCGGCGATCTGCCCAATGTCGCCAATGCGGCGGATGGCGCCCGCTTCCACCAGGCCAGTCATGGCTTTTTGCATGAGATCGACGGCATTGGCGAACGCATCCACCGGCATGATGATCCGCTGGCGGAAAACCGGCCTTGGATTATTGTCCGCGTCGCGTTCGCTTGGGGAAAGCGACATCAGATCAATCCGGACAATCGTTCCGGTGACGGTGATTTCGCCAATCCCGTCGGCATAGAGTTCGTCGGCCATTGTCATCTCCATTGTTGCTGATTGAAATTCTTTAGGCGGCGTGTGCGTGTTCCCACGGCGGGAACGGGTCATGCAGGTCGTATGAAATCGTCGGGTCGAAGCCGTTTTCCTCTCCGATGAGGCAGGCGTCGAGCGCCGTATGGATCGCATCTCTTGACAGCCCCGCCCCGATGAACACCAGTTCCTGCCGGCGATCGCCCCAGGCTGGTGTCCAATTCTGGGTGAGCAATGCGAGGAACTGCGGATGATGCGGCCAATGCGCCCGCGGCACCGTCACCCACCACATGCCTTTCGACTCGACGCGGTGCTGTGTACCGGCGATCGACAACAGGCCTATCCAGTCAGGCCGCGTGGCAAGCCAGAAGTGTCCCTTTGCCCGGATCAGGCCAGGCCACTTCCTGGCCAGAAAATCCTGGAGCTTTGACGGGTCGAACGGCCTGCGCGCCCTGTAGACGAAACTGGTAATGCCATATTCTTCGGTTTCGGGCTGATGATCCCCCCAACCGAAAAGCTCCTTGTGCCACAGGGGATGGCGAGCAGATTTCGCCTCGCTGAACAACCCGGTGTTGAGGATCGTGGCAAGCGGCAATTCGCCGAAGTCGGTCTCGATGACCCGGGCATCCGGATTGAGGGCGGCAATGACCCGGCGTACCGCGCTTAAGGCGTCCGCCGTGACTTGCGACACCTTGTTGACGACAACGACGTCCGCAAACTCGATCTGCTCGACAAGCAGATCGACCAAGGTGCGGTTGTCGTCCTCGTCGCGCGTCGCGCCACGATCGCTGAGGAAATCGGCGCTGGAGTAATCGGCGAGCAGATTGACCGCATCGACGACGGAGACCATCGTATCGAGCCTGGCAATATCGCAGAGCGCTGCACCCGCTTCATCCCGGAACGAAAATGTTGCTGCAATCGGTAAAGGTTCTGCAATGCCGGTTGCTTCGATGAGCAGGTAGTCGAAGCGCCCTTCCGCTGCGAGTTGGCGCACAGCACCAAGCAGGTCATCGCGCAGGGTGCAGCATATGCAGCCATTGGTCAGTTCGACCAGTGTTTCCTCTGTTCGGGACAGATCAGCGCCGCCGTCACGAACGAGAGCCGCATCAATGTTGATCTCGCTCATGTCGTTGACAAGCACGGCGACGCGCAGGCCATCGCGGTTGTGCAGCACATGGTTCAGTAAGGTCGTCTTGCCCGCTCCCAGAAAGCCTGAGAGCACCGTTACGGGAAGCCGATTGTCGCCTGTCATCCGTACCATGCCTCTACGCCGCCAATTGCTGTCTGAACGCCACATCCACGTAGTAATTCGAGCTGTTGTAGCTGCCGGTCGGAAACACCCCGCTCGCTCCATAGGCGTAGACGCCATTGCCACCGCTGAGCGCGGAGGAAAGGGCGCGAAGGTTGCCGTTGGTCACATCGGCGGTGAAGAAGTTGTTTGTGACCGAGTAATTGCCATTGCTGCTGTAGGAGACGACATAGGTCGTGTTCGCCTGTATCTGGACCTCCTGATTGAGATTGGCCGATTGCCAGCCGCTTGCCGTTTCCCCAGCAAAGGTTGCCGTGCCGAGCAGCGTTCCCGTTGAGCTCCAGAGATACCCGGTGTGCGCCCCGGTATTGGTTGCACCCTTGTAGAACTTGATTGCTGAGATCCAGCCTGCCGTGTCAGCCTGAAACTTCATCCCGAGATTGACCGGGTTGTTGTCGTTCACAGAGGTGACTGTCGGTGTGCTGTTTGCAGCAAAGACGCTCTGGGTGGTGCTTTGCGGAGCAATCGTCATCGACACCTGGGCCGAAGAGGTACCGCCTCTTCCATCGGAAATGGCATAGGTGAAACTTGCCGCTCCGGTGTAATTGGTGGTTGGCGTGAACGTCACCGTATTGGCTTGCGCGTTGAACGCGACGGTACCATTGACCCCACCACTGGCACTGGTGATGGAGAGCGTATCGCCGTCGGTATCGGTGTCATTGGCAAGCAGGGCCGGCGCCTGGATGACAAGAGCTGTGTTGGCCATTGCCGAATAGCCGGGATCGTTGACCGCCACCGGGGGCGTGTTCTGTGCTGGCGCAGCCCGGTTAAACAGCACGTCGACCCAATAATTCGAGGCGTTGTAGCTCCCAGTCGGAAAGACGCTGGTCGTTCCATACGCAAACAGGCCGTTTCCGCCGCTCGCTGAGCTTGCCGGTGCGGTCAGCGGTCCGTTGGTGCGGCTGGTCGAAAAGTAACCGGATGTCATCGCGTAGTTGCCGTTGGTGTGATAGCTCGCCACATAGGTCGTGCCGGCCGTGATGGTCACCGGCTGCGAGAAGGTCACGGTTTGCCAGCCGCTCGCCGTTTCATTGATAAATGTCGCGGTCGCAAGTCGGGTGCCGGTGCTGCTCCAGATTGAGCCCGTGTGAGTTCCGGTATTGGTCGTGCCCTTGTAGAAGCGGACCCCGGTGACCGTGCCGCCAGCCGATGCGATGAACTTCATGCCGAGTTCGACGGAGTTCGTCTCGTTGACTGCAGCAATTGCTGGAATGTCGGCTGCCGTAAACAGACTGACTGCAGTCGATGGTGGGTTGACGGTCAGGTTAACGAGCGCAGAAGCGGTACCACCCCGTCCGTCCGAAACGCTATAGGAAAAGCGCGCGGTGCCGGTGTAGCCCGAGGTCGGCGTGAAGGTGAACGTGTTGCTCTGCGCGCTGTAGCTGACAGTCCCGTTGACAGCGTTGTTGGCGCCGGTGACCGAGAGCGCGTCGCCATCGGCATCTGTGTCATTGCTGAGCACGTCCGCCACGGCGATCGTGATCGCAGTATTCTGGATGGCGCTGAACCCATTGTCGTTATTGGCAACAGGAACAGTGTTGATCGTCGATGCATCGAAGACGACATCGACCCAATAATTGCTGCCACCATAGCTGTTGCCAGGGAATGCCGAGTTGGCGCCATAAGCAAAGACGCCGCCGTTCTGAGCGACCGTCAGCGGGCCATTGGTATAAGAATTATTGAAGAATCCCAAGGTTTGAGAATAATAGCCGTTGCTGTGGTAGGAGGCGACAAAGGTTGTCCCCGCCGTGATTTGGATGGGGCTGGTGAAACTGACCGTCTGCCAGCCCGAAAGCGATTCTCCCGTCGACGTGGCGGTTGCAAGCAAAGTTCCATCCGCCTTCCACAGGCTGACCTTGTGGTCGCCGATATTGTAGAAGCCCTTGTAGAAGCGGATAGCGGACACAGTGCCGCTGGTGCTCGCCTGGAAGCGGACGCCGACTTCGACGCCGTCCCGGTCGACCACGGTTTCTTGCGCTGGCTTTGATGCCATTGTCCAAAGGTTGGAGGATGAGGCGAGCGAGACGGTGACCTGCTTTCCAGCCGCTGGCGCCTCCATATTGACACTGTCATCCACGGCGCGAGACTTGATCGTGTAAGTTCCGCTGGCCTGGACGACCCAGTTGTAGCTCCAGTTTTCCCGGCCCGTGGCCTTGAACCAGGACGTACCACCATCGGTGGAAACTTCCACGCCGGCAATAATACCGCCGCCGAAATCCTGCGCCGTTCCGGTCACGGTTACATGCTGTCCCTCGATGAAACTTGCACCGATGATCGG
>Ga0247813_10002318_pt1 | contig 13166 bp, 10 predicted proteins | sample UWRJL169409C1_FD_180719 | JGI IMG/M metagenome (GOLD analysis project Ga0247813, IMG submission 180719) | Plant litter microbial communities from Arlington Agricultural Research Station in Wisconsin, United States - UWRJ-L169-409C-1 | ecosystem: Environmental > Terrestrial > Plant litter >... | reverse complement strand
CAATGAGAGGGGAAGCTCTCAGCCGCCACTTGGTACCAACGACCCAGGCGCTGCATGAGCTGGCCAAACGGCCTGCATACCCCCAGTGATCGCTTACCGGTAGTGGCAGCACTTGGATCGATGGAGCGATGCTGCGATGCGGCTGGCGTGCGTTTAACCTAGCGCATCAGTACGGCCCGACGTGCCCGTGCTTAGCTACAGGGCGCCCGCCACAGAACTGCGAGCCCTTGTTGATGAGTTCGGATAGGTTTTTGCGACATTCTCTGGATTGCTACTTGGATGAATGCCCCCTGGAACCGGCGGTGGGCCATTGTCCAGCCGTCGATGAACATTTTCGCGTAGACATTTGCTGATGGTTAATATACCGTGCGTGAAGATCGATTTTCCCTTCGTTGACCGGCGATGAACACGTTATGGAGCACGCATTGGACGTAAAGCTTAGATTTCAAGAATACATGCTCAGGGCGGGCAAGCAGGAGAAGACCACTACTGAATACACGCGCAATATCGACAAATTATCCGATCATGCGAAGAGGGACATTTTTGCTATACGGCGTCCGGCAGAGCTTGCGCCTTTGGTCGCGCAGTACGATTCAGACGGCCCGGATTCCAGCCACGGAAATCTCTACAACGGCGGCCTGCGCGCGGCGATTAAACAGTATTACGCCTTCTTGCAATACCACGCTCCGCCTTTGAACCAGATCTTGTACGGTCCTCCAGGTACCGGCAAGACACATACCACGATTGACGAGACGCTGGCCATTCTTGATCCTGCTTTTTTGGAAACCTATCGCATGGATCGGCCCAAGCTCCGGGCCCGTTTCCAAGAGCTGGAGCTCTCAAATCATGTGCGCTTCGTGACATTCCATCAGAGTTTCAGCTACGAAGACTTTGTGGAGGGTTTGGGGGCCGTGCCCGACCCGGTCACGAAGCAGCTGACGTTCCCGCCAAAACCGGGCGTCTTCAAACTGATCTGCGATGACGCTCAGGTGAAGGAAGTGTTGGTGGACGCACCGCCAACCATTGAGATTGGTCCAGATACGACTGTGTGGAAAATGTCGCTGGGGAATCGAGCCGAAGAGAATCATATTTACAAAGAATGCATCAAGGATGGGCGCATCCTTCTTGGGTGGGGGAATGGCCTGGATTTTTCCGGGGTGACCAGTGAAGATGCGATTTTGACCCTGCTCGGCGGGCCTACTCAGAACGGAAAGCCGCCCTCGGGCTTGCGCGCTGTCGATTACATGGTGCGTCAGATGAAACCAGGTGACTTGGTGGTAGCTGCTGACGGAAACTCAAAGTTTCGTGCCATTGGCCAAGTGACGGGAGATTATGCTTACCTACCGCGAGTGGGAGATACTTTCGCGCAATCGCGCTCTGTGCGCTGGCTCAAGGTGTTCGACCGCTCGATGGAATGCGGTGCAATTATGAACAACGACTTTACGATGGGCGCACTCTATCCCATCGGTCCTCATGCACTCGACCGCACTAAACTAGCAAAGCTATTGAGCTCTAGTGGCACAGAAGTGCTAGCGCAGCAGGGGCCCCGCGAGCGCGTCCTGATCATCGACGAGATTAACCGCGGCAACATCTCACGCATCTTCGGGGAATTAATCACGCTGATCGAACCGAGCAAGCGCTCAAGCGCTAGCGAGGCTTTGTCGGTGACGCTGCCGTATTCGAAGGAGCGCTTTAGCGTCCCAGACAACTTGTATTTGATCGGTACGATGAATACTTCCGATCGCTCCTTGAGCGGTCTGGATATCGCATTGCGCCGCCGCTTCGTCTTTAAGGAAATGCCGCCGCGTCCTGGTTTGCTGGCCAATGTCAACATTCATGGCGTGGTCATTGGACGACTGCTCACGGTGATGAACGAGCGCATTGAGGCATTGCTGGACCGCGAGCACTGTCTTGGCCATGCCTATTTTTTGCCCTTAATCGAGGATGACTCGCTGCTGCGCTTAGGCCGCATTTTTGAGCGGCAGATCATTCCGCTACTTAAAGAATACTTTTTTGAGGACTGGAACCGCATCCGCTGGGTGCTCAACGATCACCGCAAGTTGCCCGTGAACTGTTTTGTAGTGCCGACCGATAGCAGCACGGCTGTACTGTTCGGTGAAAGCTTCGAGGGGCGGGTGCAAGAAAAAAATTGGATGATCAACGAAGACGCTTTTGATCGCGTTGAATCCTATTTGGGGATTATCGATAGCGACGCGGTGCCTCCCTTGCCATCGACGCCTATCGTCAGCGCTGGTAGTGTCAACTTTGAAGGCTATCACATCGAGCGCTTCAAGTCGCGGGCGGTGGTAGTAAAAAAAGACGGCGTCGAGCAGATTGCCAAGCCGATCCTACGTAGTCTGGCCGCCAAGCTCAGCGTTAGCTGCTTGAACTCCATGGGAAACGAGTACAACACTCAGCAGCTCGGGGATAAGGTCATCACCGCAGCCTTGAAGGCTAAAAGTTGAACGAAGCCATCGTTGTTCGCGAGTTCGCCAAGCTGACCACCTGCCCGTTGGTGGTGACTTCCCTCGACCGCGCCCAGATCACCAAAAGCGCGTTCGACTACCTTTGCCACCTGGCTGGGCAGTTCCGCACGGACGGCGCCCAGCTGCTTGAAGTGGAGGGTAGCCAGTGGCTGCGCTTAGATAACTTCGTCGGCATACTTGAGACGCCATGCGGCACCACGCTGGAGATCTTACCCAAGCACGTGGAATCTGGCGACTCGAAAGAAGCGGCGCGCGCGCTGATGGCGCGGATGATCCAGGCGGCACTCGATCTGCCTGCGCGCGAGGTGGGGCCAGCCGACCTGGCTCTGTTCAATGCGCCACTGTCGGAATGGGTGCGGCGCCAGTTCTTAACCGCGCTCGAGCACCTCGTGAAACGCGGCATGAAGTTCGACTACATACGGGTGGAGGAAGAGCAGCGCAACCTGCGGGGCCAGCTCGACATAATCGGCCAGTTGCGCCAGCCGCCGCACCGCGCGCACTACCTCCATACCCGCCACGATGTGTTCTCGCTCGATTTTCCCGAGAACCGCTTGATCCGCTCGGCATTGCTGCGGGTGTCCCAATCAACCCAGGACCCGCTCAACTGGCGGCTCTCGCACGAGCTCTTGCAACTGCTGGAGGAGGTGCCTTGCTCGCGCAACGTCAAGCTCGATTTCAGGGCCTGGCGCGGCGGGCGCCTAATGGCGCACTACGCACCAATCCTGCCATGGTGTCAGCTGGTGTTGGGCCAGCAGCTGCCGCTGGCGGTGCAGGGAGAATGGCATGGCATGAGCCTGCTGTTCCCCATGGAAAAACTGTTCGAACGCTTCGTAGAGTCGGCGCTGCTGCGCCAGCTGCCGCGCTCGGCGCAGTTGAAACGCCAGGCGCGCGAGACCCATCTTTGCCAGCACGATGGCAAAGGCTTTTTCCAACTGCGGCCTGACCTGGTGCTCGAGCACAGCGGGCGGCGCGTAGTTTTGGATACCAAGTGGAAGCGCTTGGTAGGGGCGCGCGACAAGCGCTACGGCATCTCCCAGAGCGATTTCTACCAACTCTTCGCTTACGCACACAAGTATATTGAAGGTAGCCAGATGCACAAGGAACTGGTGCTGATATACCCCCGCACAGATGCCTTCGAGTCGCCGCTGCCGCCCTTTGCGTTCGCTCCCGCTATGCTTCTTTGGGTGGTGCCGTTCGATATGGGCAACAGGGCAGGAAAGGAACGCATACTCGTGCATCCTGACATGCAGATTGCACCTCTGCTATCAGGTACACTACCTCCGGACCCAACAAAGGGGGCGGTATGAGACCGCGCGTGCTATCGCTTCAAGCGACTTATTCTGTGGTTAGCGAGTGAGATCAGAGGCGGCGTTTTGCAACCCGCTGGCTGTGGACTTACAATCACGACCGGCCCAACATGGCACTTGGTGGCATTACACCGAACAGAAGCTTGAAATGTCCATACAGACAGCCCCTGCGCTTCCAAATTCCGTTATTAACACGCATCGCTGATTGCCCTACCAAGTGGCTGCATCATGGACACCACTCGGATTAGGCCGTCTCTATAGCTTTCGATTTGGGGTTGAATTATACTAATACAATACTAATTTATGACTTCTTTAATGCTTTAATGAGATTATATCTCATACTTTTTGTGTTACAATAATAAGTATTATTTATGCATCTCGGACATTCGTATGGTACTCAAAAAGGTTTCGTTTGGCACGACGACGATACAGTCGCTGAGGAGAATTACGCTCGATCAAAATATCCTTGATACGCTGGAGCTAGAGGTGGGTGACCAAGTGAAAATTGAGCTCGACACAGAGACTGCGACTGTGTTGATATCGCGCGCACCCCAAGAAAAATCTGCTGAGCCAACGAGGAAATCCCGTGCCAAGAGAAATTGAAGTGACAGCGCCGACGGGTCGGCCACAGGTATCAGATATAAAAAAAGAGCGAGAGCGTCGCCGAGCATTAGGAATTTATTACACTCCTGCTCCGGCCGCACAGGTTCTTGCACGCTGGGTGATACGAAGCGCTGATCAGACGGTCTTGGAGCCGAGCTTCGGCGGCTGCTCTATGCTTAGTGCTGCGGTCAGTGTGTTTCGTGCGCTAGGCAATGAAAATCCTTCGTCGCAGCTGTATGGCTACGACGTTGATGCTAAGGCATTCGAATATCTTGAGCAAGTCGGCATTGATAACAGTGCGAAGCAATTTAGGAAATCCGATTTCCTTCGCTCGCAGGCCGGCGATATTAAGGTCAGCTCTGTCTTGGCCAATCCGCCGTTCGTGTCGTATCACCGACTCAGTAGTGCGCAGAGGTTGGTGGCGGAGAAAATACGTCAGCTTTACTTCCCCAAATTACCTAAGTTGGCAAGCCTGTGGGCCTATTTCGTCCTTCATTCGATGGGTTTCTTGCTTCCTGGCGGTCGAATGGCATTTGTGTTGCCCAACGCAATCGGGACGACTGATTATGGCAAAGAACTATTAAGACATCTCGGCACTCGATTTGAGAAGGTTGAGCTTATTCATGTCGGCGAGCGCATATTTGTGCAAGCTGGCGCAGGCGAGCGCATTGCGCTCTTGCTGCTATCTGGATACTGTCCAGATACGCCCGATAGGGCGACACCTGTCGAGGTACGCTACGTTACCCGAGTTAGTGAAATTGAGGCCGGCGCAAGTCTAGATCCAAAGGCGGGCAGCAACTCGTTTGTGGACCTCCATGCGGCTTCTCATGCTGCACTCGATAAGTTAGTGGGCAACAGCCTCATAGAGTTGGGCGACATAGCGACTGTTCAAATCGGAGAGGTAGTCGGAAATATCCCGTTTTTCGTAAAGACCAAACTTGAATGGCGAGTACTCGACATCGACCCGAGACATCTGTTTCCATTGTTGACGCGCACCGCTCAATTATCGGGATTATCTCTCCGAGAGGAAGATATTAGTGCCCGCCACAGTGCAATTCCTCGATTGCTACTGCCTCCAGGTCGCCGGCTGCCGGAGAAGTTGTCGTCCTACCTTGAGACGTATGGCCAAGCTGCAGTTGATGCTAATCGAACGTTCGAAAAACGTACTACGTGGTATCGATGCAGCTACGATACAACCGCTGATGCGTTCATAGGATCGCTGAATCACGAGTATCCGAGAGTAATTGGAAACGATGCCGGAATCAGCTGCTCTAACTCCTTTTACAAGATCAAGTTTACCGACCTTCCCGCTTTCGGCGTTTGGCTGCCTCTGCTAAGCCTCAGCACTCCGTTCCGCTTGGCCGGCGAGGTACTGGCCAGAATTCGCGGTAGCGGTGGCTTCAAGCTGGAGCCCAGCGACGTGCGGCGCCTGGTATTGCCGAGCCGATTGCCGGCACTTTCTGATGTTGATTTTGCGGAACTGCGTACCAAGGTAGATTTGCTTATTTCGGACAATAAGCTCGACGCGGCCGGGCAGCTTGTCGATGGAGTCGTGTTCTTGGAGACTGGTTTGATTGACGCTGATCAAATGGCCGCGATGCGCCAGAATCAGTTGTCGCTGACCCTGGCGCGTATGACAAGGCATTAGTGATAGCCTACGGCTCCTCGTAAAGATGCTTGGCGGTAAACGAAAGGTCGTTGTTGGCTGCCATGCCGAGAAACTGCGCGCAGTTGTCGAAATACGGTTTCAGAAGTTCTCGCTCAGCTTGTCTGACGATGCTCTGCCAAGTGGGGTTGATGCGTACGCTCCGAACGGCATTCTCATGACCAAATTCGATAAATAGCCAGTTAAGTACAAGTGCAAGAGACATTGGCGCCGAAGGAATACGTGGCGTCGACCAAGCTGGCAGCATGTGGGCGATATCTTCTTCGGTGTAGCCGTACGTAGTGTGGTGCCCACTGAGCTCACCACACATCTGAAGATGAAAGGTCGGTTTTGATTCAGCCGCATTGCGTGCGCTCAGCGGCTCAAAGTCGAAGTGGAATTTTCGCGCAACAGTCGTGCTTGGGGCCGCATCCTTACCAATGAGTACGCTGTAGCTGAGCTGGGTAATATTTTCCCCTTTACTCACTGCGTGGCAGCCGACGTGGAAGGATCTCTCAACCTGATTCCGTCCGTCTTCACGCAGCCTGGTCGGTAAGGTGAAACTAAGATGAACATCAACAGGGGCTGAAGATTTCGGAATAATTTGTGCTTTGGTTGCGGCACCTTGGAGAGAGCTTAGTTTTCCAAAAACCCCTAAAGTACGTATAGCGTTTATTGTTTGAAGCTCAAGATGCTTGAGTGCCGTAAAGTTAAGCAACCTCACCTCCACGACGCACGTTGCGAATTTTGAGTCGAGTGCTAAAACCCAGCAATGAACTAGCCTCTTCCGACAATGGTTCAGTATGAACATGGCGCACAGCGCGCCGTTCGTTTTCTGTTGCGTCCGTGAACGCTACCACATCAGGTGGCGGGGAATGTTCGTCGCTGATCGCGCATCGGCTGTAATCATCCTGAGTAATCTCAGGTAACCGCCTTCCAGCTTCTATAGGAAGCAATTCGACGTGTTCCGGTAATACATCGTAGAGAGCATCCGGTAGCGCCGATACCCACCACAATGGCCGACGGTCTGTAGCAAAAGGGCCTTTGTAACGTGCCATGTCGAAATGCCGAGCAGCCTTATCAATAAAGGCCGATTCCTGCAATCCAAGCATCGTTGCTGCCTCCAGTGAATCGCACAGAAAGCCTGGTCTTGTCATAAGCACATTGAGTATCCATCGCGCTAAGCGATGCGGCGATGTGCTATGCCGGAAAGTTCCTTCGAATTCCTCTGGCAGGACGCTTAAGAGTGCAGCCCTGTCAGATGGCGGCGGCAGAAGAGCATTGACCAGTGGAGCGCGCGCACCTTGCTTATCCGCGAAGAGCAATAATGGAAAGTCCTTTGCGATCGCAAACAAGGTTTCAAGGCTTGCCTCATCATGCAGTCGGGTGACGTCAAACATGTAGGTATATTCGGAAATATCCTCTGCGCTGAAGTCGTCGGTGTTGAGGTTTTGAGCGCTCACACAAACCATCGGAACACGTGGCAATTGCAGACGAAGTAGGTGCGCCAACGCCGAGCCATGAATTCCAAAAGCGCGGTTTTGAACTTTCGTAAAGCTGTGATCAATCATAATTAATGCCGGCGGGTCTTGTGCCCACTCTCGGGCGCGGGCGCCGACATCATTAATAAAACCATCTGTGATACCGAACACTTCTAAATCGGCATCAACTGGGGCGCTGCGCAATGTCACTCCTAAGCCTCCAACAAAGTTGTTTGCACGCTCAGGGGAGTCGTCAATCCACACAAATTTAAATTGTTCGGTCATGGTAGTTCCACCTCCACACATGCTGCCCAACCTTGATCGGGACTGACAAATCTAATATCGCCACCCCTAGCGCGGGAGATGTCCCTCGCTATCGACAATCCTAGCCCGCTACCTGTTCCGAAGATCGCCGAATCCTCTGGATTAGCGTTTTCCTCAAGTTTGTCATAGAGCATGCCACTGGGGTCAGAGATGAAAGGGGTGAAGACATCGTCGAAGTGATCAGGGTCTAAGCCGGTCCCATTGTCCGCGATTTTTATCACCGCCTTATTCGATATCGTCTCAGTCCAGATTCGAATAGTCTTATCGGGCTGGCCATGGGCGATCAAGGACTTTATGGCGTTGGAAATCAGATTGATCAGGATCGTGTAGATCTCCCCCTCGATAATAGGGCCGACTTGCAGCGAAAGCGAAACTTTCAGCATATCGACATGAATGCGATAGTTCTCGATGACCAACCTGAAGCAACCCACCGCCTTTTCGACAGCAGATTTCACATTCACATCAACAGTGCGTTGATCACTTCTGAAAGCCCCGACGATCCCCGTCATGTCCACCAACCGCGCGAGGTGCGTTTGCGTAGCGCCAAATTGTTGGCTGAGGCCGTTGAGTTCGTCGCGATGTGAAGGGATCTGCTTGGCCAACGTGCGCAGGCGCGCCGAGCCGGCGCCAAGCGATGAGATGGAACTACGTACCTCGTGCGCAAACAACAGCGTGAGCGTTGAGGCCGCAGCAACAAGTCTCAAGTGCCGTAATTGGCTGTGCGCGTCGGCACTAATTGCTTCAAGCGCTTTGACAGTTCGAAACAGCGTTTGCTTTGTTTCCGCTTGCTCCGCTGCAGGAAGTGCCGTAACTATGCGGCTGATTTGCTGGCGTAGAAATTCGGTTGCGCGAGGTGTGGCATCTTGTTCAAACTGCGATGGTTTTGGCGACTCTAGAATAGGAATAATGTTTTCCAGAGCTTCGCGCGCTTCGACCTGATTACGCTTGCGAATATATGCGTCACGCTGAATCGTTGCCCATTCAATGGCATTGCGTACAAACTTACGCAGGAGTTCAAAAATTCTTGATTCAATAAAGCCTTGCCTGTCGAGTCGGGGCTCAAGTCCTGATATTTCAGACGTCACGTCGACGTGGCCGAGGTAGTTACGCATCCCTAGCATAGTAAGAAGAACTCGGTAGGGGTCGACATCTTCTTGGGATGTTGCGAATGAAAACAGTTCGTCCGATCCTGGCTTGCCAAGGCGGCGGCCGCGGTCAGCATCAATTTCCAGCCAGTCGTCGCCGGGATTGCCGTATGGGTACATGCGAAAACCGTTGAATCGGACCTGTACTCCACCCCACTCGTCAATTAGCTGCCTTAACACGTAGTTGGCAAGCAGCTTGCGGTCACGAACTCCTTCTGATTTATGAACGGGGAGAATACCAAGACGCAAAGACGCACCCACCAGCGGTCCGAACTCTGGCGAGGTGGTAAATTTACGCTTGCCTGGCAGACCTAGGGCACTCAGTGTGAACACCGCCCTACCGTCATCTTGTACATAGGCAGATAGCGTCCCCCAAGACGCCTCGATGACGGTTTCTCGCAGATCTTCCTGCTTCTCGGCTCCAGTCGGATCGTTGAAGTGCACGGCAAATCCCATGTCTTCTTCAAAATCACCCCGTTTCGTTCCTGTGTTGCTCGCCATAACGGCGAGTTGCCGGCGGACGTAGTCATAACCTCGGTCTTGCCATTCGTCTACCTCTGCCCCGGATATCACCAGCCTAGTACCAGTCGGCCGATCTTCGTTGAAGGTAGTCGTTACACCTTCGCACTCGACGGATTCGACCGTCGTTCCTGGCTCAAATTGATCCCAGTCGAAACTTACCTTGGTCATAATGGTGCGTTTCCCGGGGGCCTTGGGATCTACTGCTATTGTTTCTAGCTGAAGCAGGCGCCCTAGCCTTCGGCAGGCAAAACGCCCCACGCCTTTGCGGCCTGTGCGAAGACGTCCGAACTTTTTGCTTACCGGGTTATCCTCCTTGTTTACTGTACCGATGCGCATCCAGAAGGAGGCAACATCTTCAGGGGTCATCCCCGAGCCGTTATCTTCGATGACAATTCTCGGACCCAATCCGTCTTGAGTTTCGATGGATACCAGTACTTTGTTGGCATCCGCGTCATACGAATTTTTGACCAGCTCCGCTAAGGCCACATGGACCGTCGATACTAATTTTTCGCCCAGCTCCCGAAGGAGCGCGCTATCGACACTAAATTTAAAGACTTGTTGTCCACTCATAATGATGAGAACCCAATGCTGCCGTAGTTTTATTGAAAATAGCTTTCATTTTAATCTAAAGTACAAATTACCCTACAGCTTCATTTGTTGTCAGTTTGAGACGAGCGTGACAATTCGATAGTTTTGAATGGGTAAAACACGCACCAAATAAATTTCGTGATCAATTTGGAGAGTAGTCAGGGATTGGCTTCAAGTTCGTCTCTTAGAAGGCAGCGATGGGCGCCACCGCAAGCTCAGCCTCGACCTACCGGAGAATTTTGACAGGGTGTGCCAAGTGCATCAGCGAGCTTGAAGATAATACGCAGCGCCGGAGGATTGATGATAAGAGGTCTGCACCGTCTAGAAGCTGATCCACACAACACCCATAATTGAATTTTGGCACAGCACTTGTGCCGACAAATCTGATTCTGGACGCAATTTTCAACCGATGTTTTCGCTAACGCCTGCAGGCACTGCCGCCAACATCCGTTGGAGTTCAACCACACCGACCACTTGGATAGAAATTTCAAAGCGGCTCTGTGCCATCCCCTAGCCACCGAAATAAATGATCTACTCTACAATACAACCCCCAGCTCGGTAGTATTCCCAAGTTAGAAAACCGTTACGACTGCCCGACTATTTTTTCGCGCGGCTATATCTTGACTTGGCAGAACGTGAATTATGCACGTTCGCCAGACAGTGGAAAGCGGGGCAAACAGAGTCGGTCGATTACTCGAGCAAACAAACAACATTTTAGATCCGTTGGCTGCGCGCATGATCAACCATCCAGATATGAGATGGATATCAATTGCGGTCTTTGTGACTTTGCACCCACTCGATAACCTCCTTCGCATTGTAAAGAGGCTGCGCCCTACCTGACTTTGTTGGAAGCCGAATCGCTTTTGGAAATCCCGGAAGACACGCCATCCGCTCCCGCACAACTTGAGGTTCACGCTTCAAGTATTGCGCTATCGTGGCGATATCCCATAAGTCAATAGACAACGGAATAGCTGGACGGACATATCCAGCCAACGCATGCGCAAGGCGCTCGACAAATTCTGCGTCGTTCATGGCTTCCAACCTCACCGTTTAAACCCGCGAAATACTGGTCTCCAACACATGATGAACACGTCAACATGCGCGACGACGACAAAAATCAAGCAACGGCAAATTAGATGCGAAATCCACCACGTTAGTTATTCACAAGCATCAGTCAAAGGAAGTGATCGAAATTACGATGGCGAGATCAAATATGTGAGAGCCACCCTGACAGCGAACTTTTCATGAGACCTCTTCGGTCAATTTCTGCAGCCAAAAAGCTAAGAACAACTATGCAGCAAACTTACAGTTGAAGTGAATATCTACCGGGCCTCGGCGCTTACTGCAGCTTCTTGGAGAGCTCCTCCGCCGTCTCGTTGTAGTACGTCTGGAGCTCATTCAAGTTGCGATGCCCGACTACCCGCGCTAGCTCCAAAACGTTGAGCTTTTTCGCCAGCCGGGTGATAGCCTCATGACGGGTATCGTGGAACTTGAGGTCTTCGATCTGGCAGCGTGCCTTCGCCTTGCGGAACAAAGCATCCAGACTCGGAGCAGTGATACCGAAAACTGTCTCCCCTCGCGGCATCAATGCAATCAGTTCCAATGCCCGGTTAGACAACGGGACGTCACGCTTTGTACCGTTCTTCGTTCGAGGCAGGTGCGCCACGGGTCCCTTGATATCGTCACGCTTTAATCCGCAGATTTCGCCGGCGCGCATTGCTGTCTCGATCGCGAACAAAAAGGCTGCGCCAACAGCGCCGCTTCTTGTGGTGACTGGTCCTTCATCGAATCCGAGGGCGACGCAGAGACGGTCGATTTCCTCCTGGCTGATACGCCTATCGCGCGGCGCAGATCCTTTAGGTCGGCGTACATCGGTCGTCGGACTTTTGACGATCCACTTCCATTCACGCCGTGCGGTGGTGAATACGTGCGACAAGAGATTGAGCTCGCGGATAACGGAGGCGCCTTTAACCTTGTCGGTGAAGTTTGCTGCGGGTGTGCCGCGCAATCGCAGATCACGCCACTGACCAAGCAGGTCGGAGGTCACCTCGCTCAAAGGCAGCCCGCCAAGTCGACGTCCGGCGACGACGTGATCAGCGATTGCCGCAAGCCTGTGGCCTTCCGTGCGATGCCCGCGTTTATGAACCGAGACCTCTTTAAGGTAGCGTTCAAACGCATCATCAACAGTTTTAGTGAACGTCGGCGGTCTGCTCTCGCCTTGCCGTATTTCGTTCTCACGTGCTGCGGACCAAGCCACCGCTTCCGCCTTGGTCGAGAACGTTTTGGTCTGGCGTACACCGGCAATTGCCACTTGCGCGCGCCAGCGCACGCCGAATTTCTTGATGCTGGACATGATATTGATGACTGCGTAATTTGTGCGTAAATTATGCGTAAAGCGTAGCAGGAATAATAGGCCTGAAGCGCTCTTTTGCGCTTGCTTTCCCACAAACAAAAACGCCATAAACCCTTGATCTACAAGGACTTATGGCGTTTAATGGCGTCTAGCTAAATTGGGGGCTGGTGCTCCGAGCCGGAATCGAATAGGCACTCAATTCGAGTTTGCCATTTGCCTGCCTTTTTGATTTGGCTCATATCTGCAGCAGCCAGGAGGAGTACGTTTACAAAAAACACACCAACTGCTTCGGGCACGTTAAGCCTTCCAAACCAACGCCAACTAGCGTCCATCTATAGCGATCCGCTGTCTCCGAACTTTGAATAACAAACTGCAAAGCAGAGCAATATCGACTGCCATTGACAGCGACCGACAATCAAATTAATGGATTTAACGAAACTGGAGCGGGAGAAGAGTCTCGAACTCTCGACCTCAACCTTGGCAAGGTTGCGCTCTACCAACTGAGCTACTCCCGCTTGGAGTGGAATACAACTAGTGACCGGCAATGCAAACCCCAGAAGAACTGGAGCGGGAGAAGAGTCTCGAACTCTCGACCTCAACCTTGGCAAGGTTGCGCTCTACCAACTGAGCTACTCCCGCATGCGGAGCCGAATTATAGCAGACAGCAGCACAATATTTCCAGCGAAATAAACTCCCATCCTTAGCAACATGA
>Ga0247813_10002316_pt1 | contig 13175 bp, 8 predicted proteins | sample UWRJL169409C1_FD_180719 | JGI IMG/M metagenome (GOLD analysis project Ga0247813, IMG submission 180719) | Plant litter microbial communities from Arlington Agricultural Research Station in Wisconsin, United States - UWRJ-L169-409C-1 | ecosystem: Environmental > Terrestrial > Plant litter >... | reverse complement strand
TAATTCCTGATTCTTAGATCCGGTAATTTTAGCTCCGTAAATAAAATTATCAAGGTTAGTGTCAATATTCATTTCGCCCGGTTCAGCAAAAAACAAGATATTATTATCCAATGAATTAGATACTCCACGATCAAGAAATAAATATAATACTTCTGGTGATTCTAATTTAATATTGCTTTCAAAAGCTGAATTTCCGTCTATTTTGATAGAGTCAATAGCAACAAGCGAAGTGTCAACAACTCTTTGAATATATAAAGTTCCATTTTTTAACCCTTTAATATTTCCTGTTAAGTGTAAACCTTCAGTAGATTCTTTTTTGCTGCAAGATGCTAAAAGTGCAATCGCGGCAAAGGCAATAATTGATTTTTTCATTGGTTTTTAGATTTTGGTGCAAAATAAAGAAAATAGTTTGAATGTGAAGATGTCACAGTTTATTTTTATTAAAAATGAATTGTTTACATAAATCAATATATTTCTTTTTCCTATAATAATCTTGGTATTTGTCTGAAAAAAAATGTTTCAAATTCGCTAGAGCGCGACCTCAGTAGTCAAATCGACATGTGTTAAATTATGCAAAGTCGAATCGTTTGAAAAGGCGAGAAACACGTATTTTAAACATAAAAAAACCTGCAGAAATTACCTGCAGGTTTTAGAATTGTAGTACGAAGTAAAACCTTTATTTGATCATTTCAAAACTTCTCTTTACAAAGGCAGTTAATGCTTCTCCTTTTAGTAAGTTTTGAGATAATTTAGCTAAGTCTAAAGCTTGTTTTACCAAATGTTCCTGATGCGTTTTGTCCTCCGTATTTAAGATACTTGTTGCTAAGTCAGAATTTGTATTTACAACTAAATTGTACATTTCCGGCATATTACCCATTCCAAACATTCCGCCGCCGCCAGACTGGCTCATTTCTTTCATTCTACGCATAAATTCAGGTTGCGTGATAATGAACGGAGCTGCCTGACTATCCATAGCTTCTAATTGTACAGAGTATGCTTTTGGAATATAAGCTTCTAATGAGGTTTTTAATGTTTCTTTTTCTTCATCTGATAATTTAGAAATTGTGTTTTCGTCTTTTTTGATCAAATTGTCAACATGATCAGAGTCAACACGCACGAAAGTTACATCTTTATTATCTCCTTCAATTTTCTGAATTAAATGCGAAATAATTGGAGAATCTAAAAGCAATACTTCGTATCCTTTTTCTTTTGCAGTTTGAATGTAAGAGTGTTGTTCGTCTTTATTTCCTGCATATAAAACAACCAATTTTCCGTCTTTATCGGTTTGGTTTTCTTTTAATTTCTCTTTTAATTCTTCAAGAGTGTAATAAGTATTGTCTACAGTCGGGTACAAAACAAAAGCGCCCGCTTTTTCGTAGAATTTATCTTCAGAAAGCATTCCATATTCTAAAACGATTTTAATATCGTTCCATTTTGCTTCAAAGTCAGCACGGTTTTCGTTAAATAATGCCTTTAATTTATCAGCAACTTTACGAGTAATATAGTTTGATATTTTTTTAACTGCTCCATCAGCCTGTAAACCAGAACGAGAAACGTTCAATGGAATATCCGGAGAATCAATTACACCTTTTAACATAGTCAAAAATTCAGGTACAATTCCTTCTACATTATCAGTAACATAAACCTGGTTTTGATACAATTGAATTTTATCTTTTTGAATTTGCATATCAGAACCTAACTTAGGAAAATATAAAATTCCGGTTAAGTTAAAAGGATAATCTACATTTAAGTGAATGTTGAATAACGGCTCTTCAAACTGCATAGGATACAGTTCTCTGTAAAAGTTTTTATAATCTTCATCAGATAATTCAGTTGGCTGTTTTGTCCACGCCGGGTTTGGATTATTGATGATATTATCTGTTTCAACTGTTTCATTTACGTAATCTTCAGGAGCATCTTCCGGTTTTGGAAGTGTTTCTGTTCTTGTTCCGAATTTAATCGGAATAGGCATAAATTTATTGTACTTATTTAATAAACCGCTGATTTTAGAATCTTCTAAAAATTCTAACGAATCTTCAGCAACATGCAAAATGATTTCTGTACCACGTGAAGTTTTGTCAGCTGGTTCAAGAGTGAACTCCGGACTTCCGTCACATGTCCAGTGTGCAGCTGGTTCATCTTTGTATGATTTAGTAATGATTTCTACCTTCTCTGCAACCATAAAGGCAGAATAGAAACCAAGACCAAAGTGCCCGATAATTCCAGAATCTTTAGCAGAATCTTTGTATTTATCCAAAAATTCCTCAGCCCCTGAAAAAGCAACCTGATTAATGTATTTTTCTACTTCATCAGCAGTCATTCCTAATCCCTGGTCGATAATATGGATTTTTTTTCCTTCTTTGTCAACTTTGATTTCAATAACCGGATTTCCGTATTCGACTTTAGCTTCGCCAATGCTAATAAGGTGTTTTAATTTTAAAGTAGCATCGGTTCCGTTTGATACAAGCTCACGCAAGAAAATTTCGTGATCACTGTACAAGAACTTTTTGATTAAAGGAAAGATGTTTTCTACTGAAACATTAATTTTACCTGTTGTCATATTTTTTTTATTTTTAGTTAAAGTAATGATTTTCATTTATTCAAATAGAATACCAATTATATTATAATGACAAAATGGCGCAAGTGTTAATTTTGAAAGAAAATAATCAGATTTTAAAACAGGACTTAATTCTTTGAATTGTATCTTTGTGGTACAATAATTGTTAAACGTGTAAGTATTAACTTAAATAAAAAATGTTCAAAATGAAGAAAATTATTTTCATTTGCATGATGGCCACGATGTTATTCGCGTGTAAATCAGCTTCGTCTACGGCTTCAACAGAGGCAACTCCACTTTCGACTAAACTTGACAAATCTACTCAGGTAGCTATTAAAGGTAATTGGGTTTTAACCAATGTAACTTATGCAGGTTCTGATTATATCAAAGTAACTTCTTTTGATCTTGCAGATTCTAAATGCTTTATTGGTAGTACCTGGAACTTTATTTCAAATAATAACAAAGGATCTATGGCTTTGACATCTGCAAGCTGTACAAGTTTTTCTTCTCCTATAGTATGGAGTATTAACAATCAGGGTTTATTTGTACTTAAAATTCTTGATGCTGGTGTCAAGGCAAAAAAAGTAAGAGATGGTTACTTATTAAAAGTTGCCGGTTTAACTGAAAATTCATTTCAGTTGGTTGACAATATAAATGTTGGTGGACAAACAAAAGATGTAGTTTATCAATTTCAAAGAGCTAATTAATATTAAAAAGAATAAAAAATGAAAAAAATAACAGTTTTAGGTTTAAGTAGTTTACTTGTATTGGTTAGCTTATTTACAAGTTGCGAATCGGTAAAAAATACTAATAACACACAAAGAGGTGCTGGAATAGGTGTGGTCGCCGGAGGAGTAATTGGTGCTGTTTTAGGGAATAATTTAGGAAAAGGCGGTAATGCTGCGTTAGGTGCTGCAATTGGTGCTGCCGTTGGTGGTGGAACTGGTGCACTTATTGGAAACAAAATGGACAAGCAAGCGCGTGAAATCGATCAGGCTTTGCCAGGTGCAGAGGTAGAAAGAGTTGGAGAAGGAATTCACTTAACTTTGAATGAAAATGCAGTTCGTTTTGATACCAACAAATCTACTTTAACAAGTACTGCAAAAGCAAATTTAGATAAACTAGTTCCTGTATTTAATGATTACGGAGATACTGATATCCAAATTTTTGGTTATACTGATAACACAGGAAAACCAGAATATAACTTAACACTTTCAGGACAAAGAGCTGCATCAGTGCAAGCTTATTTAGTTTCAAAAGGATTAAAATCAAGCCGTTTCAAAACTTCAGGTTTAGGAATTGTTGATCCAATTGCAACAAATGATACTCCTGAGGGAAGAGCTCAAAACCGTCGTGTAGAATTTTCAATTACTGCAAACGACAAAATGGTAAACGATGCAAAAGCTGAAGCTGGAAAATAATCCTGCTCACAATATAATTTTAAAAAAGCTGTTTCAATTTGAAACAGCTTTTTTTTGACATTAGAAATTAAACATTGTAAATTTGCTCTCTCAATTATAACTCATGCTCGACATAAAAAATATTTCTTTTTCGTATACGGATAAACCGGTAATTAATAACGTTTCTTTTACCATAGAAAAAGGTCAGAATATTGCTATTATTGGCGAAAGTGGCTGCGGAAAAAGTACGCTGCTTAAACTTATGTATGGTTTATATGATCTTGATGAAGGTCAGATTTTTTATAATGAAAAACCAATTTTAGGTCCAAAATCCAATTTGATTCCGGGAATGCCTTATATGAAATATCTGGCTCAGGATTTTGATCTTTCTCCGTTTGAAACAGTGGCAGAAAATGTTGGAAAGTTTCTTTCAAACGGTTTTGCAAACATGAAAAAACTTCGTGTTCAGGAATTATTGGAAATGGTCGAAATGGATCAGTTCTCTAATGTAAAAGCAAAATTTTTAAGTGGAGGACAACAGCAAAGAGTGGCCCTGGTAAGAGTTTTAGCCTTAGAGCCAGAAGTTATTTTGCTTGATGAACCCTTTAGTCAAATCGATGCTTTTCGTAAAAATGCTTTGAGGAGAAATTTATTTCGCTATCTAAAACAAAAAGGAATTACCGTTATTATAGCTACTCACGATAGTACAGATGCATTGTCTTTTGCAGACGAAGCAATCGTAATGCGAAATGGAGAAGTTATAATTAAAGATAATCCAACTAAAATTTACGAAAATCCTGAAATTAAATATGTAGCATCGCTTTTTGGTGAAGTAAACGAAATTGCCACACATTTATTGGTTTCGTATGAAGATGAAACACATAAAACACTGGTTTATCCGCATCAATTTAAAATGGTAGCCGAGTCTAAATTGCCGGTAAAAATTAGACGAACTTATTTTAGAGGAAATCACTATCTGATTGAATCTGTTTATAAAAGGCAATTGGTATTTTTTGAAAGTGAGATTGATTTACCACTCGACGAAAATGTTTTTTTAGCTTTAAATTATTTATAGGAAACAAGGGCCATAGACGATTAAAAGTTTATGGCTTTTTAGTTTATTTTCATTTTTTGATCGAAAATCTGTTTTTACTTCAATAAAAAAAACTTTATCGACTTTATAATTAAACTATATAAAATTGCTAATAACGAAAAAAATAGTAATTTGTACAGTTATGTTTTAAAGTATACTTAAATTTGCATTGCAAATTTTTAACAAATAATAAAAGAATATGTATCATTCAAAAATAGCCGGCTTAGGATATTATGTTCCTTCTAATGTTGTGACCAATGATGATTTGTCTAAAATAATGGAGACAAACGATGAATGGATTCAGGAAAGAACCGGAATTCAGGAACGCAGACACATTATTCGTGGTGAAGACAGTACAACAACAATGGGAGTTAAAGCTGCTAAAATCGCTATTGAGCGTTCTGGTGTAGCCAAAGAAGATATCGATTTTGTAGTTTTTGCTACCTTGAGTCCCGATTACTATTTTCCAGGTCCCGGAGTTTTAGTTCAACGTGATTTAGGTTTAAGAACCGTTGGGGCATTAGATGTTAGAAATCAATGTTCAGGTTTTGTTTACGCTATTTCTGTTGCAGATCAATATATTAAAACCGGAATGTATAAAAATATTTTGGTAATTGGTTCAGAAGTTCATTCAACCGGATTGGATATGACAACTCGCGGACGCGGCGTTTCGGTAATTTTTGGAGATGGAGCAGGAGCGGCCGTTTTAAGCCGTGAAGAAGATTTAACAAAGGGAATTTTATCCACACATTTACATTCAGAAGGACAACACGCTGAGGAACTAGCTTTGCAGGCACCGGGAATGGGAGCGCGTTGGGTAACGGATATTTTAGCTGATAATGACCCGAATGACGAAAGTTATTATCCTTATATGAACGGACAATTTGTATTTAAAAATGCTGTAGTTCGTTTTGCTGAGGTAATTAATGAAGGTTTAGAAGCAAATGGTTTGCAGGTTTCTGATATTGATATGTTGATCCCGCATCAGGCTAATTTAAGAATTTCGCAATTTATTCAAAATAAATTCAAATTATCAGACGATCAGGTGCATAACAACATTCAGAAATACGGAAATACAACTGCAGCGTCTATTCCAATTGCTCTAACTGAAGCTTGGGAACAAGGAAAAATCAAATCTGGAGATACAGTTGTTTTAGCTGCATTTGGTAGTGGATTTACGTGGGCAAGTGCTATCATTAAATGGTAGTTTGATTCGTTTAAAATAATATTTGAAACCTGCTCCAAAAAGAGCAGGTTTTTTTTATACTTTCGTGTTGTTTTTGTTGTTGTAAAGAAATCTCATTACTGATCTGCAAAAACCAGCGCACTCGATCCGTTCGTCACAATTACAAAACTTTAGAGAATATTATCTTTTTAGAAAATGAAAAAAAATCAACTGGAAATAGCCTGTTTTAATTACGAATCGGCACTGCTTGCTCAGGAAAATGGTGCTGACAGAATAGAGTTATGCGAAAATATGCAGCTTGGAGGAACAACGCCAAATTCAATTTTAGTGGTAAAAGTTCGCGAAATCCTGAATATTAAAATGAATGTAATTATACGACCGCGTGGTGGAAATTTTGTTTATTCTGATGAAGAACTGACAGAAATGAAACAGGATATTAGACAGTATAAAAAACTGGGAGTTGATGGATTTGTTTTTGGAATTTTAAAAGAAAGCGGAGAAGTCAATGTAAACCAAAATAAAGAATTAGTACATTTAGCGCATCCGCTTTCCTGTACTTTCCACCGCGCTTTTGATGTTGTTAAAGATGTGGGAAAATCACTTGAAGATATAATTGATTGTGGTTTTAAAACCATTTTGACTTCCGGACAGGGAATAAATGTTGAAGAAGGAATCTTTGCTTTGGCACAAATTCAAAAATTAGCAAAAGACAGAATCGAAATTATGCCTGGCGGTGGATTACGATCTTCAAATATTAAATTATTGCAAGACAAATTAGAACCAACTTTTTATCATTCATCAGCCATTACAGATACAACGGAAACAGCAAATCCTGAAGAAATAAAAGAATTACGCAATTTCTTGTGAGATTATAAAATAAAAAAGGCCTGGAGTTGGCATACTCCAGGCCTTTTCTTCTACAATAAAATTATTAAAAACTCTAATAAATACGGGACTAAAACATTCCGCCGCCGCCTTTGCTAGTATTATCTTCTCTTTGTTTACGCTGCAAATTCTTGATTTTAGCACCTCCAAAATTATATGTCAGTCCTAAATATACGGTTTGGCTTTCCCATGAAAACTGTCCTGTTTGTGGATAAGGGTATAGGGTATCAAATGCATATTTCATGGTATTAAACACGTCATTGAAACGTAAACTGATGTTCATCTTGTTGTCTAACAATGTATAACGCGAACCTATGTCCATTTTGTACATTTCATGGCTATTATTTTGCAATCCATCAACTGCGCCTCTGTAAAAACCGAATAATAAAAAGCTTAAACGCTTGTTTACTTTGAAGTTTGAGTTCATACGACCGTTAAAAGCAGATACAGTGATTTTTCTTTCAAGAGGATTACTTGTTTTATCTGCCGGATTGTATTGAAAAACAACGCCTTGCTGGTTAATACTAGAGAAATCAATAGATGGAGAAATGTCCCACCATTTAGTAATTTTATAATTAAATGAGGCTTCAAAACCATAAGCAGTATTATGATCGTAATTGGTGAAAGTCATAATCTGCTTTTCATTACTAGCATCTGTTTCGTCAGGATACAATATTCTGCTGATCTGATCATTAATGCTTCTCACAAAAATACCCGCTGTAAAACTTCCTTTTTCTAATGTTTTAGTATAATTGACTTCGACAGAGTTTGTAAACTGAGGTCTTAACTCAGGATTTCCTAATGAGGTAACCAACGGTGTGGAAAATTCACGAATAGGTTTTGTCTGCTCTAAACTTGGGCGGTCTACACGGCGGCTGTAGCTTAACTGAAATGTGTTTTTCTCATTCAAATTATAAGTTAGATACGCTGATGGATATAAAGTGACATAGTCATCATCGAATTTAGAAAGACCCTGATTTAAATTTGCCGCAACTTTATAGCTTTCAAAACGAGCACCAAGTTGGTAGCTGAATTTTTTGAACTTTTGACCAAATGTTACATAGGCTGAATAAATATCAGTATCGTAGGTGTAATTTGAACTTGGCAATTCTGCAAGTGTGTTTCCGGTATTATAAATATTATCTGTTCTTGTAATTCTCGCTTCGGCACCGGCTTCTAATATTGTTTTTTCATTTAACGGATTTACATAATCAACGTTTACAGTGCTTAATTTTCGTGTACCATTAATATAATCATCATAAACAGTACGGTTAGCTGTATTGTCAAGATTCGTAATTTGGGTATCAAAATTTGCATTTTGAATTTCTTTAGTATCACTATAATTTCCTTCAATGTCTAAAGTATGTCCTTCTTTTTTAAAGATGTGTTTGTAAGCTAAATTATAAGTTCCGGTTGTTTCAGGTCCCCAATATTTCGATTTTTGGAAAATGTTGGCAACATCAGAATCATCTACATCATTATAATCGATATTGGTATCCACAAATCCTTTTCCTGTCGATTTATTTTGATTGGTATAAAAAGACAATGTATTGTGATCATCAATTAGATAATCCATTCCAATTTTGTATAAATACGAATCGTTGTCGTTTTTAATATTCAGATTCTGAACAATATCCTGATCTAATCTTATTATATGACCTTCGTTAAAATAAGTTCCAAAATTTTGTCCGGCGTTTCCAAAGAAATTTACTTTTCCGGTTTTATAGTTTAAATCTAAAGATTGATTGTATTTTGCTGTTTCTCCAAAAGTGATTCCGCCGCTATAAGTTCCGTTGAAACCGGTATTTGCATTTTTGTGTAAAACGATATTGATAATTCCAGACATTCCTTCAGGATTGTATTTGGCACTTGGATTTGTAATCAGCTCAATTTTTTTGATCGAAGTAGATGGAATTTGTTTCAATAATTGCGCCGGATCAATGTTTGAGGGGCGTCCGTCAATTAATACACGTACATTATCGTTTCCGCGAAGCGAAAGTTTACCATCCTGATCCACATTTACAGACGGGATATTATTCATAATGTCTGACGCAGAGGCTCCGGCTGTTGTTAAATCTTTACCCACATTTACTACTTTTCTGTCGATTTTTTGTTCAATTGTCGAACGCTCGGCAATAATGTTGACACCTTTTAATTGCGTAGCCTCTTCTTCGAGAGAAATATTGACAGTAGCCGTTTTTTTGTTTTCACTTAATAGTACAGATCCTATGTATTTTCTAAATCCAATATATTGAATCTCGATCGTATAACTTTTTAGAGCTAAATTTTTAACGATAAAATCTCCGTTGTCATCTGTGTTTACTCCAGAAACTACTTTGCCATTATCTTTAATAGAAACAGTAGCATAAGAAATAGGCATACTGTTCGATTTTTCGATAATTTTTCCAGAGACAGTTCCAGAATTTTGGGCTTGTGCTGTTGTTATTACACCCAGTAATACGAACAGAAAAAATTTTAATTTCATAATTTGATAAATGATTATTTTGATTGATTGATGATGATTTTGTTTGTAATTTTTCTTCGATTAATTATTTTTGATTTTGTAAGTAAGACTCTTTCATAAACGATTTGTTACAGGAAATTTGTAATTAAAAAATAAAATTCATGTTGAACCGCTATTTCAGAAGAGTTTAGCATTTTAATTTTTTGATAATTTTAACAATAGCAACATTATTTATTCTGAGATATTCTAATGAAAATGTATTATTTTATATCTTTTTCGTTTTCTGTAATTGGTGAATAAGCAGTATCTTTGCTCACTTTAAAAATAAGTTTACATGTCATTATCACAAATTCTCACACCTTCTATACAAAAAGCAATACAAGCACTATTTGATATTACTGTGGATAAAATCGAATTTCAAACTACCAGAAAAGAGTTTGAAGGCGATATTACGATGGTTATTTTTCCTTTATTGAAAGTGATTAAAAGCAATCCTGCCGAATTAGGAAATAAAATTGGAAATTATCTGGTAGAACATGTGACGGAAGTAGCGCGCTTTAATGTAGTTTCGGGCTTTTTAAATATTGTAATTGCAGATAGTTATTATTTGAATTTCTTTAATGAAATTAAAGACAATCCTAAATTTGGATATGTAACACCCAACGCTGATGACAAAGCAATTATGGTCGAATATTCTTCGCCAAATACAAATAAGCCTCTGCATTTAGGTCACGTTCGTAATAATTTATTAGGATATTCTGTTGCTGAAATTATTAAAGCTTCGGGTAAAAAAGTTTATAAAACACAAATCATCAACGATCGCGGAATTCACATCTGTAAATCGATGCTTGCCTGGGAAAAATTCGGAAATGGAGAAACTCCGGAAAGCTCAGATTTAAAAGGCGATAAATTAGTGGGTAAATATTACGTTGAATTTGATAAAGCTTATAAAGCTGAAATCAATCAATTGACAGAAGCCGGTAAAACAGAAGAAGAAGCTAAAAAACAAGCGCCAATCATTGTTGAAGCGCAGGAGATGCTAAAAAAATGGGAAGCTGGAGATGAAGAAGTTATAGCACTTTGGAAAAAAATGAACCAATGGGTTTATGATGGTTTTGCAACCACTTATAGTAATCTTGGAGTTAATTTTGACAAATATTATTACGAAAGCAATACCTATTTATTAGGAAAAGATGTTGTTCAGATAGGTCTTGATAGTGGTGTTTTTGAAAAAGATCCTGATGGTTCAGTCTGGATTGATTTGACCGATGAAGGTTTGGATCGTAAAATCGTTTTGCGTTCTGACGGAACTGCCGTTTATATGACGCAGGATATTGGAACGGCTATTCAGCGTGTAAAAGATATGCCAGATGTTGGCGGAATGGTTTATACGGTCGGTAATGAACAGGATTACCACTTTAAAGTTTTATTTTTAATTCTGAAAAAATTAGGTTTTGACTGGGCTTCCAGCTTGTATCATTTATCATACGGAATGGTTGATTTACCATCAGGAAAAATGAAAAGCCGTGAAGGAACTGTTGTTGATGCGGATGATTTGATGCAGGACATGACAGATACAGCAAAACAAATTTCTGAAGATTTAGGAAAACTGGATAGTTATTCTGCCGAAGAAAAAGCAAAATTGTACAAAACAATTGGTCTTGGAGCCTTGAAATATTACATCTTAAAAGTAGATCCAAAAAAACGTATTTTATTTAATCCGGAAGAATCTGTTGATTTTGCCGGAAATACAGGACCGTTCATTCAATATACATACGCGAGAATTCAGTCGATAATTCGTAAAGCTGATTTCGATTTTTCATCTAAAACTGCCACGGAACAACTTCACGAAAAAGAAAAAGAGCTTGTAAAACAAATCGAGCTTTTTCCGGAAGTAATTCAAAACGCAGCACAAAATCATAGTCCGGCTTTGATTGCCAATTATACTTATGATCTGGTAAAAGAGTACAATTCATTCTATCAGTCGGTTCATATTTTAGGAGAAACAGATTTAACTAAAAAGATATTCAGAGTTCAGCTTTCACAAAAAGTTGCTGAGGTAATTAAATCAGCTTTCACTTTGTTAGGAATTGAAGTTCCGGAGAGAATGTAACTGAGTAAATATCTATAATGTAAAGCCGATAGTTTATACTATCGGCTTTTTTATGCGTAAAATTGAATTTGAAAATCGCTTATAATTGTAAAATACTGTTAATAAGTTGATTAATTTTGCAATTTTATTTTTTTAGTAGTAAATTTATTATATGACTAAAGGGTTCTACCTAAGGGAACTTATTTTTTATTTTTATCTATTTTGAATTAGTAAGCTTTTAGAAAAAATAAAAGGTGAAGCCGTCTGAAATCGGGATTTTAGACGGTTTTTTTGTTTTTAAATCTTATAATATTTTCTTTTTTCCTTTTTTGTTTTTTTTTGTTAACATAATTAATTTTTACTGTTAAAGTAGGTAAAGTAGTGGTTTTAAATTGTTAAAAACTACAAAAATTTTGTTAAAATTGTTATTTTTTAATAATTTGCATGAATAACCTTAAACAAATTAATGATGAAACAACAATTAAAAGGATTGATAGTTCTTTTTATAATGCTTAGTCAATTAGCATTTTCTCAGGAAAGAACTGTTTCAGGAATCGTTTCTGACAACTCTGGTATGCCAATTCCGGGTGTTACCGTGTCAGTTAAGGGAACAAATAATGCCACACAAACTGATTTTGATGGGAAGTATTCTATAAAGGCCTCGCCAAATCAAATTTTGTTATTTACCTATATCGGTATGAAAGCAAATGAAGAGCCAGCATCATCAACTACAGTAAATGCAAAATTAGTTGGGGATGCTTTAGAACTCGAAGGTGTTGTTGTAGTTGCTTTTGGAACTCAGAAAAAATCGGAGATTACCGGGGCAGTTACCAAAATTGACGCTGCAGCTTTAGAAAATACTCAGGCTTCAAATGCAATTCAATCTTTAACCGGAAAAGTTTCAGGAGTGCAGATTAGTGCAAACTCTGGGCAACCGGGAGATCCTCCTCAGGTGCGATTTAGAGGTATAGGGTCAATTTCATCGTCAAATACTCCGCTTTATGTTGTAGATGGTTTTCCGTATAACGGAGACATAAATGCTATAGCAACCCAAGATATTGAATCTATAAGTTTCCTGAAAGATGCCTCATCAAATGCCTTATATGGTAGCAGAGGAGCAAATGGAGTTATTATTGTTACGACAAAAAAGGGAAAAAAGGGTAAATTAAAAGTTACTTATGAAACAAAAATTGGTGTGAACTCCCGGGCCGTTCCGGAATATGATATGATTAATGATCCCGGAGATTATTATAAAACTGTTTATAACCGAATAAGAAATGGTTTAATTTTCCAAGGTGAAACTGCTGCTGATGCATCCTCAATTGCAGCGCAAACCTTAATTACAGGTGATACTTATTCTTTAGGATATAACAATTACAATGTTCCAAACGATCAGGTAATTGATCCTGCAACCGGACAACTTAATCCTAATGCCAGATTATTATATCATGATGACTGGGCTAAAGAATTATTTAGGGATGCAACCAGAACAGAGCAT
>Ga0247813_10002315_pt1 | contig 13181 bp, 10 predicted proteins | sample UWRJL169409C1_FD_180719 | JGI IMG/M metagenome (GOLD analysis project Ga0247813, IMG submission 180719) | Plant litter microbial communities from Arlington Agricultural Research Station in Wisconsin, United States - UWRJ-L169-409C-1 | ecosystem: Environmental > Terrestrial > Plant litter >... | reverse complement strand
GAAGTCGCTGATGAGTGGCTCGAATGACATCTGATTGCTCCATTGCTTGTCGGAATCCTCCGGAAGTCTAGGTGTGCTCACTGACCGCCTCACAGGGGGTTGGTACTTTGGTCTAATCCATCTATAGGGACGGGCTCCATGTTTGTAGGCATCACCAATACACCGCGCGACTACGCGTGGGGTTCGACGACGGCAATCGCGCAACTGCTGGGCACCACGCCCTCGGGATCCCCGGAGGCTGAGCTCTGGCTCGGCGCACACCCCGGATCGCCGAGCGTCGTGCTCGAGCCCGCAATCGTCGACGGTGCCACAAACCTGAGCGAGCTGGTTGGCCCGAACGGACTGCCGTTTCTGCTCAAGGTGTTGGCGGCGTCGCATCCACTCTCGCTGCAGGCTCACCCGACCCTCGATCAGGCGGCAGAGGGCTTCGCGCGCGAGAACGCGCTGGGCATTCCGCTCGATGCGGCGAACCGCAACTATAAAGACGCGCTGCACAAGCCCGAGCTCATCTACGCGCTCAGCGATGACTTCACGGCGCTGTGCGGTTTTCGCGACGCCTCTGAGACGCGCGCATCCATCGACCGCTTGCTCGGTGCGCTTCCCGGCGATGCCGCGCTCACCGGTTGGCTCGCGCGCCTTCAAGACGACGACGATCTGCGAGCGACCTTCGAGTGGCTCGTTACGGGCGGCGACGACGTCGACGAACTCATCGGCGCGGTCGTAGAGGCGGCAGCTCTGCTCGACGGACCGCACTACACACTCATCGCGCAGCTCGCGACCGAGTATCCAGGCGACCCGGGCGTTGTCATCTCGCTGATGCTCAATCTCGTGTCCCTCTCTCCGGGCGAGGTGCTCTACCTGCCGGCCGGAAACATCCACGCCTACGTCGACGGCCTCGGCATCGAGCTCATGGCGGCGTCAGACAACGTTCTGCGCGGCGGGCTCACCCCCAAGCACGTCGACGTGCCCGAGCTACTGAGCGTTCTCGACTTCAGCCCCGTTGAGGTTCCGTACCTCGCGCCAGAAGAACCCGTCGAGGGCGTGCAGATTTTTCGGCCGGATGTCGCGGACTTTGTGCTCACCGTCGTCAACGTCGACGGTTCCGTAACGATCGACGCCTCTGGCCCGGCGATCGCCATCTGCACCTCGGGCGATGTCGAACTCAACGGCTACGCACTGGCGCGCGGAACAAGCGTCTTCGTGACAGCCGATGACGCAATCACGTCTGTGACGGGCACGGGCACGGTGTTCATCGCGACGGCTGGCTAAGTGCGTTACCCGATAGTTATGAGTAGCGCTCAAGGTAATCCTCCGGGATGACTCCATGTGCGCACTCGCTGCCGTAGCTTGTGCTCATGCGCCGAATTCTTCCGCTTGCTCTGCTTGTTGTTGTGCTCGCCGGGTGCGCGCCCGCGTCAATGGTTCCGACTGCCGCGCCGACCGCGCCTATTGCTGAGACGTCAACACCCATGCCGACTCCCGTGCCCACGCAGGAGCCCGAGACCGGGCGCGTACAACCCGCGCAGGTGTTCGACGGCGACTGCGACAGCCTTCTCAGCGACGCTGACGCCTCCGACCTTTTGGGGTCGACGGTGACGCTCTCGCCAGACACGTGGATCGACACCGCCGAAGCGCTGGTGTGGCAGGCGGGCGGATTTACTTGTCGATGGCGCGGCGGCGATTCTGGCTTTGGTTTGACGCTATCCGCGGCGCCCTCGACATCCGTCACCATTCGCGACGAGCCGCTCGATTGTGCGGTGGGTCACGTGGACTCACCCAGTCTCACCTGCGGCGTCGAGTCGTCAATCAATGGCATCGTCGTCGCAGGACTCGCATTCTTTGGTACCGCAGACTCCTCGACCGCCAAAAAGAAGGCCGCAGCCAAGGTTGTCGCGCTCACCAAACGCATCGCGGACAATTCCACGCAGCCGATGGCGGTGCCGACGCCCATTCCCGCGCAGAATGCCTGGGCCAACCCTGGATCTATGCCCGCAACCGATCCGCCGTCGTGTGCTGAACTCGACGCGGCGATCACGTCTGACGACTTTATGGGCGGCTCCCCTCGGCCCGAGCCATTCGATGGCGGTGGTGGCGACGTGTACATCACCCCGATCGCTCGCGACCTTATGGGATATGTGACTTCGGAACCCTGGGCATGTGCGTGGTACGCCGAACGCACAAAGGCGCAACTTAAAAAGGGTCTTCTGTCGTCGTTCAGTGCAGCCACAGTTGGCGGGGGAGCGTGGGTGCTCGACCTCGTCGCGCAAGAATCTGGCGTCACAGAGGTGACAATTGTCGGCGCAGACCGTGCATATCGGATCGAAGACGAGTACGGATATGTAACAGTCTGGGCAGCCAGCGGCCCGAACCTCGCATCGTCGAGCTACGGGCCCGGATATGAAGAGAAAGACAACGCCTCGCTGTCGCTGGTCATCGCAGCGCTGAACTCACTATGAATGGCACCAGCGTAGAAATCGTGCGCCGCATCGTTCCTGTGGTCGTTATTGTTGCCTTGCTCTCCGGGTGCACGCCCGAGCCAGCGGGGCCGGCCGCGGCGCCGAGCGCGCCCGTCTTCGAGAGCTCGACCCCGACGCCGACCCCCACCCCCACCCCCACCCAGGCTGAGGCATCGGAGACAGGGCTCACTCAACCCGGGCAGGTTTTCGGCGGAACGTGCGATGCACTCTTGAGCGAGGCCGACGCCTCCGAATTGCTGGGTACGAAAGTAGCCCTCGCTGAAACTAACCCGATCGACGTATTTGAGACAGCGCTCGTCTGGCAGGCGGGAGGCATCAGGTGCAACTGGATAGATAAGACAAGCACTGTGGCTCTCAGCCTCAGCGCCGCCCCCTCCTACGCAGTTGGTGAGCTCGATGCCCCCGAGGCATGCAAGCCCAATCGTCACGACATCAACGGAGACATCAGCTGCGGAATCGTATCTGAGCAGAACGGGATCGTCGTCTCAGGACTCGCCGGACTAGGAGGAGGAACCTCGACTGCCTCGAAGAAAAAGGCCGAAAAGATCGTTGCGTCACTTACGGAGGCGATCGAAACGACCTCGACTTCAGAAATGGCAAAGCCCGTGACTCTGCCGGCCCCCGGAGCATGGGCAAATCCGGGGGTTGCTCCCGACAAGAACCCGCCAACGTGCGCCGACATTGATCGCGCGATTGTCGCGAGCGACTTTATGGGAGGCGGCACAAAAGGCACGCCCGAGGAGGTGTTCCCGGTCACTGGCTACCTTTCGCCCATCGACCAGGAGCTCGCCGGTTTTGTGTCAAACGAGCCGTCGTGGTGCTCGTGGTCTGCGAAACGGACAACCGCGGAGATCGACAAGGGGCAGATCTCTCAGCTGTTCTCGCGCGAGCTCGGGGGAGGCGCGTGGATACTCGATGTCGTCGCCGCTGCCCCCAGGGCCAAGCGGATCACGATCGACGGGGTCGACCGCGCCTATCTCTACACAAGCAAAGACGGCCAGAGGAGCATCTGGGTCGCGGACGGCCCGAATGCGGCATCGTTCACCTACTACGCGGGCCAGAAGGATGCGGGCTATCGTTCGGTGGCTCTCGTCGTCGAGGCGCTCAACGCGCTGAACGTCGGCTAGCCAGCCTCGCGCGCCCCAAACGTGCGCCGATATGTGGTCGGCGTCGTCTGCAGCACCTTGAGAAAGTGGTGCCGCATAACGGCGGCCGTACCGAAGCCCGTGTCTTGCGCAACGGTCTCGAGCGAGTCGTCGGTCTCTTCGAGCTGAAGCTGCGCACGCAGGATTCGCTGCCGGTTGAGCCAGGCCGCCGGGGTTGTGCCCATGTCGGCGCGGAACCGGCGCGCAAACGTGCGCGACGACATGAGTGCCTTGCGGGCGAGCTGGTCGACGGTGAGATCTTCGTCGAGGTGCTCGAGCATCCACTCGGTAACGATGGCGAACGAGTCGCTCTTGCACTCCTGCACAGGAGTCTGAATGTACTGGCTCTGCCCGCCGTCACGCTGCGGCGGAACGACCATTCGCCGGGCGATCACGTTTGTGGCCGCGGCGCCGAGCTCTTTGCGCACGATGTGCAGCGCCGCGTCGATGCCCGCAGCGGTTCCGGCGCTCGTGACAACGTGGCGGTCTTCGACAAACAACACATCTGCGTCGACGGATGTCGCGGGGTAGTGCTCCGCGAGCCTCGTTGTGTGCATCCAATGCGTTGTCGCCTTGCGTCCATCGAGAATGCCGGCCTGGGCGAGCGCGAACGCGCCGCTGCAGACGCTCAGCACCCATGCCCCTCGTGCCTCGGCGGCCCGGATGACATCGAGGTAACGCTCGTCGATTCTGCCGGTTCCGTGCGCGGGTACAGCGATGAGGTCGGCGTCGGCCGCGACATCCAAGCCTTGTGAAATGTGCATGTCGAAGCCGAGGCTTGTGCGAACCGCCCCCGGATCTGCCGTTGCGATTGTGAAGTCGAAGCACGGCCCGCCACTGTCGCGGCGGTCGAGGCCGAAGACCTCACAGATAACGCCGAACTCAAACGGAGCGACACCCGGAATCGCGAGTAGAACGATCTTTTCGAGCATGGAGACCTCCGTGGCAGGAATGTGCTTATTTGTGGCTATCCTGCCACTGTCGGCAGAAAATGCCAAGTCGTAGATTTACTGCCATGACAATAATCATTGCAATCCTGGCAATAGCGGCGGTGATCGCCATCATCGCGAGTGTTCGCGTCGTAGCCCGCGATGGCTACGCCCAACAGCCGACGAGGCGTGTGTACTAAGCGCTACCGTAGGAGCCATGACATGGCTTGTGACTGGCGGAGCGGGATACATCGGAGCGCACGTCGTGCGTGCCCTGACCGAGGCTGGACTCGACACCGTTGTGCTCGATGACCTCTCGAGCGGCCACGAGGAGTTCGTGCCCGAGAGCGTGCCATTCGTTCGTGGGTCGATTCTCGATGGCGAGCTCGTGCTCGGCACCCTCACGAAGTACGCGGTCGCCGGAGTCATTCACGTTGCCGGGTACAAGTACGCCGGCGTCTCGGTGCAGCGCCCACTGCACACCTACGAGCAAAACGTCACGGGAACCGCGGTGCTGCTTGCCGCGATGAACGAAGCGGGCGTCGATCGCATCGTCTTCTCGTCGAGCGCGGCCGTGTACGGAACCCCCGACGTCAATCTCGTCACAGAAGACACCCCCAAGAACCCGCAGTCGCCGTACGGCGAGTCAAAACTCATTGGTGAGTGGCTGCTGCGCGACCAGGCAATCGCCGTGGGCCTGCGTCACACGAGCCTGCGCTACTTCAACGTTGTCGGTTCTGGCGACCCCTCGATTCGCGACACAAGCCCGCACAATCTCTTTCCGCTCGTGTTCGACGCTCTCGCCGCGGGAAAGACGCCGCGCATCAACGGCAACGACTACCCGACGGCCGACGGCACAAACGAGCGCGACTACATTCACGTCTCTGACCTCGCTATCTCGCACGTTGCGGCAGCCAAGCGACTCGACGAAGGTCTGCCGGTAGAGCCGGCGTACAACCTCGGCAGCGGCGACGGAGTGTCTGTCGGGCAAATCATGACAACGGTGGCGGATGTCACGGGCATCGCTTTCGAGCCGGAGATCGCCGCGCGCCGCCCCGGTGACCCCGCTCGTATCGTCGCATCGGGCGAGCTCGCGGCCCGCGATCTCGACTGGGCGATGCGACACTCGCTCGCCGATATGGTCTCGAGCGCATGGGACGCGACTCGCGGCGCGTCATAGCAGGTTAAACCGAGCGAACGTTTTATGATCGCCGACTTGACTCTCGCTAATTACACGGGTGTAATTATCTCTAACGCATTTGGCCAATTCGGGCCGGGCGTGGAGGGAAGTGTCATCATGGCGAACAGCGAATACCGCGCCGCCGCAGACCTCCCAACTCTTGGGACGCCCGGCGTTGACTCGCGCTCGACCGCGGTTCCCGATAACTGGTTTGTTGATCCTGTAAAGCTTGGCGTTCCCGGAGTTCGCCAGCGTGCGACAGACGACGAAGAAGCCCTCGCCTGGCAGTCTGACTCGCTGTGCGCGCAGACTGACCCAGAGGCGTTCTTCCCCGAAAAGGGCGGCTCGACTCGCGAGGCGAAGAAGATCTGTGGTTCGTGCGAGGTGCGCAACCAGTGCCTCGAGTACGCGCTCGAGAACGATGAGCGATTCGGCATCTGGGGCGGTCTCTCAGAGCGCGAGCGTCGCAAGCTTCGCAAGCGCGCTTAGGCGTTTAAAGAAGTGGTCGCCACCGCCGCTCGGCGTGTGCGCGGGAGCTGAACAGCTAAGGCACTTAGGCTCACAAGGATGCAACCGAGAGTCACAGCGATACTCGTCGCCCGTAACGGGGCCGCGTATCTCGACCGTACCCTTGCCGCTCTCACGCGGCAGGTTCGTCGACCTGACTCGCTGATCGTCGTTGATGCGGGATCCAACGACGCGACGACAGCTTTGCTCGCCTCATCGCGGCCGACGACGTTCGTCACAGCGAGTGGTCGGTCAACGCTCGGCGAGGCGATAGCGCAGGGGCTCGCCGCCGCCGGAGCGTCAGATGCCGATAACGACTGGGTCTGGCTGCTTACTCACGACAACGCGCCGGAGCCACGCGCGCTCGCCGAACTTCTCGGCGCGGTCGAGATTGCTCCATCGGTCGCCGTTGCCGGGCCGAAGCTCATGCGGTGGGACCGCCCCGACACCATTGCCGCGTACGGCTCCACCATCACACGCTTCGGCGCCTCGGTTGACCTCGTTGTCGACGAGCTCGACCAGGCGCAGCACGACCGTTCGAGCGACATCCTCGCTCTCGCGGCCGGAGGGCTCCTTGTTCGCCGCTCGGTCTGGGCAAAGCTCGGCGGATTCGATCCCGCCCTGCCCCACGTCGACGCGGCACTCGACTTCTGCGTTCGTGTTCGACTCGCGGGCCACCGCATCGTCGGTGTGCCAGCAGCGCGAGTCGCGAGCGCCGGCGGGCCAGAGACGTTCGGTCGCGGCGAGGTCAGCCGCGCAACTCGGGCACGCTTCGATCGATCGGCACAGTTGCACCGGCGCCTGACCTATGCACCTGCGGCGGCCGTGCCCGTGCATTGGCTCTCGCTGGTTCCCCTCGCCATCACGCGCTCGATAGCTCACCTGCTCGGCAAGAACCCCGGCGCGATCGGCGGCGAGTTCTCCGCCGCCTTCGCTGCAGCCTTCGGAACCGGAATCGCTGCATCCCGCACCAACCTTCGCCGCGAACGCTCGCTCGGCTGGAGCGTCATCGCCCCCTTCCGCATGCCCTGGCGCGAGGTTCGCGAATTGCGCGCCAACCGTCGTGAGGCTCGCGCCGTCTCAGAACTGGTCGCTGCCGACGCGCCCAGGGCTCGCGCCGCCTTCCTCTCCGGTGGTGGAGCCTGGGTTGTTCTGGCGCTGGCCGCGGTCGGCGCCCTGATGTTCGGCCCGCTTCTCGCCGCAAGCTCGGTCGTCGGCGGAGGCCTCGAACCCCTCAACGCAAACCTCGGCGCGATCTGGGCAAACGTCGGCTACGGCTGGCACACGGTTGGGGCGGGCATTGTCGGCCCCGCTGATCCCTTCACCTGGGTTCTCGCGGTGCTCGGCACACTCACGTTCTGGTCGCCGTCGCTCAGCATCGTTGTTCTTTATCTGGTTGCGCTGCCGCTCGCCGCGCTCGGAGCATGGTGGGCCGCAACGCGGGTCGCGGAACGCGCGTGGGCGCCGGCCGCTGCCGCCGTTCTGTGGGCACTCGCGCCGCCCTTCCTCTCGTCTCTTACCACCGGGCACCTTGGCGCGGTCATCGCGCACCTTCTGCTTCCGTGGCTTGTCGTCGCTCTGCTCGGCTCGTCACGCAGTTGGGCGTCGGCCGCGGCGTCCGCCCTGTTGATGGCTGCGATCGGCGCGAGTGCACCATCGCTCATCCCGGTTCTTGTGCTCGGCTGGATCGCGTGGATCGTGTCGCACCCGACGCGCATCCACCGAATGATCGCGATACCGCTGCCGCTCGTTGTGCTGTTCGCGCCGCTCGCCGTTCACCAGATTCTCGCGGGAACACCGCTCGCGATTTTTGCCGACCCCGGCGCTGTTGTGCAGTCGCTCGAGGTGTCTGGCTGGCAGCTTGCCCTCGCGTCTCCGGGAGGCGACTTCAGCGGTTGGACTGCGGTTCTGCCCGGTCTCGGAGCACCTCTCGTCGTTGCGATACTGCTTATTCCACTCGCGGGTCTCGCCGTTCTTGCCCTGTTCTTGCCGGGCTCGCGACGAGCGGTGCCCGCGATGGCCATCGCCCTCGTTGGCTTCGGCACCGCGGTTGTCGGCTCGCACCTGGCCGTGTCTTTTGACGGTGCGACTCCCGTCACCATCTGGACGGGGGCCGCGCTCAGCGTCTTCTGGCTCGGTCTTGTGGCCTCTGCGGCGATCGCCCTCGAGGCCATCGGTCGCGCGGTTGTGCTGCCCGCTCTCGCGCTGATGCTGACAATCGGCGCTCTCGCGTGGCCGCTCATTCTCGCGTCGCTCACCGGCGCCGTACCGATCGAGGCAGGAACGGGGCGGATGCTTCCCGCCTTTGTCACGGCCGAAGCCGCCAACAACGCAAACCTCGGAACCCTCGAGATCGTCGCGCAACCCGACGGCGGAATCTCCGTCGAGCTGCACCGCGGCACGGGCACAACTCTCGACGACGAGTCGACGCTTGCGTCAACGTCGACGAGTGCGAGCGAAGCGCAGCAGCGCATCGCGATTCTCGCGGGCAACCTCGCTTCGCGCAGTGGATTCGACTCAGCCGCAGAACTCGACGCGCTCGGTATCGGCTTTGTGGTGTCAGGCCCAGCGACCGGCGAGGCGGCAGAAGAGACCCGCACGCGCGTCGTCGAGTCGCTCGACGCCAACCCCAACTTCACGGCCGTCGGCTCGACCGAGTTCGGGTACCTCTGGCGCTACGAGACCTCGGCCACCGCCGACCCCATAGACACCGACCGTGGTGTGCTCGGCACTGTCATCATCGTCACGCAGGGGATTCTGCTCGGTGCGCTGTTCCTCCTCGCCGTTCCGACGCCGGGCCGCCGTCGCGTCGCGGCAACCGTCACCGACGATGAAGACGAACTCGCCGCCGACTTCGACGAGGACAACAATGACTGACCAGAACCCCACGCTTGAGCCGGACGCCGACGAGATTGCCGGCGTGCGCAAGCCTCGCCGTGGCATCCTGATCGGCGCTCGCGTTGCTGCCGGTTCGATCGGGGTCATCGTCGCGGCGGTCGCCGTCGCGGCAGCCGGACTTCTGCCCCTGCCCACGTTTTCTGCGCAACCGGCGAGTGTTCTTGTGTCGCCCGTTCCGACCGCGCAGGAGCTCGTCTGCGCGGGTGGACTCCTTCGGCTCGGCGACGAAACGGGCCAGGACGCCACGACCGCGACATCCATCGGCTCACCGTCTGTAACGTCTGCCGCCTCGAGCGGCGACGTCGTCACCGACACCCTCGACGGACCGGGCGGGCAGGCTGCTCCTCGCAGCATCCGGTCGGCGCCCAACGAAAGCGCCGACGCTGACGCGGTTCTGCTCGCTGGAAGCCAATCTCAGGTCGCTGCGAGCGGAGAGTTCGGGGGACTCGCTGCTGCCGAGTGCGCGGGTGTCTCGACCGACACCTGGCTCGCGGGCGGTGCGACGACTGTCGGCCGAACGACCCTGCTCACGATCTCGAACCCTTCTGAAGTCGTTGCGACGGTCGCCCTCGCGATCTCGGGCGAAGAGGGCCCGATCGACGCGCCGGGTCTCACGGGCATCATTGTTCAGCCACACGCTCAGCGCGTGATTCCGCTCGCCGGTCTCGCGCCCGACACCGTCTCGCCGGTCATTCACGTGACCAGCCAGGGCGGGCAGGTGGTTGCGAACCTGCAGCAGTCAACGGTTCGCGGGCTCGAGGCTGGTGGCGTCGACCTCATCGGTGCGACGGCACGACCGAGTCGCGAGCTCGTCATTCCCGGTGTTGTGATCAGCAACTCCGCGAGTGTCGGCGGGCGGCTCGGGGAGTCAGGGTTCGCCGACCTCATCACAGTGCTGCGCGTTTTTGTCCCGGGAAGCGATAACACGTCGGTGACCGTCACGCTCGTTCCCGACGACCCAGAGGCCATCGATGTCGTCTTCACCTACGACCTCGCCGGCAGCACCGTAGAAGACCTGCCGATCGAAGAACTCGTCGACGGCAGCTACACGGTCACCATCAGCGCCGACGATCCGGTGGTCGCCGCAATGCGCGTCTCGACGGTTGCCGCTCAGGCTTCCATCGGCGGTGCGCAGGCGAGCGACTTCGCTTGGCTCGGTGCCGCGACGAGAGTCACCAGCGACACTCTCGTTGCGATTGCCGACGGCCCGGCTCCCGTGCTGCACGTCAACAACCCGACGGCCGAGCCGATTAGCGTCACCATCGAGGCGCAGGGCGGTGGCGCCGATCTTTCGCTCGACGTGCCCGCACGTTCGACGGCCACAACGCCGGTCGTCGCGAACACCACCTACCGGCTGTCCGGGTTCGCGAGTGTCTACGCCTCGGTGACCCTCGTCGGCGAGGGGCAGCTCGCCGGGTACTCCGTGCAGCCACCCGCGCTGACGTCGAGCGACATCACTGTCTATCCGTAGCCGGATTCTAGAAGTGCCGAAAGCGGTCGGGGGCGAGATCCCAGGGATCCTTGCCGAGGAGCTCGGCAACCGCGCGGAACACGCACGACTCGATCATCATGCGACGGTGCAGGTCGTCATAGCGGTGCAGTCGTGACATGCGCTCGACGGGCAGGCGGTAGAGAATGACCCGTCGCTCTGGAGCAATGACCCGCCAGCGGTCGACGCCGACCGAACCGCCGAGCTGCGAGGGCATCGCCGCGATCTCGAAGCTCACGTGTGAGAGCTCGTCGGGCCAGAGGTCTTTGAGGTACTCGGCGGTCGACGCGACTGTCATCTCGAACAGGTCGGCGCGGCTGCGAAGCAGCGGCAGAAAAGGGCCGGTAACAGCGGCTCGGATGCCTCGGCCGTGACGGTCGCGTGCGAGCCCACGTCGTGACGCGGCAACACTGCTTCTTCGGGCGCGCACCATGCTGCAAGTCTACGTCGGCGAGCCGACTGCCCACCGGCTGCGGAAGTTCTAGGCTTGACCCACGATGACAGGCAGACCGTGCAGCAAGGTTGCATGCAACCAGGAGGCTGTGTCGACCCTCACCTACGTGTATGCGGACTCGATGGTGGTTCTCGGCCCGTTGAGCCAAAATGCCGAGCCGCACAGCTACGACCTTTGCGTAAAGCACGCTGAACGCCTCTCTGCACCTCTCGGGTGGCAGGTCATCCGTCATGTAGTTTTGGGGGCATGAGTTCTCCTACCCCTGATTTGGCTGCCTTCGTCAAAACCTATGATGTGCGTGGTCTTGTCGGAAGTCAGCTGACCAGCGAGGTCGTCGCAGCCCTCGCCGCCGGTTTTGTCGATGAGCTGGGCGCAGCCGGAACCGACGTCGTCGTCGGTCACGACATGCGCGATTCTTCTCCCGAGTTCGCAACCGCGTTCGCCCGCGGAGCGCAGGCGCGTGGTGCGAACGTTGTATCGATCGGGCTGTGCTCGACAGATGAGACCTACTTCGCGTCGGGATCCCTCAACGCTCCGGCCGCGATGTTCACCGCCTCGCACAACCCCGCCACCTACAACGGCATCAAGTTCAGCCGCGCGGGAGCCCAAGGCATCAGCGCCGACACCGGCCTTCACGCGATTCGTGACCGTGCCATCGCTTTTCTCGCCGACGGCATCGAGCCGGTTGCGACTCCCGGAACGTTCCGTTCGCTCGATGTTCTCGCCGAGTACGCCGCACACCTGCGTGGCCTCGTCGATCTGCGCGGCATCCGCCCACTTCGTATTGTCGTTGACGCCGGAAATGGAATGGGCGGGCTGACCGTACCCGCTGTTCTCGGCGAGGCGGCGGGACTCGAGGCGTTGCCGCTCGAGATCATCCCCATGTACTTCGAGTTGGACGGCACTTTTCCCAACCACGAGGCCAACCCCCTCGAACCCGCAAACATTGTCGACCTGCAGAAGGCCGTCGTCGAGCACGGCGCCGACCTCGGTCTCGCCTTCGACGGTGACGCCGACCGCTGCTTCGTCGTCGACGAACTTGGCAACGCCGTCACCCCCTCGGCCGTCGCCGCGATCGTCGCCCTGCGCGAGATCACCCGCGTACGCGCGTCGGGCGAGGAGGGCGAGATTGTCGTTCTTCACAACCTCATCACCTCGCTCATCGTGCCCGAGACGATCGAGGCCGCCGGTGCCGTTGCGGTTCGCACGAACGTCGGCCACTCACTCATCAAAGACAAGATGGCCGAAACCGGCGCGATCTTTGGCGGCGAGCACTCTGCGCACTACTACTTCCGTGACTTCTGGGGCGCCGACAACGGCATGCTCGCAGCCATGCACCTCATCGCCCAGTTCGGCGAGTTCGACGGGCCCCTCTCGCAGCTCAGCAAGCAGTACACGCCCTACGCGCTCAGCGGCGAGATCAATTCAGTGGTGAAGGATGTCGCGGGCGCCTACACGCACATCGTCGACGCCTTTGCATCACAGGGAACCTTCGACGAGCTCGACGGCCTCACCGTCACCGGCAACGTCGGTCAGGACGCCCCCTTCTGGTGGTTCAATGTGCGGCCCTCGAACACGGAGCCGCTTCTGCGCCTCAACGTCGAAGCCGGAACAACCGCCGAGATGGAACGAATTCGCGACGCAGTGCTGGCGCTCATCCGCTCGTGACCCTCGTCGGGCGGCTGCGTGCGGCTGGCTGCGTCTTCGCAGAAGAAGAAGCAGAACTGCTGCGCGCGTCGCCCTCGTTCTCTGAAGAGCTTGTACTGCGCCGCATCGCCGGCGAACCCCTCGAGTACGTGCTCGGCTGGGCGGGCTTTATGAACGCGCGGTATGTCATTGAGCCCGGGGTCTTTATCCCGCGGAATCGCACGGAGTTTCTTGTGCGGGCCGCTGCTGAGGTCGCCCCGGCGTCGCCCGTGATCCTCGACCTCTGCTGCGGCACAGGGGCACTCGGTCTGTCACTGCTCACGCTTGTGGGCGGCACGCTCGTCGCAACCGACATCGACCCGGCCGCCGTGCGCTGTGCCCGGGCAAACGGCGCGGACGCGCACGAGGGCGACCTCTTCGACGCGGTGCCGGCGTCGCTGCGGGGCAGGGTCGAC
>Ga0247813_10002313_pt1 | contig 13203 bp, 9 predicted proteins | sample UWRJL169409C1_FD_180719 | JGI IMG/M metagenome (GOLD analysis project Ga0247813, IMG submission 180719) | Plant litter microbial communities from Arlington Agricultural Research Station in Wisconsin, United States - UWRJ-L169-409C-1 | ecosystem: Environmental > Terrestrial > Plant litter >... | reverse complement strand
CCTTTTCGAACAGGTTGTTCTCGATCAACATGTTGGCAAGAATGTTGGCGCCATTGGAAAAGCCGAGACCGATGATCTGAGAGGCTTTGTGCTCCGACGCCATCGTACTGACGAATGCCGCCATCTTGTCCGTTGCCCGTGCAAGGTCGGCCATGTCGTAGACGCCTTCGCCGGTGCGGCGGAAAAAGCGTGCCGCGCCATGCTCGGAAACATCACCCCGCGGCGAGACGATGGTTGCCTGCGGCAGGGCGTCACTCCCGAAATCAAAGAACTGCCGCTCGTCGCCACCGGTTCCGTGGAAGACGAAGAAGATCGGATTTCCCGGTGCACCAGCCTTCAGCCGGTGCACATAACCATAATCAGTCATTGTCTGTCTCCCTTAGGCTTCCAGCTTTGCCAGGTTTTGTTCGAGTATCGGCCGCAGATGCTTGTGCTGCTGCGGTAGTTTCAGTGCTTGGCCCAGATGGGCGGTATCCTCGTCCCGGTCAAAGCCCGGTTCGTTGGTGGCGATTTCAAACAGGACTCCGCCCGGCGTGCGGAAATAGATGGCCCAGAAATAGTCGCGGTCGATCACCGGCGTGACATGGTAGCCGGTGTCCATTAGGGCCTTGCGCACCTCCAGCTGCTTTTCCCGGTTTTCAACCGAGAAGGCGACATGATGCACCGAGCCCGCTCCCTGCAAACCACGCTGGATGTTTGGCATTGTTTCAAGGTCGATCAGACCCGCGCCATTGCTACCGGGCACGATCAGCCGGGTAACGCCATCCTTGGCGTCCAGCGTTTCGTAACCCATGTATTTCAAAAGTTCGGCCGTTGCCCCTTCGTCGCGAAGACGCATGGCAACGGAGTGGAACCCACGGATCGCATGATCTTCGCGGACGCCATTGGCGGTCCAGACCGGACGGGGATCGTCGCGGACTTCGACCAGCGCAAAGCCGTCGCCATCCGGGCCGGCAAAGTTCAGCCGCTTTTCGCCAAATGTCTCTTCGGCCTTGAGGCCGGAAACACCGCGCCTGGACAGCCGGTCGCTCCAAAAGCCGAGCGAACCGTCAGGAACCGAGAACACCGTGGTGCCGACTTCGCCAGTTCCAGGACGTCCAGGGCCCATGTCGGGGAAGGGGAAATAGGTCATCACAGTGCCAGGCGCGCCGGTCTCGTCGCCATAATAAAGGTGGTAGACATCGGGCGAGTCGAAGTTGACCGTCTTCTTGACCCGTCGCAGGCCGAGGACATCGGTGAAAAACTGATTGTTGGTACGGGCGTCCGCCGCCATCGAGGTGACGTGATGCAACCCCTTGATCTGAGTGAGCATGACCTGAACCCTTTCTGCCCGAGCCGGGCTTGCTGTTGCCGCTATAGATGTGCCCGATTTGGCAGCAGCGAAAGACGCGCGAAGCTGGACGCATTGTCTTCGATTTATGAACAATGGAAAATGACTGTTCAAGGATGTGTCGAGTGTCTGCGTCCGGGTCTGTCGTTTCGCGCAATATCAGCGGACCCAGACCACAATGATTGCCGCAGATTTGAAGCACGGGAAGAAAAGAAAATTGCAATCTGAAGTGCTTCCCGCTGCGGCGAGAAAAACTAAAAGTTGACAATTTCGAAAGGACAGCCTATATGGACATTTATCGATAGTTGTTTGACTGATATTTGTTTCTGCCCGCGCTTGCCGCGTCTCTGACGAACTTCCCCTTCAAAAATCGAGACGACTGATCGCCGTGCGTCGTACGGTGACGGATATATGTTGCTATTGAAAGGGTTCGTTATGACCACTGGCACAGTTAAATGGTTCAATTCCACCAAGGGCTTCGGCTTCATTCAGCCTGACAACGGCGGTCCGGACGTTTTCGTCCACATCTCCGCTGTCGAACGGGCCGGCATGCGCGAAATCGTCGAAGGCCAGAAGCTCGGCTACGAGATGGAACGCGACAACAAGTCGGGCAAGATGTCCGCCTGCCAGCTCCAGGCTGCTTAAATCGGATAGAGCCTCTCCGATGACCACGGATGTACTGGCATCGTTGATGAGGTTAAATCCAATGGAAGGTCAGGCAAATAGCCTGGCCTTTTTTCGTGGCCGAACAGCCAACGTGCGCACCGTATTCGACAGAACATTCTGGACGAAACGCCGGTGCGGCAGCACCAGGATATGATTTTGACCGAGAAGTCGACCAAAGCCCGCGACCAGGCGGAAACGGCGTTCAGCCGTACACAGACCCAGTTCATGGCACGCACCCGGACGATTTCCGAAATCGATGCCGTCGCTGCCGAGCGTGATGCAAAGACACAGCGGCTGCGCGAGTTGCGACTGGAAAAGGAAGCAGCGGCAAGTTTGAAGGATGCTGCAGCCAACAAGCCTGCAAAACGCTGACTGTTTTGCCCGGCTTTCCCGGCCACCATAAGGCTGTTATCATTCAGCCCACGTAAAATAGAACGTAAAAGACGGCTGCCTATCGATTTTTTGACGCTTCCACTCTATCCTGGGAATGCGCAAAATGCGAAACGAGACATATGTCGGCTGGCACGGCGACGAATTCTTTCCCGGCCATCACCGACCATCCCTAAATCTGCAAACAAGGACGACGAAGATTGAGACACGCATCCGATAATGGCTTTGCCGATCGGCGCAAAGCCGCAGCCGAAGCCAAGCAGCAGCTTTTGAAAAAGTATGCATCGGCACCGAAGGCTGACGACCCTGAACTGGCCGCCAAGCTCGCCGAGCGGCAGGCCAATACAGCTGCGCGCGAAGCCCGCCGCGCCGAACGCGACCGCCTGAAGCAGGAAGAAAACGAGCGCCAGCTCGCAGAAGCCGCAGCATTGACGGCCGCCGCGGAACTGGAATCGAGAGCGGAAGCCATCGCGCGCGAAGAATCCGCTCGTGAGCGCATCGCTCGCGTCGTCGCCGACGAAGCCGAACGCAAGGCCGAGCGCGATCGCCGCTATGCTGCGCGCAAGGCCCGCCAGCGCTAATCAAGAGCGAAGGCCGGACCGGTGTCCGGCCTCCTCCCCGGCTCTAGAAGCCGACATCTCCCTACCATTCTACAGCCGAAATCACCGTACACGCGCCGCCCGTTGACAGATATCGAGGATGTTGCAGCGCGTTGCGAGAATGGGGCGCGTCAAGCGCCCTCCCCGCCCTCGGCCAATTTTTTCTGATCCATTGCCGCTTTCACGGTCGCAGCCGCCGCGGCTGCCGCCGATGGATCGTTGCTGGCGACCTGAACCGTCGGCGAGGCGAACACGACCCCATTCTTCGTAAACGCCTCCCGGATCATCATATAGGCCTTCCGGCGGATCGTTGTCTGGTAACCGGGTTTGGTCATCATCGCGAAGCTCAGGTTGATGCCATAGTCGCCGAACTGTTCGACACCCTTCATCTTCAGCGTCTCCAGGATCATCGCCCCGTATTCCTCGTCCTCAAGCAGCGATGCGCCGACAACCTTGACCATCTTGCGGACCTTGTTGATGTCGGTGTCGTAACCGACCGAGATGGTGAATTTGTCGATCACCCAGTCGCGGCTCATGTTCTGGACCGCGCCGAGCGTGCCGAAGGGCACGGTGAAGACCGGGCCACGATGGTGGCGCAGCCGCACCGAGCGGATGCTGAACGATTCCACGGTGCCCTTGTAGCTACCGCTCTGGATGTACTCCCCCACCCGGAAAGCATCGTCCATCATGTAGAAGACGCCGCTGATCACATCCTTGACGAGGGTCTGCGAACCAAACCCGATGGCAACGCCAAAGATCCCTGCACCAGCAATCAGCGGGGCAATCTGAACGCCAAGCCCGGACAGAACCATCAAGACCGCAATGACGGCAATCAGCACCGCCAGCGCGGTTCGCAGCAGCGGTAGCAACGTCATAAGCCGCCCGTTTCTAGCCGCATGTGCCGTGTCTCCGGCAATGGAAGACCGTGCGCGCTCCAGCGTGCGGTTGATTAAAGCCTTGACGATCTGCCAAAGGATATCGGCGACAAGCAGAATGACGGCTCCGGCCAAAGCACCCTGGACCAGCCGATCGGCCATCGCGTCGCCGGTAAACATCGCGGACCGCTTGCTGACAATGAACGCCAGCCAGAGCACCGCGAGCGTGATGATCAGCGCCCGCGCACCGCGCTCCACCAGGACCTCGATGACAGGATTGCCGCTGCCGGGCATGTCAGCCCGGCCGGCGAAGGCGTTTCTCGCCATTGCAGTGGTTGCTTTCAAGATCCCCGGCAAAATCAGCGCATAGATACCCACCCACAGGATGATGACGAGACCAGCGACCCACAGCGCCCAGAGCAGGCAGAGATAAAAGGTCAGTGCCCATTCCATGGCGCCACGGCCATGTGGCCGCGCAATAGCGGCTGGACGATTCCAGACAGTCTCGATCGACACCAGCAGCAAAACGAGGCCCAATGCATAGACGACAACGCCCCTCACGGCCGGCGTGATATTCAGCGCCGCCATGAAACCTGCGAGGGACCAGCCGGCAAAGAGGATGCAAGCAAGCCAGAAGATGCGTTTATACCAGAACAGGCCGGAGGTGCGATCGGCTGCAGCCAGTCCCGGAGCGCCTTGGACCCCATCAATGGCGTCGGGCCCGAGCAGCAGCATCCTGGCAATGCGGATGACGAAGCGGCAGGCGATAACACCCAGAAGGAGCGGCAGCATCAGCGCATCCAGAAGCGGTGGCCATGTCATGGCCATGAAGAGGCCAAGACTTGCCAGGCTGAAGGCCACGAGAGGCGCCAGCAACGCAAACAGGTGACGGCCGGCAGCATATAAGGGATTTTCGCCGGCTCCGTCCGGATGAACCAACGTCGCATGGACGCGATTGCGCCGCGCGATGCGGTGAAACAGCCACTCGGCACCAAGTCCGATGAGAACCAGTGTCAGGAACAACACGAAGACGCCGAAGGGACCGTGACCGTTGATCTCGGATGCAATCGTGCCGCCTGCTCGCATGAACTCGGACGGAACCAGCGGAATAGCCTGTGCGACATTGCGCAGATGATCCCTTATCCGGCCGCCCCAGGCGTTAAACTCCGTCGCGGACATATCCGTGTCGGGTTCGATAACGGGTGCTGCCGCCTGTTTGTTCAGCAAGGCGCGAATCTCGGGATCGTCCAACAGCTTGATCAGTTGATCAACCTTGTCAGCCGATGCCGGCGGCGTTGCCGTCTGTGCCAGAACTGGCTGGACGGACGCCATCGCCGCACCAACCGCTAAAACCACAACGACCCAAAACCGCAACACCAACAGCCTGATATCACCAGACTTTCTCATGCGCCGAACCCCCACAGCTCAAAGAATCCCGATTGCACTTTCGTGCATTTTAGAGAGTTAGAGCATTCACCGGAACCTTTGTCACCTGCAAGGGCACAGTGACGGAAAAGGCATGACATTTTGTGCCCTTTTGGCGGGTCATGGCGTTTGGGGCATGGATTGGCATCACCCTTTCGTCACAAAAGCGATCGCGGCAGCCAAGGTCGCGCCGGAGAAAGGCTTGACCACCAATTGCACGCTCGGCCCCGGCGTAACGCCTTCAACGTCGCTATGGCCAGTGGCAAAAATCACCGGCAAACCGGCCACCAGCGCCTTGGCATGCTCTACCAGCATCACGCCCGACATATCGGGGAGACCGACATCGGTGACAAGGACATCGATTGACCGTTCCGAAAGCACGGCGAGTGCCGTCTTCGCGTCGGCCGCTTCGAAAACAGTGTATCCCTGATCCTCCAGCATATCGACCGTGCTTGCCCGGATCAGCCAGTCATCCTCGCAAACCAGGATCGTCTGCTTGCTACCCTGGTCCCGGTCATCCTCAGCCAGCTTTACCTGCGGCTCGACGGCAGGTGTCTTTGCCAGAACATGACGGATCCTGCGCGCAAGCGCCTCGCGTGTATAGGGTTTGCTCAACAACTCGACCCCTTCGTCGAGCCGTCCGGAATGAACGATCGAATTTTCGGTGTAACCGGACGTGAACAGCACGCTCAGTTGCGGCAGACGCTCTCTTGCCTTGCGCGCCAGTTCCGGACTTTTCAAAGTGCCCGGCATGACGACATCGGTGAAAAGCAGGTCGATGGAGGCGCCGCTTTCAATAACCGTCAGCGCGCTTTGCGCATCCTTGGCCTTCAACACCCTGTAGCCGAGGTCACTGAGAATGGCGACCACGGTCTCGCGCACAGCTTCGTCGTCTTCGGCCACAAGGATGGTTTCGCTACCGCCGGTGACGGGACCGGAATCGCGCTCTATAAGCACGTCTTCTGACTGCGTCGATCGCGGCAGATAGAGCTTGATCGTCGTGCCATGGCCCAATTCGCTATAAATCTTGATATGACCACCAGACTGTTTGACGAAGCCATAGACCATCGACAGGCCGAGCCCCGTACCCCGGCCTTCGGGTTTGGTGGTGAAGAATGGTTCAAAAACCTTCTCCAGAGTCTCCGGCGACATGCCCGTTCCCATATCGGTGACGGCAAGCAAAACGTATTGCCCGGGCGGAACGTCCGCATAGGCCTCGGTATATTTCGCATCAAGATAGGCGTTGCCGGCCTCGATCGTCAGCTTCCCGCTTCCGTTCATCGCATCGCGCGCATTGATGGCGAGGTTGAGGATGGCATTTTCGAGGTTGCCTGGATCGATATGGGTGTTCCACAGCCCGCCGGCAACGATCGTCTCGATTTCGATCGCTTCGCCAAGCGACCGGCGCAGAATATCATCCAGATTGCGCACGAGACGGCCGATATTGACCACCTTTGGCGCAAGCGGTTGGCGACGGCCGAACGCCAGCAATTGCGAGGCGAGCTTTGACCCGCGCGCAACACCGGCGATGGCGTTCTGGATGCGCTGTTCGGCGCGCTCATTGCCTTGCGTTTCATTGGCCAACAGCTGAAGATTGCCGCTGATCACCTGCAGCAGATTGTTGAAGTCGTGCGCAACGCCACCAGTCAGATTGCCAATCGATTCCATCTTCTGGCTCTGACGCAGGGCATCCTGGGCCTGAAGCAGTTCCGAAGTCCGCGTTTCCACGCGCTGTTCAAGGGTCGCGGCCAGCTCCGCCAAGGCGGCTTCGGCGATCTTCTGTTCCTGGATATCGGTATTGGTGCCAATCCATTTTTCGATCTTGCCTGAGCGATCCCGCAGTGCAACGGCACGAACAATATGCCAGCGATAGGCGCCATCATGGCGGCGAAGCCTGAACTCGGTCTCGTACTGGTCGCTTGTGTGTCGTGCAGCAGCCCAGGCTTCGGCCGCCGCTCCGATATCATCGGGATGCACGATAGCGCCCCAGCTGTCGCCATCAAGTGTGCCTGCTGGCGCGCCGCTATAACGGTAGACCCGGTCGTTGAACCAATCCAGCAGGCCATCCGGCGACGCTGTCCAAACGTGATTGGGCATCGACTGGGCGAGAGTGCGAAACCGCGCCTCGCTCTCTGCAACGGCCTTTTCCGCAAGCTTGCGACTGGAAATATCGACAAACAGAGCGGCAAATCTGTCTGGCCCCGCCTTGCGTGCCCTAACCTCGAACCAGCGGCTCTCAAGCGCTGCGACCTGGACCTCGAAGACCTTGGCAATTCCCGTATCGACAACCTCTGCATAGGCTTCGAAAACATCATCTGAAATGGCTGGGATAACGTCACGGACGCTGCGCCCGAGCGCACTGTCGGCCGCCACGCCGGAGTGCCTTTCGAAAGCCGGGTTGACTTCCACAAACTTAAAATCGCGGATCAGGCCCTGCCGGTCGCGAATGACTTCGCCAACGAAGAAGCCTTCCTGCATCTGCTCGAACAATCCCCGCCAACGCGCCTCGCCTTCGCGAACCGCGGCCTCAGCGCATTTGCGATCGGTAATATCGAACGCGATGCCGATGAACCGCCGTTGCCCGCTTTCGGGGCTGGAAACGACTTCACCGCGCCGGGCGATCCAGCGGATCTCCCCGGTTTTCGGATCGATCCGCCGATATTCGACATAGTCGAGCGGATTGCTCTGGCTGAGTTTTGCCGGACCGGTATTGGCGCGGTCATCGGGATGCAGCAGATTGACCAGAAGCGTGTCCGTGACCACGACGTCGGGAGCGAGACCCCAGATCCGGCGATATTCGTCCGAGACGTCGAGCATGCCGGTGTGCGGATACCACTCAAAGGTGCCGATACCGCCTGCCTCCTGGGCGATGCGCAGCCGCTGTTCCGTGCGGACACGATGGGTCGTATCCTTGATGATCGCCATGACGCCGGCGGGAACACCGTTTTCGTCTGGCACAGGACTGTAGTCGAGATTGAGCCAGACATCTTCCGGCGAGCCGTTGCGCTCGATAACCAGGTGCTGGTCGCGATAGCCAAGTGTCCCGCCACCCAGCACGACCTTCAGCACGTTGGCATTGAAGTCCGCCACTTCGGGCCAGTGTTGCCTGACATTTGAACCGAGCGATATCGGATGCCGCTGACCTGCAAAGGCAGCGTAGCCTTCATTGTAGATCATCACGCCATCCTCGCCCCACAGCAGGATCATCGGCACCTTGGCGTGAAGGAGAACAGAGACGATAGACTTGAGGTTCTCAGGCCAATGCGTAAGCGGACCGATTGACGTTTTTGCCCAGTCGAAATGGCGGATCAGTGACGCAATCTCGCCGCCCTCTGCAAGGAACGGATATTGCGGATCGAATGCAGGCGCTTGCATGAAAACCTGAAATGAAAGAGGGCCCCAGGCCGCGAAACATATTCCTCGGCAGGGCCTAGATAGCGCGTTTCAGCGGCACATCAATCGGGGCGCGTCAAATTTGTGCAATTTCGCGATTTCGTTGAAAAACTTTACCGTTCCAGACGGCCCAACAGAGGCTGGCCCCCACCAAGACCCAATAACATTGGCAGGTATCTGCCTGCCAGCGCCTTGAAAATCATTCATTCAATCGCTTTTGGATGGAACAAAATGATGCGATGCACAATTACCTTGGGCAGATTGTGCAAAGAGGGGTTTTCGCGATGGACGCTAAGTTGGACCAGTACAGGGTTGAGTCCGGTGAATGGCAGCAACTTGGCGCCGTTCCGGATAAGGACGGTGTCAATTTTTCACTGTTCTCCGCCCATGCGGAGCGGGTCGAACTCTGCCTGTTCGATGAAAGCGGTTCGATCGAGACAGCGCGGATCGAATTGCCGGAATACACAAACGAAGTCTGGCACGGCTACATTCCGGGCCTGAAGCCCGGTGCGCTCTATGGCTACCGTGTGCATGGCGCCTATGATCCGGCCAACGGCCATCGGTTCAATGCCAACAAGCTTTTGATCGACCCCTATGCTCGCGAACTGGTGGGTGAGGTCGCCTGGTCGAAGGCGCATTTCGGCTATGATATTGAAGCGGAAGACAAGGATCTGTCCTTCAGCGACAGCGACAGCGCCGCAGGCATGCCGAAATGCCGGGTCATCGACCCGAAGGCCTATGACTGGAAGGCCGATCGCGGCCCCAATATCGCCTGGTCGAAGACAATTTTCTATGAAACCCACGTGAAGGGCTTCACCCAGCTGCATCCCGCTATTCCGGAAAATCTGCGCGGCACATTCGAAGGTCTCGGTCACAAGGCAATCGTCGATTATCTGAAAAGCATCGGCATCACATCGGTTGAATTGCTGCCGATCCATTTCTTTCCGGATGACAGCCATTTGACCGAGAAGGGGCTGCGCAACTTCTGGGGTTACAACAGTCTTGGTTTCTTCGCGCCAGCAACCCGCTACTACGGTCCGCGCGGCATGGACGGTTTCCGCGACATGGTGCGGGCGCTGCATGACGGTGGCATCGAGGTTGTCCTCGACGTGGTCTACAATCACACCGCCGAGGGCAACGAACTGGGGCCGACGCTGTCGCTCAAGGGCATCGACAATTTTTCCTATTACCGCACTCTACCCGACGATCACCGCTACTACATCAATGACACAGGCACCGGCAACACGGTGAACACCTCGCATCCGCGCGTGCTCCAGATGGTAACCGATTCGCTGCGCTACTGGGTCGAGGAGATGCATATCGATGGCTTCCGCTTCGATCTCGGCACTATCCTCGGCCGCGAGCCGGAAGGCTTCGACCAGCGCGGTGGCTTCTTCGACGCGGTTTCGCAGGATCCGGTTCTCTCCAGGGTCAAGCTCGTCGGCGAACCGTGGGATATCGGGCCAGGCGGCTACCAGGTCGGTGGCTTTCCGCCAGGCTGGGCGGAATGGAACGACAAGTACCGCGATACCGTGCGCGACTACTGGAAGGACACCGACGGAACGGCACCAGATTTTGCCGCACGGCTGACAGGGTCGGGCGATATTTACGACCAGCGCGGCCGGCGCCCCTGGGCGAGCGTCAACTTCATTTCGGCTCATGACGGTTTTACCCTCAACGACCTCGTCTCCTACAATGAGAAACACAATGAGGCGAATGGCGAAGACAACAGGGATGGTCACAGCGATAACCGCAGCGACAATTACGGTGTGGAAGGTCCGACCGAGGATGCCGCGATCAATGCGGTGCGCGACCAGCAGAAGCGCAACCTGCTGGCAACGTTGCTGCTTTCGCACGGGACGCCAATGCTGCTTGCCGGCGATGAATTCGGCCGCAGCCAGATGGGCAACAACAACGGCTATTGCCAGGATAGCGAAATCAGCTGGGTACACTGGGAGAGCCTGCCGGATAGCGCCGAAGAGCTGCGCGATTTTGTCCGAAAGCTGACGGCGTTGCGCGCCGCTCAGCCCTTGTTGCGCCGTGAAAGCTGGCGCGACGGCATGACGGTCACCTGGCTCAATCCCGGCGGTGGTGAGCAGACGCAAGAGCAGTGGCAGGATGAGGGTGGCACGACGCTCGGCGTGCGTCTTTCCCGCAACGACCTCGACCACCTCGATGGCGTCTGGTCCGATGCTTTGATCCTCTTCAACCCGCATGACGGAGTGGTGCCGTTCATCCTGCCCGATACACCATCCGGCAGATGGGTCTGCGCTCTCACGACGGTCGCCGGTGTGCAAACTGAGGCCGGTCCGGAGGTGCAAGCCGTGTTCGAGCTTCCAGCCCGCAGCCTCACACTCCTCCATCCCGCGTGATGGAGGAAGGGTGCAAGGCGTCAGGTCCGGGCATGGTTATTCCGCAGCCTTTGCCCTCGCAACAGGCCGAACCTTGCGTCCGGGAATGAGCTTGGCGTAGAGCGCGGCATATTGCTCGGCGCTCCGTTCCCAGGAGAAATTTGCTTTCATGCCCTGGTTCTGCAGGCGCGCCCATTTCTTTGGCTCCCGGTAAGCGGCAAAGGCGCGGTGGATGGAGAGCCGCAGATTTTCGGCCGTAGGCGGATGAAACTGGAAACCGGTTGCCACCCGGGCGGAAATCGCCGCGTCATTGGCGTCGATGATGGTTTCCGACAGGCCGCCGGTGCGCGACACCACTGGAACGGCACCGTACCGCAGAGCGTAGAGCTGAGTGAGACCACAGGGCTCGAAGCGCGATGGCTGGATGATGACATCCGAGCCGCCGTGGATGAGGTGGGCGGTGGCCTCGTCATAGCCGATGCGCACACCGATCCGATCGGGGTGCCGGCCGGCAATGGCCAGAAGTGCGGTTTCGATATGCTCCTCGCCCTTGCCGAGCACGATCAGCCGTCCGCCGAGGGCTGCGACTTCCTCCGCCACCGCGGCCAGCATGTCGCCGCCCTTTTGCCACGTCAGCCGCGTCACGGCAGCAAAGACCGGCCCGGGGCCATCGTCGAGGCGAAACGTCTCCAGCAATTTGGCGCGGTTGTGCCCCCGCAGCCTGATCCGTTTGTGATCGTAGGTGGCCGGCAGGTAGGTGTCCGTGGCCGGATTCCAGATATCCATGTCGATGCCGTTGACGATGCCGGTCAGCGTGCGGGGACGCGAACTCAGTGCGCCGGCCATGCCCATGCCGAGTTCCGGCCCGATCACTTCACGCGCATAGGTGGGGCTGACGGTCGTGATGGCGCTGGCGGTGTGGATACCGCCCTTCAGATAGCTGACATCGCCGTAATATTCCAGGCAGTCAAGCGAGATAGCTTCCGGTGGAAGGCCAATCTGGCTGACGACGGAGGTTGGAAATTGCCCCTGGAAGGCCAGGTTGTGGATCGTCAGGACGCTGGGAACCGTCTTGGCATTGCTTGAATAGTGCATGTAGACGGAGGTCAGCGCCGTCTGCCAGTCGTGGGTATGGACGACATCGGGAGACCAATTTGGCAGCAAGCCGCCGGCAATGGCGGAAGCCACGTAGGACAAGACGGCAAAACGCTTCCAGTTATCCGGGTGATCGTGCCCTGTCTCGTCGAGATAAGGACCTCCGGGCCGGTTATAGAGGGCTGGCGCATCAAGGATCAGCAGATCAAGCTGCTCATAGCGGGCCTCAAGCAGCGAGGCCGGGGCACCGAACAGGTCCGGGAAGAAATAGATCTGCCGGGTATCGGGAAGTTTTGCAAATAGCGGCGGATAACCAGGCACCAGGGTACGCGTGTAGCAATTGTAGCCCTCAAGGGCCTTGGGCAGCGAGCCTGTCACATCGGCAAGGCCGCCGGTCTTGATCAATGGAAAAATTTCCGACGTCACGGAAAGTATCTTCACGCAGTCACGTTCCTTGTACCACCGGTTATTATCGCGACGCAGCTGTGCGGTGGCGCGCGATATCCCCATGATGTTGCAAAGCGCAGTCAATGTCCGCAGAAAAACGCTTCGCGGCGGCAAAAAATTTTGCACTGCAAAAAGAATCGACAGGATTGAGGGAATTTCCAGATATTCTGAAGCCCCGGTATGTCGATACCGAGGTGTCGGTACGCGGACTGCCGATCACCGGCACCCCACGCAATACTGGAAATCACGCAGTCTTATTGCGTTTGCGCGCAACAGGTTCGGTCGGCGCCTCGTTTTTCACGACGGACAATTTGGAGGTCTTTGCCGGCGCCTTTGGCGTTTCTCCTGCCGCCGTATCGGCTTCTTGCGTCAATTCCCGCAAAGCCTGTAGCCAATGCATGTCGTGGTTGCCATCCGGGCGACCATCGGCTTCCCAAAGAGCATAGGCCCGTCTTTTGATGTCGTCTTCGCTGATATCCGGCATGTGCTTGTCTCCCCTTCAAAGTGGCCACATAGAAACTGCGACGAGAGCGGTTGGTTCCGCCTGGAAGCGATTATGCGATGTTTTTTTCGCATGGAATGCTCGGCTGCGAAACGAGGTATTTCAGACCGGAACGCGCCTTCCCGCGGTT
>Ga0247813_10002311_pt1 | contig 13210 bp, 13 predicted proteins | sample UWRJL169409C1_FD_180719 | JGI IMG/M metagenome (GOLD analysis project Ga0247813, IMG submission 180719) | Plant litter microbial communities from Arlington Agricultural Research Station in Wisconsin, United States - UWRJ-L169-409C-1 | ecosystem: Environmental > Terrestrial > Plant litter >... | reverse complement strand
GGATGTCTATCTGGTCACCCGGCGCTTCGCGCGCGGCAGCCGCGCCGAAAACCTGTTGGTCGACAGGCTGGTTTCAGCGATCGACGCGGTTCCCCTCGGCGACCGGACATATCCGTCCGGGCTTTCAAATTCAGCGGTATTGTCAGGCGATGACATTCTGTGAATGAATGGCGGAGGGAATTTCAGTCAAGATCGTCGGCCACAAGCTGATCCAGATTGACGTTGAGCCGCTGCAGAAGACTGACGAGTGTTGCGACCTCCTCGGCGCTGAAGCCGGCAAGCGCACCGCCGCTCCCTTCGCTCAATGCCTCTCGGGCTGCCGGTAAGCGAGACAGGGCCGCTGCCGTCAACGAGATGAGGCTGCTCCTGCCGTCGTTCGGGTCCGGGGTCCGGCGGATCAGACCGTCCCGCTCCATGCGCGCCAGCATCTGCGCCATCGATGGCTGCTCAATCTTCACCAGCTGCGCGAGCTGCTTTTGCGACATCGCCACCCCGTCTTTCAACAGATAAAGCACCGGTAGCTGGCCGATGCTGAAGCCATGTGCCTTGACCCGGCGTTCGCCGAGCCGGGCGAAGCTGCGCGAGGCCATGTTGATCAGCGGCGCCGGCGACGTAAACACATTCCAGTCTGTCATGGGATCCCTACTTGCATCGGTGCCTATGTTTATTTATATAGGCACCTATATACAGCGACAAGGAACCTGTGTCCATGACCTCAATGCCTCGTATCGCCATTATCGGCGCCGGCCCCGGCGGCCTTACCCTCGCCCGCATCCTGCATGTCAGCGGCATAGCCGCCACGGTGTTTGAACGCGAAGAACACGCGCTTTCAAGACCGCAGGGTGGAACACTTGATCTCCACCTGGGCTCTGGCCAGCTAGCCCTTAAGAAGGCCGGCCTTGAGGCGGAGTTCCGGCAAATCGCCCGCTATGAAGACCAGGGTGGGCGGCTCTACGACAAATCAGCCACGCTGCTGTTCGTCGACGACGATGCCGATGACGGCGAACGTCCCGAAGTTGACAGAACGGCGCTTCGCCAGATGCTGCTGAACGCGCTGCCCGCCGGCAGCGTCCAATGGGGACATGGCATCCGTGATATTCGCCAACGGGAAGACGGCGCCTACGATCTCATCACCGATGATGGCACGATCGGGATCTTTGATCTTGTCGTCGGCGCGGACGGTGCCTGGTCACGGGTGCGGCCGCTCGTGTCGACCTATAAGCCGCAATATTCGGGCCTCACCTTCATCGAGTTCGGTATCGATGATGTCGATATCCGCCATCCCGGCCTGTCGCGGCTTGTCGGCCGCGGCAAGATCGGCGTTGAAGGCGACAATCGTGGCATGATCGTCCAGCGCAATGCCGATGCCCATTTGCGTGGTTATGCCATCTTCCGCGTTCCACTGGGTTGGGCGGAAAAAACCTTCGATTTTTCCTCGCCCGTTTGCGCCCGCACGCGGCTTGCCGCCGAATTCAAGGGCTGGGCGCGCGAGCTGGTCGATCTGATCCATGCCTGCAACGACCAGATCGTCGCGCGGCCAATCCATGCCCTCCCCGTTGGCCATCATTGGCAGAACCGCCCCGGGATCACTCTGATCGGCGACGCCGCCCATGTCATGTCGCCGTTCGGCGGCGAAGGCGTCAACGCCGCCATGATGGATGCGGCCGAACTTGCCCTTCACCTGACCGAAAACGCCGACTGGCGGGATTCTGTCAGGAGGTTCGAAACCGAGATGTTTGCACGCGTCATCGAGGCTGCAGAACAGGCTGCCGATGCTGCCGCCACCGAACTTTCGCATATCGGGCTTGAACTGACCCTCCAGCATGTCCAGGCCCATGTCGACATGCGCAAGGCTGCTGCACCCGTGGCCTGATCGGCTTCGTTAGTCGATCTCCGCCGGGCCACTTCCCACCATCTCTCACCAGTCTGCCGCTCGAAGGTCGTTATCCCGTGCCGCATAAACGCGCTTGACGGCAGCGCTGCGATTTGCACTATTGCTCAGATGTCAGACCAATTTTGGGTTTAACCGGAAGGCCGACGATGAAGCATCTGGATGCAAGAGCAGCCCTTGCCCCCCTGCCCCCGGCCGATCGGGCGCAGCAGGTGACGGCAGCACTCGCCGACTATATCCAGCGCTCCAATCTGGCTCCCGGCGACCGGCTTCCAGCCGAGCGCGAGCTGATGAGCGCGCTTGCCGTCGGGCGCTCGACCATTCGCGAGGTCATCCGCCACTTCCAGGCACTCGGCGTCGTCGAAGCGCGCAAGGGCAGCGGCACATACCTGCTGAAGCCGATTTCCGGCACCACCATTCATATGCCGCTGTCACTGGACACCACGCATCTGCGCGACGTGCTGCTGAAGACCCTCGAAGTGCGCCGCGGTATCGAGGCAGAAGCCGGCATGGTTGCCGCTCGTGTCCGGACGCCGCGGGACGTGGAGATGATCGAGGAAAAACTCAACGAGATGGAACGGGTGCATCTGTCCAAGGGCACATCCGGCCCGGAAGACCTCGCCTTCCATCTGGCGATTTACGACGCCACCCACAATTCGCTGTTCAAGCAGCTGCTCGAACAGATGCGCGGCGCATTCGAGCGCTTCTGGGAAAAGCCGTTCGACCGGCCCGACTTCGCTCGCCGCTCCTTTCCGTTCCACCGCACCCTCTTCAATGCGATCGCAGCCCAAGACCCGGAGGCCGCGCGCGCCGAAACACTGAAAATTCTCGCGATCGTCGAGGAAGATATCAAGGAAATGTCCAAATGAGCAACGGGTTTGATCCGTTCGAGGAAGCCTCTCTCATCGTCGCCCACGACGTGAGCAATGCCTATGACGCCGTCGTGCCGCCGATCGTGCAGACGTCGCTGTTCACGTTCACCGACTATGACGACATGGTCGCCTCCTACCGCGGCGAAAAGGTCCGGCCGATCTATACGCGTGGGCTGAACCCGACCGTGCGGATTTTCGAGGAAATGCTGGCAAAGCTTGAAGGCGCGCAGGATGCCATCGGTTTTGCCAGTGGCATGTCGGCAATCTCTTCGACAGTGCTGTCTTTTGTGCAGCCCGGCGACCGCATCGTTGCCGTCAAGCATCTCTATCCCGATGCCTACCGCCTGTTCGGAACGTTTTTCAAGCGCATGGGGATCGAGGTCACCTATGTCGATGGCCGCGACGAGGACGAAGTCGCCAGGGCCCTGCCTGGCGCAAAGTTCCTCTATCTTGAAAGCCCGACGAGCTGGGTGATGCAAACCCACGATGTCGCAGCGCTCGCAGCACTGGCCAAGGCCCATGGCATCATCAGTGCCATCGACAACAGCTGGGCAAGTCCGGTCTTCCAGCAACCGATCTCGCTCGGCGTCGATCTGGTCATTCATTCGGCCTCGAAATATCTCGGCGGCCATAGCGACGTTGTCGCCGGCGTCGTTGCAGGCTCGCGGGAGTTGATCGGCCGCATCCGCGCGGAGGCCTATCCCTATCTTGGCGGCAAGCTGTCGCCGTTCGATGCCTGGCTGTTGATCCGCGGCATGCGCACGCTGCCGATCCGCATGAAGGCACATGAGCAATCGACCGTCGAGATCGCCAGGCGCCTGCAGGCGCATGATGCGGTCGAGGCTGTCTGTTATCCAGGCCTGGCCAATCAGCTGGCCCCGGGTCTCAAGGGCACGTCCGGCCTGTTCTCGTTCATCTTCAAGGACGGCGTCAATGTCCGCACCTTCTCCGATCACCTCGACCTGTTCAAGCTCGGTGTCAGCTGGGGCGGCCACGAAAGCCTGATCGTGCCGGGCGAAGTCGTCCTTTCGCAAAAAGCACAACCCAATTCCGCGGTCGCCTTCGGCATCAGTCCGCGGTCAGTACGGCTCCATGTCGGCCTGGAGGGAACGGAGGCCCTCTGGAGCGATATCGAAGCGGCAATCGCTGCCGCCTCGCTAGGCTGACACAAAGCAAGCAAAACCAACCGAACAATAAAAGGGAAACGAAAATGAGGAAACTGATTGCCGCGACCATGGTCGCCACGCTGATGGCGGGCACCGCGCTCGCCGACACCAAGCTGAAACTGGTTGAGGTCATCACCAGCCCGGAACGCACCGAGACGCTGAAGTCGATTGTCGCCAAGTTCGAAGCCGCCAACCCCGGCACCACGGTCGAGATCATCTCGCTGCCCTGGGGCGAAGCCTTCCAGAAGTTCGCCACCATGGTTTCGGCCGGTGAAATCCCGGATGTGATGGAAATGCCTGACACCTGGCTGTCGCTCTATGCCAATAACGGCATGCTCGAAAGCCTCGAGCCTTACCTCAAGACCTGGGACCAGACGCCGGAATTGACGGATCGGGCGCTCGAACTCGGCCGCGACGTCAAGGACACAGCCTATATGCTGCCCTACGGTTTTTATCTCCGCGCGATGTTCTACAACAAGAAGATCTTCGCCGAAGCCGGCGTCGATGGTCCGCCGAAGACGATGGACGATTTCGTAGCGGCCGCCGAGAAGATCAAGAAGCTGCCGGGCAAATATGCCTATTGCATGCGCGGCGGCCCCGGCGGTCTCAACGGCTGGATGATGATGGGCGCCACCATGGCGGGCGACAACACGTATTTCAACGCCGACGGCACGTCCAAATTTTCCGAAGAAGGCTGGGTCAAGGGCTTCACCTGGCTGACCGACCTTTACAAGAACGGATATGCGCCGAAGGACAGCGTCAACTGGGGCTTCAACGAGATTGTCGCCGGTTTCTACACCGGAACCTGCGCGATGCTCGATCAGGATCCGGATGCGCTGATCGCCATTGCAGAGCGTATGGACGCGGCCGATTATGGCGTCACCACCATGCCAAAGGGCCCATCCGGAAAGACCTTCCCGACGATCGGTTTCGCCGGTTGGTCGATGATGTCGGCCAGCGCCAACAAGGACCTGTCGTGGAAGCTGATCGCCACGCTTGAGGGCCCGGAAGGCAATATCGAGTGGAACAAGAAGATCGGCGCACTGCCGGCCCTCAAATCCGCCGAAAAGGATCCTTTCTTCGCCACCGAGCAGTTCAAGGGCTGGTTTGAGGAATTGGCCGACAAGGACGCAATTCCAACGGTGATGCCGACCTATCTGGAAGAATTTGCCTTCTTCAAGGATTCCATGGCGATCAAGACCAGCCAGGAAGCCATGCTCGGCGATATCACGCCTGAAGAGATGGCCAAGCAATGGGCTGACTACATGACCAAGGCTCAACAGAAGTTCCTCGCGAGCAAGTAAGTCATCAGCCTTTAACCGCAGGCAGCGACATGATGTCGGCTGCCTGCGGCTCATTTTCTGACGGAAGAGCCGGCACGTCCTGACGGGCCGCAAACTGGAAATATTTAACGATGGCTTCACATGCAGCAGCCCGCAAGGGCGGCGCGCGCAAGGACCAGCGGCCGCTGAACAAGCGCCTTGCCGATGCGTCCGCGCCCTATCTCTATAGCGCGCCCGCGCTGATCCTGATCGTTACCGTCATGCTGGTACCGCTGGTGCTCGGCATTTCCTATGCTTTCCGCGATATCCAGCTGCTCAATCCGATGTCTGGCGGCTTCATCGGGCTTGATCACTTCCGCACGCTGTATGAGGACCAGAATTTCTACCGGGCCTTGAAGAACACCTTATGGTGGACCGGCTGGTCCGTTCTCCTGCAGTTCGTCTTTGGCCTGATCCTCGCGCTTTTGCTCGACAAGCCCTTCCATGGCCGCGCCATCGTCCAGGCCCTGGTCTTCCTGCCCTGGGCCGTTCCGAGCTTCCTTGCCGGTCTCAACTGGGCCTGGCTGTTCAATCCGGTCGTCGGCCCCATCCCGCACTGGCTGTTTGCGCTCGGGTTGATGAACGAGCCGTCCAACATCCTTTCCGATCCGCATCTTTCGATGTGGGGGCCGATCATCGCCAATGTCTGGTGGGGCATTCCATTCTTTGCGATCACGCTGCTGGCGGCCCTGCAGGCAATACCGCGCGATCTCTATGAAGCGGCCAGTATCGATGGCGCCGGGCCGGTACAACGCTTCGTCTCGATCACCCTGCCCTTCCTCGCCCCGACCATCGCCATCACCGTGCTTCTGCGTACCGTCTGGATTTCGAATTTTGCCGACCTGATTATTGTCATGACCAATGGCGGACCGGCCGACCGCAGCCAGATTGTTGCCAGCTACATCTTCACCCAGGCCTTCAAGCGGCTGGATTTCGGTTATGCCTCGGCGATCGCGCTGGTGCTGCTTGTGCTGCTGATCACCTATTCGATGCTGATCGTGATCCTGCGTCAGTGGCTGTTGAGCAAGGATTGAGATCATGACCGGCAAACGCCTCCTCTTCATTCTCGCGCATCGTCTGGCGATACTCGCCTATGTCGTCTTCGCGCTCTTCCCTCTCTACTGGCTCTTGAAAGTATCGGTCACGCCCAACAAGCTGCTCTATTCCGAAGGCATCCGGATGTGGCCGTCGCGGACCAGCTTCGAGCATTTCGATTTTGTCCTGAAACACAGCGAGTTCCCGACCTTCTTCAAGAACAGCCTGATCGTCTCCGGCTCGACCGCCATCATCGTCACGGTGCTCGCCTCACTCGCCGGCTATGCCATGTCGCGCTTCAACTTCCGCGGCAAGTACTGGATCGTGACGCTGATGCTGCTGACCCAGATGTTTCCGCTGGTCATGCTGGTCGCGCCGATCTTCAAGATCCTGTCGCCGCTTGGCCTGACCAACAGCCTCACTGGCCTTGTCATCGTCTACACCGCCTTCAACGTACCCTTTGCCACATTCCTGATGCAGTCTTTCTTCGACGGCATTCCGAAGGACCTCGAAGAGGCCGCAATGATCGACGGCGCCACCCAGTTCGTTGCTTTCCGCCAGATCATCCTGCCGCTGACACTGCCGGGTATCGCCGCCACCCTGGGCTTCGTGTTCACGGCCGCCTGGAGTGAACTGCTATTCTCGCTGATGCTGATATCCGGCAATGATGCGGCGACCTTCCCGGTCGGGCTTTTGTCCTTCGTCTCGAAATTCTCGGTCGATTTCGGACAGATGATGGCCGCAGGCGTCATGGCGCTCATCCCCGCCTGCCTGTTCTTCCTGTTGATCCAACGTTACCTCGTGCAGGGCCTGACGGCCGGCGCCGTGAAAGGCTGAACCCATGGCATCCATCGATATCGCCGCTATCCGCAAGTCCTACGGCATCCACCCGGTGCTGCATGGTGTCGACCTTGAGATCAGGGACGGCGAGTTCGTCGTTCTTGTTGGCCCGTCTGGCTGCGGCAAGTCCACCTTGCTGCGGATGATCGCCGGTCTCGAAGCGGTCACCTCGGGTGAGATCCGCATTGATGGCAAGCGCGTCAACGACCTCGCACCGAAGGATCGTGACATCGCCATGGTGTTTCAGTCCTACGCGCTTTATCCGCATATGACCGTGGCGAAGAACATGAGCTACAGCCTGCGGCTGCGCAAGACCGCCAAGGAAAAGATCGCCTCGGTGGTCGCGGGCGCTGCCAGCAAGCTCGGGCTCGATCCGCTGATGGAACGCCGGCCGAAAGCCTTGTCCGGTGGCCAGCGCCAGCGCGTCGCCATGGGCCGCGCCATCGTGCGCGAACCGAAAGCCTTCCTGTTCGACGAGCCATTGTCCAACCTCGACGCGCGGCTTCGCGAACAGATGCGTGCCGAGATCAAGAAGTTGCATCAGGACCTCGGTGCGACCTCCATCTACGTCACCCATGACCAGATCGAGGCCATGACGCTCGCCGACCGGATCGTTGCCATGCATGGCGGCATCATCCAGCAGGTTGGCAGCCCGCTCGAACTCTACGACAACCCCGCCAACCTCTTCGTTGCCGGCTTCATCGGCTCGCCGGGCATGAACTTCTTTGAAGGCCGCTACATGATGGCCGGCGATACCGCGAGCTTTGCACTCACCGGCGGCATCGTGCTGCCGCTCGGCGGCACAGCCAGCCTGACCGACGGCAGCCGCGCGACGCTCGGAATCAGGCCAGAACATGTGGTTCTCGGCGCCGAAGGCCCGGACACGATGAAAGCAACGGTCGATCTGGTTGAACCCACCGGCTTCGGCATCATCGTCCACCTGAAGCTCGGTCCCGTCGCCTTCAAGGCTTTCACGCTCGACCGCCGTTTTCTTGGCATGCATGGCGAGGTCGCGGTACGGCTTCCCGTACCGAACCTGCATTTCTTCAATGAATCCGGACAGAAGGTCTGATCTCTTGATCAAGGAAAGGACTTCCGGCGCAGAGCTTTGACTTTGCCGGCGGTTGTTAGTCTTTACAGTATAAACAACAGCTTATACGTAAATGCTAAGAAAGAACAATGTCTCACGATCCGAAAACCCTGCGCTTCTACGGAGCGGAAGCCGTTAAATATGCGTCAAGGGGCCAGGAACCGAGCCGAAGCCGGATCGCCGGCTTTCTTGCGCATTTGAGGCCGGGTGCAACGGTGCTTGAACTCGGATGCGGCGGCGGCCAGGACAGTGAATTCATGCTTGCGAATGGCTTCGACGTCCATCCGACGGACGGCACCCCGGAAATTGCCCGCGAGGCTGAAAAACGCCTTGGTATCCCGGTTGCCACGTTGCTGTTTGGCGATCTTACCGCAAAAGACGCCTATGATGGCATTTGGGCCAATGCCTGCCTGCTGCATATCCCCAGAGCCGACCTGCCTGATATCCTCGCCCGCATCCACGCTGCTTTGAAAGCCGGCGGGGTGTTCTATGCCAGTTTCAAGGCTGGAGAGGCTGAAGGCCGCGATGAGTTCGACAGGTACTACAATTATCCGGCCGTGAGTTGGCTGGGGGACATCTACGCCGTTTCAGACTGGACGGCCGTGTCGATCGAGACGGTAACGGGCAGCGGCTATGACCGCAAACCCACCGACTGGCTGCATGTCCTGGCGCAGAAGCGCGCCGAGCGTCCACATCCACCGTTCTCACGCAGACGGCGCAAAAGATGTTGCTGGGGGAGCCATGCAACTGATTTAGGCGGAGGTACGGATCGTCATGGATATGCAGGCGGCATGTGTCACCGGCAATGAAGCCGTTCGTCGAGTGGGTGCCGACGATCCTGATCCCGATGATGCTTTCCGAGGGCGCTGGCACGCTGTGGCTCTATGCGGCAGGCGGCTGGCGCTGGCCGTGGGGGGCTGGACCCTCCCGGACTGCGCGCCGATGCGCGCGCTCATCCTTTGTTGATCTATTCGACAGCCTGCGCTTCAAGCGGCATCAGCGTGAACAGTTCCTGAGCCCGCTTGACGCCACGCAGCGCGTACCGTCCGATCGAGACGACCTCTGAATTGCGTGGTGGCGGTGCGGCGGCAACGAATTGCGATGACATGATCACGCTGCGATCGACAAAACGGCACATCGAGGCGATGCGGCTGACCTCGTTGACGGCGGGACCGATGACAGTGAAGTCCAGCCGGTCGCTGGAGCCGATATTGCCGTAGAAGACATCGCCGATATGCAGCCCGAGATAAACCTCGGTAACCGGCCGTCCCTCCTGCATACGCAGTTCGTTCAGGCCTTTCAGCTTGGCGCGCAAATTCTGCTCGGCCAGCAGTGCCCGGCCGCAGGCGTCCTCGCGCTGCTCGGCCTTGAAGATCGCCAGCGTGCCGTCGCCGATCAGCTTCAGCACATTGCCGCCGGCTTCGTGGATGGAGGAGATCACGGCATCGGCATAATCATTGAGGAACGGGATGATCTCGTCCGGAGGCAGGTTGTCGGAAATTCGGGTGTAGTTCTGCAGGTCGGAGAACCACAACACCGCCGAAATCCGCTCGGCCTTACCGCGCGAGATGCGGCCTTCGAGCACCTGTTTGGCGGCGTCTTCGCCAAGATAGACCTCGGCAATCGTCCGTGAAATACGGGTCAGCGAGCCCGATTTGATCGCCAACGCGAGCACGGGAACCAGTTGCCGAAGTGCGGCCAGGTCTTCATCGCGAAAACCTTGCGCGTCCATGGTGGTCCAGTGCGAATAGAAGCAATCCATGTCACCGATATGGCTATCCTGGGCGAAGCGATGGATCATCGCGATATAGTCTTTGTGGCCGGCGGCCAGCATCACATCCAGCATGTAGAAATCGGCCGGATCGCCAAATCCGAGGCGCCGGCGGACTTCGTTCCGGTTGTTTTCACGCAAGTGGGAGAAGGCAGAACGTTCCCAGTTTTCAGCGGAAACACCCTCGTTGGTCGGCCCATATTCAAAGGCCGTTTTGACCGGTTCCTGGCTGTCCCACTGGAAGGCTCGCCCTTCATAGACCGGGTGCAACGTATCAATCAGCGCAAGACCGCGATCAAGCCGCAGGCCGGCGGCGCGGGCGCGCTGGCAGAAGCCATTGACGATGTCCATCTCGTCGATGCCCTTCAGGCCCTGTGTCGTCAACCAGGCGGAAATCTCGCTGATATCGTCTGCGTTCATGTCGATTTCCTGATTCCTGTGAACAGTCATATATCTAACGCATAACCCATCGATCCGGAATCAATTTGCGGATCGGGTGATCGGATCGTCGTTCTCAGTGGCGGGGATGAGGCGAAAGGCGGATCGTGAAGTGCCGCCCATGTGGGTAAGCGGCAGCCAAAAGGCAAGGCTCAACACGCCTCTTTTTCCATATCGTTCTGGCGTGTGACAAATTCGCGGCTCAACCAATCGATGAAGACGCGCACGCGTGGCGACAGCTGGCGGCTGCGGGGATAGAGCAGCGACACCGGGGTGCGGCTCGGCGGATTGCCTTTCAGGATGGCAACGAGCGTGCCTTCTGTGAGGTCCTCCTCCAGCGAATAGCGCGGTGCCTGCATGATGCCGAGCCCGAGCCGAGCCGCCGCCGCCAGCGTATCGGCACCGTTGACGCAGATCACTGTCGGAAGCGTAATGGTGCGGATGCCACCGGCGACAGTGAACTCCAATGGCAACAGACCGCCGATCGCCGTCGACCAGAAGCCGATCATATGGTGTCCGCTCAGCTCGTCTATGCTCTGCGGCAGGCCAAAACGGGCGATGTATTCCGGTGAAACGCAGGTCACCTCTTCCAGAAAGGCAACGCGCCGGGCAATCATGTCGCTCTCGCGCACGTCGCCAACGCGCAGCACACAGTCGATGCCCTCACGGATCAGATCGACCAGCCTGTCGCCCTCGCTCATATACAGCTGGATATCCGGATATTGCGACAGGAACGCCGGCAATCCGGGCAACACGAAATGCCGCGCCAACTTGCCATGCACGTCGACCCGCAGCAGCCCCTTCGGTCTGGTCCCGGCAAAAGCACCTTCGGCGTCTTCGATGTCGGAGAGAATGGTCAAGCAGCGGCGATAATAGGCCTCTCCGTCGAGCGTCGGGCTGACATGGCGAGTGGTGCGCTCAAGCAGGCGCACCCCCAGCCGGGCTTCCAGCTGCTTGACGGCATCGGTCACGGTCGAGCGGGGAAGGCCCGTGTCTTTGGCCGCCAGTGTAAAACTGCGCCGCTCCACCACGCGCGAAAACACCCCCATCGCTTCCAGTCTGTCCATTACAATTGTTCGCCATTCTCGGATAGTGATGCCGGATAGTGGCTGATTATTCGCGCAAACAAAAGGATTATCCTGTTCAATCACACCGGGTTGCGGTGCAGCGTCGCAAGGAGAGTAAAAATGCCTGACAACAGCAACAGAGTTGCCATCATCACCGGCGCCTCGCGCGGTATTGGCGCCGCGATCGCCGAACGCCTCGCCAGAGATGGTTTCACCGTCGTCCTCAACTATTCTGTCGATGCCGCAAAGGCCGAAGCGCTGGCGCGGACAATCGAAGGCAACGGCGGCCGGGCGCTGACGGCAAAGGCCGACGTCAGCGACCCACAAGCTGTAAGCCAGATGTTCGACGCCGCGGCGGCCGCCTTCGGCGGGATCGACCTGCTGGTCAACAATGCCGGCATCATGACGCTCTCGCCGCTTGCCGAAAGCACCGACGCCCTGTTCGATCGCCAGATCGCCGTTAATCTCAAGGGCACTTTCAACACGCTGCGGGAAGCGGCAAAGCGTCTGCGTGACGGCGGCCGGATCGTCAATTTCTCCACCAGCGTCGTCGGGTTGAAGCTCGAAAACTACGGCGTCTACGCTGCCACCAAGGCTGCAGTCGAGACGCTGACGGCAATCCTGTCGAAGGAACTGCGCGGCCGCTCGATCACCGTCAACGCGGTCGCACCCGGCCCGACAGCCACCGACCTCTTCCTCAATGGCAAGAGCGACGAGCTGATTGCCCGCATGGCGAAGATGAACCCGCTCGAACGCCTTGGCACCCCGGACGATATCGCGTCTGCCGTCAGCTTTCTCGCCGGCCCGGACGGCTCCTGGATCAACGGCCAAGTGCTGCGTGCCAATGGCGGTATGATCTGAACCGAGCGGCAGCGCTGGTGTCACGTGCCTGCATCCGGCATCCGGCGTCCTGCCGACCCGGCGACGAGGGGCTTGGCGCTGTTTTCGACTTGGCTAACAGACGAAAAAAGTCAAATGAGATGCGTGTGGCGGATGATGTCATTTCCGTGGTGACACTGGGTGCGAATAATGTAAGTTGAGGGCGAAAATAGCCTTGCCTGTTTGATATAGCCGTGGCTCAAAACCCCGCGTGCAACCAACGGGAAAGCGTCTATAAAGTTGAAATATTTGCTGATTTTGAACGAACCGCGACTTGGTCATGCCCGTGCCCAGACTGCCTGAGATCACATAAAGTCCGGCAAGCCTGACCATCCAAATCCGTCTAGAACTGATCCGCGCTGGCGCGTGGGTTCACGTGTTTCATGCGCTTCAGGGGGCTTATCATGGTACGACACTGGCTTGTTCCGGCACTCTTGCTTTTCTCAACCACACTCTCCGCGGCCCCCTCTTTCGCGCAGGAACAACCCAAGCCTGCCGTCACCGTGGCAAAGCCAGTCGTTCGCGATGTCGTCGATAGCGACGAATTCATCGGCCGCTTCGAGGCCGTCGATGAGGTGACGCTGCGCTCGCGTGTCGGGGGCTATCTCGATCAGGTCAATTTCAAGGACGGCGCGATGGTGAAGAAGGGCGATGCTCTGTTCGTCATTGACCAGCGCCCCTTCAAGACTGCACTGGATGTCGCGACATCCGCCCTGGAAGTGGCGAAATCGACGCTGACGTTTGCGCAATCGGAGTTCACCCGGACGGAAGCCCTGGTGCAGAAAGGCACCCTTTCGGTCTCCACGCTTGACGACCGCCGCCGAGAATTGCAATCAGGT